>SXGS01227951.1_pt1 | contig 23324 bp, 29 predicted proteins | sample 3174681 | NCBI WGS metagenome assembly SXGS01 (sample SAMN11356861, study PRJNA531348) | freshwater metagenome | isolation source: freshwater sample F1-80 | place: China: Fuxian Lake, Yuxi | collected 2017-12-25
ATCTCCTTGATCGTGACCACCTCACCCACGATCTCGGGGTGACGGGCCTGCACCACGTTGAAGCTCTCGTTCAACACCACCTCGGCGCCGCGTTCGAGCGTGTCGTGGTCGACATCGGGGTGCAGGCTCACCCGCATCTTCCGGCCGCTGGTGAGCACGTCGACGGTGCCGTCATCGTTCTTGCCCACCACCACGCCGTACGCGGCCGGCGGCTGGCTGAGCTTGTCGACCTCCTCGCGCAGCGCCGCGATGTGCTCGCGGGCCTCGCGCAGGGTGTAGCTGAGCTTCTCGTTCTGCGAGACCGCGTGGGCGAGCTGACCCTTGGTCTCGAGCAGACGCTCCTCGAGCTGGCGTTGCCGCTTGGGCGCATCGGCCAGCTTCCGACGCAGCTGCTCGATCTCCTCCTCCATCACGCTCACCTGCGCCTGGAGCACCGCTTCGGTCTCGTTCGCGTCACCGTCGCTCATGTCGGGAACCTAACACCGTCGACGAACGACCGTCATGCACAGAAACTACGTGTCCGAAGAGACTGCTGTGTATGCTCCCTCTGTCCGACCCGCACCACTAGGAGAGATGACGAAATGAAGGTCTGGATCGATCAGGATCTGTGCACCGGTGACGGCCTCTGTGAGGAAATCGCACCCGACGTCTTCACCCTGCTCGACGATGGCCTTGCCTACGTCAAGGAGGGCGACAAGGTGTACGCCACCGCCAAGGGGCTCCCGCAGGGTGCCGAGGGCATGGCCAACATCCCCGACAACCGCCTCGACGCGGTCATCGAGAGCGCCGAGGAGTGCCCCGGCGAGTGCATCTTCATCGAGCCCTGATCGCTCGCTGAGCAACACGATCGAGTCGATGGCGGCCCCACCAGGGGCCGCCTTCTTCGCGTCCCGCCGATGGTGTCAGCCCAGGAACCGGCCGACCGTGAGGAAGCCGGTGTGGGCCACCATGCGGTGGTCGGGACGCACGGCCTGCCCCTCGATGTGCCAGCCGCGGTGGAGCACCTCGAGGGTGCGCGTGCCGCTCCATGCCCGGTTCGCCATGGCCTCGCGCGTCTGCGACGCCTGGGTGATGCTGGGCGTGTAGGCGACGAGGATGCCGCCGGGGCGCAGCACCTCGCAAGCATGCGGCACCACGCGCCATGGCTCGGGCAGGTCGAGCACCACACGATCCACGTCGCGCTCGTCGATGCCCTCGTAGCAGTCGCGCAGGTGGGTGTCGTAGCGGCTCAGTGCTTCCTCACCCAGGAAGGACTTCACGTTCGTGCGCGCCCGGTTCAGGAAGTCCTCGCGCAACTCGTAGCCCACGATCTCGGCGCCGTACCGCAACATCGTCATGCTCAGCGCGCCCGAGCCGATGCCGCTCTCCAGCACTCGCACGCCCGGGCCGATGTCGGCGAGCATGCAGATGGGGCCGAGGTCCTTCGGGTAGATGACCTGCGCACCGCGTGGCATCTCCAGCACGAAGTCCTCGAGCGTGGGGCGCAACGTGATGTACGACGCTCCCCTGGTGCTCTTCATGGTGATGCCCTCGGGCTTGCCCACGATCTCGGCGTGCGGAATGAGGCCGGCATGGGTGTGGAACTCGGCACCCTCGGCGAGGGTGATGAGGTAGCGGCGCTGCTTGTTGTCGAGCATCAGCACCTTGTCGCCGTAATCGAACGGACGGTTCATCGACGTCGTCTCCCCTTGCTCAGCACCAGTTCCACCGGTACCGGATCGTGTGCGCGCGCCTTCTGCGCGGTGCGGCAGAACGCGCACAGGTCGCTCGTGGTGGGCGACCCGCACTCGGTGCAGGCCCCCAGTTCCTCACCGGCGGCCAACGAGCGGCCCGAGAGCAGCGGCGCCATGTTGTCGAGGAAGTTCAGGTAGAACGCAGCCTTCGAGCCCGGTGATTCGGTCTCGATGGCGTTGAGGGCGGCCTTGTAGGCGAGGTGCTTGTTGCCGACCGCCATCGGGCACTCGTCGACCAGGTAGTCGATGCCACGCACCACGCACCACGCCGCCATCTCGCGCTCGGTGAGCCGCACCAGGGGCTTCACCTTCTTCGGGAAGCCGTTGCGCGCCGGCAGCACCGGCAGTTGGCGCGACAGGTACTCCACGTCCCAGCGCAGCGTGTTGCCGAACAGCACTGCCGCTTCGTCGTCGAGGTTGTGGCCGGTGACCAGCACCGTGTAGCCGCCGTCGAGTGCCGCCTTGTCGAACAGGTGTCGCTTGCTCGTGCCACAGGCGCTGCACGGCACGCGACGGGTTGCCTTCGCCGCCGTGGGGATGTCGTAGCCGTACTCGCTGCGCAGATCGATGGTGATGAGATGCAGCCCGCGCGCTGCGGCGAAGTTCTTCGCGTACTCCCCCGACACGTCGCTGTACTCGCCGATCCCGAGACCGATGTACAGACCGTCGGCCTGGTAGCCGAGGTCGATGAGCAGATCCCACACGGCCAGGCTGTCCTTGCCGCCCGACACTGCGACGAGGATGCGGTCGTCCTTGGACAGCATGTCGAACTTCTCGATGGCCTTCACCACCTGGCGACGGCACAGCTCCAGGAAGTGCTCGGCGCAGAAGTTGGCGTTGTGGCGGGGCAGGTCGATGACGGCCGGTTCCTTGCACACCCGGCACTTCGACGCGACGGCCGCCATCAGCAGCCGCCCGAGATGACCGGTCGGATCTCGACCGTGTCGTCGGGCGCGAGCGCGGCGTCACCGGGCACGAGCGTGCCGGTGCGGATGACGAGGTGTGACTCGCGGGGAAGGTCGAGATGAGCGAGCAGCGAGTTCACCGAGTACTTGCCCTCGATGTCGATCTCACGACGCGGGTTCCGCAGGAGCACCTTCATCGCACCATTGTGCCCGGTGGGTACCCCGATGCGGACTACCTGGCCTTGCGGATCGCCTTGCGCTCGGCCTTGGTGAGGTCGCCGAGGCCTTCGAGCCGCAGGATCTGGCCCGAGCGCAACGGTTCGCGTGCCACGGTGACCTCGGCGCGACCGAACAGTCGGCGCAGCAGACGCGGCGAGTAAGCGAACACGGCGATGATCATCCAGGTCTTGTTGCCGCCGAGGACGCCCTTGCGGAGCGCGTGCTGGCGGACGATGACGCTCGGGCGCAGCAGACGGGGGGCGCCGACTCGACGGACCACGAACTCAGACCCGGCGGATCTCGACGAACGTGGTGCGCTTGCTGCCGGCCCGGCGGCCGAGGATGAAGAACACGATGAGCAGCACGACGCCACCCACCACCGCGGCGGTGGCGAGGCTGTTCTTCTTGTCGTCCACCTTCGCCTGCAGGTCGGTCTGGACCGAGCGGAACTTGCCCTCGAGGTCTTCCCGGGTGATGCGTTGGGCCATGGTCAGCGCTTCTCCTTGGTGAGGGGCTGCTTGTTGATGCGCGAGAACGCGAGGCTCGCCACGAGCACGCAGAGCAGGAAGGCGAACAGGTACGGCAGCAAGCTGGTCCACCGGCCGCCGAAGGTGCCAGGCCATTCGGTCTGCACCAGGCGCAACAGTCCGAGCGTGAGCAGCGCCGTGGCGAAACCGATGAGCACCGCACCGATGAGACCGAAGCCGATCCACTTGCCGGCGGTCTTCAGCGGATCGACCGTCTCCTGCAGCGCGTAGGCCTTCACCATCTGCACGGTGTCGTTGAACTGCTCGGAGGTCGACTGGTTGCGCTGACGGCTGCTGCCACTGGTGCCAGCGGTGCTGCCCGTGCCGCTCGACGGACCGGCGGACGACGACGGGGCCGCCGTCGACGCCGCGGTGGCGGACGGGGCGGGGTTCAACAACGGGTCGCGCAGCGAGTCGGACACGGCCACATGTGTAGCACGCCGGGCACCCGTTCCCCCACCGTGTCGATCGGATTTCCCGTTCCGCGGGGGCGTCTACGACGCCGAGAGGCGCATCTGCAGCACGGTCTCCACGTCGTCGAGCCGTTCGCTGAGCAGGCGAAGTCGAGTGGCCGGACCGTCGGCGCACAGCAGGTCGTAGCGATCGACCGTGCTGAGCGGCGCGAGCGATGCCAGGTGGTACGACGCGATGAGCGGATCGTCGCTGATGTCCTGCTGCGGATCCCCCACCTGGTCGCCGAGCTCGAGCGCCAACGCCGCCGCTCGCCGGATGCGCGGCGTGGGCTCGTCGACCATGCCGGCGAGTTCGGGGGCATCCGGATCGCGATCGGGCCAGTCGTCGAGGTCGGCCACGGGATACGGGTCATCGGGCAACCACGCCCGCACTCGCACGCGGTGCGTGCCAACGGCCACCACGGCGTAGCGACCGTCGGGGAGCTCGGCCACCTGCACCATGCGGGCGACGGTGCCGACCTCGCGGCGCCGATCGCCGCCACCCACCTCGTGGCCCTGTTCGATGAGCACCGTGCCGAACTCGTGGTCGTCGCGCTCGATGCACGTCTGCACCAGCGCTCGGTAGCGCGGCTCGAACACGTGCAAGGCGAGCACACCTCCGGGCAGCAGTGCGCTGCCCAACGGGAACATCGGGAGCACGGCCATCAACGCGGTCCCAGATCGGCGGCGGTGGGGCCACTCGGGTAGCTCGACAGCACCGCGCCGAACGCGTCCCAGATGGGTCGGTACTCCACGATCTCGGAGATCTGCGGCCCGTTGAGCAACATGGCGAACTCGATCGCGCCGCCACCTTCCACCGGGACGAACCCGCTGAGTGCCTTGGCCGCGGGCTTGCCGCCGATGCCGTCGTCGTAGTTGTACAGCGTGCCCGTCTTCCCGAGCAGGGCCCCTTCGAGGTCGGTGCCGACGAACGCATCGGACAGGGTGCCACCGGCAGCGCCGGCCACTGCGAGGCCCTGTCCCACCGGATCGTCGAACGACTGGTGTTGCACCACGGCCAGCATCACCCCGCAGGTGAGGCGGTTGTCGTCGGACAGCCCGGAACCGTCGACCAGCACCACCGCATCGGTGGGCACGCCCCACGACTGCAGGGTGTCGGTCACCACGGCCAGCCCGGCCTCTCGCGTGCCGCCCGCGCCGGCCTGCAGGCCGATCTCCTTCAGCACCATCTCGGCAGTGTTGTTGTCACTGGTGGTGAGCATCTCGGCGAGCACCGCAGGCAACGGCTGCGAGGTGATCGACGCCACCACGGCGGTGTCGGCGGGCACGCTCCCCTTCGTCGGTGCCCCGGCCACCTGCACGCCCACGTCGCGGAGTGCTTGGGTGAGCACGGCGGCTGCGCCGACGGCGGGGTCGTTCGACGACACGGTGTTCGACTCGCGCGAGTCGTCGACCAACAGACCCGAGATCGGCCCGCCCTCGGTGAAGCGCCCGTCGTCGCCCCACGAAGGTGCGTACCACTCGTCGTCGTACCGGCTGGGGTCGCCCACCACCGTGCCGTCGATGCGGGTGACGCCTGCGTCGCGGATGTTCGCTGCCAACTGCTCGATGGACGTCACGTTGAACGGCGGGTACTTGGTGTTCGGCCCCTTCCACCACTCGTTGCTCAGCAGCGGGTCGCCGCCACCCACGAACCACAGGTCACCGGTGACCACACCGTTCTCGAGCGTGCCGCGCACCTCCGTCGTGTACGTGAAGTCGGCACCGAGCACCTCCAGTGCCACCGCCGCCGTGATGAGCTTCACGTTGCTGGCAGGTCGGAGTGCGAGGTCGGTGTTGGCGCCGCCGACGGGCAGGCCGTCGACCGACACGGCCACGCAGGAGGTGTCGTCGATCTGCGGCAGGAACGCACTGAGTTCGGCCGAGAACGCTGCGAGGTTCACATCACGCGCCAGCGTGGCGGGGGCACGACGCACGGAGAGGACCGGGGTGGGGAGGGTCTGGGGCCCCACCACCACGGCGGTCGAGCTCGGCAGCGTCACCGAGGCCTCATCGGGAGCACGACCGTCGGCGAAACGCCAGCACCCTCCGAGCAGGAGCGCCGGCACGACGGCCAGCACCACCAACGCCGGGTACGGGTTTCGCCGACGCGCCACTCAGGCGAGCCCTCGCCGCTGGCGGAACTGCGCGTACTCGTACAGGTGACCCAGAGCGGTGACGGCGCGGTTGCCGCTGGCGTAGCACAACCGGCCCGTGTCGCGCACGGCCCGCGGCCCGGCGTTGCCGGGGTCGGCCACGGCGAGCTCGGTGGCGGTGAGGATGGGCTTGTCGTACCGCACCGACAGCTCGTGCGCGGCCTGCGCGAAGCGCTCGTCCTGCCGTTCGTGATAGGCGACGATGCGCTCCAGACCGTGGTCCGGATAGAAACGGCCCTCGCGCATCATCCGCGCCTGGTTGCTCTGGATGCCCAGACCGAGATACACGATGGCGTGCACGTCGGGGTGAGCGGCGATCATCTCCAAGACCTCCGGAATCGTGTCACGGGTCTCGCCGCCAGCGCAGTCGACCGGGTTGTTGCGGCTCCAGCGCGGCGGCAACTTCGTGTCGATCTCTGCCTGTAGGTCGGCGGGCAGCTCCATCAGTTCGATCCGCCCGTCGCGGGCGATGGCGTCACTGGTGACCACGCCCCATCCTCCCGCAGTCGTGAGCACAATGGTGTTCGGGCCCTTCGGCAGCGGCTGCGTGGCGAACGTGGCAGCGGCCTCGAACGCCTCTTCCACCGTGGCGGCGCGGGTGACGCCCGCCTGCCGGCAGGCCCCGTCGAACACCTTGTCGTCGGCGGCGAGCGCTCCCGTGTGGCTGGCTGCGGCGCGAGCACCGTTGGCCGTGGCCCCACCCTTCACCACGACGAGCGGCTTGCGCGCGGCCACCGAGGCGAACCGGTCGAGCAGGCCGCGACCGTCGACGATGCCCTCCACGTACGCCAGCGACACGGCGGTGGCATCGTCGTCGGCGTAGAAGTCGAGGTAGTCGGCCGGGGTGACCGCCGCCGCGTTGCCGGCCGACACGGCACGGCTGATGCCCACGCCCGTCTGACGGGCGTAGTTGAGGAAGCTCGACACGAAGTTGCCGCTCTGGCTGGCCACGGCGATGCGGCCGGCGGGCGGATACGGCGCAACGATCTGGGCGCACAGGTTGGCCGGCGTGCTCACCACACCCTGACCGTTCGGACCGGCGAGCAGGATGCCGAGGTCGTCGGCCAACGCGACCAGCTCGGCCTCTGCAGCTCGCCCCTCCTCCCCCGCCTCGCCGTAGCCGGCGCTGGTGAGGAACGCCGCCTTCACGCCCTTGGCCGCACATGCGCGCAGCAGGGCCGGGTTCGCACTCGCGGGCGTGCAGACGAAGACGAGGTCGATGGCCCCGGCGGGCAGCTGCTCGATGTCGGCGACGGTCTGCACGCCGAGCACGTCCTCGCCCTGGAGATTGGTGCCGAACACGCCACCGGCGTAGCCGTTGGCGAGCAGGTTGTGCAGGCTGACGAAACCGAACTTGCCGGGATGGGTGCTGGCACCGGCGATGAGCACGCCTCTCGGCTCGAAGAACGCTCGGAACTGCTCGTCGGACGGACGTGGCCGCACGGCGCGGAGCGGCTCGGCAGCCTCGCCGACCTCCACGAGGGCATCCACCGCGACGGGGGTGCCGTCGGCGCGCACGATGAGCGGATTCACGTCGACGCTCACGATGTCGGGACGCGCGACAGCGAGGGCCGACAGACCGAGCAGGACGGCAGCCAGTGCGGGCGCGTCGACTGCTTCCTCGCCGCGGAACGCGCCGAGCAACTTCTGCGTGGCCAACCCTTCGATCATCTCGTACGCGTCGACCTCGCTGATCGGCACCGGACGGAACTGCACGTCGGCAACCGCCTCGGCCAGCACTCCACCCACGCCGAGCATCACGTTGGCGCCGAACTGCGGGTCGCGTACCACGCCGGCGATGAGTTCGCGGTTGCCGCTGATCATCGGCGCGACGAGCAGGCTCACCTCGCCGTCCTCGGGCGTGGCCTTGCCGAGCAGTTCGTCGGCCGCCGCGGCGACCGCAGCAGCGTCACCCAGTCGCAACTTCACCAGACCGCGCTCGGTCTTGTGGGCGATGGCGTCACCGCACAGCTTCACCACCACCGGGAACCCCACCTCCCCGGCGGCGTCGGCCGCAGCGGCGGCGGTGGTCACTTCGTGCTCCGGCGCGATCGGCACGCCGAACTCGCGCAGCAGCGCCTTGGAAGCGGATTCGGAGAGGGTGGTCCCGGTGGCGGTCATCGCCGCCACCGTACTGTCAGTGGCGTGGCGTGCTCACGTTGTAGGTGAGCACGCTGCGTGCGATGAGCTTGCCGCTCGTGGCGCCCACCAGTTCCGACTCGCAGAACACCGTGGTGCGACCACGCTTCACCACCCATCCCTCGGCGATGCCGTCCTCCTGGATGAGCGCCGAGATGTACTGCACGTGCATGTCGACGGTGCTGTACCGGTGCTCGGCCGTGTACGCCGAGCCGACCGCGGGCACCACCACGTGGTCGAGTGCACCGGCGATGGCACCGCCGTGCACGATGCCCTGCGCCTGCTCGAGCGCGGGCCGGAAGGGCAGCCGCATGCGGCAGTAGTCGTGGCGCACTTCCTCCACCTCCAGCCCGAGGAGAGTGGGATAGAACTCGCGATCCCACTTGCCGAACTTGCTCCACTTGGCCTGCAGCGCCTCGTCGAGGGGCTTGTACTGGTCTGCGCGACTGCTCACGGGGTCAACGCTGCCACGAAGAACTCCGTGATGTGCTGTCGGCGGCGTGCCAGCGCCTCGGGCGACAATGCGTCCGCATCGATCAGACCGTTCAGGAACACGGCATCGCTGAAGTAGCTGAGCACTGCGCCGTACCCGGACAGCAGCAGCTGCGCCGGGTCGAGGCGGCGGAAGACACCGGCATCCATCTCGCGCTGGAAGAACGCAACGGCCCGATCGAACATCGGCCGCAACACTGCGCTGAGTTCAATGCCGAGGTGTGACCCGCCGTCGAGTGCCTCGCGGCGCATCAGCCGCACGTAGTCGGGGTTCTCGGCGAACAGATCGAAGCCGGCCTCGATGACCAGTTCCATCTTCCGCCAGCCGACCTCGGGCGCGGTGGCCATCACGCTCAGCTTCTCCACCCAGTCGCTGAGCAGCTTCTCGAACACCTCGCCGTAGAGCGCCTCCTTCGACGGGAAGTGATGCAGCAGGCTCGGACGACGAATGCCCACGCCAGCAGCGATGTCGTTCAGGGACGTGCCGTCGTATCCCGCTTCGGCGAAGCAGCGCAGGGCCTCGGTGATGATGAGGTCGCGCGTCGAGACGTGCTCCGAGGCGTGATCGGCCATACGATCCGCAGCATATGGGATGGTGGAGCCATGACGTTCGTTGACGCCGCCGCCGTGCTGACGCCCGACGGCTGGACCGGACCGGCTCGGGTGCACATCGCCGACGGGTGCATCGCCGCCATGGAGGAACTCGATCGCGTCACGAACCCACGCCGGCTGGTGCCCGGCTTCGTCGACCTGCAGGTGAACGGCATCGACGACGTCGACGTGGCGCATGCCCGAGGTGCCGACTGGGATCGCCTCGACCAGTTGCTCCTCGCGCAGGGCGTCACCACGTGGTGCCCGACGCTGGTCACGATGCCGCTCGATCGCTACGAGCGCCCGCTCCGGCGCATCGCCGATGCGATGGCCCGGCCCGCCGCGCCGCGACCCACCATCGCCGGCGCACACCTGGAGGGCCCGTTCCTCGGCCGCTCCCCCGGCGCCCATCCACGATCGCTCATCGTGCCCATCGACCTCGACTGGTTGGCCGCGCTGCCAGCGCACGTCGCCGTCGTCACCCTCGCCGCCGAGCAGGATCTCGCGGTCGAGGCCACCCGCATGCTCACCGGCGCGGGGCGGTTGGTGTCGATCGGCCACACGCAGTGCAGCGAGCAGGAGTTCGATGCGTGTGTGGCCGCTGGGGCTCGCCTCACCACCCACCTGTTCAACGGCATGAGTGGCGTGCACCATCGGGAGCCCGGAGTGGCGGTGTTCTCGATGACCAACGCCGCCGTCAGCGCCTCGCTCATCGCCGACGGCGTGCACGTGCACCATCGGGTGCTGCACCTCGCAGCGGCCGCCCTCGGCGTGGATCGCACGGTGTTGGTCACCGATGCCGTGGCGTGGCGTGCGGGCAGTGTGGGCGACATCGGCATGGCGCTGCGAGACGGTGCTCCACGGCTGCCCGACGGCACGCTCGCCGGCAGCGCCGTCACCATGGACCTCGCCATTCGGCACTGCCTGGCGGCCGGCATTCCCGAGCTGCAGGCGTTGCGGGCTGCCAGCAGCAACCCTGCACGCCTCCTCGGTCTGCACGACCGTGGGGTCATCGAGGTGGGTCGCCGCGCCGACCTGGTGGGCCTGGTCGATGGCATCGAGATCGAACAGGTCTGGGTGTCGGGCGTGCCGACGCAGTGACCGTCAGGCGTCGGGGACGTCGATGAGGTTCAGGCCGCCCTTGCCGTCGAACGTGAGCGCCGCCCTGCCAGCCACCAGACGACGGATGCCGTCGCCCAGCAGATCATGGCGCCACCCCGTGGCCAGACGGGCATCCTCGTCGCCACGAAGGAACGCCACCAGATCGCTGCGGGTGGCCAGCAGTGCCGTGTCGATGTGCTCGGCACGCGCCACTTCGCTCACCCACGCCGACACGAGCGCGACCGCCGGCCGCATGCTGCGATCGAGGTCGTCGCCGTCGGGTGCGGGCAGGTGCGCCTCTTCACGCAACCCCTCCTCCACGGCGGCCAACAACTCCTTGCCGATGATGCCGCGCGTGTGGCGTTCGTCGACGCCACGGGCCTGGCCGAGCTCGGCGATGGTGCGTGGCTGACGTTGCGAGATGCCGAGGATGGCCAGGTCGGGCAGCACCTGACGCACCGGCGAGTCGATGCTCATCGCTCGTCGTTCACGCCACGCGGCGATGGCGCGGGCCACGCCTCGAGCCTTCGGCTTGAGCACCCGCACGTCCTTGAGGCGTGTCCACGCCATCTCGGGTTCGGTGCCGCTGACCGGCTTCGCCAGCAATTCGATGCACGCCGCCGCCGCCCAGTCGGCGCGACCGGCCTGGGTCAACTGCTCCTCGAGCGTGTCGTGCAGCTGCAGCAGGTACGCCACGTCGCTGGCTGCGTAGGTGCACTGGTCGTCGGTGAGCGGCCGACGCAGCCAGTCGGTGAGGCGATCACCCTTGGCTGCGGCGACCTTCAGCTCTGCCTGCAACAGGCTGACCAGCGAGGGCGTGCTGTAGCCCAGGAAACCGGCGGCGAGCTGCGTGTCGTACAGGCGGCGCGGTACGGCGCCCACAGCGTGGGTGAGCACGTCGAGGTCCTGCTGCGCCGCGTGCAGCACCGCGAGCACGTCGCTGTGGAACAGGTCCTTCAGCGGGCTCAGGTCGCACGTGAGCGGGTCGATGAGCACGATCTCGTCGGCCCCGGCGATCTGCACCAGTGCCAACTTGGGGAAGTAGGTGCGCTCGCGGTGGAACTCGGTGTCGAGCGCGTAGCGGTCGGTGGCGAGCAGTCGACCGACGTACTCGGCGAGCTCGTCCGTCGTGCGGATCCAGCGATACGTCACAAAGGCGTGCTTCCCGTGACGACCGTGCGGCCGCCGGCCACCCAGTCGAGCGTGCCGCCGGCCACGTTCACGGCATCGATGCCCTGCTGGACCAGGAACTCGCACGCCCGCATGCTGCGCGCGCCCGAACGGCACACCACGTAGACCGGGCCGTCGCCCTGGAACGCATCGACGCGATCGGGCACCGTGCCGAGTGCCACGTGCACCGCACCGGGGACATGACCCGACTCGTACTCGTCGGTCTCGCGCACGTCGACGAGTCGCACCCCTGCCGCGAGGAGCGACTCCAGTTCGGCGACGTTGATTTCGCGGATCGACATGGGGTCACAAGTTAGTGCCCAGGTCGCTGGGAGTGTTCACGTTGGCGAGATCTTGAAGATCCACGGGCACCCGGGCGCACAGCGCGGTGGACAACACCCGGTGCAGTCGTCGTTCGCCGGCGTCGAGCGCCGCCCGCACGACGGTGGATGCCGCGGGGCGCCACGCCACGCACAGCGGTTCGTCGCGGTCGGTGACCGCCACGGCAGCCAGCGCCTCGGCGTCGCCGTCGAGCGCGGCGAGCAACGCTTCGATGGTGGCGGCACCGAGGCGGGGCAGGTCGCACGCCACCACCACCACGGCGTCGGCATCGGGCCAGTGTTCGAGCGCCGTCAGTACACCCCCGACCGGCCCCTCCCCCGGCCAGCCATCGGGCACACACCCCAGACCCAATGCAGCCAGCCCGGCCGCATCACCGCCGACGGCCACCACCGGATCACATCCGGCACTCACGAGCACGTCGGCCACGCGACGCGCCATCGGCACGCCACCGAACGGCACGAACGCCTTGTCGCGGCCCATGCGCGAGCTGCGCCCGCCGCACAGCACCGCCCCGACCGGCATGGTCAGGCCGAGGCGCCCGGATCGAGTTGGCCCAGGAACAACTGGATCCGCTCGGCTTCGTCGGTCTCCCCGATCAAGGCGGCCATCTCACCGAGCCCACGCAGGCAGCCGAGGAATCCACGGTTGCCCTCGTCGGCCCAGCGCACGTAGCCCGAGCCACGCCACCCGTTGGCGCGCAGCGCGTCGAGGCCACGGTGGTAGCCCACCCGATACGCGGCGTAGCGCTCCATCGTGTCGCGGCCCAGGTCGCCCAGCGCCAGCCAGCCGATCAACGAACGCGGGTGGGCAGCCACCACGGCAGCAACCTGCTCGCGCTGCTCGTGGGCGGGCGCGGCGAGCGCCTGCTGCACTGCGGCGCGCACGGCCACCGGTTCGAGCGGCAACTCCGTGCGCGGCGGCCCCTGCGGGGTGAGATGAATCGGTTGGTCGCTCACACGCCCCACCCTACGACGTAGGGTTCGGCACATGGCTGCGCTCTCCGTGGATTCGGCAAAGAACATCGCGATCGTGGTGGTGATCGCCTTCGTGGTGCTCTCGGTGGTGTCGGCCATCGTGGTGAAGGCCATCGTCACGAAGATCATCCTCGTGGTGCTGATGGGCGGTCTCGCGCTGGGCGCATGGACGCAGCGTCAGAGTCTGTCGGAGTGCGCCGACAAGGCCGCTGCCGCTGTGCAGGACGGCACCGCCGGCGCCGAGACCGTGACGTGCACGTTCTTCGGCACCGAGGTCGACCTCCCCGCACCCTGACCGAGCGCTCGCGTCAGCGCGGTCAGGAATTGCGGCCATCCCAGCCCGCGATCGCGTGGCCAGCCCCATCGTGGGCATCAGATGTTGCGCCCGGTGCAACATTCGCTGCCCGCGATCGGAATCCGGACGTAGGGATGGTCAGCGCCAGGGGGCGCCGACACGAGCGAGCAGGGGTTCGACGAGCTGGTGGAAGAACTCGGCGGGATGGCTGGTCGGCGCGTCGTGGCGACAGCCCTCGAGGCGAACGAGCGTCGCTCCCGGGATGAGCTCGGCCATGCGCGCCATGCCGGTCTGGTGATGGGCAGCACCCTTGGTGCCGCAGCCCACCACCACGGGAAGGTGGAGGTCGTCGGGGTGCCACGGGCGGTTGGCGCGCAGGTCGCTCAACTCCCCCACCAACGCCGCACCCTCGGCGCGCCGCACTGCGCGGGTGCGTTCGGGCAGCTCCTCCCACCGTCGATCGCCGATGAGCCGCCGCATGAACAGCTCGGCGGCCTCGGCGGTGCCCTGCTCCTGCGACGCAACCGCCACCGAGCCGGCTGTGGTACCCGGCCACCATGGCTCCCACGACATCGGCGACTCGTACACCACGACACCGGCCACCAGATCGGGGTGGCGGGCCGCAGTGGCCAGCGCCACGTTGCCGCCGTAGCTGTGCCCCACCACGACGGCGCGTCGCCCGTGCAGCAGCGCCGCGAGGTCGTGCACCTGACCGTCCATGCCGAACGGGCCGTCGTGCGGGTTCGACCGCCCGTAGCCGCGGCGGTCGTAGCGCAGCACCCGGTACCGGTGGTCGATCTTGCGGCTGAGCCGCAGCATGCCGGCCGCGCGGTCCATCGTGCCGTGCACGACGACGACCAAGGGCGCCTCGGGGTCGCCTGCCTCTTCGCTCCAGATGGGTGTCACTGGATGCGGACGATACGGAGCACGTCGGTGGCGGCACCACTCGGACGGTCGGGGGCGCCGGCCAACACCAGCACGGTCTGCTCGGCTGCCACGAGGCCGCTCTGCACGGCCCGCTCGACGGCGTGCCACACCAACTCGTCGGTGGTGGTGAATCGATCGAGCGCCATCGGGCGCACGCCCCACGAGAGGTTCAGTGCTCGTTGGACCGCGGGATCGTGCGACACGGCGATGAGCTGCGCGTGCGGACGGAACCTCGCCATCGCCAGTGCGGTGCGTCCGCTGCGAGTGCAGCAGATGATGGCGTCGACGTCGGCGTCCTCGGCCGCCAGGCTGGCCGCGTGGGTGATGGCCAGCGTGATGCGGTGCGGCCCTTCGGGCCAGCTCAGCCGCTGCACGCGGCCCAGGCGTGCCGCCCAGGCGCGATAGCTGGCCTCCACCTCGGCGCGACCAGCGATGCGGTTCATCGTCTCCACCACGGCCACCGGATCGGCACCCACGGCGGTCTCGGCCGACAGCATGAGAGCATCGGTGCCGTCGAACACCGCGTTCGCGATGTCGCTCACCTCGGCCCGAGTGGGTGACGGCGAGGTGATCATGCTCTCCATCATCTGGGTGGCGGTGATGACGGGCACCGCCGCCTCCACGCACTGACGAACGATGCGCTTCTGGAGGTGCGGCACGTCCTCGAGCGGGCATTCGATGCCCAGGTCGCCGCGGGCCACCATCACCGCGTCGGCCTCGACGATGATCTCGTCGAGATCGGCCACGGCGCTCATCGTCTCGATCTTCGCCACGAGTCGTGTGGTGTGCGGCTCGATGGCCTCGCGCATCACGCGCAGATCGTGTGCCGAACGCACGAACGACACTGCGAGGAAGTCGGCACCCGCCTCGGCCATCGCCCGTCCGAGCACGAGATCGTCGTCGGTGGGCGTGGACAGTCGAAGCCGCTCCGACGGCAGATGCACACCCGGGCGCCCCTGCACCCTGCCCCCCGTGAGCACGCAGCAGGTGGCACCCTGGTTGTCGACCTGGTCGACCCGCATCGAGATGGCGCCGTCGCCGAGCACGATGCGGTCGCCGGGCTGTACGTCGTCGAGCAGCGTCGGATAGTCGACCGTGATACGACCATGGTCGCTGCCACCCTCGCCCGGCACCAGCGTCACCGCTGCGCCGCCGCGCAGTTCGTCACCACCCTCGGGGAACTGACCCGACCGCACCTTCGGACCCGGCAGGTCGGCCAGCACGGCCACCATGCGACCCGTTCGGGCCGACGCCTCACGCACGAGGCCCAACGTGTGCAGATGGGACTCCAATGTGCCGTGGCTGAGGTTCAGGCGCACCACGTCGGCGCCCGCGAGGAGCAACCGGTCGAGCACGTCGGGCGACGTGCTGGCTGGGCCGAGGGTGGCCACGATCTTCGTACGGGTGTCCATAGCTGCTTATCTAGTCGGGATGGAGTTGCTGCTGATACGTCATGGTCTACCAGTCCGCCGCGAACTCGAGGACGGCATCGCCGATCCCGAGCTGTCCACGGCGGGGCTCGCACAGGCCGAGCACCTGGCCGACTACCTCGAGAGCGAGCCGCTCGACGCCGTGTACGCCAGCCCGCTTCGCCGGGCGTTCCAGACCGCACTCCCCATCGCGACGCGGCGCAACCTCGACGTACACGTCATCGACGCCGTGGCCGAATGGGACCGCAACAGCAGCGAGTACATCCCCATCGAGGAGCTCAAGGCGGCGAACGATCCGCGGTACCACGCGATGATGCGCGGCGAGTGGACCGCCCGCGAGGAGACACCGGAGGAGTTCAGCGCCCGTGTGGTCACGTCGCTCGACGGCCTGATCGACGACCACCCCGGCCAGCGCATCGCCGTGTCGTGTCACGGCGGCGTCATCAACGCCTATCTGCTCCACGTACTCGGACTGCCCGTCGGCCCCGGCTTCTTCTATCCCAATTACACCAGCATCCATCGCATCGCTGCGTCGCGGGGCGGCGTGAAGAGCATCCTCACCGTCAACGAGACGGCGCACCTGCGTGGCACGGGTCTGCCGATCGGACTGATGCAGTGATGCAGCTCGACGACCTCATCGCCTATCTCGACGCGTCGCCCTCGCAGTGGCATGCCGCCGCGTCGTCGGCACGGCGTCTGGCCACCGCGGGCTTCACGGAGTGTTCGCTCGCCGACCAATGGACTGCGGTGCCCGACAAGGGGTTCGTGCAGCGGGGCGCCGCCGTCGTGGCCTGGCACCGGGGCGCCGACGCCGGACCCACTTCACCGGTCCGCCTCGTCGGTGCGCACACCGATTCCCCGTGCTTGCGCGTGAAGCCACACGCCGACGCAGGTGGCTTCGGATGGAAGCAGCTCGCCGTGGAGGTGTACGGCGGCGTGCTGCTGAACTCGTGGCTCGACCGCGACCTCGGCGTGGCCGGCACGCTGGTGCTCCGCGACGGCAGCACCCGCCTGGTGGCGGTGCACGACCCCGTGGCCCGAGTACCGCAGTTGGCCATCCACCTCGACCGCGACGTCAACGAACGCGGCGTCGTGCTCGACAAGCAGCAGCACCTCTCCCCCGTGTGGGGCATCGGCAACCCGGCGGCGGGCGAATTCCGCGAGTGGATCGCCGCCGCGGCCGGCGTGTCGGGCGCCGACGTCACGACCTGGGATCTGTCGCTGTTCGACCGCACGCCCGCTGCGGTGCTCGGTCCGCAGGGCGACCTGTTGGCCTCCGGGCGCCTCGACAACCAGGCCTCGTGCTGGGCCGCAACCGCGGCGCTGTGCGCCGCCGACCAGCCCGGCGACGCCACCGCCGTCATCGCCCTGTTCGACCACGAGGAGGTCGGCAGCGAGAGCACCACCGGCGCCAGCGGCCCGCTGCTCGAGCACGTGCTCGAGCGCCTCGCACTCGCCTCGGGGGCCGACCGTGCGCAGTACTTGGCCCAGCTCGCGTCGAGCGCGTGCATTTCCGCCGACAACGCGCACAGCGTGCACCCGAACTACCCCGAACGCCACGAGGCGGCGCACCGCCCGCTCGTGAACCACGGCCCCGCCATCAAGCTGAACCACAACCAGCGCTACGCCACCTCGCCCGACACGGCGGCACTCGCGCAGCAGGTGTTCGAGGCAGCCGGTGTGCCGTGGCAGGTGTTCGTGAGTCGCAACAACATGCCGTGCGGCACCACCATCGGCCCGCTCACCGCCACACGACTCGGCATCGCCACCGTCGACGTGGGCGTGCCGCAGCTGAGCATGCACTCGGCACGCGAGCTGTGCGGCACGAAGGACCCCGCCTGGTTGGCCCAGGCACTACGCGGCTGGTTCGGCCGCTGACCGTCAGTTGCCCGACCGCGCCTGGGCGAGGTCGAACAAGCGCTGCAATTCGGTGTGCAGCTCACCGGTGACCATCCGCATCGCTTCGCGCTGTTCCTTCGACGTCCCCACTGTGGGCACCGTGATGGGTGCGCCGATGATGACGTGCAACTTCTTGGGATGGATGAACTTCGCGCCCTTCGGCATCGCCTTCTCGGAACCACCGATGCCCACCGGGATGATGGGCGCGCCGGTCTTGGCCGCGATGTAGGTGGCCCCCTCGAACAGGGGCTGCACGATCGGGCCGCTCTTGCGCTCTCCCTCGGGGAACAGCACCAGCGGCTCGCCACCCTCGAGCAGCGAGATGCACCGCTTCAGCGCCTCGCGATCGACCGAACCGCGGGTGACCGGGAAGCCGCCCAACATGCTGAGCAGCTTGCCGAACCACTTGTTGCTCCACCACTTGTCGGCACCCATGAACCGCATGCGGCGACGGGTCACACCCGACGAGATGGGGGTGTCGAGGATGCTGCGGTGCGTCGGGGCAAGGATGAAGATGCCCTCGGCCGGGATGTTGTCGCGCCCCTCCACCTTCATCCGGCACCACGTGAGGCAGAACCCGGTGACCAGGTTGCGCACGATGAAGTACGCGATGCGGTGCGACAGCGCATCGGACTGCGCGAGCTCGGTACGGACCTTGGTCATCAGTGCTCCAGGAGACGGACGATGTGCTGGAGGACCTCCTCGACGGAGAGCCCGGTGGTGTCGACCAGTGTGGAGCCAGCTGCTTCGGTGAGCGGGCTGTCGGCCCTGGTGCTGTCGTAATGATCGCGCGCCGCGATGGCGCGTTCGATCTCTTCCACGTCACCGCCTGCCTCGGCCACACGACGCTCGGCCCGCACCCTTGGCGACGCGGTGAGGTACAGCTTCAACTCGGCGTCGGGGAACACCACCGATCCGATGTCGCGCCCCTCGATGACGCCGCCCCCGCGTTCCGCCGCCCACTGCTGCTGGCGTGCGCGCATCTCGGTGCGCACGCCGCTGTTGGCGGCCACCTTGCTCACCGCACCCGTCACCTCGGCGGTGCGGATGGCGGCCGTGGCGTCGACGCCGTCGACGAACACGCCGGTGTCGCCCACCTCCAGCATCACGCGACGCGAGAGGTCGGCCACGGCCTCGGTGTCGTCGAGCGGCACGTCGCCGCGCAGCGCGGCGAAGGTGACGCCCCGATACATCGCCCCGGTGTCGAGGTACTGCAGACCCAGACGCGCCGCGAGCGCACGCGCGATGGTGCTCTTCCCGGCACCCGCCGGGCCGTCGATGGCGATGACGCGCACTACCAGCTCGTTCCGACCGGCATGCCTTCGCTGTAGCCGGCGGCGCTCTGCACGCCGACCACGGCTCGCTCGTGGAACTCGGGGATGCTGGCCGCGCCGGCGTAGGTGCACGACGAGCGCACACCGGCGACGATGTCGTCGATGATGTCCTCCACGCCCGGCAGTTCGGGGTCGAGGTACATGCGCGAGGTGCTGATGCCCTCCTCGAAGAGTTCCTTGCGAGCACGCTCGAACGCAGTCTCGCTGCGGTTGCGGCTCTTCACGGCCCGGTTGGAGGCCATGCCGAAGCTCTCCTTGTACAGGCGCCCGTCGGGATCGCGCAGCGTGTCGGCCGCCGACTCGTAGGTGCCGGCCAACCACGAGCCGAACATCACGTTCGCCGCACCGGCGGCGAGTGCCAGGGCCACGTCGCGCGGGTGTCGCACGCCACCGTCGGCCCAGATGACCTTGCCGTGCTTGGCGGCCTCGCCGGCGCAGTCGTGCACCGCGCTGAACTGCGGGCGACCCACCCCGGTCATCATGCGCGTCGTGCACATGGCACCTGGGCCCACACCCACCTTCACGATGTCGGCGCCGGCGCTGATGAGATCGCGGGTGCCCTGCGCGGTGACCACGTTGCCGGCCACGATGGGCGTGTCGGGCGCAACGGCGCGCACTTCCTCGATGGCGTGCAGCGTGCGCTGCTGGTGGCCGTGCGCCGTGTCGATCACCAGCACGTCGGCGCCGAACGACAGCAACGCCTTGGCCTTCGTGGCCGGGTCGCCGTTGATACCCACCGCGGCGGCCACCATCAGCCGCCCGTTCGCATCGACGGCCGGACGGTAGATGGTGCTGCGCAGCGCACCCTTGCGGGTGGCGCAACCGATGAGACGGCCGTCGCCGTCGACCACCGGCGCCACCGACAGACGCGCCTCGGTGAGCACGTCGTAGATGTCGGCCGGCTCGGCGCCCGCCTCGATCACCACGAGCTCGCGGCTCATCACGTTCTTCAGCTGCGTGAAGCGGTCGAAACCCGCGGCGTCGTGCTCGGTGAAGATGCCGCCCGGCGCGCCGTCGTCGTCGACCACCACGACGGCGCCGTGCGCGCGCTTGTGGATGAGACCGAGCGCATCGCCCACGGTGTGGGTGGGGCTGAGCGTGATGGGCGTGTCGTACACGAGGTGCCGCGTCTTCACGTAGTCGATGACGGTCTCGGTGATGTCGAGCGGGATGTCCTGCGGCAGCACGGTGATGCCACCGCGGCGGGCCACGGTCTCGGCCATGCGGCGACCGGCGACAGCCGTCATGTTGGCCACCACCACGGGGATGGTGGTGCCGAGTCGATCGGGCGTGGTGAGATCGACGTCGAACCGGGAGGGCACCGACGACAGACTGGGCACCATGAACACGTCGCTGTAGGTGAGGTCGTACGGAGGGTTGCTGCCGAGGAACCGCATGGGAAGCTTCCTTTGCTGAACGGGACACCCCGAGAAGGGGCCGACCAAGGCTACCGTGGTCGCGTGACAGCTCCGGTGGTACTCGTGCACGGTTGGGGTGGCTCGTTCGAGTCCACGTGGCAGCGCAGTGGCTTCACCGAGCTGCTCGCCGACGCCGGACGAGACGTGCTGGGCATCGACCTCCTCGGCCACGGCACGGCACCGAAACCGCACGATCCCGACGCCTACGCCGACCTCGGTGCCCACGTGCTGGCATCACTGCCCGACCAGCCCGTCGATGCGGTCGGCTTCTCGCTCGGCGCCATGACGCTGCTGCGCCTGGCCAGTGAGCACCCCGAGCGGTTCCGCCGCCTGGTGCTGGCCGGCATCGGCAAGAACGTGGTCGATCCCGACCCGGAGGACACAGGCGAGCGTGTCGCCGCGGCCATCGAGGGCAACGCCCCCGACAGCGACACGCACGCCCACGTCTTCGCGCAGTACGCCCACCAGCCCGGCAACGACCCGGTGGCCCTGGCCGCCATCATGCGCCGGCCTCGTCGGCCGATGACGGCGGAGGAGCTGGCCGCGGTCACCTGCCCGGTGCTGGTGGTCATCGGCGACAAGGACTTCGCGGGCCCCGGCGAGCCGTTGGCCGACGCGCTGCCGAACGCAACCCTGAAGGTGCTGCGCAACGTCGACCACTTCGCCACGCCCGAGGCGTTCGGCCTGTGGGACGCGGTGCTCGACTTCGTCGACGCGCCATTGCCATGAGCCGCTCCCCCGTCGACGAGGCCCTCGAGGTCATCCGCAACGGCGGGTTGGTGGCCATTCCCACCGAGACGGTGTACGGCCTCGCCGCCGACGCGTCGAGCGACGCCGCGGTGCGCCGCATCTTCGCCGCAAAGGGCCGCCCGGCCGACCACCCGCTCATCGTGCACGTCGCCGACGCCACGCAGTTGCCCGACTGGGCCGCAGAGGTGCCGCCCTCGGCCGCCACCCTGGCCGCCACGTGCTGGCCCGGTCCGCTCACCCTGCTGGTGCCGAAGGCGGCACACGTGCTGCCCGTGGTGACCGGCGGCCGCGGCACCGTGGGCGTGCGCGTGCCCGCCCACCCGCTCACGCTGGAGTTGCTCGCACGCTTCGGTGGCGGCCTGGCCGCACCGTCGGCGAACCGCTTCGGGATGGTGTCGCCCACCACGGCCGAGCACGTGCGCGCCGACCTGGGCGACCTGGTCGACTACGTGCTCGACGGCGGCCCGTGCCCCATCGGCGTCGAGAGCACCATCGTCGACTGCACCGTGTCGCCGGCGCAGATCCTCCGCCCGGGCGGCATTCCCTCCGAACAGGTGGAGCACCTCCTCGACGGGCAGGTGGCCGCCGCGAGCGGACCCAGTCGTGCCTCGGGCATGCTCGCCTCGCACTATGCGCCGAACGCCCGGGTCATCCTGGCCGAGACCCGCGCCGAGGCCGCCGTGCTGCTCGCCGATCTCGGCCACGCCGAGCTGATCGATCGCACCGAGGACCTCGTCGATTACGCCCGCCACCTCTACGCCGACCTGCGCCTCGCCGACGAACGCGGCGCCCAGGTGGTGGTGGCCGTACTGCCGCCCGCCGTCGGCCTCGGTCACGCCATCCGTGACCGGCTCGGCAAGGCCGCCGCCCACCGCTGACCCATCCACGCCCCCGCCGGACGAACATCGACCGCTCCCGGAGTCGCACGGCGCCGTCCGGGCCGGCGCCCAGTACCCCGCCGTTGCCCGCCCGTCGTGTCGCTTCTGGGCGCGATCCGTCTCGGAACCCGGGACGAATCGCGCCCAGAAGCCATCTCGGAACGAAACACGCCCAGAACCGCGGCGACCGATGCGATGGGCCGCGGATCAGGCGGGGAGGTCGCCGAGGCGGTTGAGGTTGGCGACCCACTCGTCGCGCACCGACTCGGGGTCGGGCGTCGGATCGCCGTCCACACCGGCCACGGTGAGACTCACCGTGGTGGCCCCGGCGTCGGGCACCAGGTCGAGCCGGCACCAGCACACCGCTGGGTCGTGGAGGAACACCTCCAACAGGTACGGCGGGTCGTCGACCAGCACCTCCCCCATCCACGACGTCACCACCAGGAGCGCCTCGAACGCCTCCGCCGGCAGCACGTCGATGGTGAACGACGGCGAGTCGTGCTGCACGCCGTGCAGCGGTCGGCGCCGGGGTGACGGGCTGGGCTCCGGCCGCGGGGCCGTTGCTGGCGCAGGCGTCGGTGCGGTCGCAGTCCGCGGCGCCGTGAGACGGCGAACCGCGTCGTCGTAGGCCCGGTTCAGGGCCTGCATCGCGACGGCGTCGCCGCCCACGTCGGGGTGCAGCGTCATCGCCAGCCGGCGACGGGCCGCCGTGAGCTCGGCCATGGTGGCGTCGGCCGACACGCCGAGCACGACGTACGGGTCGTCAGCCATCCGCCGGGTCCACGGCCCAGGCGGCGTGCTCGCCCCAGGCGTCGTCGAACACGACGTCGGCGAGCGGGCGCCGGCGAACGGGCCCGTGCCGCCCGGCGGGACGACCCAGGGTGATGCAGGCCGACAACGCCACCCCGTCGGGGATGCCCAGCAACTCGCGTAGCTCGGCCTCCACGCCGCCGTGCCACATGGTGAGCGCACCGCCGTAGCCCTTGGCCCGTGCGGCGAGCAGCAGGTTCTGGCACGCCGGGTACACCGAGGCACCTTCGGTGTGGTGCGGCGCCCGGTGCCGCACCAGGCACACCAGCACCACCACCGGCACCTCCTCGAAGTGATCGACGTAGTGCTGCATCGTGGCGGCCATGCGCGCCTTCGGCGAACCCGGGGTGGCACCACTGCCCTCGGCATAGCCGTCGGCCAGCAGCTTCGCCGCCCAACCGGCCCGGAACGTCTCGCCCAGCAGGCGGCGGGCCTGCACCGCACGCGGCCCGTCGCGCAGCACCCCGTAGCGCACGCCCTGCCGGTTGCTGCCGGTGGGCGCCCGCGTGGCGTGCCACAGGATGTCGGCGAGGTCGTGCTCGGGAATCGGCTCGTCGGTGTAGCGGCGGATGGTGCGGGTGGTGGCCAACCCCTCGCGCAGCGACGGTTCGGTCATCGACCGGTGAACTTCGGGTTGCGCTTCTCCATGTACGCGCTGACGCCCTCTCGGAAGTCGTCGGTGCGCAGCAGCGGCAGGAGCTGCAGGAACACGTGGTGGACGTTCTGGTCGAACGTCTCGGTCTCGGCAGCGCGCATCATCCGCTTGATGGCCCGCACGGCCA
>SXGS01245494.1_pt1 | contig 23324 bp, 19 predicted proteins | sample 3174681 | NCBI WGS metagenome assembly SXGS01 (sample SAMN11356861, study PRJNA531348) | freshwater metagenome | isolation source: freshwater sample F1-80 | place: China: Fuxian Lake, Yuxi | collected 2017-12-25
ACCGCCGGAGAGTTCCTCCGGCAGATGCTCCTTCCGTTCGCGCAGCCCCACCACATCGAGCAGTTCGCCGGCGCGCTCACGGATCTTCGCCTTGCTCCAGCCGCGCAAATGCAGAGGAAGCGCGACGTTGTCCAGGCACGACAGGCTCGGCAGCAGATTGAAGAACTGGAACACGAAGCCGATTTTGTCGCGGCGCACGCGCGTGAGCCCGTCGTCGCCCAACTGCGAGAGCCGCTCGCCGTCGATCACAACCTCACCGGAACTGGGCCGGTCGAGCCCGCCGATCAGGTTGAGCAGGGTCGACGTGCCGGACCCCGAGGGCCCCACGATGGCGACCATTTCGCCCTTGCTCACATGGAGGTCCGTGGGATGCAGCGCCATCACACGACGCTTTCCTTCGAAGGTCTTCGAGACCTGTTCGAGCCGTATCAAGCTTTATGATGGCATATACGACATGCGTATCGGCATCGACGCGGGCGGAACGTTCACCGACTTCATCGTGCTCCACGACGGCGGCCGCGTGGAGAGTTTCAAGATCCGCTCCCACCCAGCGGCGCCGGAAACGGTGATCCTCGAAGGGCTGGCCCGCGCCACCGCTGGAACCGCGGGAGCGGTCGACGTCGTGCACGGGTCCACCGTGGCGACCAACGCGCTGCTCGAACGTAAGGGCGTGCGCACCGCGCTGGTGACCACCGCGGGATTCGAGGACCTGCTCGCCATCGGTAGGCAGAACCGGCGGGAACTCTACAACCTCTGCCCGGTCCTGCCGGTACCGCTGGTTCCGGCCGACCTATGCTTCGGCGTGACGGAGCGCGTCCACCACGACGGCGAGATCGCGCGACGGCCGCCCGCGGCCGAGATGCGCCGCCTCGCGCGGCGCCTGCGAGAGGCGAACGTGGAAGCGGTGGCGATCTGCCTGCTGCATTCGTACCGGGAGCCGGCGAACGAGCGCGCGCTGCTCGAGGCGCTGGCAGGCATCGGCTACGTCTGCGCGTCGCACGAGGTGTCGCCTGAGTTTCGCGAATTCGAGCGCGCTTCCACAACCACCATCAACGCTTACGTGGGTCCGCTCATGGATCGATATCTCGGGCGCCTGGAGGCGGCGTGTCCGCATCCGGTATCGATCCTGCAGTCGAACGGCGGCTCCATGACGGCGGCGCAGGCGCGGCGGCACGCGGTGCGCACGGTGCTGTCGGGACCGGCGGGCGGAGTAATCGGCGCGGTGGAGATGGCGAGACGCTCGGGGTACGATCGCGTGCTCGGCTTCGACATGGGCGGCACTTCGACCGACGTCTCGATCGCGGTGGACGCGCCCCGCGAGACGACGGAAGCCTCGGTGGACGGATTTCCGGTGCGCGTCCCGATGCTCGATATCCATACTGTCGGAGCCGGTGGTGGCTCGATCGCGCGAGTGGACGCAGGTGGCCTGCTGCGCGTGGGTCCGGAAAGCGCGGGCGCGGTTCCGGGTCCGGCGTGCTATGGCGTGGGCGAACGGGCGACGGTGACCGACGCCCATGTGGTGTTGGGCCGGATCGACGCGGAGCAGTTCCTCGGCGGCGAGATGCGGATCGATGCCGCGCGATCGATAGCCGCGGTGGCGCGCGTCGGCGAAGCGTTAGGGCTGGACCCGGTGCAAGCGGCCGAGGGGATCGTGCGCATCGCCGGCGCCAACATGGAACGCGCGATCCGCGCGGTGTCGGTGGAGCGCGGCCACGATCCGCGCGAGTTCGCGCTGGTCGCGTTCGGCGGCGGCGGTGGACTGCATGCGTGCGAACTGGCGGCTCATTTGGACATGCGGACGGTGATCGTGCCGCGATACGCGGAGGGGCTTTCCGCGCTCGGGATGTTGTTGGCCGATCGTGTGCGGGACGTGTCGGCGGGCGTGCTGGGCGTCGATGGACTCGAGCAGCGGTTCGAGGCATTGGAGGCGGAGGCGAGGGCGGAGACGCCGGGGGCTCGTGTGACGCGATCGGCGGACTTGCGTTACGAGGGGCAGAGTTACGAGATCAACGTGGCGTGGCCCAACCGGCAGTCGGCGGAGGCGGCGTTTCACGACGCGCACCGGAGGTCGTACGGATACGCGGTCCCGGGCCGTGCCGTGGAAGTGGTGGCGATTCGTGTGCGGGCTGTGTTGGAGACGGCTAAGCCTCGATTCGGACCATTGCCGAAGGCCGGCGGCCCGGTGGCGGCGAAGCGGCGGGTTCGCGTGGGAGGCCGCTGGCGGAGCGTGCCCCTGCTCCGGCGCGAGCAGGTCCCTACGGGAGCGGAGGGGCCGATGCTGGTGATCGACTATGGCGCCACGACATTGTTACCGGCCGGCTGGCGCGTGCGCGTGGATCGAGTCGGGAATCTGATCGCAACGCGAGTGTGACTACCTCACGCTATCGACCGTCCAACCATGCGGCGAGCTTGCGCGTGACCTCTTCCGCCGCGTCCCAATGCGCCCAGTGGCCCGCGTTCGGAATCGTCACCAGCGCGTAGCCGCCGTCGACCCACTGCCACGTGCCATCCAACGCGCCGGGCAGCAAAGCCCAGTCGCGCATCCCGTGGAACTGCAGCACCGGAACCTTCACGCGCACGGGCTCGCCTTCCGGCTCCGTGTACGGCTCGCGCGGATAGTTGCGCTTGTAATATTGCAGCATCGCCTCGAAGTCGCTTCGGCGGAACGCCTCCACGTAGCGGTCGCGAACCTCGGCCGGAGCCATGTCCGCCAACTTTTCCGCCGACAGCTTCCGGTGCGCGTCCGGCTTCTGGAAATCGCGCGCGTATTGGCTGTTGGCTTGCTGCCGCGGATTCCGGGCCAGTTCGCGCATCAGGCCGCGTGGATGCGGCAGGTTGACGATGACCAGGCGATCCACCAGATCCGGCATGTGCATCGCGGTCTGCCACGCGATCGCGCCGCCCCAATCGTGCCCCACCACCACAGCCTTGCCGCCGCCGTTGGCGCGAATCACCGCCGCCACGTCACCCACCAACAGGCGCATGTCGTAGTTGTCGATTCCCTTCGGTTTGTCCGAAAGGTTGTACCCGCGCAGATCCATCGCCACCACGCGCCGCGACTTCGCCAGCGCTTCCATCTGATGCCGCCACGAAAACCAGAAATCGGGGAATCCGTGGATCAGCACCACCAAAGGTCCTTCGCCCAGCGCCGCGTAGTGGATCTTCACGCCGTTGGAATCGGCGTACCCATGCGTGACGCGCTTGTCCAGATCGTCCATGGCTCCGAAAGCTCCCGCCGCGCACGCTAAAATGAGAGCGGACCGCGCAACCTCGGATCCCATCCAGAGCGCCTCCTATATACTTTTTCCAATGTCATCTTCCAATGTATCCGTTCCCGCCGCCCTCAAGGCGAAGATTGCCGCAACGCGCGCCAAACTCGACGACCATGTCCTCGAGACCGTGGATTGGCACTTCAACCCGAAAACCGGGACGCCGTTCTGGCTCGACTACGCCAAGAACATCTTGAAGTGGGATCCGCGCAAGGAAGTCAAATCCTACGCCGGCCTGAACAAATTCCCGCTGTTCGAGGACGAGTGGCTCCGCGGCGGACCCGTCCGGCGCTGGGTTCCCAAGGCCTACGCGAAGATGCCGATCTCGACGTTCGAGACCGGCGGCTCCACCGGCGTTCCGAAATCGAGAATATCGTATCAGGATTACAGGATCGACTACGAGATGTTCTCCCGCACGCTGCCGGACAAGTACTTCCCGAAGGGCGCCGACTGGCTCCACGTGGGTCCGTCCGGTCCGCGCCGCCTGCGTCTGGCGGTGGAGCATTTGGCGCAACACCGCGGCGGCATCTGCTTCATGGTCGACCTCGATCCGCGCTTCGTGGTCAAGCTCATCAAATGGGGCGAGATGGCGATGATGGAGCGCTACAAGGGGCATGTCATCGATCAGGCGTTGACGCTGCTCAAGGCGCATCCCAACGTGAAGTGCATGTTCACCACGCCGAAGCTGCTCGAGGCGCTCTGCGAAAAGGTCAGCCTTTCGAAGATGGGCATCACCGGCATTTTCTGCGGCGGCACGGAGATGACACCGCAATTCCATCGCTTCGCCGTGGAGGAACTGCTGGGTCCCGAGATCTACTTCGCGCCCACCTACGGCAACACCCTCATGGGCTTGGCCGTGCACAAGGAGCCCACGAAGGAAGACAACTGGGCGATCATCTACTATCCGCCGATGCCGCGCGCCGTGCTGGAAGTGGTCGACCCCGACAAGCCCGAGGATCTGGTCCCCTACGGCGGCACCGGACGCGTTCGCCTGACGACGCTCACCAAGGAAGTCTTCATCCCGCGGTTCCTCGAGCGCGACGAATGCGAGCGCGAAGCCCCCTGCGCCAAGTTCCCCTTCGACGGCGTGCGCAACGTGCGTCCGTTCTCGCGTTTCAACACGTCCGTGGTGGAAGGAGTCTATTAAAGATGTTGCATCTTCCGATCCTGCGCAAGGGCCGCCCGTACGAGTCGGTGGACAAGTCCGTCACGGTGCACCACCGCACCAGGGAACCGCTCGTCGCCATCAGCCAGGCCAACCCCGGACTGATCCGCCGCGACATGCTGAGCCTGCCCGAGGTCGCGCGCGCGATGGCCGGATTCACCTGCGCCGAACTGATCGCGCTGTGCGAAAAGGCGGCCGTGCACTTCATGAACGATTCGCTGCCGCTGGGCGGCGCGACGCAGTCGCCGCAAGAGTACGTGGAGCAGCTTTCGGCCACCACCGGGCTTCCGCACGTCATGGTCCGCCGCAACATGGAAAAGATCGGCGGCGTGATGGCGAACATGTCGTCGGTGTTGCGAGGCCTCACCCGCAACCTGGACCTGAGCATCCTCGACACCGGCTACGGCGAGGACAATCGCACCGTCGTCAGCTATTTCCGGCGCGGCGATTCGCTCGGCGTGGTGCTGCCCTCCAACTCTCCCGGCGTGCACGCGCTGTGGGTTCCGGCCTTCGCGTTGAAGACGCCGCTGGTGCTCAAACCCGGTTCCTCCGAACCATGGTCGCCGTACCGCGTCATCCAGGCGTTCCTGAAGGCGGGAGCGCCGCCGGAAGCATGGGGCTTCTATCCCGCCGATCACGCGGGCGCGGGCGAGATTCTGCGCCATTGCGGCCGCGGCATGGTGTTCGGCGACGTGTCGACCACCCGGAAGTACGCCAGCGATCCGCGCATCGAAGTCCACGGACCGGGCTGGAGCAAGATCATCCTCGGCGAAGACGAAGTGGACCGCTGGCCAGACTACATCGATCTCATGGCCGCGTCGATCGCCGAGAACTCCGGCCGTTCGTGCGTCAACGCTTCGGGCGTGTGGGTCCCGCGGCACGGCAAGGACATCGCCGAAGCGCTAGCCCAAAAGCTGGCGAAGTTCCAACCTCGCCCGGCTGACGCGCCGGACGCCGAGATCGCGCCGTTCGCCGATGGCGGCGTCGCGGGCCGCGTGAATCGCATGGTGGACGCGGCTCTGTCGGAGCCGGGATGCCGCGACGTCACCGCGGCGCATCGCGAAGGTCCGCGTCTGGTGGAGTTCGAGGGCTGCTCGTATTTGCTGCCGACCATCGTCTGGTGCGACTCGCACGAGCACGGACTGGCGAACAAGGAGTACCTGTTCCCGTTCGCGAGCGTCGTCGAAGTTCCGCAAGCGTCGATGCCAGAGATTCTGGGACCGACGCTGGTGCTCACCGCGATCACCAAGGATCCCGAGTTGAAGCGCCGCTGCCTGAAGTACCAGCACATCGGGCGGCTCAATTTCGGCGCGATCCAGACCAACCGGATCGTGTGGGATCAGCCCCACGAGGGCAATCTCTTCGATCACCTCTACGCACGCCGCGCGTTCCAGGCCGCCGAATTGCAGACGGCCTGATCGCGGCGTTTCGCGCGGCATGAAGATCCTGAGCGTCACCGCGGGGGCCGCCAACATGTACTGCGGCTCCTGCCTGCGCGACAATGCGCTTGCGCGGGAACTGATGGCGCAGGGCCACGACGTGATTCTGCTGCCGCTTTACACGCCGACGCGCACCGAGGATCGCAACGTCAGCGAGGGACGCGTGTTCTTCGGCGGCATCAGCATCTTTCTACAGCAGAAGTCGGCGCTGTTCCGCGCGACGCCGAAGTTCCTGGACTGGCTGTGGGACCGGCCGTTTTTGATCCGCTTCTTTTCCGGACGCGGCGTCCAGGTGGATCCCGCCTCGTTGGGCGAACTCACCGTGTCGATCCTCGAGGGCCGCGACGGCAGGCAGCGCAAGGAGGTGGACGCGCTTGTCGAATGGCTGCGCCACGAGCCCAAGCCAGACGTGATCGCGCTGCCCTTCACGTTGCTGATCTCTCTGGCGAAGCCGTTGCGCGAGGCGTCGGGATCGGCCATCGTGTGCACGCTGCAGGGCGAGGAGCTGTTCCTCGAAGGGCTGCCCGAACCGTGGCGTGGACGCGCGTTGGAGCTGATCCGTTCGTGCGTGGCCGATGTCGACGCATTCCTCGCGATGAGCAACGCCAGCGCCGTGCAAATGTCGCGATACCTGCGGATTCCCCGCGAGAAGATCCACGTGACGCCGCTCGGGATACCGCTGGACGGATTGTCGCCGGCGGACCGGACGGGTGCGAGTCCGCGCGTGGTGGGGTTTCTCGGCCGCATCGCTCCGGAGAAGGGACTGGCCTTATTGGCGGATGCGTATCGATTGCTGCGCGGCCGCTCGGACGTGGGTCCGCTGCGGATGGAAGCGGCGGGCTACATGGCGCCGGAGAACCGCGGCTATCTGGCGGATGTCGAGGCGAAGTTCCGTGCGTGGGGCTGGGCGGACGAGTTCCAGTATCGCGGCGAGCTGAGCCGGGAGGGCAAGGCGGAGTTCCTACGCTCGATCGACGTGTTCTCGCTGCCGTGCACCTACGACGAGCCGAAGGGGCTGCCGGTGCTCGAGGCGATGGCATGCGGAGTGCCGGTGGTCCAGCCGCGGCGAGGCTCGTTCCCGGAGATGGTGGAGTCGACGGGCGGCGGCTTGCTCGTGAATCCCGATTCGGCGGAGGCTCTGGCGGACGGCTTGCAGGCGGTGCTGCGGGACCGTGTGTTCGCGGCGAGGCTGGGCTCGGCGGGGAGCGAGGCGGTGCGGCGGGGATTCGGAGTGGAGCACATGGCGTGGCGGACGCTAAAGGTCTACGAGTCGGCGCGCCGGATAATGGATCGTAACGGATGATAGAGAAGATCGCGGTTCGGGGATTCAAGTCCCTCGAGAATGTCGAGGTCGAACTGGGCGCGCTCAACGTCTTCGTGGGCGCGAACGGCTCGGGGAAGAGCAATTTCCTCGAAGCCATCGGAGTGTTGTCGGCGGCGGCGGATGGCAAGGTCAACGATCAGACGCTTCTCCAACGGGGCGTTCGTCCGGGAGTACCCAAGCTCTACAAGTCGGCCTTTCCCAGCTCCAGCGAGCCCCACATTTCCTTCACGGCGGCATCCGCCGACGCTTCCTATCGCGTTTCCTTGAACAATCCGCTCCGGGACCCCGCCCCGGCTTGGAGATTCAAAACGGAGTTCCTCGAGTCGTACGGCGAGAGGCTCGTTGGCCGCGGTCCGAATCTCGCGGGGAACCCCAATACCGAGCACGGCCTAGCGGCGCTGAAGATGGTGGAGCTGTCTCGTGACACCCCTCCCGCGATTCTGCTGAGCCGGCTCCAGAGCTACGTCATTTACTCCCCGTCGACCGCCGTTCTGCGTGGAGTCTCCCGGGACGACCAGCCCCGCAACCCCTTGGGCTTGTCCGGGGGCCGTCTTCCCGAAGCTGTGCTGGAACTGCTGCGCGAGGGGAAACGAAACAAGTGGGTCGACCAAATAACCCGCGACGTGTTGGAACTCGTGGACTGGATCGACATGTTCGGTTCCGCCGAATCCGGCTCCCTTCCGCTCTCTCCCTCCGCGAGCGGGGCTCCCCAGGTCATCAAGTTCCGGGACCGCTTCATGAGGAAGGGCCGGAACGTCTTGTCGGGATACGACGCGAGCGAGGGAGCCTTGTACGTGTTGTTCCTGGCCGTGCTGGCCGCGCATCCCGAGACTCCGCGGTTATTCGCGATCGACAACGCGGATCATGGCTTGAATCCGGGCTTGGCCACCGCGCTGATGCGGGACGTCTCCCGATGGATCGTGAGCAATCCCCGGCAGCCGCAAGTGCTGATGACCAGCCACAACCCGGCGGTGCTCGACGGGTTGCCGCTCAAAGACGACAGAGTCCGCCTGTTTGCGGTCGATCGCGACGACACGGGCCGAACCGTCGTACGGCGCATCGAGATCACGCCGAAGCTCCTGGAACTGGCAACGAAGAAGGACTGGCCGCTATCGCGTCTGTGGATGAACAAGCTCATCGGCGGGATGCCCAGTGTCTGAGGAGCCTCTCCGCCTTGGAATTGCCGCGGAGGGAATCAGCGACTACCACATCCTGCTAGCCGCGGCGAAGTCCATGGCCGGTGGGAAGCCCATCGTTGCCACGCTGCTGCAGCCCGAAGAAAGCGACGCCTTCACCGGAGGCGGAGACGCCGGCCCACTGGGCGGCGGTTGGAAGGGCGTCGGCAAATGGTGCTTCCAGGCCGCGCGCCGCGGAGGAGGCAAGCTCTCCGGCGGACTATTGGACCTCTTCGATGTGTTGATCCTCCATCTCGACGCCGACGTCGCCGCCGAGGAGCCAGCGGAAGGAAGCCCCTTCGTGGGATTGCCCTGCGAACAGCCATGTCCACCGGCCGTGGACACGACGGATGCCTTGCGCGCCGTGATGCTGCGCTGGACTGGCGAGAGCGCCATTCCTGCGCGAGTCGTGCTCTGCACGCCCTCGAAGAGCATGGACGCATGGGTCATGGAAGCGTTCTTCCCCGATGACCGCGAGATGAATCGCCTGGGAAAGGAATGCCATGGCGGCCCCGCGTCCCGGCTCGCGCAACAGCCGAAGAGGGCGCGATTCTCCAAATCCGGCTACCGCGGTAAGGCGGCGGAATTCGAGAAGCGGTGGACAAAGGTGACGAACGCCCTCGACGAGGCCCGCCGCTACGAAACCGAATTCGTCGCGGCGCTCCGAAGTTAGCGATCCGCCAACACCAGCCGGAACGCCGCTATCTCCTGCGCGTTGCGAACCAGCAGCACGCTTCCGGCCACGACCGGGTGATTCCACGTCTTCCCCTCGATCGCCGGCCGTCGCGCGACTTCGACGAACCCCGCCGGATCCGCCGCCACCAGCGCCAGTTCGCCCTCCTCCGACAACACCAACAACAAGTCCCGATCCGCCAGCAGGATCATCTGCCCGTGGCCGTAACGCCCGCCCTTCCACTTCCGCTTGCCATCCGCCAGATCCACGCACGCCAGGATGCCGCCGTCGAATCCGAAAGCGTGGCCCTTGTGGACGACGAAGTCGTTGAAGTACGGCTTCACGCCGTTCGAAGTCCATCGCTCCTCGGCGGTCCAGCCCCCGGAACCGCGCGCCACCGCCAGGCGCCGCAAGCCGACGCCGGAGCTGAGCCCCGATCCACTGCCTATCAGGATGCCACCGTCGACGGAGCCCGGTTGGACGATGCCGTCGCCGCGCCACGCATGCTGCCAGAGTACGGCGCCATCGCCCGGAGCAACTCCGATCGCGCCCGCGCCATTCGCCAGCACGATCTGCGGGACGCCGCCGATCTCGGTCAGGTGCGGCGAACTGTAGCCAAAGCCGCTCTTGGGACCGGTCCAGCGCGGCGCGCCCGTCCCCGAGTCATAGGCCGCGAGCACGCCGGCCGCGGCAACCACGACCGTTTCGCCAACGAGCAGCGGCGAACTAGCGAAGCCCCAATCGGGGAGCTTCCTGCCGGTATCGGTCGCGGGGTTCCGCGACCAAACAACTGCTCCGGTGCGAGCATCGAGCGCATTCAGAATGCCGGTCGCGCCGAACGCGTAGACCCGCCCACCGCCCAGCGACGGCGTGCCGCGCGGACCCGCTCCGGCATTGGATTCCCAGAATCGCGCCTTGTCGCGATGTTCCCAAACCGGCGCGCCCGTCGTCAGATCGTACGCCGCCACCAGTTCCTCTTCGCCCCGTTGCTCTTGCGTATAGATCGTGTTGCCCTGAACCGCGAAAGACGACCAACCGGGTCCGGCCGGCCGGCGCCACAGTTCAATGGGTGGAAACTTGGTCCAGTCTCTCTCGATCAGGACGCCGCGAACCACGCCGTCGCGGTCCTTGCCGCGGAAACCGGGCCATTCCGCCGTCGAGCCCGGTAGCGCCGCCGGCGAGGCCGCCGGGGAGACAGGCGCCGCGCTGGCAAGCAGGCGCTCTTCCGGCGTCGGCGTCCAGCGCCAGTGAAGATCGGCGCCGGCGTCGCCGGAGATGCCGCCCGTCCGGATCGCCGTGAACAGTCCGCACGCGAGCAGTATGAAAGCGGCCATCGACGCCCGCCGCATTCCGGTGGAGAGTCCGCCGCTCAGCGCCGCCCACGCGACGAGCGCCAGACTCAACACGGGAACCGCGTAGACCGGCAGCATCATGCCCATCATTCCGTTCGCAATGGAAGGATGAACCATTCGCGATGCCGCCGCCACCGCCAATGGCATCAGCACGATCGCCGCCACGCGTTCCAGCCAGGGAGCACGGCTGAAGAACAACCACCAGACGACGACCACCACTCCACAGGCGAGCGAGCCGAGAATCGCGAACATCGCCGCCTCGGGAACAACGGCGGGCACGGCGAAGCGAATCAGCCACTGTAGGATCACGGCGGCCACGCCAGGCCACAAGCGCAGGGGATTCGCGTTCGTCATGTTTAGACAATACGAGTATTCCGATCCATTTGTTCCGTCCCGCGGACGCCGCATAGAATGGATGGCGGCCCCGTATGTTTACGCCGCGCGATCGCGATCTGCTCCGCTCCACGCTACTGGAGCTCGCGGCGGCGGACCCGGCGATATCGGCGGCCGCAATCACGGGATCGGCGGCGGAGGGGCGGGAGGACCGTTGGTCCGATATCGATCTCGCATTCTCGGTCGCCGATGGAGCCTCCCTCTCCGCGACCATCGACGCCTGGACGGACCGGATGTACGCCGATCACCTCGCCGTGCATCATCTCGACGTGTTGGCGGGCCCGTGGACCTACCGCGTATTCCTGCGCTCCGACACGCTTCAGGTGGATCTCGCGTTCGTCGCCGAGTCCGAGTTTCGCGCGCTGTCGCCCACATTCCGGCTCGTCTTCGGCTCCGCGAACGAACCCCGTCACGTCGCGCCGCCATCGGCCGAGTCGCTCATCGGATTCGGCTGGCTATACGCGCTCCACGCGCGCGGTTGCATTGTACGAGGCAGGCCCTGGCAAGCCGCGCACATGATCGCCGGCATCAGGGACAACGCGATGACTCTCGCTTGCCTGCGCCACGGCCTGCCCACGGCGCATGGCCGTGGGTTCGACCTGTTGCCCGCCGATGAGACGGCGCGATTCGAGGACTCGCTCGTGCGCGGACTGGACGCGGCCGCACTGTCGCGAGCGTTCCATGCGGCGGCGGCGGGTCTGCTCGAGGAGGTCCGGCTCGCCGATGCGGACCTGGCGGCGCGAGTGGAGAGCACGATCCGCGTGCTGATGAACGCACCCGCTTAGGCCGCGGCCTCCATCGGTACGAGCTACACTGTGAGCGCGATGCAGGCGGCGATCGACGGCGTTTCGCGCGACTTCCCCGATGGGCTCACCATCCTCGAGGCGGCCCGCTCCGCTGGTGTGGAGATCCCCACGCTTTGTCACGACCGGCGGCTCGAGCCGCTCGCCAGTTGCCGCTTGTGCATGGTCGAGATCGAAGGCAGGGAGCATCCGGCGGCTGCCTGCACCACGCCTCTCACCGCGGGCGTCCGCGTACGGACCAGGAGCGAGCGCCTGGACCGCGCCCGCCGCGGGGAGCTCGAAATGCTCGCCGCAAGCGTCAGCGACGCACCCCCGCGCACCGAGTTCGCGCGACTGCTGCGCGACTACGGTATCGAGGCTCCAGCGGCTCGGCCCGAACGATCGCGCCCCGACGACTCGCACCCCTACATTCACGTCGACCTCGGCCGCTGCATCGGATGCTTCCGCTGCGTTCGCATCTGCGCCGATCTCCAGGGCCAGTTCGTCTGGGCGGTTCACGGACGGTCGGACGCGACACACGTGGCGGCGAGCGGAGGCGTGGAGTTCGGCTCGAGCCAGTGCGTGAGTTGCGGCGCATGCGCGGACACGTGTCCATCCGGCGCGATTGCCGACAAGTGCTCGCTCGATGCGCCTGAGCCCGATGCCTGGACGCGCACCCCCTGTCCCTATGGCGGCGTCGGCTGCGAGTCGGAAGTGGGAACGCGCGGCGGCCGCATCGCCGCCATCCGCCCCGTGCTCGACGCGCCGGTGAGCAAAGGGCACCTGTGCGTCAAGGGCCGCTATTCCTTCGGATTCGTGCACGCGGACGATCGCGCCACCCTCCCGATGATCCGCCGCCGGGGAGCGTGGGAACGCGTGCCGTGGGACGAAGCGATTCGATTCACGGCGGACCGGCTCGCGCAACTGCTACGCGATCGCGGACCGGACTCCATCGGCGTGCTCGGCTCGGCGCGCGCCACCAACGAAGACAACTACGTGGCGCAGAAGTTCGCCCGCGCCGTGCTCGGCGGCAACAACGTGGATTGCTGCGCGCGCGTTTGCCACGCTCCCACCGCGGCGGCGATGAAGCTCATGCTGGGAACCGGCGCGGCCACCAATTCCTTCGACGACATCGAGCGGGCGCGCACGATCTACGTCCACGGCGCCAACGCCACGGAGAACCATCCCATCGTGGGAGCGCGGATCCGTCAGGCGGCGCTGCGGGGAGCGGTGTTGATCGTCGCCGATCCGCGAGTGACCGAACTCGCCGCGATCGCCGCGGTCCACATGCGCCCGCGGCCTGGAACGGATGTCGCGCTGTTGAACGCGATGGCATCGGCGATCGTGGCGGAAGGTTTGCACGACGCGGAGTTCGCCGCGTCCCGCGTGTCCGGATGGGACGAGTACCGGGATTTCATCGCGGCCTGGACGCCCGAACGCGCCGCGGCGATCACCGGCGTCCCCGCGGCAACCATCCGTGAAGCCGCCCGCGCATACGCCACCAGCGGACCGTCGATGAGCGTCCACGGCTTGGGCGTCACCGAGCACGAGCAGGGATCGGAAGGCGTGATGGCGCTGGTGAATCTGGCGCTGCTCACCGGCTCTTTCGGCAAACCGGGAACGGGCGTAAATCCGCTGCGCGGCCAGAACAACGTGCAGGGATCGGCGCACATGGGGTGCGAGCCAGGCCATCTCACCGGATACGCTCCGCTCGAGGGACACGTCGAACGCTTTGCCGCGAAGTGGGGAGTTCCGCTGCCGTCGCGGCCTGGACTGAGTTTGATGGGAATGCTCGACGCCGCGGAGGCGGGCAACCTCGCCGCGATTTGGACCACCGGCTACGACATCCTGTTGACGAACGCGAATACCGCCGCCACCAGACACGCGCTGGAGAAGCTCGAGTTCGTGGTGGTGCAGGATCTGTTCTTGAACGAAACCGCGGCCGCGGTGGGCAGCGTGTTTTTTCCCGCCGCGTCCAGCTACGAGAAGGACGGCACGTTCATGAACGCGGAACGGCGCGTGCAGCGCGTGCGCCAGGCGATCGCGCCCCTGGGCGAAAGCCGCGCCGACTGGGAGATCGTGTGCGCGGTTGCGAAGGCAATGGGCAAGGGCGATCTGTTCGACTTCCATTCCGCGGAGGAGATCTGGAACGAGATCCGCTCGGTATGGCCGGCCGGAGCGGGCATCACCTATGCGCGCCTGGAACACGGCGGACTGCAGTGGCCATGCCCCTCCGAGGATCATCCGGGCACGGCGATTCTGCACGAGTCCTCGTTCGCCGGCTCGCCACGCGCGGAATTGCGGCGGCCCGGGTTCCGCCCCTCTTCCGAATCCACTGGCGCCGGGTTCCCGTTGCTGTTGACCACCGGCCGGACCTTGTTCCAGTTCAACGCCGGAACGATGACCATGCGGACGCCGAACGTGCGCTTCCGCGGACGCGACACGCTCGACATCGCGCCGGCCGACGCGGAGCGATTCGGCCTGAGCGACGGCGCCATGGCGAAGGTGTCCAGCCGTTGGGGAGAGTGCACGCTACCGGTGCGAGTCGATGGGTCGGCGCTGGAGGGTGTGGTGTTCGCGACGTTCCACTCCACCGAATCGTATGTGAACAACGTGACGGGCCCGGGCCGCGACTCCTACACGGGGACGCCCGAGTACAAGGTGGCGGCGGTCCGCGTGGAGCCGGTTTGAGCCGCCGGGTTCAGAATCCGCGACGAGCCGCGGCCGCGCCCAGCGCCGCCGCCGCGACGCCGGCGAGCACACTGCCCACGGCGTTCGCCGCCGCGATCGCGAGATAGCCGTCTCGAATGGCTCGATAGGTTTCCACGCCGAAGGTGGAGAACGTGGTGTAGCCGCCCATGACGCCAACCACCAACAGCAGCCTCCAGTGGTCGTGCGGCGGCGGCGTCCGTTGCGCCAGCAAGCCGGCGATCAGCCCGGCGGCAAAGCAGCCCGACACGTTGATCAGGAAGGTGGCGAGCGGGAAGGGTCCGTTGTAATGGCGAACCACGGCCAAGCCCACCGCATACCTGGCCACGCCGCCGAAGCCCGCTCCCGCGAACACCGCCAGATACCCGCCGAGCCCCGCCATATCAACTTCGGAACGCCGCGTACGATTCGTCCAGGATCTCCACCACGTGCTTCACCGGCTGTCCGCTGCCGTGTTGGCACGTCCCCGCCCGCAATTGGATCATGCAGCCCGGGTTCGCCGTGACCACTTCATCGGCCCCGGTGCGATTCACGTTCGCCATCTTCTTCTCGAGGATTCCCATCGCCATGTCCGTGTGCAGCACGTTGTAGATACCCGCGCTGCCGCAACAGATGTCGGAGCCGGCCATCTCTTTCAAGGTGAGTCCGGGAACCGACTGCAGCAACTTGCGCGGCTGCGCGCGGATCTTCTGCCCGTGGGCCAGGTGGCAGCTATCCTGGTAGGTCACCGTGCGCCGGACCGGGCCCAGATTCGGATTCAACTCCATCGCCGCCAGGAATTCGTTGACATCCTTCACCAGCTTGGAGAACTCGTGCGACTTGGCCCCGTAGGCCGGATCGCCCTCGAACAGGTCGTGATACTCCTTGAGCGTCGATCCGCAGCCGGCGGCGTTGGTGATCAGCGCGTCGAACCCTTGGCCGAGCAGCGCGTCCATGTTCTGGCGAGCCTGCTTGCGCGCCTGGTCCCGGATACCCGCATGGACATGCAGCGCGCCGCAGCAGGTCTGGCCGTCCGGTACGTGCACTTCGCAGCCGTTCTTGGTCAGCACGCGAACCGTGGCTTCGTTCAGCCGCGCGAACGACACATTGGCGATGCAGCCGCCGAGCAGCGCCACCTTGTGACGCCGGCTTCCTTCCGCCGGAAACACGCGGCCGTAGCTCGAGAAGAAATCGGGCATCTCGGCCGGCGGCGCCAACCGGTCCAGATCCTTCATGCGCCCCGGCAGCAGCCCGAGCGACCGGATCATCTTTTGCAGTCCGCTGGCCTGGACCAGCCAGAGCATCCGCCCCGCCAGCCGCAGCAGGAATCGCGATGGCAGAAGCCGCTCGAACACGACGTGGCGCACCAGCCTTTCGTGCCATGGCCGCGGAGTCGCCGCCTCGATCTCCGCGCGCGCCGCCTCCACCAGACGGCCGTACTGCACGCCCGACGGACACGCGCTCTCGCAGCCGCGGCACGCGAGGCACAGGTCGATGTGCTCGATGTAGGAGGGGCCGATCGCCGCTTCTCCCCGCGCCACCTGGTTCATCTGGTAGATGCGGCCGCGAGGGGAATCCATTTCGATACCCAACTCTCGATAAGTGGGGCACGAGTTGAGACAGAGCCCGCAGTGGACACAGCGGTCCAGGTCGCTCTGGCGCGGCTTGTCGAGCGCGATGAAATCAAATGCGGCCATGCAGCCTCCCGCGATTCAATAGATGGCCGGGATCGAGCATCCGCTTGATTTTCTCCATCGCCGCCAGATCCTCTCCCGGATACGGCCACAGCTCCTGGCCGCCTCCCTCCGATCCGTGGAACTCCACCACTCCGTTCCAACCCCTCTCGCGCGACTCGCGCAACCACTCCGCCGCGCCGCCGATATCGGGGAAGAAGCCTTGGCAGACGCCGTTTCCCGCCCGGCACAGGAAGGGCATCGACGCGGTGGCCGCCACATCCCCGACGCTCGCCAACGGAACCGGCAGCCGCGCGACCACGCCGTCCACCCGGTCGCGCAGGAACGCCGGCGCGAACTCGCGAATCGCATTCCAGAAACGCTCCTCGCGTTCGCCGTAGAGCCGCCGCGCGCCGTGTAACTCGCGTCCGTAGCGCTCCATCAGCCTTTCGCTCCCGCCTGCCTGGATCGCCAGCACCCAGCCCTCCTCGCCCACCATCGCCGCTGCGTGCGGATTCAACAGGTCGGCCGACCAAGGCTGCAACACGCCGGCGAGCAGCCAGTTCCGCTTCTCGATCGCCGCGGCCAGCGACGCGTAATGGAACAGCCACGTGCCCGTGGCGGGAGCGGCCGGAAACAGCTTGAAGTTCACGCTGACCACCGCCGCGAGCGTCCCCAGCGACCCGATCATCAGCTTCGCCGTATCCAGCCCGGCGACGTTCTTCACCACCATGCCGCCGGTCTGGACCAGCTTACCTTCGAGCGTCGCGTACTTCATGCCGATTACCATGTCGCGCGCCGATCCGAAGAAGCGCCGCCGCGGTCCGCACAAGTTAGAGACGACCACGCCACCGGCGGTGGCCTGCGAACCCCAGGGCGGGTCGAGCGGAATCGTCTGGCGATTCCCGGCCAGCAGCGCCAGCAGATCCGCCCATTTCATGCCGGCCTGGACGCTGATGGTCAGATCCTTAGGCTCGTACTGGAGTAACTTGGCCAGTCCCTCGGTGGATATCCGCGCGGCCGCCGGCGCCATGGATCCGCCGAGCCGGTTCTTGGTGAACGCGCCACCGAGCAAGATGGACTCTCCGGCGCGGGCGCGCGCGGCCAGGATCTCGGCCATCTCCTCGGGACTGGATGGTGTGTATCTGGTCATCGGTTAGAGGGACGAAACGATCAGGCTTCCGGGAAACCCCGGAATGATCACGTGCTCCGAACTCGCGAATCCAGCCGCCGCGAACATCGCCTCGTACTCGGCGAACGGGTAAGCGTCGCCTTCCCCGGTTGTCGCGAGCATCACGGCCGCGAACTGGGCGGCCTGCGGCGGCGAGATGCGATCCGCGTTCGGCACGAACTCGAGCGTCACGCACCGGCCTCCAGGAGCGAGCTGGCCGTGAACCTTACGAAGCAGCGTCTCATTGGTGGAAGGGCTGAAATGGTGGAGAAAATTGGTCAACAGGATCAGATCGTAACCGCCTCCGGGATCCACCTCGAAGATCGACCCCGGCAGCGCCGTCCAACGGTCCGCCACGCCAGCGGCTTGGGCGTTCTCCCTCGCGACCTCGAGCACCGCCGCCCAGTCGCAAGCCACCACGCGCGCTTCCGGATTCCGCTGCGCCAGCTTGATTCCGAAGATGCCGTGTCCCGCCGCCACGTCCAGTATCTTACAGGGCCCGTCGCGATGAACCGCCCCGGCCATGAACATTGCCGCCGGCATCATCATCGGAACCATCGCGAGCGCGAAATCGCACCACATCGGATGCTCCGGCGCCATCGACCCGGCCGCAAGCGCCGTGGACCCTTGGCGCACGGCCTGAGTCAAATTGTCGTATCCGGCGCGGATCGCGTCGCCCAGCAGGAACCGAATCGTCCCGCCCAGATAGGCTGGCGATGAGGAGACCAGGAAGAACGCCGCCTCGCCGCTCAGCGAATATCCGGCGGCGGCTTTCTCGAGTAGGCCTACCGTACAGAGATAGTCGCAGAGAATGCGGACGCCCTTCTCCGAGGCTCCTGCCCGGGCGGCGATGGCCGCGGCGGTGACCGCTCCGCCGGCGATGGCGTCGCAGATGCCGAGCTCCACCGCGGTCCGCAGCACAGCCGTGCGCTGGATGCCGGAGAGCATGTCGAAGAATCGGTCCGGGGTCGGGTGAGCGGCCATCCCTACACTATACCGTGGGTCGCCGCGCTACACTGGCAGGTTCGAATGGCCTTCATACTCGATTCGGGCGGGATCTACCGCTCGGAACTGCTTGCCAGGCTCGACTGGCTGGAGCATGGATTCGGAACCCGCGAATCGGGCGCTTGGCTCGATGGGGAGCCCGCCGCGACCCTGTCCCAGATCCATTCGAACATCGTCTATCGAACCTGTGGAGAAACCGGGCGGCTCGGCGAAGGCGACGCATTGGTGGCTTCCACTTCTGGAATTTGGATATCGATTCGCACAGCCGACTGCGCACCTGTGGTTTTGGCGGATCACCGCAAACGGGTGATCGCGGTGGTTCATGCCGGGTGGCGAGGCGCGGTAGACAGCATCCTGGCCCATGCCGTGCACCGCATGTGTGCCGATTTTGCCACGTCCGTGTCGGATTTACACGCCGCCATCGGTCCCACGATCGGTCACTGCTGTTTTGAAGTGGGACCCGAGGTGGCACGGCGGTTCCAGCCTTGGTTTCCGGAACGGAACGATCTCGACCGGAAAACCGAAGTCGACTTGCCGGAGACGCTCGCACGCCAACTCAGAAATCTGGGAGTGAATCCCGCCAGGATCGATCCCAGCGGAGCGTGCACGATGTGCGGCGGCTCGCGGTTCGAATCGTTCCGCCGGGAGGGCGCGGCGGCCGGGCGCATGGTGACGGCGGCGCGGATTCGGGCCTGAACGCGAAACCGGGGCGGAGGCCGTAGCCTCGCCCCGGTTGAACAAACGAGCAGATAATCCGCGACTAGGCGGCCAACGCATCCTCGAAGACGCCGTCTTCGGAATCCTCGGAGGCGCTCCGGCGGTCTGCCAGTTCCTGGCAGGAGATGCAGTACTGCGCCCACGGTACGGCGTTGAGCCGCTTGGGGTTGATGTCCTCTTCGCAGTGCATGCAAACGCCGTAGGAACCGTCGTCAATGCGGATGAGCGCTCCCTTCACCTGACGCAGGAGACCGGACTCTCGGTCGAGATTGCGAATGGCCAGCTCGCGTTCGGCGGCGTGCTGGACCTCATCGAGAGCGTCAGCAGACTTCTCGATAGCGATCGCCTCGCGGTTCCGGAGCAAACGGGCCAGTTCGGCCAGCCTGGCATCCAGAATCTGCTTGAATTTGGCAACTTCGGTCTTGGTCATGTTTTGGTTCCTCCTCGTCAGCAGGTGGCGGCGGGCATAGGACCGGCCGCTCTTATCTACTCCTTTGTATTGTTTGATTTAACCGCTCTGTTCTTACGCTTCAGACGCACTTGACTTCGAAAAAGTTTCAAGAATCTGCGTCTAGGAAACTCAATGAATCTGCAGCCGATCGTCACACTTCAACCGTACCGGTCGAACACCACTTCGAAGGGGTGCTCTCTTCGGTTCATGAAATGATAGCACAGATCCTTTGCAATTCAAGTGCCATCTTTTCATCCCGCTTCGCCCGCCTACCAGACTGTACGGTGTTTGGTTCATCGGTGGATTCCGCCGCCGACTTTACCACTCTCTCCGAAAAAAAAATCGCCAGTCTTAATAGAGACGCTGATTGGATGCGAACGTTTCAATCCCGGATCTGGAAACTGGCCTTCCATATTAAAAACTTTCGGATCGCATTGCAACTGCCCTCTTGCGGGAATCGCCAGACATCAACGGAGTCCCTGGCGCCCTCGGTGAGGGATCCGATTCCCGCGACCGTCTAGGCGATACTGTTTTCATGACCAGAATCACCGCGCTCCTCGCCATTGCCGCCGGCTCGCATGCGGCGAACTGGCCGCAGTTCCGGGGCCCGTCGGCAAGCGGGATCGGCGACGGCGGCACGCCCCTCTCCTGGAATGGCGAGTCCGGCAGGAATGTGCTGTGGAAGACCGCGGTCCCCGGACTGGGATACTCGAGTCCGGTAATCTGGGGCAGCCGCGTATTTCTCACGAGTGCGACGCCGGTCTCTTTTGGCGCCGCGGAAGTCAAGCTGGGTCTGTATGGCGACATCGGCTCGGTGCAGGACGAGGGCGCGCACCGCTTCGAGGTCCACTGCGTCGATCGTAAGTCGGGCAAGATCCTGTGGACGCGCGTCGCGCACGAGGGTGCTCCCAAGGTCAAGCGGCATCCGAAGTCGAGCCACGCCAATCCGACGCCCGCCACCGACGGCAAGCGGCTCATCGTGTCGTTCGGCTCGGAAGGGCTGTTCGCGTTCGACCTGGACGGCAAGCCGCTCTGGAGGAAGGATCTCGGGATACTCGACGGGGGGTACTTCCGTGTCCCGTCGGCGCAGTGGGGTTACGCGAGTTCGCCGGTGCTGCACGATGGCGTCGTATTGATCCAGGCGGACGTTCAACAGGATTCGTTCCTGGCGGCGTTCGACGCGGGATCGGGCCGCGAGTTGTGGCGCGCGCCGCGACGCGACGTGCCGGTGTTCAGCAGCCCGGCGGTGATTCCCTACACGGCGAACGGCGCCAAGTCGTTGCAGGTGGTGGTCAACGGCTGGCGGCACATCGGCGGTTACGACCTGAAGTCGGGCCGGGAACTGTGGAAGCTCGCCGGCGGCGGCGACATACCCGTGCCGACGCCCGTCTACGCCGATGGGCTCGTCGTGATCACCAACGCGCACGGCGGAGCACGGCCGGTGTACGCGATCCGGACGGATGCGGTGGGCGAGATCGCCGAGGGCTCCCGGGCGATCGCCTGGAAGCAGGATCGCGTGGGCAATTATATGCAGACGCCAGTGCTGCACGGTGGAGTAGGCTACTTCTGCTACGACAACGGTGTCCTCACCGCATTGCAGCTCTCCACCGGCGAGCGGCTCTTTCAGCAGCGTCTGGGCGGAGGCAACGCGGGATTTTCCGCTTCGCCCGTGGCGGCCGGAGGCAGGCTCTATATCACCAGCGAGGCGGGCCACACGTTCGCCTTGGAACTCGGGCGCGAGTACAAGCTGGCCGCCGAGAGCGATCTGGGCGAACCGGTCATGGCGAGTCCCGCGGTCGCCGATGGAGTTATCTACATGCGCGGCCGCAACCACCTGTTCGCGTTGGCGAACGAGCGCTGATTCGGGCGTCGCGTGTCCCGGTGATGACGCCGGATGGATCGGAGCGTGCCGCGGCCGGGCGCCGGCTGAAGTTCGTCGTGTATGCGTACTGGCCGTTGACCCGCGGTCCGGCCTAAAATGAGAGTCTGCATGCACCGTTTCCTTCTCCATGACGGCGTGATTCAGCCCAGCGCCGAACGTTCGGTTTCACCCGGCCAGACCGGCTTCATGAACGGCTGGGGCGTGTTCAGCACGCTGCGGGTCGCGCGCGGCGTCCTGTTTGCCTTCGAACGCCATTGGGCGCGAATGAGGAAAGACGCGGAGCTGATGCGCGTTCCTTTCCCGGCGGATCCGGAGATGTTTCGCCGCGACCTGATCCGGCTGGTGGAGGCGAATCAGGCCTGGGAATCGACGCTGCGGGTGGCCGTGGTCCGCAACCGGGGCGGGATGTTCGAAGGAGAAGGCATCGAACGCGACTCGAGCACGATCGCCTTCACCGCGCCTTCCAACCAGTGGGGCGAGGGCGTTCACCTGACCGTGGAACCCCAGGCGCGGCACTCGGCCTGCCGGTTCACGGGCGCCAAGATCACGTCGTGGTCGCACAATCTGACCTGGCTCGACCGGGCCAAGGAGGCGGGATTCGACGAGGTGATCCTGCTGAACGAGCGCGGCGAGGTCGCCGAATGCACCTCGGCCAACATCTTCCTCGAGAAGGACGGTGTCATGGCGACGCCGCCGCTGTCCGCGGGTTGCCTACCCGGAGTGACGAGGGAACTGCTGCTCGGCGACGCCAAACCGGCCGGTTGCGCCGTTGTGGAGAGGCCGTTGACGCTCGACGAGATCTTTACCGCCGATGCCGTCTACGTCACTTCCACCACTCGCGATCTACTGCCAGTACTATCGGTACAGCACCGCCCACTTTCGCGTTCCGGGTCTTTAGGTGACTCATTCAAAAAGAGTTTTATCGCATACGTCGACGCCTATGTGACCTCCCGCGTTTGAGGGAATACGCGTCTGGCCGTCGCGGAAGTGGGCGGGTTCCGGTACGTCGCCGAGCTTGGCCGAAGCAGCCGGCCTGTAATACAATTGGGTTGAAACGGGCAATATCGTGATCGGAACCTGTCCCAATTGCGGCTCAGCGAACCTTCGGGTTTCGAGGGCGCGGTCGATGTGGGAGGAGTTGCGCTCGATCGTCGGGTTCTGCCACGTCCGCTGCCGTGACTGCGGGCATCGGCACCGGAAGGCGCTGTTGTGGCTCGACGGCCTTACGCACGCGCGCTGTCCCAAGTGCTACCGTTCCGAATTGACCGATTGGGACGAGCCCTACTACTTCCCCCCCGGGTACGTGCGGGCGCTCCTCCACATTGGGGGGAAGGCCCATCGTTGCCGGGCCTGCCGCGTCAACTTTGTCAGCTTCCTGGGAAGGAAATCGACACTCCGGCCCTCTGGCTCGCCGGGCGCGAGCGGTCGTGCCGCTGCTTGACGGACCGGCTCCCGCTCGAATCCTGATTCGCGCCACCAACTGGGTTGGCGACGCCATCATGTCGCTGCCGGCGCTGCGCGCGGTACGCGGCGCGTGCCCGTCGGCGCACATCGCCGTATTGGCGCGGTCGTGGGTCGCCGGGGTCTACGCGAGGGAGTCCTTCGCCGATCGAGTGATCGCCTATGCGCCGAAGCCCGGGGCGGGCGACTGGGGCGCGAAGTGGCGGCTGGCGCGCGACTTGCGCCGGGAGCGCTTCGACTGGGCGCTGCTGATGCCCAATTCCTTCGACTCGGCGGCCACCGCCTACCTGGCGCGAATCCCGGTCCGCGCGGGGTACAACCGCGACGGACGGCGCATCCTGCTCACGCATCCGGTCGAGCGGCCGAAACCAGGCGCCATTCCCCGTCATGAGAGCTTCTATTATTTGGAACTGCTGCGGCGGCTGGGCCTCGCCGGGGAACTGCCGGCCGAGGTGACGATCCGCCTGGAAGGCGCGGTGGAAGCGGCGGCGGACGGCGCGCGCCAACTGCAGGAGCGAGGCTTGGCGGGTCCGTGGATCGGAATCAGTCCCGGCGCCGCCTACGGCACCGCCAAGCGCTGGCTGCCCGAACGGTTCGCCGAAGCCGGGGCCGCCGTGGCGAAGCGCCTGGGGGCGTCGGTGCTGGTGTTCGGCACGCCTGCCGAAGTGGATGTCTGCGGCGCGGTTGCGGCGATGCTGCGCGAG
>SXGS01392583.1_pt1 | contig 23323 bp, 22 predicted proteins | sample 3174681 | NCBI WGS metagenome assembly SXGS01 (sample SAMN11356861, study PRJNA531348) | freshwater metagenome | isolation source: freshwater sample F1-80 | place: China: Fuxian Lake, Yuxi | collected 2017-12-25
AGGTCGCTTTGGCCCCATTTGCGTGATTCTGCCGCACTTTTCGAGCTAATCGAGCCCACTAGAGCCAAAAGCGAGCCTTGATGGAGCTATTCTTCGGCGCGCGACAGGAAAGCGTTCTCGAATCTCGGACAGGCTCCTAGCGCCCCTCTACCCGGCCACCTTCGTAGCCTACGACATCCTGCGAATCGGGAACGCCTGGATGATGGACGTCCATTGGGAGGAACGCCGGCGCACCCTCAGCCGAGTGCTTCGACCCGACATCAGACTGCGACTCTCCCCGGTCTACAAGGATGCCGAGACGGCCATTTGTGCTGCTGAAATGCTCGGCGCCACCGGCTATACGGTTCGGCGCCTTCGCGGGTGCTACGAGCCTGCCGCTACCGGCGCCGATTGGCTTCGGACAGAGATCATTCCTCAAGCCACGTTTGTCGTTGTGGGTTACCTGCCGACAGATCCCGACAAAGAAGAGTTCTCTGGCGTGAGAGCCCTGCTGCTGGCTCGCGAGGAATCAGGGGCGCTTCGCTACATGGGCTCGACGGCTGGAACTCTGAAACCGCAACACTGTGAGTTCATTCGACAATCGGAAACCCGGCAGTTTGTCCCGAATCTGGAGCGTGACAGCGACTTCCCGTGCCAGGCCCGCCCCGTGCGATCAGGCATCTCGGCGGCCGTTCGGCACAAGGGCTACAGCGCGGTCGGGAAAGTCAAGTGGCCGATGGTGCTCAAGTTGGGCCTTTCCCCCGAGGCGACAAAGGCCGACGCGACCGCTTTCCAAGGTAGCCGCTGAGAACCGCGACAGCCAGCGCGAATGTATATCCGGTCAGGGCTCCGGTTACGCCAATCGAACTCAGCGTGGAGCCCTTGACCTTCCAATAGAGGTTGTTGAAGCCGGGAACGCGCGGCACCGCGTCCCCCAGCAGAATTGCGGCTACCGTACCCAGGATCACCAGGGCGCCCCAGACCATCCGTCTTTCGCGCCAGCGTGCCCAGACTTCCCGGGCGGGTATGCGCGCCCCAAACCGCGTCGTCACCACCAGAATCACCAGACAGACGACGGCGCCGATCAGAAGTCCGAGGAGCACTGAACCGTAGGCGACCCGGAGAAGAATTGTGGGACTCTGGTCCTGAATGACGGGCAAGGGGGATCGCCTCCAGCAATCACCCGCTCAGTTTACACGCCGAGGCGCCACCGGCGCACCCCCGCCGCCCCGGCGGACCGCACGCCGGTTGCGAAATGGGGCCCAACCGGACTCCGGGATGCCTACCCGAAGATCGCTGTTACCGGCCGGCCCTCGTCCACAACCACTGGAGTCGGACGACCCTGACGATCCGGCACCGTCAGGTCGTAAGGAATCCCGAGGGCCTGATAGATTGTCGCTGCGAGGTCCTCCGGTCGAACGATGTCTTCCGTGGCGAAGGCTGCCTGGGCATCGGATTTGCCGTAGACCATGCCTCCTCGAACACCGCCGCCAGCCACCAGAGCGGGAAAAAGGGTGCTCCAGTGGTCCCGACCCCAATCTTTGTTGGCCTTTGGTGTCCGACCCATCTCACCCAGCATTACGACCAACGTGTCTTTCAAGAGCCCGCGGGTATCGATGTCCTCGATCAGCGCCGCGGCGCCCTGATCCGCCGTCGGCAGCAGGTGTTGCTTCACGTCCGCGCTGTTTCGATGGCTGTCCCAGCTATAGCCGTCCACGCAGTCATAGTGCACCGTGACAAACCGGCACCCTGCTTCAACCAGGCGGCGCGCGGTGAGACACGACTGGCCAAAGAGGTGCCTGCCATATCGATCCCGCACGGCAGCAGGCTCCTGGGTCACATCCAACGCCTTGCGCGTGCGATCCGAGGATACGATGGCGAGAGCGCGTTGTTTGAAGCGGTCAAACTCCGCGGCCTCGGCGACGGCCTCCAGCCGGCCCCGCGCGGAGTCGAACCGATCCAACAGGCGGCGACGGCTGTCGAGACGGTCGAGGCGGATCTCTGCGCGAGGGGACAGTCCTCGGGGCTGAAACACCAACTCGGAGTCGGCGCAGTCTCGCCAGTAGGGGTTGTCCTCGACGGAACGCTTTTCGATCCCGGTCGTGAGCGGGTTGTACGCCCTCCCCAACCAACCGGCGTGCTCGCCGGGCCGCGGGTACTGTCCCCGCTCCTGGAGATGGCCGAGTGTGTTGGGCAACACCACGTAGGCCGGAAGGTCTGCGCTCTGACCCTTCAGGCGCTGGGTTTCCACGTATTGGACGATGGAACCCATGGACGGCCAGTCCTCGGGTGTCGGACTGAAACCGCCGCCGATCGGGACGTGCCACCGGTGTCCGGTCTGAATGTAGTGTCCTCCCCCACTGTGATCATTGTGGGGATGGGACATCGTGCGGATGATGCAATAGCGGTTCGAGATCGCCGCAAGTTTCGGCAGGTGCTCCCCAATCAGCAGGCCCGGAGTCTTGCTCGGGATGGGATTGAAAGGGCCCCGGATCTGCGAGGGGGCGTCCGGCTTCAAGTCAAACGTCTCAAGCTGACTGGGGCCTCCGAAGAGGTGGAGGAAGATCACCGAGCGGGCGGAACCGCTGCGACCCAGCGCTTCTTCTGCTGCAAGAACCTTCTCCAGGTGCAGGCCGAGCAGGCCCGCGCCGGCCGCGCTCAACACCGAGCGCCGACGCACCCCACCACACGTCGAGTTTTTTGTCGTTCCCAAGCTCAGCATGATGGGTCTCTCCTTGCGGCCAGGCGCCATCCCAAGCCGAAGACATGTCGCGAGTTCAATGACACCCAGGTCCGGGTCGTTGTTTCGACCGACGACTCGGGATCAGGCTCGGCGACCGAACTTTTGAGCCAGGAAGCTCTCCAGCAGCAGGCAGCAAAGAGCGGCGATGAGAAGGGGTCTCCAGAGTTCCATGCCGTAGCGGCTCCGCGTGAGCGCCGTCAGCAAATCCTCATCGGAGCGAACCCATCCGGCCAGCAGGCTGGGCATTCGCTCTCGAAGCGCCTTCTCGTCGAGGCTCTTCAAGTACGACTCCTCGATTCGCCGATTGACGGCGAACGTGTCTTCCGACTCTCCGTCGCCCACCGTCATCTCGTAGAAGCCTGCGGCCCGGGTCTGGTCCACCGTCACTCGACATCCAACCGCGTCCACGGCAGGGCGAACTGAGAACGTCTTCCCATCCGGGGTTGTAACCGACACCGGCCGTGCGGATTGCTCCAACGGGAGCGGACGAATCACCGGATCTCCCACCAGTCCATTTCGACCCGTGTCGGAACCGGATGCGAGGTACGCAGTCAACTGATGCAGGAGAGGCACAAAGACCGGCTTGAGCGGCAGCGAGTTCCATTCTGTCGTGGCGGTACTCGCTGACATGATGACGTGGCCCAAACCGAAGTCTCGCTGAACCAGAGCGGCGGCTCCATTTGCGAAGCGCGCGATGACTCGCACCTGGCGATCGTTTGCAGGCAGTTCCAGGCCGTACCACCGTCGAAAGTCGGCGGTGTTCACGTCGACATCTTGCGCGCCGCGAAAGCGCTGAAGCGCGGCGTGCTCGAAGCTGTTCGAGTCGAGCGCCGTCACCTCTGTCTTCACCGATCCCAGCCGCGCCGGGAGGAGGCCCGGGGAGCGCTCGAAAAGATCTCGGTTATAAAGTGGGATGTTGGCGTTCGGCCCGGGGAAGACGAGCAGTCCCCCGCCTCGCTGCACGAACTCCCCGAGTACTCGGCGCTCGGTCTCCTGAATCCCGGAAACGCCGGAAAGGACCACGACGTCAAATCGCCGGATGTCCGCCCGGCCAAGAGCGCCGGTAGAGACGACAGTGGCTTCGACGGGTGACGGCTCGGCGCCAACGGCAGCGCTCGGCGGAGACAGTGCGGGTTCCAGGAAGAACGCCGCATCGCGTTGGGGAGCGGCAGGATTGGGCGCCCCGTTCACGATGAGCACTCTCACGGCGCTTCGAACCGGCAGCGCCAGATAGCCGGCGTCATCGCCCGGAAGGCGATCCGGAGCGATCCGAACGATGCAGCGATGGACGCCGTTTTCAGCCACTGAAGCGCTGAATGTCACCACGCCGCTCTGTCCCCCGTCCAGATCCAGTACCTGGGCCGTGCCGTGGGGTTTTCCGTCGATCTCCAGGGTAGCCCTCAACCCGCGGACTGGACGGTTGCCCGTGTTTACGATCCTGGCCTGGATCCGAGCGCCTGCTCGTGCGGTGGCGAGGCCACGTACCGGCTGCACCCAATCCACCGCCAGATTCTCCGGAGCGCCGTCGCGCACGGAAACCATCGTGACACGGGCGCCCCGGACGAGCGTTTCCCACGCTTCGGGGTCGCCTCCGCCGCCTTCCCAACCTGCGAGCTGCTGGTCCGAAACGAGGAAGACCTCGCGGTTTAGATGCGTGGTCTCACCCAACATTCGCACCGCAAGCCGAGCGGCGCGCCCAAAACTCGTCCCTGCATCGGTTCGTTCAGCTCGACGGATCGCATCCGCGGCCGCCTTCAGATCGAGCGTCGGTCGACGAATGAGTGCAGAGGGGGGGTCGGACGCGAGGATGACGCTCACGGCGTCCCCCTGTCGCAAGGTCCGGGTGATCAACTCAACGGCGCGTTCCCGTGCGCGATCAAACGCGGTGCGATCGCCGGCTCCGTCCACGCGATAGCCCATGCTGCCGGAGTTGTCGAGCAGAATGACGGCGTGAATGGGACCGCGCGCTCCCAGGAAGCTGCCCACGCCGGACCGCAAGACGGGCCGGGACGCCGAGAGAGCCACCAACGCCAGCGCCAGGCATCGCAGCAGGAGCAAGAGCAACTGCTCGACGATCAGCCGCTTCCGCTGCTGCTTCTGGCTCTGCAGCAAAAACTCCATCGCCGCCCACTTCACTACCTGGAAGCGCCGACGTTGGAACAGATGAATTAGAATCGGGATGCCGACCAGCGACAGACCCCAGAGAAACCCCGGTGCGAGGAATGCCGGCAGCATGGTAACTACCGCCGCCCCGAGCGCGCGGCGAGATAGCGACTCAACACATCCGACGGAAGCTCCGAGGTGTTCACTCGGACCAGATCGGCCTTCATCTCCCGGCAGCCGCTCTCCAATCGCGCACAAAAGCTGGTCATCGCCGCCAGGTACGCATCCCGAACACCTCTGGGGTCTGCAAGCAGCTCCGGCTCGTCCTCCAACCCTTCAAACTTCGTCAACTCGTGAAACGGAAACGTGAGTTCGTCATCGTCTAGGATCTGAAACACAACCAGTTCATGCCGCCGGTGTCGGAAGTGTCGGAGACCCGCCAGCATGCCCTCTACATCGTCGAAGCAATCCGAGAAGATCATCACCACGCCGCGGCGCCGATACTGCTCCGCGAGCGTATGAAAAGTCGCCCCCAGCGAAGACTTCGGCGGAGAAACGGCCAGCACCAGCTCCTCAAGGATCTGGGTGAGATGACTTCCCGTGGCTCGAGCGGGAATCTCCCGTTGGATTCCATCGCTGAAGAGCACCAGCCCCGTCGCATCCCGCTGCCGGAGCAGCAGGGTCGCCAGTGCGGCCGCCAGAATCCGGGCGTAGTCCAGCTTCGAGTGGGTCGCCCGCTTGCCCCGGTAGAGCATCGACGCGCTGGTATCCACGAGGATCTGAGCCTTGAGGTTGGTTTCCTCCTCAAATTCCTTCACGTAGTACCGATCGGAACGAGCCGCCACCTTCCAGTCGATGTAGCGGATTTCATCCCCGAGGCTGTACTCTCGGTGCTGCGCGAACTCGACGCTGAAACCGTGATAGGGACTTCGGTGGAGCCCGGAGATGAACCCCTCCACAATCTCTCGCGAATGAAACTCAAGACGCGACACCGCCGCCAGAACCTGGGGATCGGTGAGCTGCTGCTGAGTGATCGGCATGTTTTAGGGGTGGGACCGCGGATGTCGATGCACCTACCGTTCCCAATCGACGGTGCGATTCCCTTTAGAGCAGACGCCCCGGTTGCGCCGCGGAGAAAGAGAGTTGGTTGCGGCGGATGTCATTGACGCTCGAAATGTTGGACTGGCTGCGGTCTGAACCCGGTCGCCGGCTGATTTCCCTGGCCGGCGACCCGACCCAGGATCCGTTCCGGGCGGATCGCATCCGATCATCGTGCCCTGCAGAGGGGCGGTTGGATCGGGCCGCAGCCGCCGTGGATCAAGCCGTTCTCAGACTGCGCGCGAGATCCAAACTGTCGTGGGCCGATCGTGGCTGGTTCCGGAGAGACCTGCTCGAGCAAGCCTCGTCCGACCAGACCGGACGGCACCGGACTGAACGCCTTCGCCACGCCGGAGCCGAGGTCCTGGATCTGTGCTGCGGCCTGGGCGCCGATGCCATCTGTATGGCCGAAGTCGGGCTGTCGGTTCGGGCCTGCGATCTGGATCCGGTCGCGGCGGCACTGACGGTGGCCAATGGCGAAGCCAACAACCTGGAGGATCGACTCCAGGTTAAGTGCGGCTCTGCGCTGGAGGCGCGGGTGCAGGCTCAGGTCTGCTTTGCCGATCCGGGCCGGCGCGAGGGTGGAAGCCGGACGGTCCGCCTCACTGAATGCTCACCCACGTTGCCGGCTCTCCTGGATCACTGCCGCACTTCCCGGGGTCTTGTGGTGAAGTTGTCGCCAGCCTCGCGGGATGACGATCTCGACCGGACCCTTGCAAGCATTCCCCACGAACGGGAGTGGGTCTCGCTGGGGGGCGAGTGCCGAGAGCTTTTGCTCTGGATCGGCGCACTGGCAGTCTCGGACACAGGCGGCGACACACCGCTGCATCGGGCCAGCGTCCTGAGCACCGATTCAACCATCACGGGCCAGCCCGACAACTCCACGAATCGGTTGGAAGTCGGCGAGATACAGGAGTACCTCGTGGAGCCGGACTCGGCGGTCATCCGAGCCCATCTTGTCGGAAGTCTTGCCGCCCGATTGGGAGCAAACCTGGTGGACGCACAACTGGCTTACCTCACGATGCCCGAGCGTAACGCAACCCCGTTCGGCGCCGTCTATCGGGTCAAGGATGTGCGACCGTTCTCCTTCAAAGAGTTGACACGGCTGCTCCGCTGCGAAGGCGCCGGCGATGTGGTGCTCAAAACACGCGGATTCGCGGCATCTCCAGAAGTGCTGCGCGAGCGGCTCAGGGCGGTGCTAAAACAAGGGGAGCCTCGCCACTGCCCGGTTGTGTTCCTGACTCGAATCGGCGGCCACGCCATGATGATCCTGGGAGAAGCGCTTGAACGAAGAGACGGCTAGCAATGGCCCTGCGGCAGTATCTCCCGTCGCGGCGGAGGAACTCCAGCCGGGATCTGCTGCAACCCCAGATCCTCCTATGAACTCAGTTGAGGTCGCGACAGCGCCGGCCATCGCAGCCGTAACTCTGGACATGCCGCCGGACGGCGTTGAAGTGTCTCAGGGAACCTCGGCAAGCGCGCCCGGTCCGCCGGAGGGCGACATTGCCCTCGAGCTCGAGCCGAGTCCGCCGGACGGTCCAGAGGTGTTGACCGTCTCAGGTCGGAACGAAGGTTCCGAGGGATCCGATGCCCCCGGTGGCCCTGTGGTTGGGAGTGATATCCCGCCAGTGGTGTCGTGGGCCGCAGCTTCCGCCCATGACTCTGACTCGAGCGGCGGCAACCCCAGCCCCGTTGCACAGGGCTATGTTGAAGTCGGCGAGCGTTTCGGTGCGGTCTGTGAGGCGGAAACGCCGTCGGTCCGCGAGGTCCCCGTTCGGAGAAGTCGGCCGGATTGGATGATGGCTTTTATCACCGGGTGGGCGGGTCTCCGATCCGCGTGGCAGGTGGTGGACGTCATTTCCCGCACCGACCTGATGGGACGAGAACGAATTCTCGCGTTCGGGGGGTATGGCGCGATCGCGGCGGGGCTTGTTCTCTGCTGTGGCGAGTCGCTGCTCAGGGGAAAGATCTCCAGTCGAGCGACTCGTCAAACCATACTCGGAGTGCTGGTACTCTTGCTGGCCTTCGGTGTCGGCTGCCTGTTCCTGTTCAAAGACCCGGATCCGACGCGCGGGCGCATCTAGTCCTGCTCTGCAAACCCCTGTCGAAAATGGAATCGCTCCAGGATTGGTTCGAATACGTCAATCGGATGAGCCGGCCTGTCCGCCGCAATGGCGAGAACAGTTCGGAGCCCGCGTGGCGTCCCTGGCGTGCCGAGCCGGCGCCACCGCTCTCCGGCCCGACACTGCGGGCGGAAGATGTCCCCCCCCTGTTCGACACCCATGTTCGGGCGGAGGAGTTCCGGGAGAGCTACCACCGCGCCACGCGAGGGTTTGAGGATCCAACTGTTCACGACGAGATGGCGCCGCTCCCGCAATTCAGCGTGCCGGAGTTGAGTGTTCCGGCGTTCTCAGTGGATGTTCCAAGCCTGAAGACCGCCAGCCGGAGGTTCTTGTGGGAACGTGACGGTGGATCGAACGGCCGCTCCGGCCAGCCCTCGCCCGACGAGACTGCTGTCGAGGCGGAGCCGGTTGAGGATCTCTCCCAGATACGGGACATCGTAGAGCCGAACGACAATCCCATCCCCGAGTCCCAATTGGCGCAGATCACGCGGAGCCGGACTCGCGAGTCGCAGGAGGACCTGGTCGACCGGCTCTCGGATCCGACGCTGTCACTCGAGCAGGCCGCGCTCATTTTGGGGGTCTGCACAACCACGGTTCGTCGATACACAAATCGCGGCCAACTTCCCCACTTTCGCACACAGGGAAATCAGCGGCGGTTTCGGCTCTCGGATGTGATGGCATTCCGAGACAGTCGAGCCAGCGAAATGTCGACGGAGGCGCCACAGGACGACGGTATCGAGTGAATACGATGCCGGACCACGCGCCGACGAACAATTCGCTCCAGGTGCTCCCCAGTCCGGACGGAGTAGGCTCCCCGGCGCGAGCTCGGGTGCAGGTGGATCGGGTGCGGGCCTCGGGGATCTTGACCCCGGCCCGAGGCTACATCGGCGAATACGACTTCACACTGAACCCCTACTCCGGCTGCGGTTTTGGCTGCGCGTACTCTTATGCAGCAGCCTTCAGCGGCTCGGCAGAACGCCGTGATCGCTGGGGAAGCTGGGTTTCGATCAAGTCGAACGCGGCAGAGTTGATCACACGCTCGCGGCGGCGGCTCACCGGCCGCACCATCTATATGAGTTCGGTCACCGATCCGTATCAGCCGATTGAACTTCGGATCGGGCTTTCTCACGCGATCCTTCAGGCACTCATCCCTGCTCAGCCGGGACTTGTGGTGCAAACTCGCTCGCCGTTCGTGGTGCGAGATGCAGAACTGCTAAAACTATTCGATCGTGCTTCCGTGAACGTGACCCTCTCCACTGACAACGACGAAATACGAAGGATGTTCGAGCCCCTGTGCCCCTCGGTAGACAAGCGCTTGGCGACGATTCGTACGTTGGCGAGCACCGGACTCCGCGTTGGAGTGGCATTGGCGCCACTGCTTCCGCTGGCGGATGCCGCGGAGTTCTGTCGGGTACTGCGGGACTCCGGCGCCGCGACCTTCGTGGTTGATCCGTTCCACGCAGCATCCGGCCGCTTTCGGGCGCGGACTCGCGACGAGTCCGTCGCTCCTGCGCAAAGCGTCGGTTGGGACAAGGCCGCTTATGCCCGCACTCGGGACGTGCTGTTCGAACGACTCCCGGGCATCCGCGAGGGGGCCTCGGGGTTTGCGCCCTCGGTACTCCTCGCCGCAGCGCACCATCCCATGTCGGGGTGTAGTGGGTGAGGCACTCTGAGTTGTCGGCTGGGAGTTCGAGGAGAGTGCTGCTGGCTGGCCTGGCGGCGGGGGTTGCCGCTCGGGTCGACGCAAGACTCCGCTCCGTGATTCGGATTGCAGCCGCCTCCGATCTACAACCGGTTCTGCCCGGCATTGTTGCCGAGTTCGAACGTACTCACCCGCGGCTAAGGGTAGAGACGATGTACGGTTCCAGCGGCATCCTCTCGCGCCAGATCGAACAGGGCGCCCCCTTCGACCTGTTCACATCCGCCGGACGGAGCTTTGTTGAACGGCTGGATCGTGCCCGACGGCTACAGCCGAGGAGCCGGCAGGTGTATGCCACGGGTCGGATCGCTGTTGCGCTCAGCCTGGGTTCGCCCTCGCCGACTGACCCGGAAGAACTGCTCAGGCACGAGTTCAAACGGATTGCGATTGCGAATCCCGCTCTCGCTCCCTACGGCGCGGCGGCGCAGCAAGCGCTTCAGAGGTCTGACCTGGCACAAAAGCTCAAGTCCCGACTCGTTTTGGCCGAAAACGTGCGTCAGGCGGAACAGTTCCTGCGAACAGGAAACGTCGACGCCGCGTTTCTCTCCGGCGCCCAGGTCAGGGCCGCCCGGTGGCCGCACCTGCTCATCTCCCGAACGCTCCACGACCCGATCATCCACGAGATGGCGATTGTAGCGGATTGTCGCGAGGCTCTCGGCGCCGCCGCATTCGAGGACTTCTTGCTGTCGAAACCGGTCCAACGTCGCCTCACTGCAGCCGGCTACGAGGCGCCTGTTGGATGAACTGGACGCCGGCCTGGGTATCGCTGCGCATCGCGTGTGCAGCCACGATTGTCTGCTTCGCCATTGGCGTGCCGGTGGCGTGGGCGTTGGCTCGGCGCAAAGTGCCATGGGTGGAGTTCTGGACCGCACTGGTCTCGCTGCCGCTTGTCCTGCCACCCACCGTGCTCGGGTACTATCTGCTGCAGGGCATCGGACGAAGAAGTCTGATCGGTCGTGCCCTGGAGGGCGTCACGGGTCAACCTCTGGTTTTCACATGGCCCGCAGCCGCGCTCGCGTGTGCCGTTCTGGGCTTTCCGCTGCTGGTTCGCACACTGCAAACTGCGTTCGAAGATGTGGACCCCGAACTGGAGGCGGCCGCACGAACCCTTGGAGCGACTGAGTGGCAGACCTTCTTTACGGTGACTCTTCCGGTCTCGCGAGGAGGTCTTGTGGCCGGGACCACTCTGGCGTTCGCTCGCTCTATGGGAGAGTTCGGCGCCACCCTGATGGTTGCAGGGAGCATTCCCGGAGAAACCCAGACCGTCGCCATCGCCATCTACGATGCGGTGCAACTCGGCAGCGACGCTGAGGCCAATGGACTGGCCCTCACCGCCACCGCCGCGACGTTAGCTGCCACGGGCCTCGTAACACTGTGCGCCCGGAGGCGAAGGCGAAAATAGAACGAGACCACCGACGCACGGGCCCGCAGTGTCGGGCCGGACTTGGTCGGGACGGAGAGGGCGGGATTCGAACCCGCGGAGGCTCGCACCTCGCCTGTTTTCAAGACAGGTTCCTTAAACCGCTCGGACACCTCTCCGCGGAAACTCCGAAATGGCTACCGGAAATCCCCATTGGGAGGGTATTCTAGGTTCCGGTCAGGGTGGAGTCAAGGAAGGCACATGGCGGACGTTTCTGGGTTTTTGGGAGTTCGATACCGGCTGGACAGTCCTGAGGCTGCAGAGGCGCTGATCGCGCCGCCTTATGACGTCATTTCGCCTGCGGGCCGGGACGCTCTTGAGGCGAAGTCAGAGCACAACGTGATCCGGTTGGAGCTCCCGGTGTCGCTGCCCTACGACACGGAGCGAAACAACCGCTACACTCGCGCCGCCGCTTGCTTCGAAGATTGGTTGGCGGACGGAGTGCTGATGCGCGACGCGGCGCCGACGATGTACGTTTACGGGCAACGCTATGTGCTGAACGGCGTTGTCCAGGAGCGACTTGGATTGGTGGCGGCCCTCGAAGTCGAGCCGTATGAGGCCGGCGTCGTGCTGCCCCACGAGCAAACATTTCCATCCCACAAAGAAGATCGCTTCCGGCTGCTGTCTACTGCCCGAGCCCAGTTCAGCCCGATCTTCGGCCTCTACTCCGCCGGCGGCGAGAGCGTTCGGTCCACGCTGGAGGCTCAAGCCACCGGGGCGCCCGACGCCTCGGGTCATGATCACGAGGGAGTTGAGCATCGCCTCTGGTCGGTGTACGATCCTGCGTTTCTCGAGTGGGCCCGGGCGCTACTCGCGGACCAACAGGTGTTCATCGCGGACGGTCACCATCGGTACGAGACCGCGCTTCGCTATTCGCAGCACCGCCGCGCGGAAGCTCCCGAAGCGCCCCCATCCTGGTTCGACCGGGTCATGATCTTCCTCGTGGAGATGGAGGATCCAGGCCTGATCCTGCTTCCCACTCACCGAATGCTCGCCGGATCCGCCGGATCGGCCGGTGAGATTGCCGCCGCCACTGCACCATGGTTCGACAGCTCACCGTGCTTACCCGGCGACGTGGATGACCTCAATCACCACCAGATTGGCGTGTTGCTCCCAGATGGCGCACTCAAGCTCACGCTTCGCAGCCCATCCGTTCTAAAGGAACTCGACTCCGCCCGCTCGGACGCGTGGCGCGATCTCGACGTCGTGATCCTCCATGAACTGCTCCTCCCGAGAGCGCTCGGGATTATGGACCCGGATCGAATCGGCTACACGCGAGACGCTTCCGAGGCGCGGCAGTTCATCGCCGACGGCTCACGAGGCGCCGTTTTCTTCATGCCGGCGCCGAATGTGGGAGAACTGAAAGCGGTCGCCGGCGCCGGAGATAAGATGCCGCACAAGAGCACCTACTTCTGGCCAAAAGCAGTGACAGGACTGGTCATCCACGCGGAGCCCTAGCGAAGATGCCACTCTTCGAGTACCGTTGCGATGGCTGTAAGCGTCGATTCACGCTTCTAGTCGGCATGACGGCTGAGCAGGCCGAACTTCGCTGTGAGCGGTGCGGCAGCAGGGAACTCAAAAAGCTTGTGTCCCGCTTCAGCGTGACTCGTTCCGACGACGCCAAGCTGGACTCACTCGCCGATACCGCCGGAAACAGTGATCCGGATGACCCCCGCGCAGTCGCCGGCTGGATGAAACAGATGGGAAGAGAAATGGGCGAGGAACTGGGTGACGACTTCGGCGAGCTGATCGACGAAGCCTATTCATCCGAGTCACCGGGAGCCGACTCCAACCCGCCGCCTTCAGCCGGCGTTGACGAGATGGGCTGAGAAGTCCTCCACCTCCGCCCACGGGCAGACCAGAGCGAGAGTAACACGATGACAGCGTCCCAGGACTTCATTCGACAGAAGGCTGCGGTGATGAGCCGCGCGATTGAGGAGATCGGGCCGGGCTACGACTGCCAGGGGGGCGGAAACCCGATCGCCGTCTGTTCCGGAGTGCCGGTGGAGGCTCAGGTGCTGCGGGTACTTCGCCTTCTTGACGAGGTGTTCTTCCCCGGCTACCGCTCCGACTGCGCAGGCACAGAGGATCTGGTCACCTACGTGATCGAGCGCCTCGACGAGGCCTACGACATCCTTTATCGACAGGTGAAGCGGGCCATTCCACTTCGGTGGTCGGCAGCCAATCGCGACTCCGGCACTCTTGAAGCGCCGCTGGACGATTCGTCTGTTTCCGCGGAAGCAGCTCGTACGGTGGACACGCTGTTCACGCGAATTCCCGCAATCCGGGAGATGCTCAAGCTCGACGTGATCGCGGCGTACCACGGTGATCCGGCGGCGAAAAGTTACTCCGAGGTCATCCTCAGCTATCCGGGTCTCAGAGCGATCACGGTTTACCGGGTTGCGCACGAGCTTTACCTGCTGAACGTGCCCCTTATCCCACGGCTGATGACGGAGTGGATCCATGCCCAGACAGGCATCGAGATCCATCCCGGCGCCCGCATCGGCGAGAGCTTCTTCATCGATCACGGGTCCGGCGTGGTAATCGGAGAAACGACTGAAATCGGGAATCGGGTGCGCATCTACCAGGGGGTGACGCTGGGCGCCTACTCCTTCCCGCTGGACGAGCGGGGAAACCCGATCAAGGGGCTCAAGCGACATCCCACTATCGAGGATGACGTGGTGATCTATCCGGGAGCAACCATCCTGGGCGGCGAAACGGTGGTGGGCTCCGGCGCGGTCATCGGCGGCAATGTCTGGCTCACGCACAGCGTACCCTCCCACACCACGGTGACGCTTCGGCTGGACGGGGGCCAGTTCACCCAGGTGGCCAAAGGCAGAAAAAAAGAATAGGGTCCCTTCCGGAACCCTATTCCCTCACTTGCACCCTGCGGCCGGGCGTCGTCGATGTTTATTCGGCGACGTACGGCAGCAACGCGATTTCTCGTCCGCGCTTGATCGCCATTGCCAGCATTCGCTGGTGCTTGGCGCAAGAGCCGGTGGTCTTTCGGGGAAGAATCTTCCCTCGATCATTGATGAACTTGCGGAGGCGCTGATACGCCTTGTAATCGATATCTTCCGCCCGCTCCACGCAGAACGCGCAAACCTTGCGCTTGGTGCGACGGTAACGACCGGATCTCGATCGGGTTGCCATGACTTCTCCTGGGTTTCCTTACTCGTCCAGGAACGGATCGTCGTAGCCGGACATGTCTTCCACGGGCGCGGCCACGGCAGGAGCGTTACCGCTCCGAGCCGGCGCCGCACTGTAATTCCCCTCGCCGCTCTCGCCGCGAGGCCGCGCTAGCGACTTCAGATTGTCGCAAACCACCTCCGCCACCTTGCGCCGAACCCCGTCCGAACCGTCATAGGAACGAATCTGAAGGCGGCCTTCGACCGCAATCAGATGTCCCCTGCCGAGATAGTTCGCGGCAAATTCGGCGGACTGGCGCCAGGCAACGATGTCGATGAAGTCCGCCTCCCGCTCACCTTGCTGATTGGCGAACGGTCGATTCACTGCCAGACGAAACGTGCTCACAGGCACACCGCTTGGCGTGTACTTCAGTTCGGGGTCGTTGGCGAGTCGTCCAATGAGAATCACTCGGTTGAGCATGTCCAGGCTCCGGTTATTCCGTTCCGCTGTCGGTTGATCCGGCCTCGTCGGTCTGTGCGTTCGCAGCGTTGGCTGCTTCGGCCGCTGCCGCTGCCGCTTCGGCGGCTGCTTGAGCCGCTGCCGCTGCTGCGCGAGCTTCCGCTTCGGCCTTCGCCTTCGCTTCGGCGGCCGCCTTCGCGTCCGCGATCGCCTTTTCGGCCCGCTTGGGATCCAGCTTCACAATCATGTGCCGGAGAATCCCCTCGGTGATCCCCAACACACGGGAAAGTTCGGCTTGCACAACGGGTTCGCCGGTGAAGTGCATCACCACGTAGTAGCCTTCTCGTCGGCCGCTGATTTCATAAGCGAGCCGTCGGCGCTCCCACCGATCCACATGCTGGACGTCGCCGCCCTGAGTTCCAACGATTCCGCGGAATCGCTCGATCAGGGTTGATTGCTGTGCATCATCCAGACCTGGGTCCAGAATGTACACCACTTCGTACTGCCGCATACTTTCACCTCCCTCCGGATGCCACGGCTGGCAGCCCCTGTACGTTCGGGGCAGGGTTCGAGAGCCGCCGCCACGGCGGGCAAACGGCTCCGGGACACGTCGCATTCGGGAAGCAAATTCCCAAACAGTTCCGCGTGAGGCGGAACGCCGAGGCTCGAGTGAGTTTCGGCAGACACGTCCGAACGGCGCATTATAGCACTCCGACCTCGAATGGCAAGTCGATGCGGAGGATCCGAGCGCCAGGGAAGGCGCGGAAGCAAGCCACACTTGAAAAGAAAGCGGGCCGCCGCGGTCCAGGCAAAGGAACCGACGGGACCCGCTCTCTCAATGGCTACGGCGCGCTAGCAGCCGCCGACGTCCGGCCCCAGACCCGCAGAGCTGGCACCCTTGCAACCGTTCTTGGCGTAGTTCCACATGTCGTGGGTCACGGTTTTCAACCACTTGGCGTGACCGTCTACAAAGGTGAAGTTCCCCCCTTGCTGATGCCGCCCGCAGACCAGTGCGCCCGCCGGTCGAACCCCGACTGCCGTTGCGCGTGACGCAGGACATTCCCAGCCCCGCAGGCCGTCTCGTGTCCACAACTCCGGCCCACCGCTGGACTCCCCGATCCAGATCGTATTCGCCGGTTCCACCACGGCCGCAAGCGACTTGGCGCCACCGAATGACCCCACACACCAGTTGTTGCTGCAGGTGCCGTAGCTGTTCCACACGCCTGGAGTAGCTCCGTTGACGTCGACCTTGGTTTTACCGCAGGTGACGAATCCCTTGCCACTGCCGCACTGGAAGACTCCCCAGTTCTTTACGTACGGGGCCACCATGTCGTACCACCACCGCAAGTTGGGACAGGTGACCGGTCCGTCGTACTGGTACGTCGGCACCAGTTGCTCGTCCCAGTCCTGCATGTACATCGCACTCGCTGTTCCCAACTGCTTGGTGTTTGAGAGGCATGCAGTGGTACGAGCCTTCTCGCGAGCCTGCGCGAAGACCGGGAACAGGATGGCAGCGAGTATTGCTATGATGGCGATAACCACTAGAAGCTCGATCAGCGTAAACCCACGTCGTTGCATCGACCCACCCTCCGAAGCAGGGCCAGAACCCGATCTCCTGTGCGTCTCGGGATTCAACCCTCTGAGGACGCTTTCCACGACAGCGAAGACTTTCCTTCAAGAAGCCTTCAAAACTTTCATGAAAGAATCTCCGAACGAGCTAATAGTTATAAACTATACAAATAGACCCGTCAGTCAGGGCGCCGATTCCTGCAGACCCACGTGTGTGCGGCAGTGATTGACCTTCCGCGTCCGGAACAATACAATGGCACTCACGCTGGTCTGGAGTACTCAGGTCGGTGGCCGCTTGCCGAAGTGGCGGAACAGGCAGACGCGCCGGTCTCAAAAACCGGTTCCCGTGAGGGAGTGTGGGTTCGACCCCCACCTTCGGCAAATCTTCATCCTGGGTCCATCGGCTAGCCCCTGCGCGGCTTTCCAATCAGGATCCGCCCACGGGCCGCCCGAACTACCGTGAGCCGTGCGTCCCATATAACTCATGGCAGGAACCGGCTCCCGCCCCATCGCAAATTCCTAGGTGTGAGACGATCATACCTGGTTTGTGCTGCCGTCGGCGTTGCGGTAGCGGCTTGCGGCGCAGAAGCCGCCCGATCCGCCGGTTCGCGTGTTGTCGACCGGGCGGTCAGGGTGCGCTTCAATCGCGACATTCGCCCGATCCTCGCATCCAACTGCTTTTCCTGTCACGGGCCGGACGCTGCCAATCGTAAGGCGGACTTGCGACTCGATGTGCCGGGAGATGTGCTTCGGCAGAGATCCGGACACGTTGTGGTCGTTCCGGGGCAGCCCTCCCGAGGCACCCTGCTGCAGCGACTGGACACGTCCCGTGCCGCGCTGAGAATGCCGCCGGCTCACAGCGGTAAGACGCTCACGACCACCCAGATCGATCTCATCCGGCGCTGGGTGGCCCAGGGAGCCCTGTACGAGGACCACTGGGCCTGGACCGCTCCTGTGCGCACACGGCCGCCGGTGGTTTCGGATGCGGGCTGGAATGCGTCCGAGATCGACCGATTCTTGTTCAACCGATTGAAGCTCGGCGGGATCAAGCCATCCCCCCAGGCAGATGCCGTCACGCTGCTGCGGCGACTTTCGTGGGATCTCACCGGACTCCCGCCCTCTCCGGAGGAAATGAAGGGGTTTCTCGAGGATCCCAGTCCCACCGCGTATGAAGCTCAGGTGGATCGCCTGCTGGCTTCTCCACGCTTCGGGGAGCGGATGGCTACTTGGTGGTTCGATCTGGTGCGATACGCAGACACCGTCGGCTATCACGGCGATCAGGATCACGCCTCAGCGCCCTATCGCGATTGGGTCATCGTCGCCTTCAACTCGAACAAGCGGTTCGATGAATTTACCCGCGAGCAACTTGCCGGCGATTTGCTCACTGAGCCGACGGACCAACAGCGGATCGCCACCGCCTACAACCGGCTGCTCCAAACCACGCACGAGGGCGGGGCCCAGGACAAGGAGTACCGTGCCAAGTACTCAGCCGACCGGGTTCGTAATCTGACGGCCGTCTGGCTAGGATCCACCGTGGGTTGCGCGGAGTGTCACGATCACAAGTTCGATCCGTTCACCCAGGAAGACTTCTACAGCATGGCGGCCTTCTTCGCCGACGTCTCCGAGATGGGCACGTACAAGGGCGCCGACACACTTCCGACGCTTCGTCCGCCGGAAATGGACCTGACGGAGCCCTTCAGTCACCTGGAGGCAACTCGCCTGACCCAGGAACTTCAGCAACTGAATTCGGGCAGCGGCAATCGGGAGCGCTCGCGTCAACTCGAGAGTCGCATCAGGGAACTCAAGGCCCGCAAGGCGCGGGTGATGGTCACGCAGTCGGTTGAACCCCGAACCATTCGGGTGCTCCATCGGGGCAACTGGATGGATGAGACCGGTAAAGTGGTGACGCCCGCCATACCCGCCTTTCTCGGCCGGACAGCCGGCCGATCCGCCACAGGTCGCCCAACCCGGCTGGATCTGGCCCGCTGGTTGACCTCGCCCGAGAATCCGCTCACCGCACGAGTTCTGGCGAATCGTCTCTGGACCCTCTTCTTCGGCGCCGGCCTCTATCGATCTCCCAACGACCTCGGTTCTCAGGGAGAGTGGCCGATTCACCCGGAGTTGCTCGACAATCTGTCGCTTCGTTTGCGAGATGGCGGTTGGGACCTGAAGTCCTTCATCCGCGAACTGGTGACTTCAAAGGCGTACCGTCAATCCTCAGCGCTGACACCAGAGCTCAGGGCCAGGGATCCGGAGAACCGGCTCTTTGCCCGGCAGTCCAGGTTTCGGCTCTGGGCTGAGGCCATTCGGGATCAAGCGCTGGCCGTCTCCGGGCTGCTCGTGGAGCGTCAGGACGGCCGAACATCCCGACCCTATCAGCCCGAGGGTTACTACGAGTTCCTAAACTTCCCCAAGCGGACCTATCAATCCGATCGGGACGACAACCAGTATCGGCGAGCAATCTACATGCATTGGCAGCGTCAGTACCTCCATCCAATGCTGCAGGCCTTCGACGCACCAACACGAGAGGAGTGTACGGCTCAGCGGCCGATTTCCAACACTCCCCTGGCAGCCCTGAATCTGTTGAACGACCCGTCCTTCGTTGAAGCGGCGAGGGTGTTGGCGACCGGAGTAATCCGCGAGACCTCGCCGGCGTCGGATGAAGCGCGACTCCGCTCACTGGCTCGAGCCGTCCTGCTGCGGGAACTTACCGCGTCGGAAAAGTCTCGTCTCCTACAGCTCTTGCAGACAGCCAGACGGGACTACTCCTCGGCCCCTGAACAGGCGAACGCCCTTCTCGCCGTCGGTTTGTCGCCGGTTCCGGAAGGGGTGGACCGGCCTGACCTGGCGGCGTGGACCACTCTGGGGCGCGCCCTCTTGAACCTGAGCGAATGCCTAACCCGGAGGTGACGCTGTGAACGACCGTGCGCGAATGCTGAACCTGATTCACCGTCGGACATTCCTGGGACGCTCCGCTCTCGGTCTGGGATCAGTGGCCCTATCGCAGTTGGGCGATCGCCCGGCCTTTGGCCTGGACCCGGACGTGCTGGCCCAGCACCTGCCCGCGAAGGTGAAGCGGGTCATCTTCCTCTACATGTCCGGCGGTCCGTCGCACCTCGAAACGTTCGACTACAAGCCGAAGCTCAGGGAAATGGACGGACGCCCGTTTCCAGATTCCGTAACCGCCGGTCAGCCGATCGCCCAGCTTCAAGGCCAAAAGCTGACCTGTCTGGGCTCCCAGTTCAACTTCCGCCGACATGGCCGGAGCGGACAGGAGATTGCCGACATCCTGCCCCACACCGCCTCTATTGCCGACGAAATCTGCATCATTCGCTCGATGCACACGGATCAGATCAATCACGATCCCGCCCACACCGTGATGAACACGGGAACATCGATCTCCGGCAGGCCGAGCATGGGAGCATGGATCACTTACGGCCTGGGTTCCGAGGCTTCAAACCTTCCGGGCTTCCTCGTGATGACCAGCGAGGGTGGTCGTAACCCCCAACCTATCTCGAGCCGGCAGTGGGGCACTGGATTTCTGCCCGGTCGCCACCAGGGCGTTATGCTCCGGTCCAAAGGCGATCCCGTCCACTTTGTTACGAATCCACCGGGAGTGTCGAACCGAGTGCAGCAGGGGGTTGTCGAGGTCGTGAACGCGCTCAACCGAGAAGCGCTGCTGCGCGAGAGCGATCCGGACACTGAGACGCGGATCTCCCAGTACGAGCTGGCGTTCCGGATGCAGGCCTCGGTGCCGGAACTGCTCGACTTGCGCGACGAACCACAGCACGTGCTCGACAGCTATGGAGCTCGCCCAGGGGATGGCTCGTTCGCTTCGAACTGCGTGCTTGCCCGCCGACTCGCGGAGCGGGGCGTGCGATTCATCCAGCTCTACCACCGCGACTGGGATCACCACGGTGACCTCGTGCACTACATGAACATCTGCTGCGGCCTGTGTGATCGCCCGAGCGCAGCGCTCATTCGAGATCTGAAACAACGTGGCATGCTGGATGAAACCCTGGTGATCTGGGGAGGTGAGTTCGGCCGCACGCCGATGTTCCAGGGCAAAGGCCAGACCGCAGGTCGTGACCATCACATCCGAGGGTTTTCGATGTGGATGGCGGGTGGCGGTATCAGAGGTGGCATGACCTACGGCAATACCGATGAACTCGGATATGCGGCAGTGCAAGACAAGGTGCACGTCCGGGATCTTCATGCCACCATCCTCCATCAGTTGGGAATCGACCACGAGCGCCTCACCTATCGCTACCAGGGTCTGGACTTCCGTCTAACCGGAGTCGAAAAGGCGCGAGTTGTCCGCGAAGTCCTCGTATGATCGGAGGTACGGACAGAGGTCAATCAGATCCGGTTGATCCGATATCGATGAAACGACGTCTTGGTTTCGGACCCCGGGTCCCTGAGGACTGATGCTGCACGACTCTCCGATCATTCACGTCATTCTGATTGACGACGACCGGGCCGCGTACCTCTTGATGAAGGCGCTGCTCAACAAGGTGTCCTCGGTCACCTATGACGTTCACTGGGTGCAGGACTGGGCGCAGGGCCTTCAGGAGATGGACCCGAGCCGGTTCGATGTGTGTTTGCTCGATTACTATCTGGGCGACACCGACGGACTGGCTGTTCTAGCGGAGGCTGCACGGGTGGCTCCCAGGGTTCCGGTGATTCTGCTCACAGGGACTCACGATCGGGACATCGACCTCGCGGCGATGCGGGGCGGAGCCGCAGACTTCCTGGTGAAGGGCGAGACGAGCCCGGCACAGTTCGAGCGCACCATTCGATATGTCGTGGAGCGTCGCCGCATCCTGAACCAGCTTGAAGACGCGCTCGCCGAGCGGGAGCGCGCCGAGCAGGCGCTTCGCCTGGAGCGAGATCGAGCTGAGGCAGCCGTTCGCGCCAAGAGCGCATTTCTGGCCAATATGAGCCATGAGATCCGCACCCCCCTGAACGGAGTTCTGGGGATGACGGAACTCGCGCTCGGCACGGACCTGACCGAGGAGCAGCGCGAGTACCTGGAACTCGTGAAGTCGTCCGCCGACGCCCTACTGCGCCTGATCGACGACATTCTGGATCTGTCCAAGATCGAAGCCGGTCGATTGGAACTGGAACGCATCGAGTTCCCGATCCGCGAGTGCGTGAGCCACGCCACCCGTACGCTGGAAATCCGGGCCCGCGACAAGGGTTTGACCCTGAGTTGTCGGATCGCGGACGACGTGCCAGCACAATTGGTGGGTGATCCGCATCGACTGCGGCAGATTCTGCTTAACCTGATCGGGAATGCCGTCAAGTTCACGGATCGAGGGTCGGTAACCGTTACCGCGGAGTGCCGAAGAGCCGGAGCCGATGTGGACCTGATCTTGAAGATCCAGGACACGGGCATCGGCATTTCTCGATCCCAGCAGGCCGCGATCTTTGATGCCTTTTCGCAGGGAGACAGCTCCACTACACGCCGCTTCGGAGGGACGGGCCTCGGCCTCACGATCTGTTCCCGTCTTGTCTCGATGATGGGTGGGCGAATCTGGGTGGAGAGCGAGGAAGGCAAGGGCAGCACATTCCTTGTTGAGACCCGAATGGCAGTCGGCGCTCCGATTGCCACCGTCGCCGAAGCTGCCGCACCGACCATCCCGTTGGTCCGACCGCTGCGGGTGCTGGTTGCCGAGGACGACCCCACCAGCCAGATCCTGATTCGAAGGCTGCTGGAGCGGTTGGGACACGATGTCGAACTGGTCTCCAACGGACGAGTCGTTGCGGACCGAGTGCTGCAGGATCGCTTCGACGCCGTGCTGCTGGACATGCAGATGCCGGAGATGGACGGCTACACTGCGGCAGGACTCATCCGCCGGATGGAAGGCCCTTTAGGTCGCCACACACACCTCATCGCTCTCACGGCATCCGCCATGGAGGGCGATCGGGAACGCTGCCTTGCCGCAGGGATGGACGATTACCTCTCCAAGCCCGTCAACACTGCCGCCCTCAGAGGTGCGCTCCAAATCGCTGCACACGCCGGGCCCGGGAAGCACCAGGATGGGTGTTAAAAGAGCGGAACAAACACCATCGTGACGAAGCTGAAAATCCTCGTAGCCGTTCGTGAAGATCGGGAAGCAGCCATCATTCTTGGTTTGCTGGAACACTGCAGGGCAATCGAGATCGAACCGGCACGAATCCGAGACTGGGCGGAGTACGGCGCCAATACATCCATTCTCAAGCCGGATGTGTGCCTGACGGAGAGTTGGACTGCGTCGTCGGCCGCGCGGAAAGCAGTCGATCCGGATTGGGTGCCCATCGTCTATCTCTCAACGCTGCCTTCGGTGGAAGAGGCGATGAGGGAGCTTCGAGCAGGCGCCGTGGATTACCTCGTGGTTGGCGAGTTGACTGCGGGCACTCTGGAGCGGGCCATCTATATGGCGCCGGAGCGACTCCGCATCTTGAAGCGGGCCCGCGCCTGATCTGTTGCGGCGGAGCGGCTTGCACGGCTTCGGCATTGGGAACGCAGTCGTTCCCAATGCCATGGTAGAGATGCCGGAGCAATTTGTCCCGGCATCCCTCCGACCCTCTAGTACCGGTAGTGATCCGGCTTGAAGGGGCCGTCCGCATTGATGCCGAGGTACTCGGCTTGCTTAGCAGTCAGGCGGGTCAATTGCACTCCCAGATGGCCGAGGTGCAGTCGAGCAACTTCCTCGTCCAGATGCTTCGGCAGGATGTAAACGCCCTTGCCGTACTGCGAGTTGTTCTGAACGAGTTCGAGCTGAGCCAGAACCTGATTGGAGAAGGACGCCGACATCACGAAGCTGGGATGTCCGGTGGCACAGCCGAGATTGAGGAGCCGGCCTTCCGCCAGGATCATCACGCTATGACCGTCGGGGAAGATCCACTCATCGTACTGAGGCTTGATGTTGTGCTTTCGGATCCCGTCGAGCCGCTTCAGCCCGGCCATATCGATCTCATTGTCGAAGTGACCGCTGTTGCCGACGATGGCCTTGTCC
>SXGS01143510.1_pt1 | contig 23296 bp, 24 predicted proteins | sample 3174681 | NCBI WGS metagenome assembly SXGS01 (sample SAMN11356861, study PRJNA531348) | freshwater metagenome | isolation source: freshwater sample F1-80 | place: China: Fuxian Lake, Yuxi | collected 2017-12-25
CGTGGGTCGCGTGGGTTGCGTGGGGTGCGTGGGTTGCGTGGGTTGCGTGGGTTGCGTGGGTTGCGTGGGTTGCGTGGGTTGCGTGGGTTGCGTGGGTTGCGTGGGCAACTGCAGACCGGGCCTTCCGCCCTAGCAAACGATTTCCGGACGCGTCATCAATTTTTGTTTACTGCGACGTTGCCTTCTTTTCGCGCGCGCTGTACCTTCGCTCACGTGCTGAAACAGAAATCTTTCTTCAAAAATTCTACGAAAGAATACGGCGGCGATCTCTACAAAACTCGTGGCGGTCGCAAAGGTCCGAGGCCGCTCGCTACTCGTCAGACGATGCACCTTGTGCTGAAATCGACGCGTGCAAAAGGAGACTTCTCCTTCCGCAAGCCAAAAAACGCTCAAGCGATAAAACGGATCGCCACGAAGTTCGCATCGAAGTACGGCATCCGTATCATCTCTCTCGCGAACGTTGGAAATCATCTCCACTTTCACATTAAGCTTGGCAATCTGCGAACTTACTCACCGTTCATTCGCGCCATCACTGCTGCGATCGCAATGGCGATAACAGGTCGTTCGAGATGGAACAAATCGGACGTGAAATTCTGGGATCGTCGTCCCTTCACGCGAGTGATCGTGGGCTTCCGTTCGTGGCTTGGTCTCCAAGATTACATCCGTATCAATCGAATGGAAGGTGCAGGTGTGCAACGCGAGCATGCCGAATTCATCGTGCGGGAGCAGAAGAAGCGCCGATCCGGGTAGGTATCCACGCATCCGCCAGCGGATCACCCAACACCCAACACCCAACACCGCAGCGATTGTGCGTCGCTTCTGCAAAAGGAAACTGGTACCTCCGAGAAGGTTGCCAGCCACCTTTTCGTTTCTTCACCCTTTCTCCATGTTTTCCGGCGGGAGTTTTGCGAAATTGGACCGCGCGGGCATCCGCGGGTTCGAGCCACGGTCCCCGGGGCCCCAGCAGCCAGCCAACCGAGAGGAGAAATGCGATGGGCGATACAAAAGAAACCAACACAGTCACAGGTGCGGGCAACAGCATCAACGCTTATCAAGGCGGCTACGGCCCCGGACCCGAGCTCAACGAGAAGACCCAACATCCTCAAGGTGACTCCGAAACAAAAGAAAAACCCGAAGCGATCAGCCGGCAGGATGCTCAAGCGACGATCGAGTCGATCGATCTCGAGAAGGAAGACTGACGCTCGCAAACGGCCACCGGCCCAGGCCCGAACCCGGCCCAGGCCCGAACCCGGCCCGAGCCCGAACCCGGCCCGAGCCACCGGCCCAAGCCACCGGCCCAAGCCCAAGCAAGAGTCCGCAAGATTGTCGAACTCTTCGACGCCCTCAGGCCGCTCGAAGATCAAGCACCACCCGGATAAAGTTCGACAGTCTCCGCAAACCAAGATTCCACTCGTCTCCGAGTAGGACCCTGGAACATCGCACACTTGAAATTCACCCGCCTCGGCATACACTCGTGCTGTAGGCGCAAGACAACCGAGCTCGCAAACCATCACGGGCAGCCACCCCTTCCGCGGGTGACCCACACGTGAGGCGATTGAGATCAGCTTCTGGAGGAACAAATGCGGCGACTAAATGCCTTTCTGACTTCGATATTCGTAGCGTTGATGACTTTCACGACAATTTCTGCCGAAGCCCAGAATCGCAGACCTGCTGCAAACCGCGTAGGTGGTCCCTTCGGCCTAGGTCTCCAACTCGGAGACCCTAGCGGCTTCGTGATGAAGTACCATCTCGACAGTCGCGTTGCGGTCGACGGCGGTCTCTCCTTCGCGTTCGATCGTTGGATTCTCTTATACAGCGATTGGATCTGGCATGTCCCCGGCGGCTTCGGAAATCAAAATGAGTTCGTCTCGCAGCTGAATCCCTACGTCGGAGCCGGAGGACTTTTCGTCGTCTCGACAAAAAGCGAATCGGAAGTTCGCCGCGAAAAGTATTTTAGCGACTCAAGTTCCACACGCATCGCACTCGGCGTGCGCGTTCCGATCGGTGTCGAGTGGCGAGCCTCGAAAATTCCCCTCGGAATTTACCTAGAGATCGCACCCGGCCTCACGATCGTTCCGGCCACAACCGGTTTCGTTCAAGGTGGGATCGGCGGCCGCTTCTATTTCTAGAGAACTCAGGCGAGCTTTCGACCTCTCACAAATTCGGTGAGCGCTCAGCCAAATGAAAACCAAAGTTGATTCGCACAGCTTGAACAGGTCTCACGAAAACTCTCTCGGTAGCGAACGTTCAGCAGTTTGACTTCATTACCGCAAACGGGGCAGGCCACGCTGCCTTCCCCTATTCGCTCGCTTATGCGAAAAGCAAAAATGCCCGCGGGAATCCCCAGCACCAAGAATAGCGGCACAAAAATAAAATGAAGCATCGGTAACGGTAAGAACGCGAGCGCGATCGCCCAGCTGAGACCCAACCACTTCAAGGCAGCGAGCCACCGTTCTCGTGATGACAAGCTTCGCACTTCGAAGCGACCTTCGCTCAACCTTCCATCAATACTTTTAACAACGACCGCACGGAAATTTTCCATAAGCGTGAAGAAGACACCACACTCTTGAGACGTCTGCCAACAGAAGAGTTGATAAAATCATGATCGCAAAGCCGGGTTTCGGGCGGGATCAACCTACGCGAACCATCAAGGAGGAAACGGTTTTGGAGCCAATTGCAACTGACACAAACAGGCACATTTCTCTTACTCCCCAGCCTGCATCAAAAGAGAAGATCAATCGCCTCATCGAGGAACCCTCCGAAAACACAATCGTTTGGAAGTACCTCGACTTCGCGAAGTACATGGCCCTGTTGAAAACAAGATGCCTCCATCTCGCGCCCGCTACTGAGTTCTGGGACAAATACGAAGGCGATATCGGCGTCGTTCAAAAAAAAGCGTTGATCAAAAAGTATGGACCCGAAACTTACGAAGAACTCAAAAAGAAAATTCAGCGCCTGCGCCAACATACTTACGTGAGTTGCTGGACTGAAAATGAATTTGAATCCGATGCGATGTGGAGAATTTATACCGGCGCTAGCTACGGCGTCGCGATTTGTTCGACTTACGGTCGGCTCAAATCACTCATTCCACCGCTAGAGGGTGAGCTTGCTTGCCACTGCGGAAAAGTGAATTACGTCGACTTCAAAAAAGATGTCCTCGCGCTTGAAGCTTACTCACTCCCATACTTCTACAAACGTCGTTCTTTTGAACACGAGCGAGAGGTGCGAGTCCTCATTCAAGAAGCCGAACCTCGCGATGACGAACCCGCGCCATCAAAGAAAATTCAACTCAACGCTCAGCAAGTGAACGACCTCATTTTATCGGTGCATCTCTCACCGGGCGCTCCGGTTTGGTTCAGCGAACTCGTGCGCGACGTTAATCGCGATTACGGACTAGATCGCGAACCCGTGGTTTCGGCGCTCGATGAAGTTCCTGAAGAGTTCAACTAACTCATCCTCCAGCTGCCTCGCAGCCACGCCATCGCGCCGATCGTGTTTCGAACGACACGCTCACTTGACATGCTCGCCGAGATTCGAAGCCAGCATCAGTTAAAATGATTGCGCTTTCGCCTTCTCTACTTTCAAGGAGATTTGCGCATGATGACCACAATCCTGGGCCTCTTCGAAACCCCACATGAGGCAAGCCTCGTCGTTCGTGGCTTGATCGATAGCGGCATTCGCCAATCCGACATCAGTCTCATCCTGCCCGATGAATCGCAGAAATCGCTCTCACAAGGCAGCAAGGATCAACTCGCGGATCTCGATGATGAATCACAAACGGTAAAACGAGTCAGCACGGGCATGGGCGCGGGGGCCGCCGCTGGTGGAGCACTTGGTTTACTTGCGGGGCTTGGAGCCTTCGCGGTTCCTGGATTGGGTCCCATTCTCGCGGCAGGACCCATTGTCGCGGCTCTTGAAGGAGCAGGCTTCGGAGCCATTGCGGGAGGACTTGCGGGAACTCTTTCCGGCGAAAGCAAAGAGCACAGCCGAGATCGAGCCTACATGGAAAACCTCAAAGACGGCGGAGCGCTCGTTCTTGTGCATGCGGAAGTAAATGCCGATCTCGAACGTATTCACCAGTTGATGGAAGACCACGGCGCTATCGAAACGGCGGAGCGTCCCGAGCCGGGACTCGAGCGCGAGTCAAACGACTCTCCGCAAACGAGAGCCGAGCGCGCGGAAGTCGCGGGACGTCCTCCAGTTCCACCGCTTCCGTAGGACCGCTTCAAAATAAAAAAGCCCGGTTTCTCCCGGGCTTTTTTATTTTAATGGTGCAAGAGGTTCAGCTTACTTGCGCGTGCGCGGATTGTTCCGCTTGATCATCTTCTTTTTCTTGAGGATGCGCTTTTTGTTGCTGCGAGCTGCGGGGTTCGTCTTGCGCGAAGCTTTTTTCTTCTTAGCCATTTTCGGTCTCTCCTTATTGAGTAAGCTTTTCCCAAACTACCTCAAGCGCCCTCGCGAGAAGAAGCGAATTCTAGCGCGAAAGTGATCATTGACTCTTCCTGAGACGCAAAATTTCGTCAAAGAACGCCGGAACTTCTCGACTTGCGGGTCCTCTCCGCAATTCATCGAACGCGAGACTCACTGCCGACGCCTCCGCATTGATCTCCACTTTACGCGCGTCGCCTCGCACATGATGGACAAAGCCTGCCGCCGGATAGACCTGACCGCTCGTTCCGATCGCAACGAAAAGGTCACAGCGCTCTAAGGCAGCAAAGATTTGCTCCATTTCCATCGGCATCTCGCCAAACCAAACGATGTGCGGCCGAAGCTGCCCAGTTTGTGAGCAACACACGCAAGTCGTGTCGGGGTTGATGGGATCAAACGTCTCAAAAACGCGCCGACTTTTTTGACAACGTACTTTAGCGAGTTCCCCATGCATGTGGATCAAATGTCGAGATCCCGCTCGCTCATGGAGATTGTCGACATTCTGGGTCACCAGCAGAAATTCGCCAGGCCACTCTTGTTCAAATTTAGCAAGAGCATGGTGAGCCGGATTCGGCTGGATAGACGCTTCTTTCAGTTGCGCGCGTCGAGCATTATAGAAGGACTGAACGAGACCAGGATTGCGCAAGAATCCGTCGTAGCTCGCGACATCCTCGATACGGTAATTTTCCCAAAGACCGTTGTGATCGCGAAAGGTCTTGATTCCCGATTCTGCCGAGATGCCGGCCCCGGTAAGGACAACAACCGAGTTTGCCACGACGTCATTCCTCTCATTGGGATCAAAAGAATTTTATAGCGGAAACGGCGCTCGCTCTTCAAGGTTGCCGTGCGGTTTTGCCCAGCGACTCACAACGTCGGTGAACTCCCTCGGTCTTTCAATAAGCCAATCGTGACTTCCGCGCCGCGAAACTACATAAGACGCCTTCGCGATACTTCTTTGCATCAAACGCGCACATTCGCGCGGCAAAGTGTGATCACGTCCGCCCCAAGCAATGAGCGTGCGTACGTTTACGGCTGGAAGTTGTGTCCGCAAATCCGTGCGGGACGCGACTCTCACTTGATGGAAAAAATTTTTGCTGTGGAAAAGAATGTTGAAAAGCAGATCAGGAAAACCTGTAACCGTTAATCGAATCTCGACAAGCGAATCCCACGCTCGAGAAAAGAGAGTTCGCAGAATCGAGCCATTGCGGACACGAACCCCGATCGAATCGGCCAGCACTAGCTGATCAACCCGCTCAGCGTACTTCTTCGCAAACGCGATCGCGATGGCACCTGAGTTTGAGTGACCAATTACCGAAGCTGAGCGCAAACCCAGCTGATCGAAAAATTGCGCGAGCCAATCGGCGTATTGATCGAACGTCCAAGGCGTTTGAATCTTGAAGGAGCGACCCGAGCCCGGAACTTCCACCGCGTAGACCGTGTAGTGACACGCCAAGCGCGAAAGCAAAGGTCGATAAGTGGTCGCAAGGATCAAAGGGCTTGCGATCAAAACGAGGGCCGGCCCTGCGCCCGTCTTCACGTAGCGACAGCGACCGGCCACATCTACGAAAGAAGCTTTTAGCCCCGAAGGCACAGCTTACATGCCTCCCGTGCCGCTACCGCTTGCTTCGGCACCAGCGGCACCGCCGGCTGCACCATTGGCATCAGCGCCGCTTGCGCCACTCGCTGCTCCTGCATCTTCAGCGCCTTTTTTCTTCCCTTTTTTCTTCTCTTTCTTCTTGTAGACGGTCGTCTCTTCTACAGAAGAAGTCGTGTCACTTCCTGATCCCATTGTGGCCGATCCCATTGTGGATTGAGAGGCCGTGCCACCTGTTGCACCCGTTGTATCGGTTCCAGCTGCGCCACCCGCAGCACTAGCGCCGGCTGCGCCGGTCGAACCAGTTGTCGCTTTCGGCTTTTCTTTTTTAGACTTCTTGTAAGTGCGCTCTTCGCTCGTTGTCGAGCCACTCGCAGATCCCGTCGAAGAGTCGCTCATGCTCGAGTCGCTCGCGCCACTTGTTGTGCCGCTCGAAGAGCCACTCATCGTGCCCGTATCGGTCGATGTGCCGCCCGAAGTTGTCGAATCGTAGCTAGATCCGTTCATGTTCTCGGCGCCGCTCGTTCCGGAGCCGTAAGAAGAGCTAGTTGCGTCCGTGCCTGACGTCGAGCCTGTCGTGCTGCCGCTCGTCTGCGCTTGAACTCCGCTCACTGCAAAAAGCGCGAGCACGGCACCAAACAAAGCGCGTTTAAAGAATGATTTCATCATCGAACCTCCCTGCTGATTTATCTAGTCGGAACTCGGTTTCGTCTCAGCGATTCTCCTTCTTTTTCAGATCTAAGCTCGGAGGACCCGAACTTCTTTGAAAATCAGAGAGGCGCTGTAGCGTCACTTTACTGCCGTGCTGGCGAAGCGATCTTCAGGAAGCTGTAGAAAACATTTTTCCATAATGCCACGCTGAGACAGCTGTTCACCTTTCAGCCGATTCTGTGCACGTTCGCATATGAGACTTCATGGCGCATCAGTGGGATCCCAGGAGGCTCGGTAGTCTTCATTCCAGCTATCCATTTCGCTAAGATCCACGGAATCAATCGCGAAGTCGAAAACTGCGGCATTCTCTTGTATTCGCGAAGCGGTATTGGACTTCGGTAAAACGATCACATCGTGTTCTAAACACCAGCGAATTAGGAGCTGCGCGGGAGTCCGTTGATATTTGCTCGCGAGTCGAACCAAGCGCTCATCGTCGAGCCGCTCTCCGCGGGTCAAAGGTGAATAGGCTTCGAGTCGAATTCCATGGCTTAAGCAAAATTCGAGAAGCTCTTTTTGAAAAAGAAACGGACTAAATTCAACTTGATTCACGCTGGGAATAACTCCTGATGAGTCGAGCAACTCCTGCAGATGGCGAATCGTAAAATTACTGACGCCAATCGAACGAACGACGCCTTCTCGCTTGAGGTCGACGAGCGCTCGCCAGGACTCCGTTCTTTTCCCCGCAACTGGCCAATGAATCAGGTAAAGATCGATCGTGCCTTGGCCAAGACGAGCGTAACTTTCGCGGAACGCTTTCTTAGCGCGGTCAAACCCATGCTCGGAATTCCAAAGTTTCGTCGTCACAAATACGGAGTCGCGTGAGATACCCAATTCGCTCACGGAATCACGAACTGCGCGGCCTACGTCTGCTTCGTTTCCGTAAAGGGCCGCCGTATCGATGTGCCGATAGCCCGCCTTCAAAGCTAATCGAACGGATTTATAGGTCGTACGACCAGGAGGCGATTGGTAAACTCCAAAACCGAGAAGAGGAATCTTCGTTCCGTCATTGAGGAGTTGAGTTGATTCTGGCGTTAAGTGCATGCATTGATCCTCGCGAACCAAGAGGTGCGATCAGCAAAAATAAGAAAGGCATCGAGATTTCACCCCGATGCCTTTCGAGCGGTTCCGGCGGGATGTCTTTGACTATCCTAGTTGCCGAATTTGCCGCAGAGTTAGATTAGACAAAAATGCTGGTGCAAACTTCTCCTCTTCGAGGAGAGACCTTTAAGGTCTGCACACATGCGTGAGCTTAAAAGCAATAGGAGTGGTGCGCCCAGAGCATCAATGCGAAAAGCGCGAGTGGAAGAAGCACAGGCGAAAGCGAAGCTACGTCGTCAAAGCGAAGATCGCCTAATTCGACTGGCAATTCAGAAGGCAGGTTTTCCATCGTTCTCCTTTCCTGCGACAGTTTGCGAAGGCCTTTATAGTTCAACTTGCCCATCCCGAAGATAAGTAGAGTTTTCCGCACCCATTCTTTCAACATGCTTCGACAGGACCGATGAGAAGCGTCCCGACCACCACGTTGATCTTGATCTTTCTTCAGGCTAAAAACTTCCTAACGAAAAGCGAGAGCTCATTATGAAAGATACGAAATATCCGGTGACCCCAGCTGTTCACGTACTGCGCGAGAACAATGTAGACTTCACGCCTCACGTTTTTCGGTACGAGGAAAAGGGCGGCACCCAACATTCTTCGCGCGAAATCGGCGTTAACGAGCATAGCGTTATCAAAACGCTCGTTATGGAAAACGATTTGAAGGAGCCATTGATCGTTCTCATGCACGGAGACCGTCAAGTCTCAACTAAAGCCCTCGCACGAGCGATTGGCACAAAGTCGATTTCTCCGTGTGCGCCCGAAGTCGCGGACCGCCACTCTGGCTACCAAGTTGGCGGAACTTCACCGTTTGGAACTCGGCGGTCGATGCCAGTTTATCTCCAGAAGTCGATTCTTGAGCTCGAAAAAATCTACATCAACGGCGGCGGTCGTGGCTTTCTGGTAAGCCTCGACCCTAAGGAAGTCGTGCGCATTCTCAATCCTGTTTTGGTCGATGTCGCGACGGAAACAAAGAAAGCAAAATGAAGACAACCAAGCGACTCTTTATCGGGTTTCCCATCGTTATTGAGAGCAGCCTCCACGCCGCCATCAAAAGAACGAAGATCAATGCGCAACAAAAAGGAATGGAAATCAACTGGGTTCCTGAAGCCAATTTCCACGTAACTTTAAATTTCCTCGGCGACACCGAACCAAATCGCCTCGATGACCTACGCCATGTAATTGAAAGTGTCTCAGCTCAAACGCCGCCTTTGAAAACAAGTCTCCGTGGCCTCGGGGCTTTCCCTGATGAGCGTCACATGAGAGTGCTTTGGGTTGGCGTTCGCAAAAGTCGCGCGCTCGCCGAACTCCAGTGGAACTTAGATGATGCACTGAAAGCAAAAGCCTTTCCTTCGGAGGAGCGCGACTACGTGCCGCATCTCACGATTGCTCGGCTGCGCAAAGCCCGCTCGGGAACTGATCTCTTATCGCCCTACGTACGCAGTGCTTTTGGTGATGTGGCGATTAACACGCTTCACCTCTACGAGAGCGTTCATCACGGTGCCCATCCGGTGTACGAAATTATGAACAAGTTCAAATTATCTGGGACTGCCGTAGAGGATGCCGCAGCCGTGGACGGTTCCGAGCCATCTGATCCAAGCTGAGGCAAAGGAGATCGCGGAGAAATGTGAAAAGAGTGGCGCCACCTTGCGAAGCTTACGCTCGCACACTAGATTGGGGTGATGAAATCCTCTCTCGCTGCCCGTTCGATGAAGCTTCTGCAACTCGCAACGCAAGTCGGCTCCAAAGAGCTCGGACAAACTCTCAAAGAGCAGTTTTCAAAAGGTGTTGATGAGCTTTCATCAGGACGTTTGAAAACTCGCATCGAGCAAGCGCGGATCATTGCTGAGCACCTCTCACAACTCAAAGGGGCCGCGATGAAAGCGGGACAACTTTTGAGCTTGGATGCTAGCGACTACTTCCCTCCGGAAGCGATCGAGATTCTTTCAAAACTCCAAGGCCAAGCTGATCCTATGAAGTGGGAGCAGCTCCGCGTTGTCCTCGAAGAAGATCTTGGCGCCGACAAACTTGCGCAGTTCGAAAACCTTTCTGAAACCGCAGCAGCCAGCGCGAGCATCGGACAAGTCCATCGCGCTCGCCTTAACGGCCGCGATGTCGCGATCAAAATTCAGTATCCTGGAATCGCTGACTCCATCGACTCAGATCTTTCGATTCTGAAAACGGTCGCGCAGAGCATGCTGACGCTCACCGGACGGCGCATCGATCTCAAAGAACTCTTCGATGAACTCTCGATCGTCTTGAAACAGGAAGCCGATTACGAACTTGAGCGCGAAAACATGAAAGAGTTTCGTCGCCTGCTAGAGCACGATCCTGATTTCGTTGTGCCCGAGCCGATCGATTCTCACTGTTCGAAGCGTGTTCTCACGATGACTTGGCAAGAGGGCCTCTCGGTCAACGAATGGTTGAAAAAGAATCCGTCTCGCTCGGAGCGAGAGCGCGTTGGAACCTTAGCCCTCAATCTTTACTCGAAGGAATTTTTCGAATGGGGTTTCGTTCAGACGGATCCAAACTACGGGAACTTCTTGATCCAAGAAGATCCCTTGAAACTCGTCTTGCTCGACTTCGGCGCGGCACTTCGCTATACGCGCGAGTTCCGTGAAGATTACGTCGAGCTTCTCAAATCACTCGCCACTCTCGATCGGCAGAAGATCATTCGCCGCTTCACGGAATCTGGCTTGATTGATCCGCGCGAGAGTGATGAAGCCAAAGAGCTTTTCTGCGATCTGTTGGTGAACTCCCTTGAGCCTTTCCAACCATCGAAACAGCCCTTCCGCTTTCGAGATGACGATTACGCGCGACGCTCGCGAGAGATCGGTCAGAGATTTACGCAGAGCTTGAAGTATTCGCCGCCTCCGCGAAAAATCCTCTTCCTTCACCGCAAACTCGGCGGCGTTTTTACCCTTCTGAAGAAGCTTGATGTGCAGATCAACGTGCTTCCCTACTGGGACCGCATGGTGGGCTCCACGATTCACTCGTAAATGACCTTTCATAATTAGGCAGCGCGTAGTGCTCCGCCCCGGACATTCGGCTAAAACTATATTTTTAGTTGATTGAACTATTTTTTTAGTTTTAACTCGATCTCACGGGGGACGAATGGGCCGCAAAAAGAAAACCGATGACGACGGACTCCTCACACCGCTTGAACTCGAGGTGATGACGGTGCTTTGGAAAAAAGGCGAAGCGAGCGCAAGCGATGTGCTCGAGGCTTTGCCGAGTGAAAAAGCCTATGCGTACACCACAGTCTCAACGGTTCTCCGGATCCTCGTGAGCAAAGGGACCGTCAATGCCCGTGCGGAAGGCCGTGGACATCTCTACTCCCCCGCTCTGGATAAATCGGAGTACGAAGCACGCACGCTCAAACACGTTGTGGCCACGGTTTTCGATGGCGAGCCCACGTCGCTCTTGCGACGCCTGATCGACGAAAAAGCGATTTCTAAGAGCGAGCTCGACGAAATTAAAGAGCTTCTCGACAAACGAGGGAAGAGATGACCGAAATCGTTCTCCTCATCGCGCAGCTGAGTTTCAAGTGGAATTGTTTATTCCTTTTCGTGGGACTGATCGCTGTCGGTTCGGCGAAGGTTCTACAGGGTCGCCTGAGCGCTGCTTCAATCCAATCCGCTCATCGCGCGGGACTATTGTGTTTACTCCTTGCGCCTTTGTTCCTGATTGTGGGCGAAGCGTGGCTCCCGATGTCGAACGTTTTTGAGCCTGCGGTACAGATCGCGGCAGCTGCTCAGGATGAGAATTCTCCACCGCACACGGCATTGCCGACTCTTCACGTCGCAACGCTAAACTCCTCCGTTTCGGATTCTTCCGATTGGCTCACCTACGGCGCGTACGGCTTAGCTCTCGCAACGCTTTTGAGTTTTGGCGTACGCACTCTGCGGTGGCTGCGGGATCAGCGCGCTGTCGCTATTCTGGCGTCCACGTCGTTTTGCATTCGGGATCACAGCTCCCTTCGCGTACTGATGAGTGGTCGAATCGCAACTCCGTTTGCCTGCCGTCACCGGGGACGGGCTTTGGTTTTCATTCCCGAAACTCTTCTTGCGGATTGGTCATCGATGAGAATGGCCCTTCATCACGAACTCCAGCACATCCGCTCAGGTGATTTGTCCTGGGCATGGCTCTCCGAGATCGCTCGCGCTCTTGCGGGTTGGAACCCGTTCGTCCGTTACTGGATGAATCGGATCGAAGAGCAAGATGAACTTGCGTGTGACGAAGCTTTGCTCGGCCGACGAGGCTTCGACCATCGTGCCTACGCGACTTGTTTGTATGAAGTCGCGCGGGCCGCAACCCAAACCGAGCGCATTGCCCGACCGTCCGGTACCGTCGGGATGGCGGTAGCTCCCAACTTCCTCAAGAGGAGGATCGAAATGTCTTTACAAGAAAAGCGACCTACATCGAAGTGGTCCGGCCGAGTTCTTATCGCCGCTCTCACAACTGTGACGGCGTTCAGCGCCTGGGCCGGAAAGAGCTTAGTCTCCGACCGGCGCATTACCGAGCGCGCCGCTCTGGAGTACGCAAAGAAGGCGCAAGCCTCTAGCGAAATTCCGATTGTGGTGAACGATCAGGTTTTGCACTGGTTGAACCAAACAACGGCGACTTCGCGCAAACGGTTTTGGATGCGCAACGCGCTTAAACGTATGCACACCTTCGAGCCGATGATTCGCGCGAAACTCGCCGCCGCTCAACTTCCGACGGAGTTGATGGCGGTGCCCTTGATCGAAACGGGCTATCAGAACATGGAGACGACGACGGCTGCCGGAATCTGGAGCTTCGTCCCGCAAACGGCGCGCAACTTCGGCCTCGAAGTGAGCGACGAGCGCGATGAACGCATGGATCCAGTTAAGGAAACGGAAGCCGCCGTTCGCTATTACCTGAGCCTGCAGAAGCGTTTCGGCGATTGGAACTTATCGCTCCTCAGCTATAACGCCGGCGAAAGCCAAGTAGAAAAGTGGGTGCTCACCTCCGGCATCCGCGACGTCTACCGCCTCGCCGATGAAGGCTACATCACGAACCAAGAAAACAAAAATTATGTACCAAAGCTCATGGCAGCTTTGATCATCATGAAAAATCCCGAACTCGTTCGCGATTAAAGTGTGTTGGGGCTGAGGGCTCTCCTCAGCCCTTCTTTAGTGCCACGCGGAGTATCCTTGCGTCGGTGCTCTTACCGTTCTGAATTTATCCATATATTTGCGACTGAAAACTTGTTCAGCCGCGTGCATGTTGTGCTGGCGACAAAGGCATCTTAGGTTTTTGAGTTGGTCGGTGCCGCCTTTGGCTTTTGGAATGATGTGGTCGACTTGCAAGTTGTGGGTTGAGTCGCAGCGTTGGCCGGTGACGGGGTCTACGTACTCGCAGGTTTTTGCTTTTTGGATTACGTAGCGGCGGAGTTTGCTGGGTAGCGACTTCGCAGCGGTTTCGCGGGGCGTCTCTTTTGTCTCGAGTTTCTGGAGGAGTGCCGTGAAGGCTTCGTCCAGCACCTCGGCGGAGTTCTGGGTGCCGAGAAGTTCCTTGAGGCGTTCGAGTTTGGCGAGTGTGGCTTGTGGAAGATCCGTGGTGAGTCTCGATTGATCTTGGTTCAGTGCGCGGATTGAGTCTTTGCCAGTGCTGGTCTCAGGGAACTCGGTTGCGAGAAGTTGCTCGGTCTGCGCCGACGTTTTGCGCTCGATTTTTGCGACGAGCTCGCGTTTGGCTTCGTTCGAGAGGCGTTTTCCCGTGCGCTTCTCTTCTTTTCGCACCGAGGTGGCGACTTGCGTAAGCGTCGTGAGATTCACCTCACCTTGGGTGAACTTCTCCTCAGGTACGAGCGCGAGAAGCCTCGATGCTTGCACCCTACGATGTGTGGCCGACTCTGAGAATTTGTGACGTTTGATGAGCCAGTCGTAGATGGAACCGAAGCCGAGAACTACGAAATGTCGTTCGCGCTCGCACGCTGCGATTCCAACTAGAACTTTGTGTGTTGCTTCGTTTGACCGACGAACATCATGAGCAAACTCTGCATCGAAAACATATGCATCCATCTCGCACCTCCGACGTGCGAGAATGTAACATGAGATTTCGGCAGAAATTTTTGCGGTCTATTCGTGCGGTAACGGAGAGTTTCCCGAGAACTCGCGCGGGATGGCTTGCAACCCAAACGCGCTCGCTTAGACCCGTCCTGAGCTTCAGCAGCCGCCCGCCAGTCGAAGTCTCATGTCCCTCGCATCAGGCAGAAAAGTCGACTGCTCACACCCCGCAAGCACAAAATCAAAATTATTTATGGCGGTCCGAGCTCCGGACACGCGACCCCGCACCCAACAACACACCCAGAACCTCCGCTCCGGTTTCGCATCGCATCCCGCAAAGGTGCCAGGCACCTTTCGGTCACGCGCCGCTTCCGCAAAAGGAAACTGGTACCTCCCGCCGCCGCACCGGCCCGCGCCCCAACGCGCAGCCAGCGCCCCCAGCCCTGAGCGCCCGATCAAGCCCCTCACCCCTCAGCCTGATTCCGCATATGATCCGCCAACCGAAGGAACGCGTGCAGCAACTCACTTCGTACCGGCTCCTCGATGCCCTCATCCTCTATCGCGTGGAGCATGCAAATCATCCACTGATCGCGCTCGCTCTTACCAATCTTGAAAGGGAAATGCCGGCGCCTCATCATCGGCGGACCAAAACGCTCAACAAAGAGCGAAGGCCCACCCGTCCAGCCAGACAAAAAGCAAAAAAGTTTTTCGGCGGAGCCGGAGAGATCCTCGGGGTGCATCGCGCGAATGCCCTTAGCATCCTCACGCGTGTGCATCAGAGAGTAGAATCGCTCAACAAGACGACGAAGCCCAGCCTCGCCGCCGAGCTGTTCATAAAGAGATTTTTCCATAGAGGAGGCACTCTGCCTTCCTCCCACTCAAATGGTAATCTTCCGAGCTATCAGCGAGCCACAACCAAACGCGCAATCACTCGCGATCCACGTTCCAGCCCCGCCCGCAGGAGCCCACTCGCAACTTGTCCGGCAACCTAAACCAAGCCCGCACTCAAACTCCCGCACGCCACCAGTCCCGGCCCGACGCCCAAACCAAGTCCGCAGCCCAGACCCGTAGCCCACAGCCCAAACCGGCAAACCCTCAACCCACATCCCGGCGCCCCGAGCCACCCGGAGCCCGAACCCACTTCCCGTGAGCATCACGCACCAGCTCCTCACCACCATGCCCACCGGCAACGCCAGAACCAGCAGCCCCAGCCGAACCCGTGCCCGAACCCGAAACCCCAACATCCTCCTCATCCTCACCCGAACGCTCAAGCCGCGACATCAGGTTGTAAGCACAAGGCACGACGTAAAGAGTGAACAACGTCGAAACAACGTTTCCGCCGATAATCGCCAGAGCCATCGGCACACGCGTCTCGTTACCAGGACCCGAGTCGATCGCCAAAGGCAGCGCCGCAACCGTCGTCGCCATCGACGTCATCAGAATTGGACGCAACCGCACCGGACACGCCAGCACCTGCGCCTCGCGAACCGAGAGCTGAGTGCCGACAGGCGGAGCTCCCGGCAACTCATCCCAGCCGTGGCCCGCGCGTACGTGGTTGGTGAATTCAACGAGGAGAATCGAGTTTTTCTTCGCGATTCCCATCAAAAGCAAAATCCCGATCATGCTGTAGAGATTCAAACTCTGATTGAAACCCCACAACGCAATGAACGCTCCGCTAATGCTGAACGGAAGCGCCAGCAAGATACTAATCGGCTGAATGAAGCTGTTGAACTGACTCGCCAGAACCATGTAGGCAACAACGACGCCGAGACCTAAAGCAAAGTACAAGCTGTTGAAACTTTCATTGAACGTCTGCGCAGCGCCCTCAAGACTAAACGAGTAACCGGCCGGAAGAACTTCAGCTGCGATCTTCTCCGCCACCGCAAGAGCTTCACCCTGCGATTTACCCGGAGCTACGTTCCCGAAGACCGAGATCGCACGCGCACGGTTGATCCGCGTAAGACTCTGCACCGTTGTCACTTCTTCCATCGTCACAAGCTTGCGGAGCGGAACAAGTTCCGATGCAAAGTTACGCACCTGAAGGTCCGCCACGTTTTGAGCCGTCGTCTTCTCCTCGGGTGGAAGCGAAATACGAATGTCGTAACGACGACCATCATTCGTGAACTGACCCTGACGGAGACCACCCACCGCTGCCGAAACCGTCTTCGCGATGTTCTCGGTCGTCACACCAAAGTTAGCGGCCTTCCATCGATCCGGAACAATGCGAAGCTCCGGCTGACCTTCTTTGTAATCCGTGTCGAGATCCGTCACGAGCCCAGACTTCTCCAGACGTTTAATGATCTCTTGAGTCTTGTCCCGAAGGACATCGTAGTCCGCGCCTCGCACGTTAAACGAAACCGGAAACGAACGACCCGCCGTCAAACCGCGGCTCGAAGTATCGCGGATGTTGATCCGCATCGACTTATCTTTCTTGAACGTCTCGCGCAGCTTGTTTCCAAAATCCATCGTCGTGAGACGACGCTTCTGGCGCTCCACAAGCGTGATCGCGATCGTTCCGCTGTTGACTTGATTCGAAGGTCCACCGACTCCGACGGAGCTCGTGTAACGCTCAACTTCCTTGCGCGTCTTGAGCCAAGCTTCGATTTTCTTCATCGCTTCGTCCGTTGCGATCAATGAAGTCCCGGGTGGAGTTTGCATGCTGACGAAAACGAGATTCTGATCCTGCGCTGGCACGAACTCTTTGCGAAGCTTTCCGAACAAGAAAAGCGAAACCACAAAGAGAATCGAGCTTGTGACCACGATGCTCCAACGCCAATTCAACGCCCACTTCAGCGAAGCTTGGTAATGTTCCGCGAGGCGATTAAACCACCGTCCCGTCATGCGACCGAGCCAGTTATCGTCATCTCCACGCTTCATCAAGTAAGCGCAGCGCATGGGAGTCAGAGTCACAGCCTCGAGAAGCGAGAGCAAAACCGCTGCCGAAATCGTAATCCCGAATTGGAAGAAGAACTTTCCAATCACGCCCTTCATGAAGACGACCGGCAAGAAAATCGCGACAACCGCAATCGTTGCCGCGAGAGCCGCAAGCCAAATCTCGCGCGCGCCGTCGCTAGCGGCACGCTTTCGAGACTTGCCCATCTTGAAGTGGCGCACAATGTTCTCGAGCATCATGATCGCATCATCGACAACGATCGAAATGGCGAGTGCCAAGGCAAGAAGCGTGAACAAGTTCAGCGTGAAACCAGCGAAGTACAAAACAATGAACGTTCCGAGGACAGAAGTCGGAATCGAGAGAATCACGTTGAACGCAGAAGAAAAGCTACCCAAGAAGAACCAACAGATCAGACCCGTGAAGAGCGCCGCAAGCGCAAGCTTATGCATCGTCGTGTTCACGACCTGCTCGGTGGCGCGCGTGAAGTCAGCGTTAATCTGGAGCTTGTAACCCTCAGGCATTCGTTTGTTGAGATCCGCAACTTTCGCGTAAACCGCTTTTGCGACTTCAACTTCGTTTGATCCACGCTGCTTACGAATCGCGAGCGAAATACCATCCGTTCCGCTAACACGCGCGATTCGGCGCACGTCGGTCAAACCGTCTTCAACTCGCGCAACATCTTTGATTTGCAGAACAGGCTCGCGGATGACTTCGCCGCCACGATATCGAATCCAGAGATCAGCGATCTCTTCGGGCTTCAAGCTCTCGCCCATGGCGCGAACGTTGAGCGTTTTCTTTTCGTCTTCCAAGAATCCTGCCGCGAGTTCGCTGTGACCTTGCTGAATGCTCGTTGCGATATCGAGCACGGTGAGAAGGTTCTTTTTTAACTTTGCGTTGTCGACCCAGATGCGAAGGTTTCGCGTACTGAATCCGCCGACGTTAACTTCGCCCACGCCGGGCAAGACTTGAAATTCGGTTTGTAGCGAAAGATCCGCGTAACGAATTGTTTCAAGGAGCGGTTTCTTGGAGGCGAGTCCAATAAAGAGGATCGGATCTTCTTCCGGATTTTGTTTGCGGATAATCGGTGGATCGACTTCAGCCGGCAAGCGAAGTTGGCTGAGGGCGGCTTGCACTTCCTGCAACGAAACATCGATGTTGCGACCGATCTCAAATTCCAGACGAACGTTCGCGGAGCCTTGGCGAATCGAAGAACGAATTTCCTTGATCCCTTCAACGGCGATCACTCGACTTTCGATTTTCTCGACAAGTTCGGTCTCCATAATCGCTGGTGAAGCACCTTCGTAGGTCACCGAGATATCGAGGACCGGGAAGTCAATATCAGGCATCTGGCTCACGCCGAGTTGCATGAAGGAAATCGCGCCGAAAATAATCAACGCCGACATCAGCATCCAAGCAAACACAGGGCGTTTAATCGAAAAATCCGAGATGGTCATCAGTTGGCCTCAACAAGGATGAACGAGAGAAAAGCTGTCCAGCCCGCAGAACCGAATGGTCGGCATCGGGTCTTTTCGTCACCTTTTCTCAATCTTTTCGCTATGAAGGAACGGTTCACGCTCCTCCCAATACTCAGGCTAAAGCGAGGCGCGCGAGCCCGCAATGGACCAAGCTCCGGGACTCAAATGAGTTTTTGTTGAAGGCATTGGTTGAAACGCTGACAGTCCAGGGCACGCCGGTGAAGCTAGCGACATAATCCTCTTCTCCACTGGAATTTCCTGACATCAATCTCCATTCTTACGATGCTTTAGCGCAAAAGCGCTTAGACCAAAGTTTGTAGCGAGATCTGAGAACGATCCCTCTTAACGGTCTAGGTGCTGCCGCAAAACAGGGGACGCTCGACTAGCCTGGCGCAGTCACGGACGTCGGATTAAGCAAGTCGGCGGCCTCCACTAAAAAACGGATTCACGGAATTGAAAATCAACGCCTTCAAGGAGGATACAGATGAAAAAGAATTTCGCTCTTCTCGCAGCTCTGATGGTCGCAGGACCAATGGCAAATGCCGCTGACATCTTCGTTCGTGACGCTCGCGGATCCGATCTCTCTCGCGATCAAGTTCAACAAGTCACGGACATGGTGAAAAAAGCCGTGCGTGCGACTCCTGAACACTCACTTGTTCTGAGCGAAGGTCAATCCGACTTCGTTCTTCAACCTTCAATCGTCAACAACGGCGATCAACTTTCTCTCCGCATCGAGAAGGAAAAAGACGGCCAAGTCATGGCGATGAGCGAAGAGGTTATTCCTTCAATCAACGCTTCCGGCGACCGCGCAGTCGCAACTACGCAAACAGCATTGAACGACGACATGATCGCATCAGGTCAAGATATGCCTGCATCAGACACCATGAGCGGATCTTCAAGCGCAATGGACGACTCGACTGCGGCCAACATCGGAACTGAATCAGGCGTCGCAACAAGCCCAACAACCGACATGGGCTCAGGCACGATGGGTGAAGACACGGCCACTCTCCAGTCCAACAGCATGGCGAACAGCCTCGATAATTCGGCAAGCGGCACGACGTCGGAATCATCCGAAGGAGCAGTAGCTTCCGGCACTGGCATTGCTCAAGGTGATGTTCGTGCGCCGAGCCCGGCACTTCAACGCGAAGGTCGCACGAACTTCTTCCAGATCGGCGTAGGTCCAGCGTTCGGCCTCGGAATGGAGTCTGACAATATCCTCTACAACATCAACGCTGCTTACGTAATCCCCTATCAAGAGCGTTGGGCTGTAAAAGGCTTCGGTGATTTCAATTTCGCGACGGCTGAAGATGCAGCACGCTTCATCAACCTCGGTATTGGTGGCGAGTTCTATCCCACACAAGTGGATATCGCCGGCGGACGTCCCTACGTAATGGCAGATCTCGGTTACGCTTTCACTCGCAACGACGCAAACGAACTTGCTGATGCTCCCGCGATCGGCGCCGGTGCAGGCTTTAAGTTTGCGGCCCGCGAAGTGAACATGGACGTGAACCTCCACTACACATTGCTCACTTCGAAAAACGGTGACGACGTTCCGTCTGTTCTCGGTTTGCGCGCAGCTCTCAACTTCTAATAACGACTGAGATTAGACATTCATAAAGGAGACTCCCATGGCTGACATAAGAAATGGATACTATGACACTCGTCGCAACGGACCCGTTCTCGAATCGGATGCGGCCCACTTCCACCCGCTCGTTAGCTGGCGCTCTGTAGTCGCTGGTTTGTTCGTCTCGTTCCTCACGCTTGCGATTTTGCTTTCGCTCGGTATCGCATTTGGTGGCATCGGCCTCGATGATGGAACAACCGCGCAGAACGCCGGCATCTTCAGCGGCGTGTGGTTCTTAGTTTCTTCGTTGATCGCGCTCTTCGCGGGAAGCTACTTCGCCGCACGCATTTCCAAATTCCAGAATAACCGTTTGGGATCCGCGCAGGGTTTGGTGATCGCTTCTTTGTTCTTTGGCCTCTTTCTTTGGCAAACGGCAACGGCCCTCGGTTGGGCCGGCCGCGCGGCGGGCAACGCTGTTAGCGGCGCTAGCTCCGCCGTCAGCGAAGGCGTTTCGCAGCTTTCGGGAAACCAGGTCGTCAATAACATCGTTGACGATGCAATTGGTGATCTCAACTTGCGTTCAGAACCAGCGGTCGTCGCGCAGGGAGTGGCAAGTCGCTTGATCTCGGGTAACACCGAGGGCGCAAAGAACTACCTCGCCCGTCAAGCTGGGATCACGCCTGCGGAAGCCGATCAAAGAATCGCAACTCTCCGTACGCAAGTTGATCAGGCTCTCGTTACGGCACGCGAGCAAGGCGCAGCGGCGCTGAAAGCTCTCGGCTGGACGTTATTTGCAACGCTGCTCCTTGGTGCAGCGGCAGCCGTTGGCGGAGGAGCGTTGGGCTCGCGAGCCAACTTGAGAAAACCCCTCACGCGTGAGCAAGCCGACGCGATCGAAGGCTATTCCGCAGCGCCAGTCTAATCAGGTCCTATTGACCTTGAGGGCGTTTCGAAACGAAACGCCCTCTCCGTTTCATCTGAGCCACCACGTCTTAAACAGTCGTCAGAAAATTGGACGGCCGATCACTTCTTGATCAACGGTGACGTTTCACGGCCTCACTAATTCGAGCTGCCGCGGAACGATTCTTGGATTCTCTCGACACTGAACGGGTGTGAAAGGGGATCTAGAATGAAGTACCAGCCTTTGGCTATCCTGTCCGTATGCGCGCTTCTTCTCGTCTCATACCAGAACTGCGACAAGAACATGTCGTTCATGGGATCGAATCAATCCGCATCGAAAAGCGGCGAGCCGGATGTGCTTCCTGGCGAAGTTGATGTAGAGGATCCGAACAACCTTCCCCCCGTCGCTGATCCCGAGGAAGAAGACTTCGATCACGATGGTAAACGCATGCCATTCCGCTGCGTCGCTGGTTCGCGATCGGATCTCGCTGATCTCGAAAATCTCGCTTCAAGCGTTAGCGCGCAAGATGACAAGAATCTCTCGAAGGTTCACACCTTCCGCATGGTCATTGATAAAGCTCGCAACTTAAGCGTCGCAAGGTTTCATGGCTCACTCCTCGTTAAAAAGGCGTTGAGTTCAAACCTCCGCGACCTTCATGGCTTGTCGTTCGTGGTGAACTCAGCTGAGGTCAATTCACTCGACGAATCCCATGCCGCAATTGTTGGCGTGCGAAGCCTTAACCTGAAGTCGCTCACGAAAGTTCGCGCGGGAGTAACCCTCGCCGCAGCTCGTGAAATCGGAACGATCGACGACGTCCGCACGGCTCACCTCTGCGTGAGTGGTTCGCAAATCGACTCCGTAACGAACGTGCATACAGCTTACTTGAAAATCGTAGGTCGAGAAGATAACGCTGCAAAAGCTACGGCTAGAAATGTTGCGAATCTACGTGGATTCGCTTCGATCAAAAAGATCAACGTCGCATCGATCAGCGACGTCCGCGGTTATCTCATCATTCGCGACTCCGAGATCGAAGAGATCTCGAATGTGCGCGGTGAAATCGTCTTGATCAACAGTAAGGTCAAGACGCTGAAAGACATGCAAGGAATTCTCCGCACGAAGAACTCCACGATCGACGCTAAAGTCGACGTGAATGTGAATTCTTTCCGACTCCCTTAATCCCAAGAAGTCGGACCATCTTCATCACTTCATCCGCTCTGCGATGTTACGGACATCGCGGAGAACGCGGTTGCGAGTTGATTCAATATCAAAGTTCGGGCTGTAAACGAGGTAGCTCTTGATATCTAAGAGCGCCTTCTTCTCCTGCGCGCCCAATCCCGACTCCTGAACGAGACGCTCCAGGTACAACACCACTCTTCTCATGAAGTCGCCGTAATCTTTTTCGTACAACTCCCCTACCGTTGACATAAAACCGTCGATCGCTTGCGCGCGGCCCGAAGCTTGAGTTTGCAGTGATGCGCTCATTCATTCTCCTTCATCAATTCGTTCGCGAGTCTCTTAAACATCGATAGGAAACATCGATAGGAAACATCGATAGGATCGATACCACCGATTTTAAGAGCTTGGATTTTAAAGGTCTCGGAAGTTCAGCTGACCCAAGAAGTCGTTTTTGCCAATCTCAAGACCGTTATGTCGTAAGATCGCGTACGCCGTCGTTACGTGGAAGTAAAAGTTTGGAATTGCCATCTGAATCGCAAACTCGGGCGCCGGCAAAGCCTTCCCGGGCATGAAGCCGATGGCGATCGTTCGCTTCTCCCAGCCATTGAACTGCTCGGCTTTGACCGTGTTTAAAAACTCGATCGTCTTCTGGATCCGGGCTTTGAGTTCCTCGAGTGTTTGCTCGTTGTCCTCATATTTCGGCGGCTCTTGACCCGAAAGACGCGCCGCAAGCCCTTTTGCAACGTCCGTTGCGATCTGAACTTGGCGGATCAAATGGAATTGATTCGGAGCCAATCGAGCGTTCAGCAAAACTTTTACGTCAAACTTTCGCGCTGTCGCATAGTCGGCAGCTTTGTCGAGCATGAGGTTCAGATTTCCGAGGATTTTTGCGAATTGGGGGACGGTAATTTCGTACACGAGGGTCCTTTCTGTCGAAGTCTTTCACTCTTTTGAGGTCCCAAATCTTGAGACCGCGAAAACGCGAAAGCAAGAAATAGAACGATCGTTCGCTAGGGAAAATGCGGCTTTCAGAGTTCGTTATCCTAGAACACTCACACCCAGAGATGAGACATTTGCCCGCTTAATCCACAGTGTCATTGTCAGTTTTAGACAAAAACCGCTCTTTTTTTCAAAAGCCGCTCCGCGGGGCGCTTGACCTCTCCATTGTTGGTAGGCTTCAGTTTCGGACGCTTCAGGAACGAATGTCCGGTGTCGGAAAAAGACAACAGTGCTCAGCGCAACTGGATGGTTTTCTTACTCTGAGCTTCGAACACGGAAGTGCATTTGGATTGATCGTCTTACGAGTTTCCATTCGGGACGCTCGGAGCGGTCAGACACATAACCGCCAATGCGCAAGACAAACCGAGGGGGAATGTCATGAAGTTGGTTACTCGCATCACTAGCATCCGTCACCTTGCACTCGCAGCCGTTGC
>SXGS01593069.1_pt1 | contig 23295 bp, 17 predicted proteins | sample 3174681 | NCBI WGS metagenome assembly SXGS01 (sample SAMN11356861, study PRJNA531348) | freshwater metagenome | isolation source: freshwater sample F1-80 | place: China: Fuxian Lake, Yuxi | collected 2017-12-25
ATGTAGACGTCAAGAATTATCGCAAAAGCGTACGTGGTCCTAAGAAAAAACAACCCCCACGAAAACGATGCAAAAATGGGAGCCACGTCTCCGTTGCTAAACTCCTAAAAAAACGAAAACAAACATGTTGAAAGGTCTGCCGTTAAGGGCCATCCACTATTGTAGACCATCGCCGCGCCGCCAAGTTGCCCGAAATTTGCTAGAATCCAACAAGTGTGTTTTGTCCACCACTAGCGCCAGAAGGGCTTAGAGTTGATGTCCGAACCGATCGTTGAGGAAGCGTTCAAATTCCTTTCCAATCCGCTAAAACATCCAATCGCTGAATTGAGCGTGCTGCGCCAATCGCTGTTGCTTGCCGAGGTGTCTAAGGTCGCCTACTATCGCGACGAACTGGTTCGGCAAGCTGCCGAGATGGTCGGATTTGATCGTATCGAGTTCTTTGACCGCGATGGGGCACAGGCCTACCTGGTATCGAATCAACACGACTGCATTATTGCGTGTCGCGGTACAGAGCCTCACGAATGGAACGACGTCAAAGCAGATGTGGACGCGATCAGCGTAGTTGCTGAAACTGTGGGAAGAGTACATCGCGGATTCAAACGCGAAGTCGACGACTTGTGGCCCAGGTTAGAGAAAGCGCTGAAAGAGAACGAAAAGACATTGTACTTCACTGGCCATTCACTCGGCGGTGCCATGGCGACCATCTGCGCGGGCCGCTGCAAGCTGTCCGAGATCCCGTCCAATCCCGAGGCACTGTTTACCTTTGGCAGTCCGAGAGTGGGCAATCGCCGCTATATCAATTTCGTCAAGATTCCGCATTACCGCTGGGTGAACAACAATGACATCGTCTGCCGAGTTCCTCCGCAGTGGTTCGGATATTCACACTCTGGCATGGAGTTATATCTGGATTCCCAAGGGCGATTGACCAAATATACGCCGTGGCTTCGGTTTACTGATCGCATGCGCGGGTTGTACCAGTCCCTTGGCCGATGGCAGATCGACTACTTGGCGGATCACAGTATGGTGCGCTACCTGGAGTCCATCCGCCAAGCGGTCACGGATGAAGAAGCCGGACGCACCAAGCCGATCCAACCGCTTGCTTCGCAAAAATAGCAGGCTTTCGGTTGGACTACTTCGACGCCTTCTCTGCCGTACCTTCGATACTTTGAATGGTGCGTTCGAGAATTCCTCGACCGCGAAATTCGCGTTCACTGAGCAGGCGTTTCAGTTCGGGCAAAGCTTCCTTGGCGTCCGGCCCGAGTTTGCCAAGAAAGAAGATCGCATAATAACGTTTGCTGCTATCGTCGGATTTGAGTGCATCCAGCATCAGTGGCAACAGGCTCTTGTCTACCGCCTCTATTTGTCTCAAAGCGTCACGGACCGAGTCGCGATCAACGCTACTGCCGAGAAGTTCCAGCAGTTTTGGCACAAAAGCGGTCGCGGCTTTTCCAGTCGATCCGACGATCGATGTCGCGGACTTGCGAACGCTCCAGTCATTATCTTCCAACCCTTTTTGTACAACTGAAGCAATTTCCTCCTCTTTCAAGCCGAGTTTGGCAAACGTTTCAATCGCGGCCATTCTGAATGGTGCTTGATCGCGTGATAACATTTGCCATAGCGCTGGCGCAGCCGATTGCGCTGCCGAACCAAAAGTTCGCAGAGTGCTCGCAGCGGTCAATACCAAAGACTCATCTTCATGACCCAGCAACTCGATTAATTTGGGTACTGCCGCGTTTGCTGACGGACCGATTTTTCCAATTGCATTGATGGCCTGCAACCGAACCGTATCATCGTCGTCTTCTAGCAGGAAAATCAGGTCATCGATCGCCGCTACAGCTTTCTCCTCGGCTACCGCAATTGCCTCGCAAGCACTCGCGCGGACTGCGGGATGAGGATCTCTAAGCGCAGATTCCAATTCCTTGATCATTTGTTTTACGACGTCTGGCCAGCGAACGATTACGGACATGGCTTTCGATCGTACGATTGCATCGGAATCGCTCATGGACTGCTTGACGATCGTCGCCAGTTGGTCGGAGTCGATATCCAAAGCCGCAACGGCAATTATCGCGCGGGCGCGAACTGTCGCATCATTATGAGTCACCATTTGCATCACCTGCGCGATGACTTCCGAAGGCAGGGACTGCATGTTTCCTAATGCTTCCACCGCCGCAGCGCGAATCGCTGGAGTATCGTCGGACAACAAATTCGCCAACGGGACAACCGCTTCACCGACAGATGGCTTGATGCTGCCCAGCGCGGTCACTGCGGCAATTCTCACCGCTGGTTTGTTGTGCGCAAGCGCTGCCGTCAATGGTTTAGCCGCTCCGAATCCGATGCCTGACAAGGCACCCGCCACGCTCCCGGAAGGCAAAGTTGCATCGTCAGCAACCTCCAGCAGTGGTTCTACGGCAGGCGCTCCAATCTGACTGATCGCTCGTACATAGTGTGCGGATTGCGAAGGATGAAGTCGCATGGCCGTCAACATCGGTCGGACTGCAGCGGACGATTTATTTCCCAACCTTCCCAGGCAGTATGCTGCGGATTCTCTTGTTGTTGGTTCAGTACTCTCAAGCACCTGCAACAACATCGGCACGATCTTATCAGTTAATCGCCCGAGCTTGACCGTTGTGGATATTCCGGCTTCGCGTACGACGGTCTCCTTGTCGCGCAGCGCTGTTTCAACCAAGCGAATCAGTTCTTGATTATCGGCGTCCATCGGCATTGCCAGCAGGGCCGCGGCTCGGACAGAACTGGCCGCGTCGTTTGTTGCCGCACGGATTACAGCCACAGTTTCGGGTGTGGTTTGCGGCAGCGTCCGAATTGCAATCAAAATTCCCGCGCGCACGCGCTCCGAGGGCTGTGCCAACGCATCTCGTAGTTGAGCTTCGACCTTGTTGCCAATTTTTCCGATCGACTCCGCTGTTTGCTGATGTACGACTTGGCTGTCATCCGCTAGGGCGCGAATCATTACGTCGATCGCGGGGCTGGCATCAGGCCCCATGAAACCCAACGCGCGCAGAGCTTCGGTTCGACGATACACGGCTGTATTGGTCGATAATGAACTTTCCTGGAGCACAAGCACTAATTCAGGAATTGCCGCTGGGCCAATTTTTCCAAGAGTAAACGCAGTTCGATAGCGTCGTTGTGCTTCGCGATTTCCCAGATCTTTCACAAGCACTTCGATGGCCGGTGCGGCATCCGGCCCAATTTTCGATAACGTCATGATCGACTCGTACCAAACTTGGTAATCAGCGTCGTCTAATGCGTTCACCAAAGCCGGTACCGCTACAGTTGCCTTCTTGCCTAATTTAGCAAGGTCATATGCCGCGTCGCGCCGCACTTCAACTACAGAATCCGCAAGCGCTTTAACTAGTTCATCGACCGTTCGTGTAACATCCTGGGCATGCACGCAGAGGCAAGTAACTTGCCAAGTCGCAATGAAACTGAACAGGTTGATAGCATATCGAATGCACATTCTCAAACCGTCAATCCGGGCAAACGACCCGTACTGTCACCAATGAAATCTGCGGACACATGCAAACGATCGAGCATGGACAGGAAGAGGTTGCACATCGGGGTTTCTTCTTCATAGCGCACGTGCCGGCCCGTATCGATGGTTCCTTGGCCACGGCCGGCCAATAGTATCGGCAAGTTCTCCTTGTTGTGACGGTTGCCATCGCTGATACCTGCGCCGTACACGATCATGCAATTGTCGAGCAATGTGCCATCGCCTTCTGGGATGGAACGCAAGCGTTTGAGCAGATAAGCCAACTGTGTAACGTGGAAGCGATTTATTTCGCGAATCTTGGCATGCTTTTTCGGGTCGCCACCATGATGCGATAAATCGTGGTGACCATCGGGAACTCCAATATCGCGGTAGCTACGATTGCTGCCTTCATCGGCAAGCATGAAAGTACTGATGCGAGTCGAGTCGGTTTGGAATGCCAAGACCAACATATCACATAGTAATCGGAGGTGGTCCTCGTACTTGCTGGGAATTCCAGAAGGTCGTTTGTAGTTGACCCGGTAATTGCCAATCGATTCGGCTTCGCTGCGTTCGATCCGAAGTTCAATCTCCCGCACGCCGTTGAGATATTCATCCAGTTTACGTTGGTCTGCGCGTGCCAAACGTCGATGCAATTGGTTGGCATCTTCAGCGACGAAATCAAGAATGGACTTGTTGAGGGTTTCGCGGCGTGCTTGGCTAACACTCACTTCGCTTGACTTGCCGTTAGAAAACAAGCGTTCGAACACCAAGCGAGGATCGACTTCCTTGCCCATCGGAGTCGATTCGCCACCCCACGAAACACTTGATGAATACGCGCAACTGTAGCCAGAATCGCAGTTACCCGCGCTGCGCCCTCGCTCGCACCCTAACTCTAGTGACGCAAATCGTGTTTGATGACCGATCTGCTGAGCCGCCAATTGGTCGACGGAAATTCCTGCTCGAATATTCTCACCAGAAGTTTTGCGAGCCTGAGAACCGGTCAAGAAACACGATGCACTGCGCGCATGATCGCCTGGCCCGTCACCGTTTGCACGTCCTTTGTCATGGGTCAAACCAGTCATCACCAGAACTTCATCACGAACCGAATCGAGCGGCTGAAGAATGTAAGGCAGTTGAAATCCAAAACCATCGGTCGCGGGCGTCCAATCCTGCATATGCGCACCATTGGGTACGAACAGGAACGCCATTCGCAACGGTGCGCCGCTAGCTCCTCCAGTCGAGGCGATCGCAGAAACGCGTTGCAGCGAGTCCATAAACGGCAGAGTAAGTGAAATACCCAAACCACGCAGAGCGGCGCGGCGAGACATGCTGATGTTCATCTCATTTTACTCCTGTATACCTGCTCGATAACGAAACGGATCGCTGGTAACGATGGCCGCGACCAAGGAACTGAAACGAAATTCTTCTTTGGAAATCTGATTGATGATACCATCGATAGCGCAGCGATCAAAAGACTTGAGGCCGCGCCCAAGTGCATACGTTAACATCTTTGATGCTAGACATCGACAGAATTCATCCTTTTTCTTTTCCTTCAAAATCCCCACTAGCTCTTTGGGGCCCGAAAATGACGTTCCGTCGGAAAGCGTTCCAGAAGCGTCAATGTTAAAGCGACCGTCTTGATCCCGCCATGCGCCAATGCCGTCAAAATTCTCCAGCCCGAACCCCAATGCATCCATGCGTTTGTGACAAACAGCGCATGACTCATTGGCTCGATGCTGCTCCATTCGTTCTCTCAGGGAGCCTAGCGTTTCTGCATTGGGATCCAATTCCTCAACATTTGCCGGTGGAGGTGGTGGCGGTTCAGCTAATATATTCTCTAATATCCACTTGCCCCGCTTCACTGGGGAGGTGCGCGTTGGATTCGAGGTCAACAGCAAGATGCTAGCGTGCGTTAGCACACCCCGCCGTTGGTCGGGCAGCGAAATACGGCGAAATTCTTCCCCGGTAATATTGGTGATGCCATAGTGTTGTGCCAAGCGTTCGTTGACGAAAGAAAAGTCTGCCACCAAAAAGTCGAGAATGCTACGGTCTTCTCGCACGACCGCTTCAAAGAACATTTGAGTCTCGCGCAACATCGCTCCACGCAACGGCTCGTCAAACTTTGGGTACTTAACTGGATCGGGAGTCAACGTAGAAAGGTCTCGCAGTTGTAACCATTGTCCCGCAAAATTATCTACCAGCGCGATTGACTTTGGGTCGGCCAACATGCGTCGAATCTGCTGGACGATTTCAGCACGACCTCGCAACTTGCCGGCCCGAGCCGCTTCAAACAATTTTTGGTCTGGCATGCTGCTCCACAAGAAATAGGACAGCCGAGTTGCCAATTCGAAGTCGTCCAACTCGCGAATTCCACCTGGCGAATCAGATTCTGGTTCCTGTTCGATGCGAAACAAAAAGTTGGGTGAACACATGATTGCTTGCACAACCACTTGCATCGATTCGTCATCCGTCAAGCCTTGATCGCGGGCTCGTCGATGTAGATCCTGGAATCGATTGACCTCAGAATTTGTGACTGGCCTGCGAAAAGCCAAGGTCGCAAAATCAGAAATATTCAGGCGCGTCGCCTCAGATCTCCGCACGGTCTCGCTGGGCTGATGAACGAAAATTTTCTTGGCCAACGTGGGATCTGCAAATGTGCGATCGACAATTTTTTGAGCAGCGGCAAGATACTTTTCCATTAACACCGGCGGGATCGTCAGGATATCGCTAATGTTGTCAAATCCTTCTCCTACATTATCCGAGGGAAAATCTGCAGCAGGCTCGAAATCGACGCCTAACAGATCGCGCACAGTATTGTTGTACTCGGCTCGATTTAGCCGTCGAATCGTAATGCGGCCCGGATGTTTTTCAGTCCCGCAATCAAACTTGGCTAATTCTCGCTCGATCAATTCGATCGCAGATTGACGCGTCGCTTCATCCGGTTGCTCTTGATCCTCGGGCGGCATCTGGCGTTCGGCCAGCATCTTGGCGACCTTTTGCCAGACAATATAGTTTTCTTGAACGGCAGGTTGCTGGGTAATACTCTCCAACGATAGTTCAGCCTCTGGTTTCTTGTTGTTATGGCATTGATTGCAATGCGTCTGCAACAACTTGCCAACACTAGACTTCCATGGTTGGCTTTCGGCCGATTTCTCGTCAACCTTTTCTGGCTGCTGTTCGCTTGCCAACGCGCACTGCCCTAAGAGGCTTAATTCCAGTCCCAGAAGAATGATTGCTGCGAATCTCATAAAGCGCCAATAGGTGGGAATGCTGCCGAATACGGAGCCTGTGATCGCGTGATACAATGTCGCTGCACACAGACTGTTCTAGCCACAAGCCACGCGATTTTGGTGGGAGCCCCGTTAAAGTCGATTATGGTCTTCGTCAACGAGTACCGCAACCGGTAATTCCCGTATCTGCGGGTCGAACCGCGACACAAGATGGTGATAGATTACACATATTTTATAGAGCTAACGTGACTGACGAAGTCTCAAGTACTTCGACGGTATTCAACGGGACCATTTGGAGGTCAGCCCGCAACCTACGTTTGTTAGTCGACTGTTGTCTGGATTAATTGATCCTCTCACAACTGCGACCAGCGCATTTGATTTGCGAGTAGACGGCACGTGAGATCTTAAGGCTAAAGTTGTGCGAAAAAATTGCTTTTTTCGCTTCCGCCTTCGTTAGACGGTACGAAAAAAACTGTGGAGGGTTTCAGCAAATCGTCGCGCAGAAAACTACAGTCAACCGTAATCCACACAGCGTAAGCGCTGCCTTTCGACGCTCTTCGGGGACTCAAGTCGCGTACCACCTAGTGTTCGTTCACTTTATGTTTGGCAGCGCTTTAGCGGCTGGTCACAGCTTCTTCTTTTTGTTCGCCTTGGCAGTATTCTGCTTTACGCGGAGCTTTACAATCCTACGGATCAGCTCGTAGGGAATCGGCTCATCTAACGGAAACTGAAGATTACCCTTTTCACCGGCATAGCGTGCAACGGCTTTCTCGATAGCCTTGTCGCCGGACACCGGAGGATATAACCCAATGTGCTTCTTCCACGCTGCATAATAAACCAACACGCCATGCTGCTTGAACGCGGGCATTTGGTAGCTGATAACTTCGGTCGCATCTGGCGCAGCGTCGCGAATCGTGGCGCGAATTAGTTGCAGGATGTCCTGAACTTCAGGCGTGAATCGCGAGATATACTGGTCAACGGAATCGGGTGATGCCTGAGTCATTGGTACCGCCGCCGATTTCAAATCGAAGGAGCATTTTTCGGAAACCGAGCTTCGCGCTCCGTGCACGACTTCCATTCGCTGTACGATACTACACCTCGTTCGGGGTTAGGCTCATCGGGTAGCATCGCAAGAAATTCTAGCAAATGCCCATCGGGGTCGGTAAAGTAGATCGCGATCGCAGGCATCCACCCAAGAACGACCGCTTCATCGACTTGCTGACCGCTGATCCCACGAGGAATAATATTCGCCGCTCGCAATCGCCGTGGCGCCGACAACACATCATCAATGCTCGATTCAAACGCCAAGTGCAACCGCATTAGATTTGGAGAAGTTCCCACTTCCCATAGTCCGAGCATGCAATGTCCACGACCACCAATCCACAAAAAAGCGACACGACGATCGTCCAGCAAGTAAGCCAAATCAAGTCCGATGACGTCGCGATAAAATGCAACTGAGACGCCGAGACTCGCTACAGTCAAATGGGTCTCGAACTATCCGCGAGTCGATATCCCTAGAGGCTTGCGCGTTCATGAAAACACTATGGTCCAACAGCCAGGTACAGGCTCGCTCGCCTGGTTGAATTAAGTTTCACTTTGCAGCTACTGCTTGAGTGATCCCTGGTGCGGCCGTGAATGCTTTCACGAGCGAACCGTCGCCGACATTCCAAATTCGGATCTCGCCGTTAAAAGCACCGGTCGCCAATCGTTTAGACGCTACATGATAAGTGCCCGATACGACCCAATCCGCGTGGCCTTCCATCGTACGAACTGCTTTTTGATTAGCTGCATCAAACTGGCGCACGATCTTGTCAGCAGCGACAGAAAACAAGAATCCGTCACCACGAAACAGGCGCATCACCTCGCCACCAGTTGCCACGTCTGCGGACTTTGCACCATCAGCAATCTTCCAGCGATGCAGTTTGTTATCGCCTCCGGCAGAAAAAATTTCATTTCCCTCCGGGTGAAAAGCGATCCCTTTCACGGGCTGATTATGGCCAGAGTACGTGACCAACAACTCGCCGTTCGAAGTGTCGAAAACTTTACAAGTCTTGTCGCGACTGGCGGCAGCAAGCTTTGATCCATCTGCATTCCAGGCCAACGAGATTATCCAATCCGAATGGCTGGCGATCGTTCGTTGCAGCTCTCCGGAATTCACATCAAACACTCGAATCATCGCGTCTGCCGATCCGGCGGCAAGCCGCTTTCCATCCGGACTGTAGACTGCGTCGAAAACAACGTCCGTTGTGGTTCCGATCACTTTCTGGACGTTTCCGCTGGCAAATTCCACTAACCGCACTTCACCCAGCTTTCCTGGTGTCCCGCAACCCACCGCCAGAGTCTTTCCGTCGATATGAAACATCAACGAATGCACTCTCTGGCCGATGTTCTTGATCCGCCGAATTAGATTTCCACTCTCGACATTCCAAATCGATAGTTCGTGGTAACCGCCAACGACTAGTTCCTTACCATCAGGCGAAAATGCGACTGCGGTAATCGGTACCGTCGATGGGTAAGTAACCGGCGGATCAGGGTGAACTGGCGGTGGAACAATTGCAGCGAGTTGGGCGTCAGCAGCAGAACCGTCGAATACAGCACCCTCATCGATCCAACGCTTGATCACGGAAATTTGATCGGCGGTCAACGGATCACCTTCCGGTGGCATGCGCTCGTCGATATCCGTTGCACAGATCCTGCGCAATATCTCGCTTTCGTCGGATTTCTTTTCGACCACCGGTGGCGACTCAGAATCACCTGCCGTCTTCAGTTTAGCGAAGGTGTCAATTCGAAAATTTCCTTCTGCCTTCTTAGCTCCATGACAGGCGACGCAATTGTCGAGCAAAATAGGCGCAACATCCTTGCGAAAACTGGTTGTTTCCACTGCGTTTACCCAGCGGGCTTGGCACATGACCAGTGCAACGACAAGTATCCACATTGCTTGACGCATAGCCTCATTCCCGCTGTTATTCATGAAGTAACTACAGATTCGCTGATTAGAAATTGCCTAGAACCTCGCAACCTAGTGCTGGAACAAGAACTCGTTGGTGTTTAGCAACGACCAGCATACGTCTTCCAGTGCCGCTGCGCGGTCTTCTTTGGAGTCGATGTGCTGCAGTGACGCCAGCAATTCCTTGTCCGATGGCAAACGGCATACGGCCGCCAAGTAAAGTTGACGAATGATCTCGTGATTTGGCTGGTCGAGCGCCATAAGCTGACGAAAACGATTCTTCTCATGTCGCAGTTTGTTGTAGATCAGCGGTCCATTAAAGAACTGAATCGCCATGCCAAGATTGGACTCGCTGGCCCTCTCGCAAGCGCAAACCGTTTGTCGCTCGGGTTGTCCAAAGACTTTGAGGAAATCGTTTTTTACTAGATCCGGCGCCGGTAGTTGCGTGGCTTTCATGGACGCAGGTAGCGCCGCAAATTGTTCGGCAACATCGGTAACATGGCAGATCGCATCCAGCAGTTGCTCTGCCCCCAACAGCCTTGGTTCTTGGTGAGAAAAACACTTAGTATCATCGGTGTTGAACTTGTTTGTCTGGTAACTAGCTTGATAAGTTCGGCTAGTCAGAATTACTCGCAAGATGTGCTTCCGATCAAAGCCGTGCTTAACAAAATCTTCTGCCAAACGATCTAACAGATCTTTGTTTGAAGGCGGATTCGAATCGCGAAAGTCGTCGATCGGATCGACGATTCCTCGGCTGAACAATTGGCTCCACAGTCGATTGGCTTCAATCCTCGCAAAGAACGGGTTCTTGGGATTGGTCAACCAGTCGGCAAAAGCATGCCGACGATCTTGTTCGGTTAAATCGTTTACCGAACCAACGCCCGGAAGCCACGGTTTCATTTGCTGGCCTGTGCGTGGCTGAGTGACCTCGCCGGCGGTGGTGGTATAAACAAACTGCTCATCAGGACGTAGCGTCTTCTTTTTCTGAACGCGATTGAAGAATGCTCCCATGCCATAATAATTGTCCTGGGTCCAACGCTCGAAGGGATGATTGTGGCACTTGGCGCACTGCAACCTCGCCCCCAAGAAAATTTGCGAGACCGTTTCTACGCGGTCGTTCATATCCGCCGAAGTTCGATAAAAACTGGCTGGAGGATTTTCTAGTGTGCTGCCCGACGAGGTCAATAGCGCGCGTGCGAACTGGTCGTAAGGCATATTCTGCTGGATGGCACGCTCGATCCATCGATGGTATTTATGCACGCCTTCAACACCCACTTGGCTGGAAGTCAGGCGCAATAAATCGCCCCATTTCAACGCCCAAAACTTGGAGTACTCTGGGCGATTCAGCAGATGCTCAACCAACTCCGCACGCTTGGTGCTGGACTTGTTGGCTAGAAATACCAACGTTTCGTCGAGCGTCGGCAGAATCCCAATAACATCTAAGTAGATACGTCGAATGAACTCTGAATCGGTACAAGTTTCCGACGGTTGGTACCGCAATTGTCTCAGTTTGGAGTATACCAATTCATCGACATAGTTATTGGCTGGTGGCTCTTTCCATTCGAATCCCTCGACATCTTTTACGAAAGTCAAATTGACCGATTCAATGTGCTCCAAATAGCGGACGAGCACCGCAATCTCTCCTCGATCGTGACCAATGACGAGTCCATCATTGGAGATCGATGCTATCTCTTCGTCTGACGTTGAGTAAGCGGCCAATTGCGTTACATCGCGTTGTTTTCCATCTGAAAAATGCGCGATAACGGCGAACTGCTGTGATTTAGCCGGCCGATTCAGAACGCGCGGCTGAGATGGATGGACCTCTAACTTTACACACCGCGCCTGACCAACTGGATCCGCTTGCCCGCCTTCCGCAATCCAATCCCGCAGTACTGTATAGGCCGGATTGTTCTTCGAAAGCTGTAGCCCGCCGCCATGCGCCACTTTCATAAGCGGTTTTTGCAGCAAGAGGCTCCTATCGGGGTCGAGTGCATTAGTCCGGCGTCCAAAATCTTCACGGATAAGCGTGAGTTCATCGAGCTTTGGATCAAACGCACGCAGTGATAACCGAAAGCCGCCTTTGCCCGACGGTGAACCATGGCACGCGCCGGAATTGCAACCTTGCTTTGACAACGCGACCAGCGCACCGTTCTCAAAAGTCACGCGCTCTACCTTGCCAAAGTCCGTGACCTGCACCGGCAGTTTCGCGCGGAGCCCGCCGACTTCGATCTCGATTTCGGCAGTTCCATCCCCAGTCGGTAATGCCGTGGTGCCACGCAAATCAAGAACCTTGGAGTTGCTCGAAGCAAACTTTGCAAGAAGGGTCAGGTCACGAACACTGGAATCTGCGTAGTGACCCGTGACGATTATCTGCGCCGCTTGCCGAGCACTGGTGAGTTTGACGGAACTTGGAAAAACCTCCAGTCGCACTGGCTGGCCAACTTCGTCGACTTTTGTCGGAATCGATTTGTCGTCTTTAGCAACTTTCGTTTCCTTAGAGGTATCCTCGGCCAGCGCGTTGGAGCACTGAGCCCATACCAATAAGGCCAAACACATCCCGTTCGAGATTCTTTGCGGCATACTACATCTCAACATGAGTCCATCCTCAGTTTCTTTGTTGTCGCGTGAAAACAATCGCTCACGCGGAACGTACTACTTTTTGCAAGGCGATCAGGAAGCAATAATTTCCAGTTTCAATGGGGCACTGTTGGTGGTGAGATCTTGTCCCTTAAACTTGTGTGTGGCCTCAAGCAGAATTCCCTCCGAAACTCCCGCTTTAATATCGGCACTCGCACGCAATTCAATTTCGATTTCGCTTTTGTCGGCAGGGATAGTAATTGCCTCATCCGAACTGATACCACTGGGTAACGACTTCCATTTCAGAGTTAGGGGTTGTGGATCATCACCCTGGCGAACAACTTTGACTTTGACTTTTTGGCTCTTTCCAGCGACTAAATTCCCGACAACTTCGGCAGTAATAGAAACTGGATCGATCGCCTTCACAGGGATGGTGAGAGACTCCATGCGCCCGCGGTTTTTGAAAGTGCCAAATACCTTCAAATTTAGTGCAAGTGACTCAACTGGCGAATTTTTTGGGCCAGCCACAGTCACCGTATATTGTTCTTTATCAACTTTTACTGACGCGGAAAAACCAGTCGGCAATGGTTCGGGGACGATAACAACTGGATCTTTGAAGTCCGCAACCTTTCGATCGACCGTTAAACCAATTACTGCTTGCCCAAGCGACTTGGCAAAGAAGCCCGATTCGGGGCCTTTCATGGCAAAGAAAGGTTCAGCGGCGGGAACACCTGCTAAGTTGAGAAGACCTTCGCGCCAAAATGGCGGGATCAATGTGTGAGGCGCTCGGGTTCGCAAGAGGGCAGTACTCCTGGCGACGGTTTCGAAGCGAGTATCGCCAGTAGCTCGTCCCAATATGTTGGCGGCTGCAATTGCATCGGCAGGCCATGTGGAGTCAGCCAGAATAAACAGCTTGGCTTCTTTGGCTTTCGCAGGAATGAGTGGGTCATGCAATCTCAGTCCTGGCGGAACGCCAATCAACGATACTTCAATCGGTCCATCATAACCGAAGCGATCCACTGTGAGATCTACCGCGCACGCACCCTTGCTAGGCTCGAGGGGGAAACGATCGCGCGCTGCTTTATCGTTCTTGATAGCAAGCTCAAACGAGCCGGCTGGCGCTATCGATACATGGTAGACATGCTCCTGACCGCCTCGGTTCAACAGATCCTGAACTTCCAATCGGTAGGTGCCATCACTCGGAAAAGTGAAATCAAAACTCCATTCATCCGAATCGTTAACGGGTGTCTCTATTAACTTCTGGCCCTTCGCATCCAACATGCGCATCACCAACATAGTCGGAGATCCGAGGCTGATGGTCGCTGCTGAACAACGAATCGCCTGTCCCTTAGCAGCGACGAATTCAAAGATATCTCGGTCGTTTGCGACCTGCAGTTGACCACTGATACCACACGGAATGACAACTTTGGTTGCCTGCTGGGGTTCGTTGTTGGGTTCACTCTCGATCGATTGCGACAACGTGCCGACCATCAGCTCTGCCCAGCTCGTCGATTTGCCACCTGAAATTCTGGTACTGACATTGAGAAAACGTGTCAACGGATTGTTTGGCAAAACAACCATAGTCGAACTGGCAGCTTTGGCATCGGGGCCAGCAAAACCGTAGATCCGAGTTTCCGCAATTCTGCCGGCCAGTGGCAATGGTGCGGTGACGAGCGGAAAATCGCCGATACGCAAACGGTACTTTCCTCCAGCCGCGTACTTATTATCTCGAACTTCGATTACGTACTTTCCAGCTTCGCTAAAAGTACGACTAAACCGACAATCGGCACCTAAAGCTACGTCGTCATCGGCGATCAATAGTTCTTTACCCGTTGGATCCAGCAACCGTACGACCGGATCAAACGTCGAATCAATGCGTTGAGCCAGAACATCGACGGCGACCCGTTGGCCCGCGGCAACAGAAAATTGATAGTAGTCGTATGTACTTCCATTGCTGACACCGTCCACAGCCGACAATGCCAATACCTCTTGTGCAGTTCCAATTGAGTGATTAGCGTCGTTGTCTTGTATAGTCGGCAAGTCATCAATCAATAAACAAATTGGTTCACATGCCCCCTCTTGGGTTGCAACCATCAATCCACCGGGGCCGGTGGAAACTCCAGGTTCGACAGTGATCGCTGCGATAGCCTTCTTGGCTTCTACGGACTTGATTTCAATCTTTCCCGGAAAACTGGTCCAGACCTTTAGTGGTTGGGTAAGTCTATCTCCGTGGAGTTCAACCAGTGTCGTCGTCCCCGGCACTACTGCGGACGGGATGCACCGAGTGAGAGTTGGCTCTGCCCGCAATGGTACGCTTGTTAACCAAAAAGTGCAGCAAACAAACAGTCCGACTGATGGTCGATTCATGGCGGGAGCCTTAGGAGGGATCTACTTGCGGGATCTTCATTGTGTACAATCCTACAGCCAGCGTCAACAAAGCGATTTTCGTTCGAATCAATTTATTTTGAAGATGCTGGAAAAGTTTCTAAAATGCCACTTGTTGGGCGTTAAGTGCGACCGTGGGGCGCACTTAACGGCGTTGCGATGCCCCGTTTGGTTGCTTGATCGCTCTCCTCCTGATCAATCAAGGAAACCATCTAGCGTGGTTGCTTCTAATACCGCAAGCAGTAGTTGATCGAGTCGATCTGAGGATTCGATCGCCATTATCGAGTCCTCCAGGGTCGGCGGCAGTTGACCAAATTTTCTCTGCAACAATCGAACCAGCGTAGTCTGCTTGCCTTTCTCGATTCCTTTCTCGATTCCTTTTTCGATTCCTTTTTCGATTCCGCGTTGTTCGTAAACGGTCACCATAACTTCGACATCCTGATATTGTTCCTCGTGATGAATCAATTGTTGGAACTGTTCCAGTTCTTCGCCTGCCAGCGGCAAATAGGTCTCTACAAACTCGATTAGCAAACTCTGGCGGGCCGGATCAATGGGGCAGCCCAGAATCAGCCGCAAGAAATCCGCTTTCATGCGCGCTTGCTCTTTCCGATTGTAATCCATTTTGGCCATCAGAGCGAATGCCAAGGGATTCTCCGACAACAGAAACTGGCGGTAATTGAGCGACCGCAGTTTTATTAGGTGGTATTGGAAGCGTACAAAAGTCTTGTCGGCGACGCTTAATTCAAAGTAGTCGGACGCTGTTTGCCGCCAAGTTGCATCGTCTGTAAAAACGGCGATCGGAACAATTTCTACGTCATAGCGCAAGAACAACTGCGCCACGTATCGAAACATGCGGCGAGCAAAGTGGGGACTTGGACGCCGTGATTCGAACTCAATGTGAATTAAAATGAACCGTTCCCCACCAGACAACAACCACACCTTGACGACCAAATCCATCGATCGACGCTTGCCACGCTGCGTGTCTGTAAAATACTCCTTTCTTAAGAACTCGACGCGACCAAAATCGATAAGCGCCGATTCCGTTGGGCAAAACAGGCACATAAATTCCCGAAAGAACGACTCAATGAGCGTCTTGAATATTTGATCATGATCGATCGCCATCGAATTCTCTGTGAATACGCTTGACCGGAAAATTCCATTCGTGTTAATCCACGTTGGATTCGGACAACAGGCGGCGATATTCTTTGCGAGCATGGTCGTACGCGGCACGAGCGTCCTCTAACTCGCTGGCTTTGTAGGTACGCTCCTTGGACTTCCAACACTGTTCGACGCCATCGAGGCACCATTGAGCACTGCGACGGCTTGCACGAATTGGCTGGTCGTTGACCAACACGAATACCGGATTGGTATGGGACGAATAAGCCACGCGCAACGCGACCCAACTGCTGCGTTCAATTTTGACGTTGTCAAATACAATCTCTTGCAGCGATCCATCAGCCACAATTTCCTGCGAGGCGATCGGATAAGCGTTCACTATCAACTCGACCTTAACATTGCGCGTGCCAGCGATGCGCGCGTGTTCGAGATTCCACGATCGCAATCCGCGACGATCTGGTGAGTTTTGCGTCGTCAGGGGCAAGTAGGCCGCCATTTTCGCAGTTGCGTTTATCGTGCCAGACGCATCGAGTTTCAATTCGCTGCCATTTTCGCCTACCGAAACAGAATTGACTTTAAAGTCAATCAAATGGCTGCGCCCATCGGAGACATAACTGCGACCTTGACGAATTCCCTCGCACCATTGATCGTAATCCAGTTTGTCAACAAGCTTGACGTATGATCGCCCCATGCCAACGCGCTCGCCAGTGATGCAAGGAAAGTCAGTTTCGCCACTGGCTCGAACTCGGTATCCAACGTTGAGGGCGTGGTACCACATATTCAGTTCCGAAAAGTAATTGGTGTCGACTGTCGAAGTAAAGTCTACTGCTGGCGTGGGCTTGCCATCGGGTCCTTCGACCAGGTGCGTGATGTCGACGACAAATTCATTCGCACCAATTCCGTTATAGGGAGGAATGATATAGTTGGGTAACTCCTTGGACGCGACGTCCAGCCCCGATCCGCTATGAGCCGGTCCGCAGACAGCTCCCTGTTTCTTTGCCCACTTGAGTGTATTAAGGCCCAACGTCGGCCAATGATGTTTCGATTCGCCACCTGGGTACATCTGGTCCTTTAACCTTAGCAAACACAAATGCCCCGACTGATGCGAACCAAATCCAGAAACTTCGACGTCATAGCGCAATAAATACGGATAAGTCGAAACTTGGTCATCCCTGCCCGTAAAAAACTGCTTCTGGTAGTCGAAACAAGGACCCCATGTCAAATTGCAGCCAACCTTGAGATCTTCGCCAAGAATTTGTCTAAGCATATCGGGAGCATGCACGCCTTCCGATGGATTGGTGTAATGAGCGCAACCTGCGGCGTGAATGTGATGGTCGCCGGACCACCACGAGAATTGCGATGGATCGACCCATCTGGTCAGTTGCACGCGCACCGATGATGGTTGGTCACCGACCTGGAAATTGGTCCGGCCAATGATATATTCCGGGCCACGCGAATATTCCATTACGTACTCACCGGCGGGCAGCATGACCGTCTCGCCACTTTGGCGATAAACCTGAGGGTGGAAAAAAAAGTCCGGTGCAAGACGCTTGGACTGCGAAGGATAAACGTTACCTCGCTTGTCCCGGATGGTCAGTCCCGCGGTCGTAGGTTTGCCGTCTTGATCACGAATCTCAAAAGTAACTTTGACCGCTGGAACGGCGCTGAACACAATGTTGGTCTCTGATCGGAATCCAACGTCTTGAGTCCCCTGGCCGACGTCAAAAGAAATCACCGCCGCTCGTTTTCCAACGTCACGGCTGTAGATCTGAACGATCCGATACTCTAACTCCAGTCCCGAGAGTGTCTCTCTCAGCGGGCGGCCATTGAACATTTTGATGTCGCACCATCGATCGCGAATTTCGGCGGCACTGATCTTCTCGATAGGCTCGGGATAAACGGTCTTGTACACATTGCCGCTCTGAGGACTCGAGACCTTTAACTCAGCCGTAACACCTGCTTCGTTGTGGACTTTGACTAAGAATTGCGACCACCCTTGCTCCAGCAAGATTGGCTTGACGGGCCCCGGCGCGACCTTGACTCGCGACTCGGGGTTGATGTTCACGGCCAGCAAACAGAGTTTGTCGAAGACCTCCTGGACGCCAGTGACGACCTGCACATTGTCGTTCGATCCGAGAATGGTCTCAAGCTTCTTGCGCTCTTCAGCAGATAAAGGCGTACCAGTAAAATCCAGTGCCTCCAGCATTTGCTTGGCATGCACAGATAGCGGTTGCGCAGCAACACCGAACACCGTCGGTAGCGTGTTTTCTTGGCATATTGCCCAACCAGCAATTTGGCCGATTGCGATAAAAGCAACGATCCACTTGAAGTTCAATTGTGATTGCATAAATTCCTCGCTATCGACTCGTGAATTCGAAACTCTGTCGTCCGGTGACTTGAACAAGCTTGCATCATTCCAAATGGCCGACATGGCCACCAATACCAGCCCGACGCGCAAGCAAGTGCGTGCCGGGAATGCCGCTCTCGCTAACGCGCCGGGCTGGTATGCGTAGAGGAGCAGGTAAGATGCTAGCAATTGAATACGCACGCCACAAGTGATTCCCGATATTACCCAGAATGTGCTTCCATTGGCACGTTGCTTCATTGCTAGCAGCGCGCGAGTGCATTGCCCGTGAAATAACCTTGCCTTGGCGCTCGATCCGCAGGTACAAGTTGTGTGCGTAAAAAGAGATACGCATTACATTGCATGTTGCTACTTGATTCCGACGATTGCGTAGGGTGAAAAGCATTTTGTAAGTTCACTCCTGCACGATTGCAGGAGCTCATCAATGGTGCCGATCGTTTGCAGGTCGGCTGTTTGCCACAAAAATCGGCGAGCACTGGCGGTGGAGATTTACAGGGCAGGAGGCCTTAATAGTGCTGCTTCTGGTTGCCTTCGGGATCGGTTTGCTGTCATGGACGCAACTGGCAGAAAAACCATTGGGTGGGCGCGCCGATACCGCTGCGAGCACCGATGCGCAGGCATCTATTCGAACCGCTGGTCAGTTGCGACAAGCAGGTAAATTGGGCGAAGCACTGAACGTACTAGAAGAACTTCCGGTCACGTCTGTACCTGCGCAATTACAGAACCGGCGTCGACTGGAAATCGCTCAGTGTTATTTCGAACTGGGAAAAATTCACTCGGCCACAAAACTGCTCTCAGAGATCCAGCGAGATCAATTGAACACATCGGAAGCGAATGTCGCTGACTTTCTTCAAGCTGAATTGGCGCTGCGGTCGCGCGATCTGGCGCAAGCAGAATCCGCACTAAGTCAGCTTGAGAAGAAAATGACCAGCGGACCCTTGCCGACCTGGGCTCCCACCGTTCAGCTCCGACGCACTGAGTTGTTGCTGGCTAAGCAAGAACCCGAAAAGGCATTCAACGTCGCTCAAGATAGCTGGCGTCAATTTCCTGATTTCCAGAAACGCTATGAATTCGTCTACGTCATGGCTCGAGCCGAAATCGCAGCCGCTCGTTTCACGCAAGCTCGTTTGCATCTGAAATCGGTAATCGATGACCCGCATGCAGTAACCAACTCGGCAGCCGCTCGGGCGCAATGGTTACTGGGCGAAACCTATTTCTTGCAGGAAAATTTGCCTGCGGCGATTATCGAGTACGAAAAAGTGGCTCACCTCGGCCAGTACCCAACCTGGATTTCCATGGCGGAACTCCAGCGCGCAAAATGTCTAGAAAAACTCGATCGCTTGCAACTCGCCAAGCAAGAATACGAAGCCATTGTACGCAAGTACCCCAATACGGAAGCCGGCATCGAAGCGTCACAGCGGCTCTATATATTGGGAAACTTGGCAAGCCGCGCCCCGAGCAACTCAAGCGATGCAGTCGGATTCAAAATCGGACACGATTGAACCAACGAAATTTTGGTTGAACTAAAGGACAACAGCTCAAATGAATCATAGATTGCTAATTGTCGCGACCGCAGCGGCCTGGACTGCCTGCCTAGCATTACAAGCCACAGGCCAGTTTCCAACGCCGCCAAATTCGGGCACCGTCAATCCATCGTTTGCCCAATTTCCACCCACAGCCGCCAACGGCCCCAGCCGAATCGCGTCCAATCCCAATAGCTTGCCAAACGTTGCGGCTGCCTCACCGTCAAATAATTTGCCGAACAGCAATCCTCCGTTATTGCTCGATGCGCCGACCAAACCCATCGCCACGACTGCTTCGATTCCAATGAATAACTTGATCAGCATTATTCGCCAGGGAGGCGTGCTGATGTTGCCGATCATGGCTTGCTCGTTCGTCATGATGGTATTTGCTTTCGAACGCGCCATTTTTCTGCGCCGCGCGAGGATCATTCCCAGACCATTTGTACGCGGCGTTATCGAACAACTCGAACAGCAACAGCTCGATCGCGACGAAGCTCTCGCTCTGTGCAATGATAATGGCAGTCCGATCGCGCAAATATTCGCCGCAGCACTGAAGAAATGGGGGCGCCCCGCGGTCGAAGTAGAACAAGCCGTTGTGGATGCAGGCGAGCGAGTAACGCATCAGTTAAAGAAATACTTGCGCATGTTTAGCGCGATCAGTAATCTTACACCCCTGCTAGGTTTGTTAGGAACGGTTCTGGGCATGATCGACGCGTTCAACTCGATCGCTGCGGCTGACGCGATGGGACGCCCCGAACTGCTGGCCGGTGGTATCGGGCAAGCACTGTTAACCACTGCGGCAGGTCTACTGGTCGCCATCCCGGCATATACGATCTACGCGTTTTTTCTAGGTCGAGCGGACAAGCTGATAGTCGAAATGGATGTCTTTGCACAACAACTGGTCGAACTCATTAGCGCCGAGGGGCTACAGGAATCCCAGCGATCGCGCGGACGAAGCCGAAGTCGAGCCGCATAATCGCCGTGAAATGGAGTATCTAATCCGATGCCACTAAAAACGTCTATGTCCGAAGAGTTGCCGAGCGTAAATCTCACGTCGATGATCGACGTAGTCTTCCTGCTGATTATTTTTTTTATGGTGGGCACGAAATTCACCGACCCGGAACGACAAATCGGCATCAAACTTCCCGGCGTCGGAGCACCCGGTGCGATGATCGCGCCGCCCTTGAGGCGTCAAGTAAACATAACCCAAGATGGCGCCATCTTCTTGGACAAACAACCCGTATCGATCGAGCAATTGACCCAGCAATTGTCTGCGATCAAGGCGGAGTATCCGAGCATTGCAGTGGTCGTCAATGGAGATCGCGATGCGAAATTCGATCCAGTCGCATCGGTGCTTGGGGCTGCCGATCAAGCGGGTATCAAGAATCTGTCCATCCGTGTCGGAATTCAGCAGCAACTATTGCGATAACCCATGAACCTTGTCAACTGGCTTTCAAATGCGGCTTGGCAAAGCTGGGCGTATGTCTGGAGCGGTCGCACTTTTGCAATCGTCCTAGGCATCGGTTTTGCTGTGTTAGCCATAGCATTGTTGGTTCTGTCGCGGACTCGCTGGGGCCAAACCAAACCGATAACCAAATGTGTGGTACTAAGCGTCTTGGCGCACGTCTGGTTGATCATGTATGCGTCGGGCAATCGCGTAGTGCTCCCACAAGGCAGTCCCCATGGGCGCGAACACGCCGTGCATGTCTCACTGGACCATTCCTATGACGATCGCTCACTGGAAACGAACTCCACAACTGCGCCCTCAGAATTACCAGCACTCAAGCCGTGGGAAGATTTGGTCCCAGCCAGTGAGCTACCGACCCCCGAGCTTCCTCCATTAGAAAATGTCCCAGAGTCATCAAGCTCTGCTCCCGAACCCGAGTTGAAGTCACCCGCTGATGATCGCAAGTTTCAATCGTTGAAAAACTCTCAAATAATTCAGACACTTCCACTGCTCGAACCGAAGTCAAATCCAGCTCAACCCACCGCAGTATCAAAGTCCCCCGAAAACGCAAACATCTCGTCGCTATCCAGCAGAGTGGACCCTCCGCCAATCGCGTCTTCGACAAAACAGCCGCAAGTAGAACCCAGCGGCGTACAACTGCCAACTTTGCCTCCGACAATGTCGCGCGAATTGGCGTCCGAGCCAGCAGACCTTGTTCCTCTTGCCAATCCAGTCGTTGCTGACAAAAGCAAAATCGACCGTCCAATTGCTCCGTTTCGACCTGCTACAAGCGGCTCCAGTGAATCGGTTATGCCGATCCAATCTCGCTTGCCCAGCGAACATGATGAAGTGCCAAACGAATACCGGTTAAGGCAATCGCCCAATCGATTGCAACTGGCGATGCCTTACGGCGCAGATGCTGACTCAGAAGCAGCCGTCGAATCCGGACTGGCATTTTTGGCGACCGCGCAGTCACCGGATGGATCGTGGAACGCAAAGCAATTTGGTGCCGGCACAGAAACGCGTGCCCTAGGTGAGAATCGCTTCGGTACGGGTGATCGAGCGGACACTGGCGTTTCAGGATTGGCGCTGCTTGCATTTCTCGCGGGCGGTCACACCCACAAAGAAGGCAAACATCAACTCGTAGTGCGCCGTGGGCTGGAGTTTCTGATACGGGCTCAAAGCCCATCGGGCGATCTATCCGGTCCAAAACAAGATGGTCACGATCCCTCGGTGACTAATGCCAAGATGTACTGTCACGGTATTGCGACCTTGGCAATTGCCGAAGCGTACGCGATGACTCATGACCCAGGACTGCAACAAATTTTAGTCGAGGCAACCAAATTTACTTTGAACGCGCAAGATAGACGTAGCGGTGGCTGGCGCTACAAGCCTGGCGACGCGGGCGACCTAAGCCAATTCGGTTGGCAAGCGATGGCGATGCGCAGCGCAGAACTCTCCGGAATTCAGTTGCCAACGGAATACAATTTCCCCGAAGCCAAACGGGGAATGCGGTACTTCATCGACAGTTGCAGCGCTGGCAAGTTTGGCGGATTGGCTCGCTACCGACCCCAAGACGGTTTAGCGACCAGTACGATGACCGCCGAAGGACTTGCTTGCCGTTATCTGATGAACTGGCCGTTCTCATTGCCTGCCCAGCGCGAAGCGGAATCGATGATCATGTCAAACCTGCCCGGAGTAGGACAAGACAATGTCTACTACTGGTATTACGCAACCTTGGCCCTATTCCAGCTCCAAAACGATAACTGGAGTCAATGGAACCGTGCACTCAAGGCGCATCTCTTGAAGACGCAGATTCCGGCATACCAACCGCAAGCGGGAAGCTGGAAACCCGATGCATTGTGGGGCGGCTATGGCGGTCGCATCTATTCATCCGCCATGTCATGCTTGTGCTTGGAAGTCTACTATCGTTATTTGCCAATGTATCAGCGGGCCAATCTCGCGCAATCAAATCCGACTGCGACCAGCCGCTAGTGCATATCAGCCTTGTAAGGCGAGCGGCAGAATGATTCTTACCAATACAAGCCCGATGCGCAAGCGAGTGGGTCAATCCTGGTACGTACGCACTCGCTCGTATCTTGAAATTACGGGCAATTTACAGGTCGATGTTACCTGTGATTGCTAGCTTTCGCTAGAGGCGGAAGAATATCGTCTTGTCGTTCGTGAGGAGCGTTTACCACTCGCTGTGGCTTTGACC
>SXGS01017296.1_pt1 | contig 23286 bp, 24 predicted proteins | sample 3174681 | NCBI WGS metagenome assembly SXGS01 (sample SAMN11356861, study PRJNA531348) | freshwater metagenome | isolation source: freshwater sample F1-80 | place: China: Fuxian Lake, Yuxi | collected 2017-12-25
AATAAAAAAGCCCATATAGATCATGCGGGTAGAGGTATAATAACCCCTCGAAATCCGGCATTTATCCCGGAAATATACTCAAAACCCACGGATTGAGGCGACGATGACCCCTGATTTCTTCCGGGCCCGACTGGGCGAAATGGTCAACCCCAAGGACCCCATGGTGATTCTGTCCCGACAGATGCCCTGGGAAGACATCGAAGTTTATCTTTCTCGGTTTTTCGTGCGCAGCCCCCAGCCGGGGCGTGTGGTCGCGATCGACGACTTGTTCGGTACGACGGCGGTCTGCCAGGGTGGCGGCCTCAGTCCGGCCGGGCGCAAACCTCTACCCATCCGGCTGATGGCGTCCTTGCTCTATCTGGCCCATCACGACCATCACAGCGATGAGGCGGTCCTGAACGCTGGTCAGAGAGCGTGCCCTATCAGCACTTCAGCGGCGGCGATGACGGCTACTATGAGCACCGCAAGCCGTGTGATGCCAGCCAAATCAGCCGCTTTCGTCAGGCCATCGGTGAGGACGGCGTGGAATACCTGATGCACATCACCCTGCGCGTCGCGGTAGCGATCCAGGCCATCCCGGTCGAGGCCTTCCAGTCGCTCATCGTCGACTCGACGGTGCAGGAGAAAGCCATCGCTCACCCCACCGACAGCCGGTTGTTAGAGATCGCCCGCTATCAAATCATCAAGGCCGCCCAGCGGGTGGGGTTTCGTTTGAAGCAAACCTTTGCCCAGGAAGCCCGGGACCTGCGCCGCCGCGCCGGCGGCTATGCCCATGCCCGGCAGTTCAAGCGCCTGCACAAGGTCCTCCGCCGTCAGCGGACGATACTCGGCACCGTGCTGCGTGATATCCAGCGTCAACGGCTCAGCCGGCCGGATAGTCCTGACCTGGCAGGGCTGGATACCCTCCTCGAGCGGGCTGAACGACGGCGGACCCAGCAACCCAAAGACAAAAACAAGCTGTACGCCCTGCATGCGCCGGAAGTGGAATGCATCGGCAAAGGCAAAGCCCGCAAACCCTATGAATTTGGCGTCAAGACCGGGCTGGCGACCACCCACTCACACTCACTCATCGTCGGTGCCCGGACCTTTCCCGGGAATCCCTACGATGGACACACCCTCAACGAACAACTTGAACAGGCCACCATTCTGCTCGAAGGCATCGCCCCGCCCCCCAAAACGGTCTACGTCGATCTCGGCTACCGTGGGGTCGATCAGGACAACCCCCGACATCGAGATCATTCACCGGGGCAAGCTCAAATCCCTGACCCAGGACCAGCGCCAGGCCCTCAAACGGCGTCAGGCCATTGAACCGGTCATCGGCCACCTCAAGAGTGATCACCGCATGGATCGATGCTGGCTCAAAGGCGCCACTGGCGATGCCCTGCACGCGATCCTCTGCGCGATCGGCTACAACCTGCGCTGGTTGCTCCGGGCCATTGCCCGGCTGAACCTCAGCCCGGCTTTTTTGCGCCGACTGATCAGCCCCCTCTGTAGACAGATGGGGCCAACTGACCCATTAAATCAGCTACCCATGTCAGGTTTCAGAGGCCAGTATGCGGGAATTTGAATTTTGCATGGGCGACTAAGGAGTTTTGCCGCCGGCAGACCAGTTCAGCATGACTGATGGCGCGCCTTCGTGGACGCTTCCTGCCCTTGCGAAAATACTGAATATCGGGCGTCAGGAACTGATCAGTCACCTGCAAGAGGCCGGCCAGCGATTCGGGCTTTCCCAGAAAAGTGACTTAGCGGAAACCTTCCATGCCCCATAGAGAGAATCAGGACAAACCCCAGCTTCCCCCTGCGACAAAATACCGCATTGCCCACCGCTTGAACCGCACAATAAGATAACAGCACTTCTGAACGCTTCATGAAGTACCTCTCACTTTTCAGGCGCTTTCACAAAGCGCCTTTTTTTCGCATGAGCCGCAAAGGGTTCACGGAATTCCACATAACAACAGACCAAACTATAGTCGAGAACCTATGAACAAAGACGCCGATTACCAGGCGGCTTAAACTTCAGCATTGGTTCTTTATAATTGGTCACTCGCTGCGCATCCATCATCATCAGGCCCTCATGCCAATCCAGGTGATGCATGGCATGCCATTCCCCTGCTTCTTGACCAGTCCGGTGCCACAGTTGACGCTCTTGGTAACTATCTGGCGTTAACCGGATAATCTCGCTGAGATTCAGGCCATCCCCATACCGGCGAATACAATCCTGCGAGGGGCGCAGAAGACGCCCTTCAGCATCACGGAAAATTCTCCCGGCGGACCGTGCCTTGCCGAAGTCTCTTATAAGTGGATTCAGTGCATGGGGTGTCCAATGATCGCTCAGGGGAGTCTCCGAGTAATACGCAAACAAGGTTTCGTCATAACGCAGGCCATTGCGCTTAACCGAACTAAACAGCCACCAGCGGCCCTCATGCTCAAACAAGGTGCAATCCACCATTTTGACCCCAGAAAATAGCGTCTTAACGAATTCCCATTGGCCTGGAAAACGGACACATCGATAGAGGTCGACCCGCCTTTTTTGTTTCTTTTCCGGAACCATATAGAGCTCACCCCCGAATTCAAACAGGAAGGGGTAAGACAGATGATACGGTTCCTGAATGACGGGCATCCCGCCCACCGGCCTGGCCTGCCTGTCCAGCTCCATCACGCTGATATGTCCACGCCGTGTGGCGTAGGGAAACTCCTCATAAAACACGTAATACCGGTCATCCTTTCGCCAAACGAAAGGATCGGCCCAAAATCGATCCTCGGGGGGGTAAATCGGGATTAATCGCTCCGGCTGGGGTGTCGACCAGGCGCTGCGGTCACAGAAACCGGCCAACAGAAACCACTGAGGCTGTTCGTTACGCTTTCTGACTTTCTCGGCCCGTCTCGCTTTCCAGCGGCTCGCGCAAGCCCGTAAATCAGCCCAGAGACTCATTGCAAGTTTAATCCGCACCGGCTAACCACCATCACCATCCCCTCGGGTAACGTACAACTCCACTTCCGGAATTCTTCTAATCAGAGTGGATTGCGGCTTCCCGTTATGTAGCCGCTGCTTGAATCCCATCCGTTCCAGTGCGGCAATCAGGATTTTCCCTCCGGCGTAGCACTCGACCTTGTGCACCCCGTCACGCCGTATGCGTCGCAAAGCGGCACTCAGCAGGCTCTCCAGCGTATCGGAGGGACATTGACCCGCCAAAACATCCACAATTTGAGCGCGATACTGCTGATGCCTGTAAAAGCAGGCATACACCAGATAGCCGAGCAGTTCGCCCTTATCTTCCACTACCAGTACCGTATAAGCGGTATCGGGGTGCTTACGATAGCGCCACTCCAAGGTGGCCCGATCACGACGGGTGATACCCTGGCATTCTCTTTTGGCCTGCTCCCACAGGTCATCGAAGCGCTCATCGAATGAGCCCTCCAGCAACCGCGCCTCCCTGTTCGGCTTAGGTATCCGAGGGAGTACCCAGTCGGCCATCCAACCCAACAGCTGCGCCAAAGGTTTGCCGACATATTTTTCCATGGGTTGCCGGAAAGAAATGATTCGGGCCCAACTGCCGGTATCTTTCTGATCGGTCGATCCGATTTTATACGCCACTACCGCCATGGGGTCTGTCAGATGCTTACCTAACTGCGCGACGCCTGCCGCCGGATGATTCAGCATAGCGGCAGCAATGCCCTTGGACAGGTCCGGCCCTCCGTCCACTTCACCTGCCCGCTTCAGCTCACGCATCACCCGTCGGATACTGCCCCAATGCGCTAATGCATCTGCAAACCAGTAGGCATCAACAGGCTGCCCGGCCAAATGCAGGCCGGAGGGCAAACAACTGAGATTGGCGATAACTTGCCCGTTCCACTCGGCGACAACTCCGCAGTAACCCGGCGACCCGAGACGGGGATCTTCCTGCCATTGCCAATGCCAGCGTCGTTCGGCCCGCTCAGCTTCTTCGGCGCCGAAGATTTCCTTGATAAGCGCCAGAATCTGAAGTTTGTCGCTATCTCGCCCAGCCCTTATCTCAAGCATACTTTTTTACTCTTGAAAAAATCACGATGACATTTCCCCATGGCAGGCATTCTCCTGCTCAATCACGCGGAGTACTTGCCTGAAGCTCTGCGTTGAGGTTGCATCAATGGAGCGTCTTATCGCCCAGACATCAGGCATGCGGGCCAGCGCCCCAAAAAGCGCACACCAATAACCAAAATCTCCCACCAGCGTCCTCGTCAGCGTCCGCAGCACCAATCGAGGCAGCATGAATGCGGCGAGGGTGCCGATGGGGAAATGAATCCACTCCGCCAGCAGTTTGTTCCGTTGCAAGGCTCGCCTGACCCGCTGCCGCTTGACGTTATCTTGAATGGAGCCACGCTCCTGATGGAGGACGATGCTAGCCGGTTCCAGCAGGGTTCTCCAGCCGCGCCGCCAGGCGCGAACGCCTAGATCGAAGTCCTCCCAGTAAAACGGTTTAAAGACCGGAAGAAATCCGCCCAACTCATTGAACTTTGCCTTATCCACCGCCATGGAGCCACCTGAAGCATACAGACACCACCAAGGCTTCTTGCCCAAATTCGTGGTCTTGAGCCGTTTCAATGTGCCATAACGGTATCTGAAACGGGTCAGGCAGTAGGGATGGATATTTCCTGATTCCTCCCGAATTGCCGATTGCACCGAAAAGACCCCCTCGTCCGTTAACCGAAGAATAAGTGGAGCAATAAAGTCACACTCCGGCCTCACGTCGGAATTCAAAAAAATCAGCGCCTCGGAATCGGCTGCCCGCACCCCCGTATGAATGGCCTCGGCAAAACCCATGTTCGTTTCATGCTGTTCCAGCCGAACCTGAGGAAAGCGCCGCCTGATGATATCGACGCTGTTATCAGCGGAACCATCATCAACCACGATAATTTGGCCTCCGCCCGGATAGACAGCTAACGCCTCCAGCACTGTAGGAAGATTATTCTCCAGCAGAGTCGCCCCATTGAAATTGGGAACTATGATGGTTACCTGCGGCAAATCACACATGAGTCATCGATAGGAGTGATGGAGAATAAATCTGTAACGCTTGTGACAGGATCAAACCGTCCGCTTTAATCTCTCGATATACACAAAGCTGGCCCCCAAGACAAACCCCAGAGGCAAAAGATAATCCCTAGAAAAAAACGGAACAGTGGAAACTCCATGAACCAGTTGCGCCGTGGCAACGGCCAGTAAAAGCATACCTGTGCGACGTGAAATGATTGACTCATCGTCCCATGCAGCGGAAGCAAGCCGATAGAAGAACAGCCCATAGGCAACCGTCACCAGAACCAAGCCGGATAGACCGTGACTGTAAAGAATCTCCATGAAGAAATTATGGGCAGAAAGATAAGTCTTGATCCCACGTGACCAAGCTATTTCTTTGAAATCCTGATAGAACGCACCAATACCATGTCCGAAAAGCCACTGGAGAGCCGTACTTTTCTTCTGCAAATGGAAGGCCCCCGCCCAGATTTCCCACCGCTCATCATGGGAGAAATTAGCCGCAAAATCATCGACCCGTGCTGCAAAGTTTGCCACGTTACCAAAGTATAAAAAGGCCAAAATTCCGGCCATGAGAAGCAAAAACCTCCAGCGGAAATGAGGGGCGATGAAAGGGATCACCACCAACGCAGAGGACAGCAACGCGAGATAACCCGGGCGGGAACGTGTCGCGAGCAAAAGCCACATATTCCCCATGAGCGTCAGCGCCATAACACATCGAACCCTGAAGGACAGGCTTTTACTGATGGCGTAGAACATGATGGGCAGCGTCATCACCGCATACATCGACATGTAGTGGATGTTGGAAAACAATCCAAACTTTCCATATCGCGGCCAATGCGTCCACAACAGGTTGTAAGTCAGATTGGCAAATACAAACACCACCAACACAAAACTGATGGCCTGTAAATAACCGCTATAGCCGGATACCTGCTGTTGCAAGGACCAAATACCCAACACTGTGATCAGACACCACAAGATGGGATAAGGCGAAATACCGTAAGCTTTGGAGGCAGCCAGGGTGCCCTGAACAAACAGGATCATGCCAGTCATCAGAAGCACCTTGAGTGACCCGCTCAAACAAAGCCCCCTCATTGCGACTGCCTGACCGGCAACACCTAGAGAAATCACCCCTAACGCGACTGCGTAAAGACCTCGCCCAAGCAATAAGAAAACCATTAGCGAGAAAACGCCGGCGAAAGTCACGCTTCTGCTACCGGCAAGAAACCGTGCGCCCAACTGGGTCATCCGGCTTTTTCCTTAGGGAAATCTGAAAAAAGCACATCCAGATAGCGTTGTGCACTGTATTCGATGGTGAACTCGAGCACGGCCTGCCGCAAAAACCCGCTAGGTAACGGGTTTTTCAAGACATCCGACATCGCGTCGGCCAGGGCTTCATAGTCACCCACAGGCACCAACGGCCCGTATTTCCCGTTTGCCAGCGTCTCTCGCGGGCCATAGGGACAATCCGTGGACACCGAGGGAATACCCAGGGCCAGTGCTTCAACCAAAACGTTGCCGGAGCCTTCCCAAGCGGATGACATGACAAATAGAGAAGCTCTTTTCATATAGGCAAACGGATTGGCGCGATACCCGGAAAGCGATACCACCTCTTCAAGGCCAAGCTCAACAATCAGACGCTGCAATTCCGGCTGCAATGGCCCTTCGCCGAGAATCATCAATCTGCAATTTTTATCCTGCCGCACCCGACTGAACGCTCTGATCAAGGTGGGAAAATCCTTCTCCGGGGTCAGTCGGCCAGCGCCAAGAATGACCGGTACGTCTTCGTTAAACCAAGGGTGATCGACTGGCGCTTCTGACTGCTTGGCCAATTCGGGCGTAATTACGGGGTTACGTATAGCAATCACGCGATCACGCGGCATTCCTGTAATTGCCAGCGTGTCCTCGACAACGCCTTCCGAAACACAAACAATCTTGTCAAGACAAGGGAAGAGCCAGCGCATGGGCGCGGTTCTGAGCCATCGCTGTAGAGCAGGCTTGCTCGCAAGGAAGCCTGTCATGTTCATGTGGAGCTGCCCCACCAGCCGGGTATCAACGCGGGCCAGCCAATGCGCTATTACCGCAGCTCTCACGGCACGGTCTTTGGCTACCATCAGCACATCTGGATACTGACTTCGCAGATAACGGATCAACGCGGGTATGGCCATTTGCGAATGCTTGACCTTGAGATCAATGAGCCGAACATTTGGCCAGGGAATCTCGGGAAGCTGTCCTTTTTTGGCAATCACCGCCAACAAGTCAACTTCGACATCATGCGTCGACAGCCCCTGCAGAAGGTTAAGGGTGACACGCTCTACCCCACCTGTCCCTGAGAAGGATACAAAGATCGCCAGTCGCCTGGGTTTCAGACTCATCTCACTAATGCCTCTAGAAAATAGCGAATACGGAAGGGCGTGACTCGAACAACAGAGTACCAGCCAGCGGACGCTTCACTACCCCACTTTCCCCAAAAGCCAATCCAGTGCCCGATCGGGTAGCACCCTTTTGAGACAGCCAAACAGGTAGGTGGGAAAGGTCACGTAATAACGGGCTCTCGGACGTCTCGCCTCCAGCGCATGGATGAGTTTGGCGACGACCGCCTCAGGGTCCAGCGTGAAAGGTACCGCAGCCCCCTCCTTCTGTAATCGCACCTCCATCAGCCGATAGGTCTCACGGTGAGGGCTATCTTCAGCATTTATATGCTTCCGGTACATGGCATAGGCATTGTCACGGAATCGGCTCAGAATCGGACCCGGCTCGATAATCGAAATATGAATGCCTGTCCCGCGCAGCTCCAGCCGCAGCGTGTCCGAGAGCCCTTCGAGGGCAAACTTGCTGGCATTATAGGCACCCCGATAGCGCATGGCGGCGAAGCCGAGAACCGAACTGTTCTGAATAATGCGGCCATAGCCCTGGCGGCGCATGACCGGAATCACCAGATTCGTCAGCTCGTGCGTGCCAAATAAATTCGTCTCGAACTGCTCACGCAGTACCTCACGTCTCAGATCCTCGACCGCCCCCGGCTGCCCGTAGGCTCCATTATTAAAGAGGCCATACAGCACGCCGCCCGTGGTCTCCAGCACCCGCTTTACGGCCAGCTGAATTGAGGCAGGATCCGCCAGATCCAGAAGAAACGCTTCAAATCCCTCGCCTGCAAGCCGAGATACATCCACCGGTTTTCGAGCCGTGGTCAAGACACGGTAACCGCGCGCTCTCAGTGTCCGCGCAGCGCAGAGCCCGATACCCGAAGAGCAGCCAGTAATCAGAATAGTTTTCGACGACGGTTCCGACATAGCTAAAACAGCTCCTCCACCCGACCATCGACCGCCGGCTTGCTTTGCCTGCTTTGAGAAGATTTATCAGCACCGCCACAACCAGACACTCGGTCCGGCGAGGAACCCTTGATGAAGGGCATGGGAATTGCGCCTAAGCAACCTGAATCGGAACGGCCACCCCGCTGCGCATCGACCCAGATCAGATCGACATTTTCGGGCTGATCCAACTCTAATGGTTCGCGGCTGACCTTTTTCATGGCCGACGCCCAAATCCTGAGCGCGCCTTCCGCCCCTGTCAGTCCGGCTGACTGATTATCATCCCGCCCCATCCAGACGACACCGAGATAATCCCCGGTAAAGCCGGCAAACCAGCTATCACGCAAATCATTGGTGGTCCCTGTTTTACCAGCAGGTTCGAGGCTGGCTGGCATCAGACTCAGTGCCGGCTTGCCAGTGCCTCTGCGCATCACTTCCTTGAGCAGCGTGTTGAGTATGTACACCGATGAGGCGTCAATGGATTGTCGGACATCAAGCCCAAAGCGCTGCAGCGTCTTGCCCTCGGGAGACACGACAGCCTGAATGGCACGCAAAGGTGTCACAAAGCCATCGCTAGCAAACGTCTGATACATCTGGGCCACTTCAATGGGCGAGAGCGCTGCCGTACCCAGCAACAGCGAGGGAACCATCTCCACGGGCCGATCTACACCGAGACGCCGCAACGTTTGCGCGGTATGCACAATTCCGACATCCATTCCTAAGCGCACCGTCGCGAGATTGTAGGAATGCACCAAGGCCTTGAATAACGGGACGGCCCCATGTTCGCGCCCGTCAAAATTCTTGGGAGCCCAGATATTACCCGCACTTTTGACTTGTATCGCCGTATCCTGAAGCAGGGTTGATGCCGTGTATTGGTCGGGGCTTTCGAGGGCAGTCAAATAAACCACCGGTTTGTACAACGACCCGATCTGCCGATAAGCGTCCAGAGCGCGGTTGAAACCGGAAGATTCAGGATCGCGCCCACCCGACAGCGCGGCTATTTCGCCGGTACTCCGTCGAGTCAGGATGGCGGCACTTTCGAGCGGGGATTTTTTCTTGTGATTGTCGAGACTATCGAGATGCGTCGCCACCGCAGCCTGCAACTGTCTCTGCACGTTTACATCAAGTGTCGTGAAAATCTTCAGTCCCTCGGACGTTAGATCCTCCGCCCGGTATTCCTTCTGCAGCTGACGTCGGACCAGATCCATGAAAGCCGGATAACGGGTAATCGACTGATGCGGATCGGCAACCACGTCGAGCGGGTGTGACTTAGCCTCCTCGGCCACAGCCGCTTCGATAAAACCCTGATCAACCATCTCATCGAGAATCAGATCCCGGCGCTTCAACACCCTATCCGGCGTCCTGTAGGGGTCGTAATAGGAGGGACCGCGCACCAGCGAAACGAGTAACGCAATATGATGGAGCCTCAGCTCCTCGATGGAACGACCGAAGTAATATTGGCTGGCCAGACCAAAACCGTGAACGGCCCGGGAACCATCCTGACCGAGATAAATTTCGTTGAGATAGGCCTCCAGAATCTCTTCCTTTGAGTAGCGGGCATCCAGGATGATCGCCATTACGATCTCATTGATTTTGCGCCACCAGGTCCGTTCGGAAGACAGGTAGAAATTCTTGACCAGCTGCTGCGTTAGGGTACTACCGCCCTGGACAATTCCACCTGCGCGCACATTCACAAAGATCGCACGCAGGATGCCGCGCAGGGAAACGCCATGATGGCCATAAAAATCATGGTCCTCACTGGCAAATAGAGCGTTGAGAAGTTCATCAGGAGCCTGATCCAGCTTGATCAACGCACGATCTTCCCGCCGGGCTGGGTAGAAACTGCCGATTTGCGGTGGCTCCATCCGCAACAAAGGCACCGATTTGCCAGTGGCCATATCTTCAAGCAGGATGACCTCGCTCTCGGTGAACTGCGCTCGCAATTCGCGGGCAGATTCCGGCTTGTCTGGAAACTGAAAATCCCGGGTCTTGAAGACAATTTCATCACCCAGCCGGATATAACTGCCCTGGGTCGAGAGTTGGGCATCCTTGCGGTATTTAAGCTGAATCAGCAGCCACTCGAAGCCACCGGCATCATACGGCGAACCGACAAATATCTCGGCAGAGCCGGCATAGACACGGGCCGGCAACGCCCACCGCTTGCCCTCGAACTGCTCGCGCACCAAACGATCCTGATACCCCACATAGGCCACTACTGCGGCCAGCACGAAAGGAGTCAGGTAAAGAAAGAATCGAACAATCGACGAAAAAAAGGATCGGGGCTTTTTCTGCTCGCGACGAGCAAGCCGCCGACCCCGCCCTGATTTATCGGCTCTCACTGGCTGGGATCCCGGGAATTATCCGCTGCAATGGGCATTCCACTAACCCAGAGCCACTAACGAGGGCGTTGGGCGCAAAGGCAAAAAATCAGACCATAGTGCGAAATCGATGGTCATGGATACTAGCGATTGATCAGATTCAGAAATTCTGATCGGGTGCTGATTTGTTTGCGGAACAATCCCAGCATTGAAGAAGTGGTCATGACTGAATTCTGTTTTTCCACACCGCGCATCATCATGCACAAGTGTTTGGCCTCAATAACGACAGCCACACCGGCTGGATCGATGGCCGTCTGCAGAGCCGTCGCAATCTGGTTGGTCAACCGCTCCTGAATTTGCAGTCGACGGGCATACATATCCACGATACGTGCGACCTTGGACAAACCAATCACCTTGCCCTTGGGCAGATAGGCAACGTGACACTTACCGATAAAAGGCAGCAAGTGGTGCTCACAAAGCGAATACAACTCGATATCTTTGACGATCACCATGTCCTCGGTGTCGGCCTCAAAGATCGCATTATTGAGCACATCATCAAGGCTGCGGGTATAGCCATTATTGATAAACCGGAACGCCGCCGCCGCACGCTTAGGGGTATCCACCAAACCCTCTCGCGTAACGTCTTCCCCAATTTCCTGAATGAGCCGGGAAAAAAGTTCTTCCATCTTGTTTTGCATGTTTTGTCACCGAATTTCGCAATGGGCTAAGTATACCCCGGCCACGTCACCGGCTGGTTAGTCCGAAACCAACCAGTCTTGATCGAGAATATCCAGAAGTTCTGCCACACCGGCACCTCGCCGGGTGGCAGCCTCACCGAGACGCCGCCGCCAGATACGCCCGCCGGGTTGACCGTGATACAAGCCAAGCAGATGCCGACTTATGGAGTGCAGGCGCACGCCGCGATCAAGCTCCTGCTGAATATAAGGCAGCATGGACTCAACGATGGCCCGGCGGGGAGGGGCAGAATCAGCCGCGCCGAACAGTCGCCGGTCGGCATCAGCCAGAAGATAAGGGTTATGGTAGGCCGCGCGACCGATCATGACCCCATCGAAGGTCTGCAGGTGCGTCTCTGCCTCGTCAAGAGATTGAATCCCGCCATTCAGAATGATCTCCAACTGAGGAAAGTCACGCCTGATTTGGGCCGCCATGTCATATCGCAGCGGCGGCACCTCGCGATTCTTCTTGGGCGAAAGCCCACTGAGCCAGGCCTTGCGCGCATGAATGATGAAGGTTTCGCACCCCGCCCCAGCGACCGTAGCAACGAAATGAACAAGTTCCTCATAAGAATCCCGGTCATCGATTCCGATTCGGGTTTTTACCGTCACAGGAATTTTTACTGCCTGAGCCATGGCAGCTACACACTCTGCCACCAATTCCGGCTCAGCCATCAGGCAGGCTCCGAAGCGCCCTCGCTGAACACGATCACTCGGGCAGCCCACGTTCAGGTTGACCTCGTCATAGCCCCAGCCTTCCGCAATTCGGGCGCACGCCGCCAATTCAGCCGGATCGCTACCACCCAACTGAAGCGCCAGCGGATTTTCCGCCAGACTGAACCCCAGAAGTCGCTCCTGATCACCATGCAGAACAGCTCCCGTGGTGACCATTTCGGTGTAGAGCAACGACTGGCGAGAGATCAGTCGCAGAAAAAAACGGCAGTGCCGATCAGTCCAGTCGAGCATGGGTGCGACCGAGAGTGTTCGTCTCACCGGACTGTTGGAAGCTAGCGCGGGATCAGACAAGAGTGATGGCTAGATAGCAGGTTGGTACAGCACATGGAAGCATCACCCAAACCAGTGGCCCAGGTGCCGACCCTAACGACGGCGTGCTAACAGGGCTGGTTTGGAAACCCGGGAGGGCAGGAGGGCAGACTGGCGGCGCAATTCAATCCAGTAACGCCCCGCCAAAACCGCCCCACCCGCGATCAATCCGGTCAGGCAGAGGTAGAGCAGGATTCGCAGCCGGGATACCTCATTGAGCATCTCGCCATGGGCAATGGCCCCTCCGGCGGACTGAGCCAGCGATTGATAACGGGGGTGCTCGCGTACAGCCTCGTCAACTCCGATCGACCCCACCGCGCTGGAATAGTTTTCGAGCGCCTTGAGATCACTCTGGAGCGTCTCGAACAATCGTAAATCCTCTGTACTGACCTTACCCATCGAGATATCGCGCTCAAGCGACTTGAGTCGGATTTCGACCGAGTCGGCCAGCAATCCATGCAAGCGATTGCGGAGAATATCCATCTGCTGTCCCATGGCATTGAGCCGCTCACCACCAGTGGTCCCGGCAGCCAACCTTGACTCCAGGTCAGCCAGCTGGGTATGCAGCTGATAAAAAAGGGCCAGGATGACAACAAAGATCAGGAAAGCGAACCGTGCCGTGCGGCGCCGGGATGCAGGAACAGGCGGCAAGCTCCTCCCTGACAGCTGTCGCCGTCGGGACTGTCTGACCGATTCCTGCTCGCCGTGTCGTGTAGCTGGCATACCATTTAGGCGGTTCACACCGAATGCAAACCGCAGCGCCCTCAGTAAAGGTGATTTCGCGGGCTGCAAACTATCGCAGAATGGCTAAGCAGGGTCAATTGAAGCACGCGCGGCTTCCATAATGGATTTCATGTCGCGAACAGCGCGATCCAGACCTGAGAATAGCGCTCGGGCAATGATGGCGTGACCGATATTCAGCTCCCGGAACTCTGGAATGCGGCATATCTCAGCAACGTTATGGTAATGCAGACCATGTCCGGCATTGACGATCAACCCCAGTCCTGCTGCCCGTTGAGCCGCAGACTTGAGACGATCCAGTTCTCGCCGCTGCTCTCCTGCGGTAGGCGCGTCCGCATAGTGGCCGGTATGCAATTCGACGACCGGTGCCCCAGCTCGAGCGGCCGCCTCAATTTGTGGTGTTTCAGCATCGATAAAGAGCGACACCTCGACCCCCGCCCCGCCCAGCGCCCGGCAAGCCGCCTGTATTCGTTGGAAATTTCCCACCACATCCAGACCACCTTCGGTGGTGAGTTCCTCGCGCTTTTCTGGTACCAGACAACAGGCACCAGGCTGCACGTCAAGGGCAATACCCACCATCTCGTCCGTGACCGCCATTTCCAGATTCAGCCGGGTTTGCAGCAAGCGGCCCAGCAACTGGATATCTCCATCCTGTATATGCCGCCTATCCTCGCGAAGGTGGGCGGTAATACCATCCGCTCCGGCCTGTTCGGCCAGAAGAGCGGCGTGGATAACCTCCGGAAAGCGGGTGCCACGCGCCTGCCTTACAGTGGCAATGTGGTCAATGTTAAGACCTAACAGGATGGGTGGCTTGGCATTCATTCTGGGATTAACTCACCATGGACTTGAACAATTCGCGGCTCTTTAGTGGGCGACCGTTGAGATAGTACTTGAGAACACTCCGCATAAGACGTTTGGCCTCAAGCAGCTGGGCCTCATCGATAAATTGCTGCCGCTGCAATGCCAACAAAGTCGCCCCCTGCATCGCACCATGGATCCCTTCCCGCGTCGGCACGGCGCCTTCCTCAAGCCGATAGACATAAAACTGATTCGCAGCAATGGGGCGCCCCTCAGCATCCTCGTCCAACTTCAGTCCATAGCCGATTTCTTCCAATAAGGACACTTCATAATTTCTCAGCGTTGGCTGAAGGTCGACACCGCGCTCCAGTGTCTGCAGCGTTTCTAAACATAGCCGGAAGACACCGGGATGCGGATCCTGAAGGGCCAATAGCCTCAGCAGGAGCTCACATATGTAAAAGCCGCAAAACAGGGCAGGGCCTTCGAGACATACGGACTGGCCGGATGTCTCGGCAACGGTAAGTACTGGCAATTCGCCCCGCCCTGTCCAGGAGAGGCGAACACATGAGAAAGGTCGCAAAATTCGCGACAGCGGATGCTTGCCGCGACGCGCCCCCTTGCAAAGCAGCCGGACCCGCCCATGATGCTCAGTCAACGCATCGACAAAAAGACTCGTTTCCCGGTAAGGCTGACAATGAAGAATGATCGCTTCATCCAGAGCGGGGGGATGCCGGCTCTCCGCCATGCAGGCGTCGCTTAATCCGCGTAGCCGAGGCTCCGCAAGGCTCGCTCATCGTCCGACCAGCCCTCCTTCACCTTGACCCACAACTGGAGGAATACCTTACCCTCCAGCATGCGTTCAAGGTCATGCCGGGCTCGCTCACCGACTTTTTTCAGAACCTCGCCTTTTTTGCCAATGACAATGGCTTTTTGCCCCGTACGTTCGACCAGAATTAACGCACGAATGCGGGTCAGTTCGCTTTCCTGCTTGAACTCCTCAATTTCAACGGTCACGGCATGAGGAACCTCCTGCCCCAGAGATCGGATCAATTTCTCCCGAATAATCTCGGCCGCCATGAAGCGCATGGAGCGGTCAGTGATTTGATCTTCCGGAAAAATCAATTCACCCTCAGGCAAGAGCTCCATGATCGTTCGATCCAACACGTCAAGATTGGAGCCCCTCAGTGCGGAAAGCGGGATCATCGCGGCAAAATCGTGGTTTTCCGAAGCGTCCTGCAGAAAGGGCAGCAACTGGTCCTTATCCTCGATACGGTCGATCTTATTGATGACCAGGATGACGGGCACACCCGCTGTCTGGATGCGCTGCAAAACTAGCTCGTCCTCGGGTAGCCAGGCCGGGCGATCAATCAGCCACACCACCACGTCAACATCGCCCAAAGCTGAACCCGCCGCCTTGTTGAGGTATCGATTCATGGCACGTTTTTCGCCGGCGTGGATACCCGGTGTATCGACAAATACCGCCTGACCTTCCTCCGTCGTCTTGATTCCGTGTATCCGATGGCGCGTCGTTTGCGGACGACGCGAGGTGATACTGATTTTTTGGCCTACGAGATGATTGAGTAAGGTGGACTTACCCACATTGGGCCGACCCACGAGCGCAACAAAGCCTGATTTCATGCTTTCAACCCAAATTCTTCGGTGAGTTTGGCGAGCATTTTTTCCGCAGATTCTTGCTCGGCCCGTTTACGGGAGGATCCCCTGCCTTCACAGGTTTCTTCGGTCAGAGACACACGACATTCCACAACAAAACTTTGATCATGGGGTTGGCCAACAACCGACTTCAGCAAATAAGCCGGGAGATCAAGTCCTCTGGCCTGCATGGACTCCTGCAGCCGGGTTTTGGGGTCTTTCTTCCAGTCCCGCATGGAGAGCCCTTCGATCTGGTCTGCAAACAATTCAAGGATCCAGATACGGCAGGCGTCCATGCCCTGATCGATCAGCAATGCGCCAATCAGCGCCTCCATTGCATCGGAGAGAATTGAATCGCGGCGGTAGCCGCCACTTTTTAGCTCCCCCGAACCGAGAATAAGGTAATCACCCAGATTGAGCTTACGCGCAATGTTGGCTAGAGCCGTCTGGTTGACCAGCGTGGCGCGCAAGCGGCTCAGGACGCCCTCATCCGCCTCGGTGAATTTCTGGTAAAGGCGCTCGGCTATAACGAATCCAAGCACAGAATCCCCCAGGAATTCCAGGCGCTCGTTGTTATCCGCATTGGCACTCCGATGGGTCAGCGCACGCTTGACGAGTATCGGCTGCTTAAATTTCAGACCCAGTTTCCTGGCGAGTTTTTCCGGCTCCTGAATCAACGCTCAGCCGCCTCTATCGCCTCATCGAAATGGATCACAAAGTCTATGTTACGGAAAAACGGCTGGGTGACGTCATAAGCTACCCGCACCCTAGTGTTACGGCCTTCTCGCGTAATCGTCACATCCCGTGAGTTAACGTCGCCCACCGAATCCACATCCCAATGTTTTTGCAGAGAACTGATGATGTCGTCTCGAGAGCGTGAAGTCCATTCCGGCTGTACTTTTAACGCTTCGAGTGAAGACTTGACCTTGTAATGATTCAGGTAGGCCGGCAGCAAACGCAGTGCCAAAGTACCCAACACAATCGTAATGGCAACCACCACCAGAAAGGACAGCAAAGTCATGCCATGCTGGGGTGCCCTGCCCGGTCGAAATCCACCCATTACAGACGGTGATTCTGGGTGGAGGGTACTCACTCCAGTACCGTGCCAATACGATTGAAGGAAATGCCGGGCTTGCCGGAGTCCCAGCTCATCCAGATAAAAAAGGCGCGGCCAACCAGATTGGCTTCAGGCACCGCCCCCCAGAAACGACTATCGTTGCTGTTGTCCCGGTTATCACCCATGACAAAGTACTGGCCTGAGGGGACAACGAACTCACCTTCACGGGCAGAGGGGTCGCTCTTCCTGACCAGGATGTCGTGGGTAACATGGCCTAACTCTTCACTGAACAGCGACTCCCCTTCCATGCCGGCAGCCTGGCTCCCTCCGATATATTCACCGAGAGCGGTTTGCTTGACGGGCGCGCCATTCACGAAAACCTGCTTGTTGTAGTAGCCGATGCGGTCACCGGGCAACCCGACCACACGCTTGATGTAATCCACCGTGGGATCTTTAGGGAAACGAAAAACCACGATGTCGCCGCGCTGGGGAGAACCCTTTTCGATGATTTTCGTATTGAGGACAGGCAAACGAACACCATAGGTGAATTTATTGACGAGGATAAAGTCGCCAACCAGCAGGGTAGGCATCATGGAGCCCGAAGGGATCCGGAAGGGCTCGAAAAGAAAGGAGCGCAGCAACAGGACAACCAGAACGACGGGAAAGAACGATCTCGCGTACTCGACAATGATCGGCTCGGGAGCCGAGGCATCAATGATCTTGTTGCGCTGCAACAAGATATACACGCCCCAGACAATTCCTGTAACGAAGGTTGCGAGAACCAGAAAAAACGAAAAATCGTAGTCCATTAATTAATCCTTGTTGACGCGGAGTACGGCAAGAAATGCCTCTTGGGGGATGTCGATCTTGCCCACTTGCTTCATGCGTTTTTTACCGGCTTTCTGCTTTTCGAGCAGCTTTTTCTTGCGGGTGATATCCCCACCGTAACATTTGGCCAGGACATTCTTGCGCATGGCCTTGACCGAAGAACGGGCAATGATTTTGGAACCAATCGCCGCCTGAATCGCCACTTCGTACATCTGACGCGGAATCAACTCCTTCATTTTCTCAACCAGATCGCGCCCACGGGTTTGACTAATATCCCGGTGCACAATCAGGGAAAGGGCATCAACGCGCTCGGCATTGATAAGAATATCGAGTTTGATCAGCGGTGCCGCCTGGAATCGCAGAAACTCATAATCAAAGGAGGCAAAGCCGCGACTGACGGACTTCAGCCGGTCAAAGAAATCCAGCACCACCTCACTCAGCGGCAACTCGAAACTAACCGCCACCTGGCCACCGGTGTACTGCATGCGGCGCTGCACACCGCGCTTTTCGATGCAGAGAGTGATCACATTACCCAGGTAATCCTGCGGTACGAGAATGTTGGCCTCGATAATCGGCTCACGAATTTCAACAATTTCGTTGGGTGGCGGTAATTTGGAAGGATTATCGATCTCGATGATGGAGTCATCGGTTTTCAGAATCTCGTACACAACGGTCGGAGCCGTGGTGATGAGTTCGAGATCGTACTCCCGCTCAAGGCGCTCCTTGATGATGTCCATGTGGAGCATCCCGAGAAACCCGCAGCGGAAGCCAAAACCCAGCGCCTGGGACGTTTCTGGCTCGAATTGAAGCGCTGCGTCGTTGAGATGCAGCTTGTTTAGCGCCTCGCGAAGATCTTCATAATCATCGGATTCCACGGGGTAAAGGCCCGCAAACACTCTGGGCTGAACCTGCTGAAAACCCGACAGCGGCTCCGCACAAGGCTGATCGGTCCCGGTGATCGTGTCACCGACGGGTGCCCCAAAAATGTCTTTAATGCCGGCGATGACGAAGCCCACCTCACCGGTATCGAGCCTCTCTTTGTCCAGCGATTTGGGAGTGAATACGCCTAGTTTGTCGACGATATGGCTCTTGCCTGTCGACATCATCACAATCTTCTGTTTGCGGTTGATTGAACCGTTGACCACGCGCACCAAAGATACAACGCCCAGATAGTTATCAAACCAGGAATCGATGATCAAAGCCTGTAATGGCGCAGCAGGGTCGCCCTCGGGCGACGGCACCTTGGCCACCAACTGCTCCAGAAGGTCTTCCACGCCCAGTCCGGTTTTTGCGCTGATGCGGAGGGCTTCATCCGCCGGCACCCCGATGATTTCCTCGATTTCCGTACAGACACGATCCGGTTCGGCCGAAGGCAGGTCGATTTTGTTCAGAACAGGAATCACCTCCAGGCCCTGCTCAATTGCCGTGTAACAGTTGGCAACGCTCTGGGCTTCAACCCCTTGGGCCGCATCTACCACCAGCAGTGCACCCTCACAAGCGGCCAGGGAGCGCGAGACTTCATAAGAGAAGTCGACATGACCGGGCGTATCGATCAGGTTCAACTGATAAGTCTGCCCATCCCGCGCCTTGTAACCCAAAGTAACACTCTGAGCCTTAATGGTAATTCCACGTTCGCGCTCGATGTCCATTGAATCGAGCACCTGGGCGGACATCTCCCTCTCCGTAAGACCGCCGCAAGTTTGGATGAAGCGATCTGCCAGGGTTGATTTACCATGATCTATGTGAGCGATGATGGAGAAATTGCGGATGTTTTTTTGGTCTGACACAGCCTCAATCCTTGAGCTTGATGGCCAGGAACTGCGATCCGCCTTGCCGTTGCACCAGCATGGCCACGCTCTTTCCTTTCGGTAGGCCCTGAACAATCTCACCCAAATGCTTCACATCCCGCACGGCTTGATCCCCTACCCGAAGGATGACATCACCGCGACGGATACCGGCTTCAGCGGCCGGACCCGGCTTCACGCCCATAATCAGCACACCACCCGTCTTGGGCAGCTCTAGCTGTTCGCGCTGTTCATCAGTCGGATTGGCCACCGAAACACTCAGTCGGGCCACGTTATCTCCGGCTACCGCACCCTCGTTACTTGCAACGGCGGGTTCCTCATCAGGCAACGCGCCTATCTTGACCGGGACATCCACCGATTTTCCTTCACGCCGCACCTTGAGCTTGGCGGTTTCGCCGATTTTAGTCGCACCTACCATTGGCGGCAGTTCAGCTGAGGTATTGATTTCCTTGCCATTGAATTCCTCAATGATGTCGCCGATCTGAAGTCCCGCCGCTCCCGCCGGACTTTTTGGCAGAATCTTCGAGACCAGGGCACCCTGTGGTTTTTTCATACCGAAGGATTCAGCCAACTCACGGGTCACATCCTGAATTTGCACGCCCAGCCAGCCACGGGACACCTTCCCCTGCGACTTCAACTGCTCCACCACCTGCATGGCAACGTCAATCGGAATTGCAAAAGACAACCCCATGAAACCACCCGTGCGGCTGTAAATCTGGGAGTTAACACCTATCACCTCGCCATCAAGATTAAATAGGGGCCCACCGGAGTTACCTGGATTAATCGCTACGTCCGTCTGGATGAACGGAACATAATTATCACTGGGCAGGCTCCGTCCCTTTGCGCTGACGATGCCGGCCGTCACCGAGTGATCAAAACCAAACGGCGAACCTATCGCCAGCACCCATTCCCCCACTTTGAGCTCGTCCGAAGACCCCATTTTCACAACGGGCAACTCCTTGGCTTCTAGTTTCAGGAGCGCAATATCGCTGCGCTTGTCGGAACCAACAATTTTAGCGACCAGTTCACGCCGATCCTGCAAGCGAACAACCACCTCCTCAGCGTCCTTTATGACATGGTGATTGGTAATGACGTACCCATCAGGTGAAATAATAAAGCCTGACCCTAGGGATTTGGCCTCATTTGGCTCTCCCCCACCTGGTCCACTGGGACCACCCGGGACGCCTGGCCCACCCTCGCCAAAATAGCGCTTCAGCAATTCATCGAAAGGCACGCCCTCGGGAATTTCCATCCCCTCGGGCAGTTGTGGCTGCATCTCGTTGGCGACCACCTTCTGAGTGGTGCTGATGTTCACCACAGCGGCGTTGTTCTGCTCAACCAGCCCTGTGAAATCGGGCAATTGCCCGTAACTCGGTGGCGCGAGCATTACGAGCGGCAGCAGTAGATAGACGAGGCGCCATGTGGCTTTCAGCATCGGTGACTCCGGGGAACGCAAAAATCGGACAAGATTGATAGATGATCAGCGCAACGGCATGATCGATAGCGATTCGTGAGATTCATCCAAACCAAGCCTCTGGTTCAATAAGCACCAGAGGGTCAAGAACAAGCCCAGTAAACCGCCCATGATTGAAAAACCTTCGGAACCCTCAGGCATAACGAACATTGCAACCCAATCACCCACAAGAGCGCCAACCAAGAGTCCTAACAAGGGGATAAGGTATAGCAAAACGCTGGCATTAATGAAAAGTTTGGGGGACACACTGACGATAACACGCTCACCAATAGAGAACTGGGCTGGAGTTGCCAGTGAAACAATCTTGTCCGTTGGTGCCTTGGCACCATTCAGCCTGAGATTTGCACAGTCCGTTTTGCAATTCTGGCAGCTGCGTGGCACTGCCTTCAGCCAGACACGATCACCGATCACCCGGGTGACAACCGCCTGACCGTCCAGCATTAGTCGCCGCCCTTTTTCTGAACACCGTTGGCGATCAACGCAACCGTTTTTTGGGGCACTTCGCCCATGACAGTCACTTCAAAATCCCCCAACATCAACGAGTCGACGCTCGCCGCACCCAACTTTCGAGCCCCCGGTTTAAAATGATCTGCCCGCTTCTCGATGTATACCGACACCGACGAGAAACCGTCGCTCATAAGAATGTGCTCCACCGGGGAATTCAGCGGTGGCCGCTTGAGCATGGAGTAAGAGAGGATCTGAAAACCCTCAGGTACGGACTTGAACGTCCACTTCAGCCCTTCGACAGGTAAAGTTTCCCGATGACTGATCTGGGTGATGGCTGAAGTAGCCTGTACTGAAGGTTGCAAATCCTGGGCAGCTATCGGATCTTTGGTGTTGATCGTGGTGAAGATCATCTGCTCCACTGATAACCCATCCTCATTCAGCACATCCAGTTTCAGCGGCAAATGGGTTGCCGTATCTATCCATACCAATCGACTGTAACGATAGCCATCTCGCGATTCCAGGGCCACAACCTGAGTCAAGGCACCGGCGACGTATTCCTGACCGCGCAGATTGACGCGGTAATACCGCTCCAGAACCGAAGTATCTTCAGGCAAATTGATTAGGACAGACTGACCGGAGGGTTTGGTTTCAACGACAACCTGATGGGTATCGGCGGTGTATCTGGCAACATTGCCATCCGCGCGAAGCACCTCCCGAAAGGGACTATTCATAGCCACCAGTCTCTCGCGCTCCTTGCCTTCCGTTACCTGATGGTAAAGCTTGAAGCTGTCTACCTGCTGATCCTTGATGTAGGCCACCACCCCTTGATAATTCAGCGAACCGGCGGCTTGCCGCATCACTTGTAGCCACTCCATACCGGTTACGGGGTACTGGGTGCTATCCACCGCCTTACCCTGGAACGGGGCCAGCGCGAAAGCAGCGACTAAAAATATGGGAATCCGCGTCAAGAACGAGGTGCGAGTCACGTTTTGTGTTGCCCTATCGTTCACGCCCAGCCGACCCGCTCACCAACCGGACGGAAGGAAGTATGCCCTGCGCGCCAGACCGATAAGCGGATTCGTTGTGCAATGCCAGATAATCACGTAAGTCAGGCTCCATGGAAGCTTTCGTCACTGGGCCATTCAATTCTACTTTAGCCAGCAACTCGCCAGCCCTGTCTGGAGAGTAGTCAGTCAGGGAGCGGCCTACCAGCAGGGCGACTACGGCCATGGACGCTGCGATAGCGTAGGTAGCAGCTCTGTCACCTATAGGTTTGCGCAAGGACCGTGGAGCAATGATAACAGGCTCTTCAATCAGGGCCGCGTGAACACGGCCCACAAAACCACCATCAGGCACAATGGCGGTACCCGACCGCATCAGCTCCCTGGCGGCGGCATAACGGTGCAATTTCCCGTTTAGCTTGCCGTCATTCCCAAGCCGCCCCATCAGAGAGAGAGCCTCATGGTAGCTCAACTCATCGTCCATTAGAGCACTCAATTTCTCGAAACTTTCTTCAGCATTCATGATGTTTCTACCTTATCAGGGGTTCGAGCCTTCTATCGATGGCCTCTCGTGCACGGAATATACGGGACCTCACAGTGCCTACCGGGCACCCCATCACCTGGGCAATTTCCTCATAACTGAGGCCCTCAAACTCCCGAAGCGTAATGGCTGTTCTCAACTCATCCGGAAGATTCTCCAGCGCATCCTGGATGGCCATGGCAATCTCTTCGGTCAGAAGCAGACCTTCGGGAGTTTCGTAGTTCCTCAGACGTCCACCAGACTCAAATTGTTCCGCATCCTCAATTTCTATCTCGTCATCCGATGGACGACGGGATCGCATCGACAGATGGTTTTTCGCAGTGTTGATGGCTATCCGGTATAAGCCCGCGTTATCGCCGGTGCCCCGATACGCGTGACGCTTTACTGGCGGGCACTGCGCCAGATGGGTGCTGACTACAATCTGGCGCTGAACGTGCATGGGCGTGCTATGGAGAATGTGAGCAAGCTGGACACATGGCCGGGCGGGGGTTTGCTGCCTACTGCGAACTGGCTGGTAGGCGCAATTTAT
>SXGS01111635.1_pt1 | contig 23277 bp, 16 predicted proteins | sample 3174681 | NCBI WGS metagenome assembly SXGS01 (sample SAMN11356861, study PRJNA531348) | freshwater metagenome | isolation source: freshwater sample F1-80 | place: China: Fuxian Lake, Yuxi | collected 2017-12-25
GTTCTCAGCATTCTCATAAGGGTTTGCTTCGTCAATAATTTCTGCTTGATTCATCGTCTTCGAAATCGAACGCTCTTTCGCAAGTCGCGCCGTTCGAATGGGAGTTTCAAGCAACGCATTTCGCGCAGTGCGACTCAGACCTGCCATCTCCGCATCATGCGCGGCAAATTGAGGGCGAAGCGATAAACGAATTGCTTCGTCTTTATCAAATTTGGCGAATACGTTCTCGACAGAAAAATCCAAAGGACTGGCCGAAATGTGTACTGCGATAAAAAAGAGTTTGTCACGGCGGAGATTCACCCAATACTGAAATCGTTGCGCAGCCTGCCGATCAGTATCGCTGAGCATCGCGGAACCGATTCCATTCGTCAGCTGTGCATCTATGGCATCACATTGCGCAAGTTGATGCTCATATTGTTTTTTCAATTCAGTCGCCTCGCTTAATTCCAGCGGGGATGGGAAGAAAGGAAGATTGAACGTCGTGCTATCAGTCGGCGCGTTCAGAGCCAGTTTGATATACGCCTCAATCGCGGGCATCGCAAGCTGAATCCCTGCATCGGAAGCGCCAAAGCTTCGCAGGCGTTCACGACACTCATTGCTCGAAATCGGAGCTTGGAAGTCAATGCGCGGCGCGCTCTGTGCGTGACTCGGCGCAAAACTCAACAGAACAATTCCAGCTGCGAATAATGTCAAAACATCAGTCGCAAGCGTACGAACCCTCTGAAGCATTTTAAGGTGATTGAGAGTGTGCATAGCTAAATGCTAACACTGCAACCACGGTTTTCATTAAAAAAGACTTTTTTTCACGCGGGTTCTGACAGCACAAACTGCTTTCAATCGATGAAAGAGCCCATTTCAGTTGGATAATCCCCAACATAAACCTGAACATCGCCTTCCACCGTCCGCAGCACAACGAGATTTGTTCCCTTATTCAAGACCCCATAGTTCGAGTTGTTGTCATTGCGGGCATCTGTCGCAAGCCAAGAGCCTTTTCGCACTCGCACTTGTACATCGCCATTGATCGCTTCCAATTGATACGAGCCAGCACTGCGCGGAGGTACACGCCAATCAATCGAACCTTCTTTATTGAGGACTGTCGATGGAAGGCGAATGGGGTTGTTCGTCGCAACGCGGACATCACCTTTCGTTGTTTCGATATCGACACCATCTTCAAAATCCGTTGCCATCACATGCCCACGACTGGTTCGCACAACGACCACTCCCAAGCGTGGAACCGCAATGTCGATATCAATTGCTTGAAACCACGGCTTGGCATTTTTCGATGTCGCATTGATGACGAGTGCTTTGCGATCACCACGATCGACCACTTCATATGTCAAGGAAATGTCGCTGAGAGAATCTTCGAGTTCTGAACGCGGTCCCATTTCCCTTGTCGCGCGCCGAACGAGATCCATTGTTCCGCCATCGGATTTGCCTGTCGAATGAATGACGACATCGCCGGCAAAATTATCGATCTCTACATCCATCACGCCACTCATCGGAATTTCAACAGACTTGCTCCGCTGCACTTCACCTCCAGCGGTCTTATTCCAAACTTGCACGACTCCGTATGCAAGCCCAGGTCTGGGATGAGCAGTGCAACCGCTCGTAAATGCCATACCGCTAGAAATACTGGCGATCACGATGATGAGTGCAAGTTGTCTCATATATAGAGCTGTTGATTTCACGAAAGCAGTCTAACGCTCACCCGCCTGTCGTAGGATTGTGTTGTGTCCTGCCTGCCAGCAATTCTCTGCGCCTCTCTGACCACCATCGCATCTGCGCAAGCACTGCCTACTGCGAAAGCGACTGCGCCTCCTCTCCCCCAATCCGAAAATCAGCAGATTTCCCCGTCAGTTCCAGCAACTCTAAAGCCTCAACCCGAGCGGGTCGACAAAGTGCGCCGAATTGCGCCTGCGCAAGTGGGAGTCGCGTTGCCGATGGACACAATCACCGTCACTCTTCCAATTGACAAGGCGGATCTCATTGATCCCAAGGCGAATTCTGGTCGATTGATCTTGTTCTTTCGTGCAGTTGACAGTCGCACCGAAGGCGAACCTTTGAACGGTCCATTCTTCGAGGACCCTCAGCCGATTGGATCCGTGGAAGTCGATTCGATCAAACCCGGCACGCCGATCAAAATCGCTGAAGCCAGCATCTGGTGGCCCGGTGGCAGCGAACTTTTCGAGGGTGAATATGAAGTGCAGGCCGTGCTCGATGTGAACAATGACGAGAGAGGGCATCTCGCTCCTGGAAATCTCGTATCGAAGGTCGTCACCGTCGATCTGACTCGTGGCTCGGCGGAAGTGATCGCGTTGGAACTCACGGAGAAAATTCCTCCGCCGGTTCTTCCAGTGCTGAAAAATGTGGAGTGGATCGATTTGACGAGTCCAATCCTTTCGAAGTCCATCGGTCGAGTTGTGACTCACCGAGCGGGGGTTATTTTTCCTGCGGAGTATCACAACCTGAAAGCAAAACGCCGAATTTGGCCGACGATTTATGTCATTCCTGGATTTGGAGGTCGGTGGACAGATGCGGCGGATTTGGCGCGAAAAATCAATCTCGCGGGAGTTTCCTTGCTCTGGCCACAGGCTGTTTATGTGATTCTTGACCCAGAAAGTTCACTAGGTCATCATGGATTCGTCAATAGCGCGCTGAATGGGCCGCGCGGTTTGGCGCTGGTCAGCGAGCTCATCCCATATTTACAAGAGCGTTTCCGATTGATTCGAGATCCTTCCGCCCGTGTGCTCACTGGTCATTCATCCGGGGCATGGACCAGCATCTGGCTCGCGCTCAATTATCCCGAGACATTCGGCGCCGCTTTCGCAAGTTCTCCGGATCCGCTTGACTTCCATACTTTTCAAATGAACGATCTTTATCGTGACGAAAATCTTTTTGTTGGCGAAGATGCAATAGAGCGTCCGAGTTTTCGAGAACCGATCGGGCTTGGTCACGAATTTGTGCCGATGCTGGTTCGTGAAGAGGTCCAAATGGAGCGCGCTATTTCGCCCAACGGAACTTCGGGCGAGCAGTGGGATTCTTGGGCGGCGATGTTCAGTCCTGCCGCAGAATTGGAGCGCAAGCCGCGCAGACTCTGCAATCCGATGACTGGGGTCATCGACCCTGTGACCGTCGAAGCGTGGAGTCGTTTCGATATCGCTCGACGCATTTCGAAGGACTGGAATGGATGGGGAAAATTATTCGTAGAGCGCGTGCGTGTGATCGTTGGCGAACGCGATTCTTTCTATCTTGAGCGTGCAGCGATTCGGTTGCGTGATGCAATCGCCACACACGCACAAGAACAAGCCGCTGCGGGAAAAGATTTTCCAACTGGACCTGGATATATCGAAGTCATTCCAGGAGCAACGCACGATTCTGTTTTTCCAATCGCGCAATTCAAGTTCAATGGAGAGATCCGCGAATATCTTCGCCGCGCAGGTCATCACGAGTGATTGCGATTCGACGCTACTCTGAATGTTCCTATGCGTGAAGTCCAAGACATCTGGTTTCGACGAGCCAAAGAGGAAGGCTATCGAGCGCGCAGTGCGTTCAAATTGATTCAGATCGATGATCGGCGAAAAATTCTTCGTCGTGGCGATCGTGTGCTCGATGTTGGTGCCGCGCCTGGATCGTGGACACAAGTCGCGGCGGCGCGCGTTGGCCCAACGGGATTCGTTTGCTCATTTGATTTGAAAGCAATTGATCCAAAGGGATTTCCAAGTCACGTTCGCGTGATGCAAGAAGATCTGAATAATCTTGATGCAGGTTCTTTCGATGGCGAGTTATTCAATGTTGTTATCAGTGACATTGGTCCAGATACATCCGGCGATTCATCTGGTGACAGCATTCGATCAGTTGCACTCTGCAACACATTGCTCGATCGCTTGCCTGTCTGGCTGAAGAAGGGCGGTCATGTGGTGATGAAGGTCTACGAAGGCGCCGACTATCCTGAACTCCTGCGCCGCACCGAAAAATTGTTTCGCGAGGTCAAGGGAGTCAAGCCAGAATCTTCGCGGCGCGAAAGTGTCGAGATGTTTATTGTGGGACAGGATTATCGCGGCGAGAAGATCGAGCAACCGCGGCAAACAGCGGCAAAAAAGCGCGGCTGGGGAGAGTGAACGATCGAGCGCAAGTTGGGATTTACCGCGCCACACTCGGTGCAAGCACTGACAATCTGCGAGCGACTTCTTCGACATTTGCCCGTGAATTGAAGGCGCTGATTCGGATAAATCCTTCGCCGCACTTTCCAAATCCCGCGCCAGGCGTTGTGACAACTTGCGCTTCGCGCAACAACATATCGAATGTCTCCCATGATCCAATTCCGCTGGGGCATGTCATCCAAACATAGGGCGAATTTGCGGCGCCATATGTCTTCAGGCCAAGCGCTTCACACGCCGCCGAAAGCAACTTCGCGTTGGCAATATAAAAATCCGTCAATGCGCGAGTCTGTTGCCGCCCTTCGGGTGAATAGAGCGCCGCTGTTGCGCACTGTACAGGCCACGAAACTCCATTGGAGCAAGTTGCCCATCTGCGCATCCAAAGTCCATGAAGCGCGACGCGCGTTCCGTTGCTCGATGCTCCGTGCAGTGTCTTGGGCACCACGGTGTATCCGCAGCGCACCCCAGTGAATCCGCCAACTTTCGAGAAGGATCGAAACTCGATTGCGCATTCTTTGGCGCCATCAATTTCATAAATCGAATGGGGGATTCCATCTTCACGAATGAACGCTTCATATGCGGCGTCAAACAAAATAAGCGCGCCGTTTTCGCGGGCGTATTTCACCCAGCGTGTCAGCGCAGCGCGATCAAGCACCACGCCTGTTGGATTATTTGGCGAGCAGAGATAGATCACATCCACTTTGCCGCTTGGCAATGCGGGAGAAAAATCATTCGCGGGGGTGCAGGGCAGATATGTGAATCCTTCGTATCCGCCGCCGGAAAGAGCAGCGCCAGAATTTCCATGCATCACATTCGTATCTGCATAAACGGGATAGACCGGATCCGTGATCGCAACTCGATTGCCCACGCCAAGGATTTCTAGGATCGCGCTTGCGTCAGGCTTGGATCCATCGCTGAGAAAAATTTCGTCGTCTGCGATATCGCATCCCCGAGAACGAAAATCTCCTTGCGCAATTGCTCCGCGAACAAAGTCATATCCAGATGGCGGGGGATATCCACGAAAAGTTTCGTGTTTGGTCAAGTCATCAATCGCCTTGCGCATCGCTTGCGCAGCGGCGGGTGGCAGAGGTTCGGTCACATCGCCGATCCCACAACGAATAATGCGCGCTGCGACGGTGGGATTTTCTTTCGCATACATTGCGACTCGCCGCGCGATTTCTGGGAAGAGATATCCGGCGGAGAGCTTGAGATAGTTTTCGTTGATGTGGAACATAGTTCGAAAGATCCTTCTTTTATGCACCTTGCCGCTTGATAATTCGAACCGCGTGTGCAGGGGGAAAATTTGCGACAACCAAGCGGTTCGTCACGATGTGCGCCTTTGCGGTTGATTGTTGAAATGCTTCAAAGCGGCGGATGTGATCGCGGCCGCCAGCGCCGATGAACGGACGCTTGATCGTCCGTACGCCCGCATATTCGAAGTATGTCATCTCTCCGCCGTCGCGCATCAAAGCCAGAAGCTGATTGAAAATCGACTGAGTCAGCGCAAGCGGGAAATTATTAAAAGGCAATCCACAAATCACGAAGTCATATCCGCCTTCAAGAGGGGCTTGTTCGATCGGCATCGCGTGCAATTTGACGCTGATTGATGGGTGGTGCGCGCGATAGTCCTTCAAGAGGCGATGTTCGAGATGCGCGCAGAAAACTTCGTTCACCTCCACGATGTCAAAGGAGTCATGGCCGCGCAAAGAGTTGAGGATCGCTGAAGTGAATGGCCCAGTGCCAGGTCCAACTTCTAGAATCTTTTTCTTCCCGCGGTGGCTTCGCAAAGATCGCGTCATCGCTTTTGCAAGTGCGGGAGAACTCGGAAAGACCGAGCCTGTTGTTCGGATATCTCGAATGGCTTGATGGACGAACTTCAACATAATTGGGGGATGAGTCTATCCGACATGACACAAATCACAGCGAAGAAGTCATTATCTCATCCGCGCCGAGGCCGAGAATCATCGCGGCAAAAACTTCTGAAATTTGACGCAAATCGCGGATATTCGCCAATTCGACGGTTGTATGCATATATCGAATTGGCAAACTGAGCAGGCCACTTGGAATTCCACCGGCGCGCGTGAAGATCGCATCGGTGTCGGTTCCGCTGCGACCAGGCGTCGCCGCGCGTTGGAGTGGTATGGATTTCGCAGCAGCAGCAGTCATCAATCTTTTGACGACTGCAGGATGCATTGCGCCACCGAGTGCAACTTTTGGTCCTTCGCCCATCTTGAATTGTCCGTGCTGCGCGTGGGAAATTCCGGGGCTATCGGTCGCGTGTCCGACATCGGTCACCAGCGCAATATCGGGTCGTAGGCTTTCTGCAATCATCGATGCTCCGTGCAGTCCAACTTCTTCTTGCACCGTGCTCACAGCGACGACACGAACTTTCAGTTGATCCTTCTGCTCGTGGACCAAGCGAAGTGTTTCTGCCGCGACGAATGTTCCAATTCGATTATCAAGCGCGCGAGCGACGATAAGTTCTTCAGTCATCATCATGCTCGCATCCAAGAAGACACCAGCGTCGCCGATATTCAGTCGTGCCATCGCCGAGGCTTGATCCTTCGCGCCAATGTCAATGAAGAGTTCGTGCAATTTGCGAACTTTCGCGCCAGCTTCTTTGTCTTGCAAATGGATCGCCGTTGCGCCCACAAGTCCAATGACTGGATTTTTGACGCCTGCGACAGTTGATAAAAACTGAATACGCTTTCCGACGATCGAACCCGCATCGATGCCGCCGATTGCTTTGCAATAAATAAATCCTTGCGCATCTATATGATTGACCATCAAGCCGATTTCATCCGCGTGTCCGCACACGGCGATAGTTCGCTTCGCTCCCACCGGCGCAATTTCCGCAAAACAGTTTCCGTATGCATCGGACCATGTTCGTGCGGCGCTTGGCTTCACATATTCCAGCCAGAGCTTTTGCCCAGGCGCTTCAAAGCCAGATGGGCTTGGCGTGTCGAGAAGTCGGTGAAGAAACGAAAGTGATTCAGGTCGCATAGACTTGTTAGAATAGGCAAATTCAAGTTCTTGCACACTCTATGGGGAAACAGATGATCAAAGAAATTTCACTCTCACCTTTTTCAGGTTGGTTGTTGCTGCCAATTCAGCTCATCGCATTTCCCATCATTTTGCTCTGTTTTGTTTTTTCAATCTCGAAGGTCGATTCAAACCAAGTTGTGGGCATCCTCGGCATCATTATTTGTGTATTTCTATTTTTACTTTGGCTCTTCAATTGGAATGGCTTTTTCGTTGTGAATCCAAATGAAAGCCGTGTCGTACTTTTCTTCGGGCGATACCGAGGCAGCGTGCGCGCCGTTGGATTTCACTATGTCAATCCATTTTCTTCCAAGAAGCGTCTTTCGCTTCGCATTCGCACATTTGAAACGGGAGCGCAGTCGATCAGCGAGGTCAAGGATCCCACATCGGGGCGTGTCGTTGTCGCTGCGAAACGCGGGCGAGGTCATCCAATCAAAGTGAATGACCTTGATGGAAATCCAATTGAGATTGCGGCAGTTGTTGTCTGGCGTGTGACTGACACCGCAGAGGCACTCTTCAATGTTGAAGCGTTTGACCAATATGTCGAGACACAGTCCGAAGCGGCGCTGCGAAATCTTGCGAGCCATTATCACTATGACAGTTCAGATGATTCCGCGATGAGTCTTCGTGGCAACACAGATGCAGTTGGAGAAAAATTGCAATCAGAAATCTCCGCCCGTTTATCCAAGGTGGGAATTGATATTCTCGAAGCGCGCATTTCAAGTCTTGCGTATGCGCCTGAGATTGCAGCAGCGATGCTTCAACGACAGCAAGCGGGTGCGGTTGTTTCTGCTCGTCAACGCATTGTCGATGGAGCGGTCGGCATGGTCGAGTTGGCGCTTGCGAGATTGGAAGAAAAAAAGACTGTCGAACTGAACAGCGCGCAGAAAGCATTGTTGATCGCCAATCTTCTTGTGGTGCTTTGCAGCGAAAGAGGCGCGCAACCTGTTGTATCAACATCGTCGCTGCAAGAGTGATTCGCAGTGAATATGCGATAAAGTGGTGGCATGAAGAAGAGCCTCCCTTGCCGTGCTTGTCGGATGATCTGCCTCTGCGTCACCCTGCAATTCGCATCCTTTGCATTCGCTGCCGAAATTGATCTGCCCCGATTCCCAGCGGCAAGCCCTGACGGAAACTTTGTGACATTCACTTGGCGCGGCGATTTATGGAAGGGCGCTGCTGAAGGCGGCGCTGCGACGCGCTTGACCAGTCATCCTGCTGATGATTCGCGAAGTGTGTGGAGCGAGGATGGATCGATGATTGCTTTCGAAAGCACGCGCGATGGTGGGCGCAATCTCTACATAATCGATCCAATGGGTGGATCGCTGCGACGAGTGACTCAAACCGACGAAGTCTTGAGCATCTCAAGTTTTTCAACAACTCCAACAGGCGAACCTGCTCTCGATTTTTCCGCATCACTCGATTACGACCTCTTTCGCTCGCCTCGTCCGTACTTCGTTGCGTTGACTGGTGGCGAGCCAATTCGTCGGCACGGAGCATTCGGTCGCGCCGCAGTTCCATCGCCTGATGGGAAGCGTTTTCTCTTCGAGCGCGGCGGCAGCGATTGGACTCGTCGTGGATATCGCGGCAGCGATAATTGTGATGTCTGGATGTATGACACCTCAGCGACAGGGGATGCAATGTTCGTGCAACTGACGGATTTTCAAGGCAACGATGGATGGGCGCAGTGGCGTAATGACTCTAGTTTCCTCTTTCTTTCTGATCGAGACCTCGCAACAGTCAATGTCTTCGTTCAGGATGCAAACGGCAAAGCAACTGCGCGTCGATTGACTGGATTTGAAGGGCAAGACGTAAAAGATCTTTCGGTCAGCCGCGATGGTCGGCGCGCTTTTTTCACAGTCTGGGACAAACTGTATCGGTTGGATCTCAATGCCACGGGGGCTCAACCGATTGCGATAAAATTTACCGCTCCAGACGACACCTTTGATAGCGAGGAGGTTAAATCTCTCGCAACCGCTGCGACAGAAATTGCGCTCAATCCAGATGGGAAGAGCGCGGCGCTTGTTGCGTTCGGCGATGTGTGGATCAAGCCCATTGAAGGCAAGTATCCCGCTCGACGCGTGACCAATGCGATGGCGCGCGAATATGAAATCGCGTGGAGTCCAGATGGGCAGACGCTTTATTTCACAAGTGACGCGGATGGTGGAGATTCCATCATGACTGCGGCCGTCGCAACGACGCGCGAGGATGTTGTGGCAACTGCGAAAGTTTTATTGCCCAAGCCAGCCGAACCCGCGCCAACTCCCGCGGTCGATCCCGCGACCACGCCCGCGCCTGTCGCAACTCCCGCAGTCGATCCCGCGACCGCGCCCGCGACCGCGCCTGTCGCAACTCCCGCGGTCGATCCCGCGACCGCGACCACGCCCGCGCCTGTCGCAACTCCCGCAGTCGATCCCGCGACCGCGCCCGCGACCACGCCTGTCGCAACTCCCGCGGTCGATCCCGCGCCCGCGACCACGACCGCGACCGCAGCGCCAAAAACACCAAAGAAAGCGGCGGAAAAAGAAAAAGAGAAGCCAAAGAGCGAGCGATGGACGGAAGCTGTTCGCTTCGAAGTTGCGCCACTCATCAGCGGCGCGACGAATGATCGTCAATCAACTCCTTCGCCAGATGGAAAGCATCTGGCATTTCGTCGAGGCCGCGGCAACATCATGATGATGGATCTCACATCTCGCGAAGTGCGAACTGTGCGCGAAGGTTGGGATCCAGATATCGAACTTCGTTGGAGTCCCGACAGTCGATGGCTTGCGTTCACCAATACAGATCGCGACTTCAACAGCGATATCTTTCTAGCACCAGCCGATGGCTCGACAGCTCCAATCAATGTCACACGCCATCCTGACAATGATGGATCGCCGCGCTGGTCTGCGGATAGTCGCATCATGAGTTTTGTTTCCGAGCGAACGAACGAAGAAGTGGATGTATGGATGGTTTTCTTGGACAAGTCGCTTGAGGGCCTTCCAAAGTTCGAACTTGAAAAATATTTCAAGGACGCAGCTGAAGCCGCAAAGAAGCGCAAGCCTCTTGCGAAAGCAAAATCCGACAAGTCGGAAACCGCCGATAAAAATGAGAAGGCTGATAAAAGTGAAAATCCGGACAAGCCTGACGAAGAAAAAACCGAAGTCGCAGAGAAAGGCGATAAGGCAGAAAAGTCTGACAAATCAGAAAAAACTGACAAGCCAGAAAAGCCAGAAGTTCCAGCCGTGCTTTCCCTTGACGACGCATACCGCCGAGTTCGTCGAGTCTCGTCGATGCCCGGCAACGAAGGCAATCTCGAAATCGCTCCCGCCGGCGACCGTATGTATTTTACTGGCGGCGAATTGCTCGATGGCGGATTGTTTGTCATCAACTGGGATGGAACTGGTCAACGCAAACTTGGTTCACGCACCAGCGTCCAAGGCATTTCACTGACCGGCGAAAAACTTGTCACGCTTTCAGGCGGAAAAGGTCAACTGACCTCGACCTCTGGTGGATCTGCTTCGGCGGCTCCCGCTGAAAGTGGCGGCAGTTCCGGCGGAACATCCATCGATATTGATTCATCCATCGTTGTCGATCAGGCCGCTCTTGTCAGGCAGAAATTTGCAGAAGCCCAGCGATTGATGGGCGAGAACTTTTATCACCCAACGATGAAGGGTTTGGATTGGGATGCACTCTCCGCGAGATATGCAGAACTTGCCACGCACGCTCGAACTGCCAGCGAATTCGATCATGTCGCAAATCGTTTGCTGGGAGAACTGAACGCAAGCCATCTTGGAATTCGTTCGCCGCAGGTGGGTGGGCGCACGGTTCTTCCGCAAGGTCGTATTGGAGTGATGGTCTCTTCTGCAACTGGAGGTCTTCGCGTCGACACAATGATTCCAGATGCACCAGCGATGACAACAAAGACGCCACTGATGATTGGCGACATCATTACCGCAATCGATTTCGAGCCGATTCGCGCAGGAGATACGCTCTCTTCGCGTATGGCCGGCACGATTGGCCGCGAGGTTGTGCTCTCGATCAATCGCACTCTTGCAGATGGTCGAGATGTTTCCTTGCAAACCGCAATTATCCCAGTGACTGACTCAGCGATCGGCAGGCTTGCATATCAGGCAACGCAAAATCGCAATGCAAAATTGGTGGATGAATGGTCGGGCGGGCGTTTGGGTTATATCCACATAGAAGGTATGGCTCAGCCGGCGCTCGACGAATTCGAACGCGATTTGTACGCGGCGTGTGATGGCAAGGATGGTTTGCTTATCGACGTTCGCAATAACGGTGGCGGATGGACTGCGGATCGACTGCTCGCATCGATCTGCTCGCCGATTCATGCTTACACAGTTCCGCGCGGCGCTGATCCCAAACACACCGATGGATATCCGCAAGATCGCCTCTTCATTCAGCGGTTCACTGGACCGGTCAATATGCTCTGCAACGAAAAAAGTTTTTCGAATGCGGAGATTGTGGCGCATGCCTTCAAGAAACTCCAGCGGGGAACGCTCGTGGGAATGCCCACATATGGCGGCGTGATCTCGACTGGCTCTGCGTCACTGCTTGATGGCACGTCCATTCGGATGCCGACGCGCGGTTGGTACTTGCTTGATGGCAAAGATATGGAAATGAATGGCGCAGTTCCAAACATTCTTGTCGCGCAAACTCCCCAAGATGAATCAGCAAATTCAGATCGCCAATTGCGCGCGGCCGTAGAGAATCTTCTTCAGCGAACGCCGAAATCTTCGGCGGCGCAAACAATTCCAGTCGCACCAAATGCCGCCGTCGCACCGAGTGGTGGTTGAACAAAGCGTTACTCTCCCACGATGGATCCAATTCGCTATTACACCAGTCGCCCTCACCCATGGCATGGACTTCGCTGCGGGAATAATCCGCCGCGCATTGTGCAGGCGTTCATCGAGATCACGCCTTTCGACTTGGTGAAGTACGAAGTCGATAAAGAGTCTGGATATTTGCATGTTGATCGCCCGCAGCGCACCAGCGCAACGCCGCCGATGCTTTATGGTTTTATGCCTCGAACGCTCTGCGCAAATCGCGTCGCTGCGCTCAGTCCGCACGCGAAGAGAGCCGACGGCGATCCGCTGGATATTTGCGTTCTTTCAGAGCGCCCAATCAGCAAGAGCGATCTTGTTATGGATGTATGCGTTGTTGGAGGTTTGCAAATGCTCGACGATGGAGAAGCTGACGACAAGATCATCGGAGTTCTGGTTGGCGATCCTGTGTGGGATGGCGCGCGCGAATTGAGCGATCTTCCGCCGCTGCTGATCGAGCGGCTTCAACATTATTTTTCGACATACAAACTTCACATCGGCGAGAAGCCCTCGACATCGATTCGTGATGTTTATGGCTATGAGCGCGCAGCACAGGTTGTGAATGCCGCGATGGAGGATTACAACGAGGTCTATCCAGAGCCACTCATAAAGCCTCTCGGCGGCGTGTAGTCCTGTTCCCGCGGCGGATCAAGAACCCCAAGCAGCCAGCAACGATGCAAGGTCTGTTCCGCCGACGGTGCCATCTTGATTGATGTCGCCTTTGCCGCTTCCGCCCCAATTGCTCAAGAGAATGGTGAGGTCTGCGCCGTTGACCAATTGATCGCCGTTCAGATCAGCGGGGTTCGATGGGACGAGAGAGATCTGGCTGGAATCCATCGCGACTGGCGCGCTTTTCCCGTGCAAAACCCAAAGGTTGTATGCCGTTACGCCTGATCCATCACCAGCAGTATCTCGTAGGAATTCCATGTATTCACGGCTGGAAGTTTGATAGTAAAAGTTCACAGCCGCGGTGGTTGCGCCAACAGGAATCGCATAATCCGTGTTGTCCCAGTATTGACCGTCTTCATAGGAATATCCGACAACGGATGCTCCCACGGCATCGAATGCAGCGTTGGTGAAACCACGCGGTGGGATTCGATTGTCAAGTTCCACAACATTAGAAAGTGCCAAATGCATCGAATGTCCCACTGGAAGATGAGTCGCAGTCGCAATCGTTTGGTCGATCACATGCTTTGCTTGATAAACCTTCGTATTGTCTTCAGTGAGCGTCGCAGTTGCAATGTCATACGCTCCGCGTTGTTCGAGAAGCGTTCCAGTCGCGTTATAGAATTTCACATTGATCCAAGCGCGTCGACCTTCTGCATAGCCGGTGGGAAGTTTATGCCCCGATTGGTTGGTGATCTTGACCCGCAGTTGATCTCCAACTTGACTCAGTTCGATGTCTGAAGAGTCACGCAGCATTTGCACATTGCGCGCAATCGCACTGTCGACGCGTTCTGGAGTCAAACCGAAAAATTCTGCATCATCACCCATCTGTGTCGCAACTCCACGCAAGACCCAAGTGTTCGATCCAGCAAATGAATGCTGTGGGACATTTGGTCGTTCGGTGGTTGGATCACCTTCATAGAAGACGCATCCGCCACCTTGTTGATCTGGCATGTGGCAATCTTGGCAACTCTTCATCACGCCGGTTGGATGATTCCCACCGAAGCGCCCGTCAGCAAAATAAACTCCTGTTGTCGCAAAGGTGCTGTTGAGCCACTCGGAATATGTTCTCTGTTCGGGGAACATGTCACCTTTATTCATCGATGGATGCGCTGTGCTGAGAGCATTCAAAGCCATTTGTCCATTAGGCTGTTTGCTGAATAAAGGATTGCTGACATCATGGCACGTTCCACAGAGCGAACTGTTGGAGTGATAGGGGGAATAAATCAATTCAGGTCCACCGTGAAAATTCTGCGGGACATCATCGAATGGTCCACGACGAACATCTTCCGGATCGATGACGAACGAAGCGTTTGCAAGATCCGCCGAAGGAAGCAATCCTGCCGCGAAGAGTGGGTCAATCACTTCCGGATCGGGGGTTGGGTCTTGACCCTTCTTGGGATATCCAACTGCGCTGTTTGTTCCTAAAGTTGGGTTCACAGTACGGTGACAAAAATGACAATTGATTCCATCGAAATCATCTTGGGTGAACTGCGAGAGATCTCCCGTCGAACTATGTCCAGACAACCATGCGCCCGGAGCGTGACAGCGAATGCAAAGTTCACCAGAAAGATTCGCGTCCTGATTTGCGATCGCCAAAGCTGCGTGCCAAACAGGATCGCGTGCTGACTGACCCATCAAACTTACAACCCAACTATCGAATGGAGCAACATTGTCGTTGTAGTTTCCGTGACAGTACGAGCAGTTGTTCGAAGCTTGAACAGGTTCGAATGCTGTCGAATCAGCGTTGGGTTGTGTTCCAGGGATAAAATAATCATTTGCGCTTGTTGGAATTTGCACTTGGTCGCCGGCGCCTGGCAGCGCAAGAACTGAAGTCGATAGAATTGCGACTCCGGTCAATGAGAAAGTTGTGATCAATGCAAATTTGGCATGCTTTGGATTTTTCATATTTGATTTCATTTTTTGAAACTTTCAATTGAAGCCAATCATTGCACAATGCATCTGCAGGAACAGAGTGATCACAGAGGCATCACAAATGTCCTTCCGTATTAAAGGTGCGTTCTAGGTGCGGAATGTCAAAATAAATGGGAAAAAAGGTATCTTTGGATGGTTATAGGACTTTTAAGGCATCCCCCCGACGCCACCACCTACTTCGGCGAGTAAAGACTTTCTTCAATCCGCTGGACAATCGTCCGCTCATACGCCAAATCGCGCCCGAGAGGCGTCCAATTCGTGTTATCGCGAGTTGATTCGTCCTTTGCATCCGCTGGCTTCGCATCAAGCTTATTGGTCCAAGTCGACGCCAAACCTCCCGAATAAGTCGAAGGCTTGATTCCTTCTGTGAAAGACCTCTCTATATAGACCCATACATCAACGTCGATTGGCCCTGTGCAGGTTTGCACATCGAATCGCTCTTGCGCTCGAGTGCTTCCAGGAATGGCTGGACCGTGCAGAATGGGATCTGTCTGAACTGCATCGAGATTGGCGCCAACTGGCACGAACTCAAATCGAATTCGTCTTCGACGACTTGCAATCGTATTCGCCGTCGCCTCCACAAATCCGTCATTATCGAATCGCCAAGGTTCGAGAGCGCCACCAGCGTGGCGAGGCTCGGTCTCGATGATTCCATTTGATCGATCAACGACAGTGACCTTGTATCCCATTTCGCGAGCTGTTTGAGCCGCGGCATCAAATGCGTCGCGGTATTGCGCAGGAGTGATCGTCAATTGGTCGGGGCCTTCGTTGGTCAGCGCGCCCATACAGCCACTCATTCCAAGCAGACTCAATATCGTGATCACAAACAATGAAAAGTGTGCATCCTGACGCATCGTATGAAAGTCTACCGTGATCCTGCGTTGGCAAGATCGATGCGCGGATCGATCCACGCGTACAAGACGTCGACCACAAGATTGAGAACAATCAACAAGACGGCATAGATCAACACAACTCCCATCACAAGCGTGATGTCTTTGCCCAAGACTGCGTCGACGAAATGGCGGCCGAGCCCTGGAACTGCGAAAACTTTTTCAACGACAAACGAACCAGTCATCGCAACGGCAGTGGCGGGGCCGAGAAACGAAAGCACTGGAAGGAATGCATTCTTCAATGCGTGACGCCACGCGGCTTGTCGGCGAGAAAGTCCCTTGGCGCGCGCGGTTCGCAGGTGATCCGTGGTCATCTGCTCCACAAGACCAAATCGAAGCAGTCGAGCGATGTATGCCGCGAAGGGGAGGGAGAGAGTCAGCATCGGCAGGATTGCGTGCGCGGGAGTTCCCCAACCAGCAATTGGAAAAATCTGAAACTTTGCGGCGAACAACACAATCAAGAAAGATCCAGTCACAAATGATGGCACGCTGATTCCGATGAGGGCGATCAGTTGCGTGCCCGCATCCAGCCACGAACCTGGTCGCAATCCACCAACAAGTCCCGCGATCGTTCCGATGACAAGCGCAATCGCGATTGCTCCAAGACCAATCGTTGCAGAAATCGGAAATCCAGCGCTGATAATTTCATTCACTGTCCAATCTGGATTGCGCATACTTGGTCCAAGATCGAACGGCGCGTCATTCCATCCCAGCACCCAACCAATACCAGTCACACGCGCGAGATACCCGCCGAAAAATGTCACTGGGCTATCAAGTTGATATTGCCGATTCATCGCGTCGACGATTTCTTGCGGAGGTTGTCTGCCTTCCTGCAACATTGGGTTTCCAGGGATCAACCACACCAAGGAAAATGTCACGGCCACTACCGCCAAGAGAACCACCGGCAATTGCAACAATCTGCGAATAATAAAACTCATCATGGGGTTGGTCTCGCACTCTGCTCGTCAACGCGGTGAAGGAGAGACAACCTTTGATCGAGTCGTGGACCGCGAATGATTCCACGCATTTTTGCGGGGTCATACATATAGAGCGTCACATATTGACAAAGTGGCAGTATTGGCATTTCTTCCTCGACTAACAATCGCTCCGCTTCGCCGAGAATTTCCATACGTTTCGCGACATTCAGTTCGGTGGCGGCTTGCTCGAGAAGCGCGTCATAGCGCGCGCTGGAAAATGCACGATCATTATTGCCGTTGCCAGTCTTTGCCAAATCCAAGAAGGTCGTTGGGTCTGCATAATCTCCATACCAACCACCGCGTGCGATCATGAAGTTGCCACGACGAAGATCTTCCTTGGCAAATTTTCCGTCTTTGCCTCGAAGTTCGCATTGCACACCAAGCCCATCGCGCCACATCGCCGCGAGTGCAATCGCGATATTTTTCACGCGCGGATTTCCAGTCATATACAGCATGTCCACAGTTGGAAATGGTTCGCCCGCTGCGTTCTCGACGATGCCATCACCGGTGCGGTCAATCCAACCAGCCGAGGCCATCTCTTCGCGTGCGCGAGAAACGTCGAATGGCAATCCTGCTGGCGAAAGATATCCATCGATTGATCCTCGCGGAACAAGAGTTGTTGCGACTCGTTCGTTCAATCGAGTCACAGAAGTGGTCAACCGAACTTTATCGACAGCGAGTGCAAACGCTCGTCGAACATGCGCGTCCGCGAATGGATTTACTCGACCATTCGAGAGCAGCGGTCGACAATTGAAGCTCCAGAAATCAGTGCCGAATGCGCTCAATATGTGCACATCGCGCCGCTCGCCCAGCGCGGGATCGGGCGCAGGCAATGCTGCAAGCGCCTCGTCTTCACTCGCTCCAGCGGCGATTCGCAAATCATATTCTTCTCGGTGGCGATCCAGCCATTTGCGCGAAGATTCGGCGAGGTCCGCACGAAACTCCGCGGTCAAATCGCTGATCCAATCGACACTTCCCGATTCATAAGCCAATACCGCGGTGTTCGCATCTTCGATGGGAACGACTTCCACACTCTTTGCCAGCGGTGTGTTGGGTCCAACATACAACTCGTTGGGTTCCAAACGCATCGAGCGTTTGTATTTCCAATCAACAAGTTTCATCGGGCCATTCGTGACCAATACTCCAGGCTTCGTCCATCCTGGATCAGATTTCAGAAATCCGCTGATTGGATCAATCCTTGTAAAACGATCGAGCGACGCTTGATTGATTGGCGCGAGGGTCTGAAATGCGCAGAGATCAAGCCAATACGGCACTGGACTTTGCAGTTCCACGACGAGTGTGTGCGGATCGGGAGTTTGAATACCAACCATCTGATCAAATGTCGCAAGGGTCGAATCCCAAAGTGCATTCGCAGTTTGCGCATCGTGCTTCTTTCCCGCGGCATATTGCGCTAGAGCATTTGTTCGCCACGCAAAAAATTCGCGCGCGCCGCGGATCGGAAAAAGCAGTTCGGAATAATCCGCAGCGGTATCGGGAAGAAGCAGACGCCTCCACGCATTTCGAAAATCTACGCTTGTCACTGGATCGCCATTTGTCCAGCGCGCGTCGGGGCGCAAGTGAAATGTCCATGTCTTTGCATCGGGCGAAGTTTCCCAACTCGTCGCAACAGCCGGAGTGGGAAGACCCGTTTGAGAATCGCGAGAGCAGAGTCCATCGAAGAGCGATCGTGAGATGCGCAAGTCCTGCATATAAGACATGCGCTGTGGATCAAGAGTGAAAACATCACTGCTTGCGAATTTGATTTCCGCCGGAAGGCGAGAGGGATCGAAAGTCAGCAGCGCCTCGGAGAGGACGATGATCAAGGTGAACAAGAAAAAGGCGATGATCCAGCGCATCGCAGGAGAGAGTACGCCTTCAAGAAATGAACGCGGAATTATTTCTTCGCTGGGGGGGGCGGAGGAGTCGCGGGCTTGCCAGTCGCGCCGCCTGAAGCGCTACCTGTGCCACCCAAGAATGTCTTTTGAATGGTGTCGACAGTTTTATTGGCTTGTGTGTATGCCTCGACGAGCGATTCTGGCTTGCTCGGCACGGGCAAATTCTTGATTTCTTTCAGCGTAGTCGCTAGCGCTTTCATAACTGCTGCAACATCGGCTTGAGTTGCCAATGGGACCTGATCCCTCATATAGATAGCAAGGCTTCGATTGACTGCACGAATCATTTCTGGCTGGACAGTTCCTTTGCGAATTTGCGTAACAAAGTAACCCAAAGCGTTCACAAGGGCGGTTCGAGCGAAAGCTTGACTTGCCTTGGGCACTTGAGGCGAAGTAGAAAATGTGCAAATCGCCTGAAGGTCGTATGAGGCAACCATCCAATCGGTTTCCTTTATCACATTGGAACCAAGGGTTTTCAAGACCCCATCAGCTTGCCCGCTGGTCAATTCGATTGGTGTTCGCAAGGTTGCCAGCCCACCAGCGGCGACGAGTCGCAAAGAAGAATTTGGCTGGTTCTTCACCGCAGTTTGCTCTGCAAGGAATGAGATGGAATCTGGACATTGAAGCGCCTTCACAATTTCAAGAGCATTGGTCGCTTGGAAAGCAGATGCACTCGAGATGACTTTCTTCAAATCCGGCAAGATCATCGCCGCAAACACTGGTCGAAAGGCTGGATTGACCTGTTGCTTGGTCATCGACGAGACGACCATTTCTCGTCCACTCCGCACAGTCAACGGATCTGTGCTATTGAGATTTTTGATGGCCTGATCAATGAATTTCGTGATTTCTGCTTTTGCTGACTGATCGACCGTGGTGCTCTGAGTGATTTTCTCGGAAAGTTTCGATCCCAGTTGTTGATCACGCGCGTCTGGCGCAAGCGACAGAGCCATGACTCCAGCGACAAATCCAACGATGATGATGCGGTTGATGCTCATGCGGGTGGAAGAGTGTAACGCAAAGAGAGTACACTTCACTTATGTTGGCGATTGTCCTTGCCGTCTGTCTTGGATCTCAATCTGGGGGAGGAAATCCGACTCCACAACCGCTTCCAATTGCCGAAGGCGCTCGTATCCGCTATGGAAATATGCTTATGCGCGAAGCATATTTGGCGGTTTCGCCGACCGACCTCTCTCCAGCGGAACTCGATGCAGCGATATTTATCTCCCGAAAAGCCGCGCTTATGCAACCTGAAGATATTGAGAGATGGCACATGGTGCTGTCGCTGGCTGGTCTTTCGGGCGACATGTCGCCTTATGCGGCGGAAGTGTCGCAAGAGGTGATTGGCCGTCTCGTCAAATTATGTCCAGATGATCAGGTTATGCGACTTCGGAGAATCTTGTTGGACATCGAACGGCGAGAAACCGCTTTCGATCGAGCGAATGCTTTTAAGAAGTATCTCACCCCAGAGGCGATAAAAGTTATTCAAGCTCCAGTTGCGTCACGCATCGCATTTGATCTTGCGTTGTTCGAATCTCGCAGAGGTGACATGGAAGCGTTTGGGAATTATCTCATGCAAAGCCTGACTCTCTCGCCAGCATTCCCCGCCGCGGCCGAGACCTCGGCTGGATTTATCAACGAACGAATCGACGATCTGGTTGGAGAGTGCGAATTGTTGGTTACCGCCGCATTAGCCAATCCAATCGAAACCCGTTCGTGGAGTCGCCTCGCCGCTCTTCTGCTTCAAGAGGGTGCGTATGGATCAGCGGCCCGCATATATCAAATCGCATTCCAGTCGATGCGGTTAAAAGAAGACCTCGAATATATTCAGAACATCCTTATGACTGATTATGCGTTGGCACTTTGGGGGGCGGATCGTCCGGTCGATGCAATTCAAGCTTTGTTTCAGTTTGTCTATGATTTAAAACTCAAGCAGACGACACTCATTCAATCGAATAATCCTGGGATCACGAGAGCTCAATGCGAGGCTGTGCCTTTAACACTTTCTCCACTCTTTGCAATGGTTGATGCGACAATTCGCGTAGAGTCGAAAGATCCTGGCGCGGCAGCTTCGATCACAACAATGGTCGCTGCGGCGACCGCTCAGTCAGAAATTGAAGACCCCACTGGAGCGCGCGAGAAAAATGCTGCACTTCTTGCATCCAACCCCGAGTTTGCAGCCCTGGCGCGCGAGGCAATGGAGTCCGCCGTGAAAGAATTGCTCGATGCAGCCACTTCCGCGGCTCTTCTCGACGCGGATGTTTCTGCGGTCCAAGGATTGCTCGACCTTGCGGAGCGCAGATTGCCGTTCAGCGACGATACGAAAATTCGATTCGGTGCTTGGAAAAAACTGAAGGAAGGCGACGCTCCAGCGGCGCTCGCGCTGATCAGTCAGTCGACATCAGTCCAGCCTTCGACGCTGTTGATTCGCGCGAAGATTCTGACTGCGATGGGTGACAACAAAGGAGCCGCGAAGATCTATTTCGACATCGCTCGCAACGGAACTGGTTCACTCATTGGACTCTTTGCTTCAAGCCGATTGAAGGCATTGTTGGGTACAAGTATTCCGGCGAGTGAGTCGGCTCGAAAACTCGACGGGGTAATCGCATCAATTTCCCCAATGATGGAGCAATATATTTCTGGACTTGTGGCTCCGGTTTCTTTTCTTGTCGTTCCAGAAAAGGAAAATATCTCACCATTCGACCCAATTCGATATCGAATGACCTTGAAGAATGAATCGATCATTCCATTAGCGATTACTTTAGCGGGGCCGATCAAGCTGCATGTTCTATTGCAGCCGCGGATTTCCTCGGTGACGAATCCTGGCGTGAATCGTCTCGTGCCTCAGGTCATCCCTTTCGACCGCGCGATCGAACTCGCTCCTGGCGAATCGATGTCGATGAATTGGGACTTCGCTTGGACAGAGGTTGGTCTGCGAATCAGCCAAGATCCCCTCATAGGTGGAATTGTGGAGGTTCGAGGGTCCTCGAATTTTAACGCAAGTGCTGGCTCCTTTACAGTTGGAGAATTTGGCGCGCAACCAAACACGCCATCGGTTCTTGTCCTTGGTGTTCGGGTAACGCCAGAGTGGATCTCGTCGAAGATCGCTTCAGTCGCCAATCCAACAACCGACTCGGATCTCGTTGATCTTGTTCTTTTGGCATTCGCTGCAAACAATAAAACGATGGCTCCAGAGACAGAGGCCGCCGCATGGAAGGTAGTTGTGGAAGGATTTTCAAAGCTCCCTCCAGAGGCTCAGAGTTGGGTGCTGCTTGTCGGTCCGCATGAAGCGCCTGGATTTGAGCCTGTTTTGGAAATAGCGCGTGCGACGACATCCGTCGACGTTCGTGCTTCATATCTGATGAGCTATTGCTCAACACAAGATGACGGGCAACTCGCCGCGGCGTTGCGGACAGATGATCGGTTCTTGCGATTGATTGTCGAAGTGCTCGCTTCGAGATTTCAGCGAGAGGCGATTCGAGCTGACGAGATTATGATCGGCGCAACTTTGGGCGCTGCGACCGGTACCGTAGAAAAAATAAAACAAGAAAAGAAAGCGCTTCAGGAACAGTTAGCCAAATAATTATTCCTTGCCAGTATGACTTCTCAATCAAAGAAAGTATTGCGGGTAGTTGGATTTGTTGTTGGACTTGCCTTGTTAGGCGCCGCCGTTTTGGCAATCGTGCGAAGTGCGCCGACGCTTGATCAACTTCGCGCGGTCGTCGCTCGACCTGAAGGATGGCTGATCGCCTGGGCAATCGTGGCGACATTGGGAAATCTGGTTGGCGCGAGCGGAATGTTTTACGCTCTCGTTGGGCCATTTGGACGAATCACATTTCTCGAAATGGGAAAGTTGATCGCGGCATCTTCGGTGCTGAATTATTTGCCGATGCGTCCAGGGCTGGTCGGTCGAGTTGTTCATCAAGAAGTCGTCAATGGAATTCCGATGCGTAGGTCCGTGCTTTCAATCGTGGAAGCCGCGGTGATTTGCGCTGTGACTGTGCTTTGGCTCGCAATCGCAGTGGCGATGATTCGTTTCACTTCCGCGCGCGCAGTTGGTGCAATCATCGCTGCCTTGCCGATTTTTTGTGGGCTCGCATATTTGATTCCCCAGCATCTTCTCTGGCGAAGATTTCTCGAGGCAATCTTCTGGCGTTGGATCGATCTCTTGTCGTGGGCTGTTCGATATGCAGCGGTCTTCGCAATGCTTGGCGTTGATTTGTCGCCAGAGAGCGCGGCGTCGGCGGCCTGCATTGCCGCAGCGGCGAACATGATTCCATTCTTGGGCAACGGTCTTGGTGTGCGAGAGTGGGCGATCGGACTTGCAGGACCAGCGCTCGCGACATGGACGACAGACATTGGACTTGCGGCAGAACTGATCAACCGCTGCCTCGACTTGGTGGTTGTCGTGCCGCTTGGATTGGCCGTGATGCCAGGCATTGCGAAACGCATTCGCACTGCGAGCAAAGGGAAAACATCTCCAGATATGGCAAGTAAGATTGGATCATGAACAAATCTGAACTCGCACACCGCATCGCTTCAGCCGCACTTCTGCGCGGAACATTCACTCTTCGCAGTGGTCGAACGAGCAATTTCTATCTCGACAAATATCTTTTCAGCACTCAGCCTGATGTGTTGGCGGAGCTCGGTCAAATGTTTGCCGCATCGATCGCCAAGGGAACCACTCGTCTTGCAGGCGCGGAACTCGGTGGAATTCCGCTTGTCAGCGCGGCAAGTATGGCAAGCGGATTGCCCTGCGTTTTCATTCGAAATCAGAAAAAGGATTATGGCACCGCCAAGCAACTTGAAGGTGTCTTGGTCGCGGGCGACAAAGTTGTGATCGTCGAAGATGTCGCGACAACAGGCGGTCAAGCTCTTGAAGCTGCGAAGGTCATCCA
>SXGS01765227.1_pt1 | contig 23275 bp, 21 predicted proteins | sample 3174681 | NCBI WGS metagenome assembly SXGS01 (sample SAMN11356861, study PRJNA531348) | freshwater metagenome | isolation source: freshwater sample F1-80 | place: China: Fuxian Lake, Yuxi | collected 2017-12-25
GAAGGCCTACATGCGCCGCCAGACCCACACGATCAATTACTCGACCGCCCTCCCACTGGCGCAGGGCATTCAGTTCGGTTGAACCACGACCCAACACCATCATGAGTGCTGCCCCGAATCTGGCCCGCGAGAAACGTTTCGACTGGCCGCTGTGTCATCAGGCTGAAGAAATCATCCTCGGACACCTCGCCGTCATCGCGGAGCGGAACACTTTCGCCCGACAACTCGCGGCGCGATTGCCCGCCGAGACCGGGACGCTCTTGATCGACTGGGTGGATCATCTCGTCCTGCCTGCGACTGAGGAAGCACCGTTGCGGGCCACCGGTTACGTCGCCGATCCACTTGCGGAGACTCCGGCGGGCGAACGCACCTTGTGGCATCCCGACGCGATGCTGCCGCGCGTGTTGCTCGCGCCGACGGCTCTGAGCCTTACCCTAGCGCTGCGGGTCGAGAGTGTTTCCGACTTCCTGGCGGCTCACTCCAAATCAGCCGAGCCGGCTGGGGGCCCGCTCTCGCGGTACCGCAATGTCCTGATCGCAGAGGAGAACAACGCTCGCGTGCTGGCTGTGGAACGCCGTGGTTATGCCGGACACGTCGTCGCGGCGATGACGCCTGAGCTCGTCGCCGCGCAGCTAAAGGCCGCCGAATTGTGGCGGCATCGCCGGCGGATCTTCGATCAGGACGCCGACGGCTGGCGCGCGAGCCTCGCGTTGCTGGACCGCATCGTCGCCATGACCGGCCGCGATCTCGCGTGTCATCTGGTCTTCACGGAGGAGCGGGCCTACTGGCAGCAGCGCAATCGCGCAGCGCGGGTCCAGAAGGCGCGTCAGGATGCGCTCGGCCTCGGGTGGGCGAATCACGATCATCACACCTTCCGCTGTGCGCGGGAGCATTTCGTCGATTTGATGTGTGTGCTGGAGAAGCTGGGCTTCGAGCGGCGCGAACGTTACTACGCCGGGGCGCAGGCGGGCTGGGGCGCGCAGATTCTTGAGCATCCGATCGAGGCTATTGTCACCTTCTGCGATGTGGATCTCGAACCGGACGAGACGGAGATCGATTTCTCCCGCCAACCCCTGGCTCCGGGGCGCAGGCTCGGAACGATCGGCCTGTGGACCGGGCTGCACGGCGAAAGTTTTCTCGACGCCGGGATGCATCACCTCGAATGCCGGTTCGACTACGCGCTGCTGCGCGAGCAGCTTGCCGCCGCCGGGGTGAACACGATGAAGCCGTTTTCGGATTTCGATTTCCTCAAGCAGGCGTTCACCGAGGGCGAACGCTGGCCGGTGCGCCGCGAGCGCGCGGAACGATTGCTGCGCGCCGGTTTGATCACGCAGTCGCAGTTCGATCAGTTCATGCAGGACGGCGCGATCGGCAGTCACCTGGAGAATCTCCAGCGCAAAGGGGGCTTCAAGGGATTCAACCAGAAGGCCGTCAGCGTGATCATTCAGGCGACGGACCCGCGATTGCACAGTGCCGGACATTGAGCGGGCGGGAGGCGAGGTCGGCGCGGGAATCTGGTGACGTCCGTCCAGTTCGATCAGGCGCGCCTCGCATGGACTTCTACGGCCGGGCGCATCTTTTCGTGGTGGTCGGAAGCGGAGTGCGCCCGTCCCCGGGGCGAAGAAAGGTGAAAAAGTCCGCATGCTAGGGACTCCATGAAGCCGCCAGCCCACCCAACGTTTCTGCGGCCGAGGACGGCCGCACTCCGTCTCACCACCGCCCGCCTGTGGAAACCACGATGAAAAGATGCGCTTCTACGGACCAATTCTAAGGTTTGCCAACGACGAACGGTGGGCTTTACTGGTGGCCAACGAAAAAACTGAACATGAACATCACCCGCACCATCACCTGCCTCATCGCCGCCGCTACCGTCGCCTTCGCCACCGGTTGCAGCGAGAAATCCACGTCCGAGAAACCTGCGACGCCGGCCCCGGAAACCAACACGACCACCACCACCACCGGCGCGAACGCGATCGACAAGACGAAAGAAGTCGTGAAGACCGCCTCCGAGAAAGTAAACACGGGCGTCGAAACCGCCGTGGACAAAACCAAGGAAGCGGTCAAGACCGGCACCGAGAAGACCACGGACGCGCTGAAGAAGGGCGCGGAGAAAACCGGCGAAGCCTTCGAGAAAGTCGGCGAGAAGCTGAAGGAAATTGGGAAGTAACCCAACGTCCGGACCGAGCGCCGTCCCGGCTCGCAGCGCGTTGTCCCACGAAGGCCGCTTGCGAATTCTCATGCCCCTCGGGCATCCGCCCGCTGCGACCGGGGACCGGTCGCGGTCCACCGGCGCGCGCCCGCGCACCGGGCTTCGCCAATGACTCTTAAGACTCTCATCACGCGCAGCCTGCGCTTTCACTGGCGCGGGCATCTCGGCGTGCTGCTCGGCGCGGCGGTCGGCAGCGCGGCGCTCATCGGCGCGCTGGTGGTCGGCGATTCGGTGCGCCTGAGCCTGCGTGAGCTGGCGTTGCAGCGACTCGGCTGGGTGGACGCGGCGATGGCTCCGCATGACAGGTTTTTTACGGAGGGACTCGAACAACACATCGAGTCGCATTCCGGTCGTCAGGGGGACGACTCGCCGTCCGCGCACTTTGCCTCCCTGCTCAAGCTGCCCGGCACCGCAGCGCGGCAGGACGGGCAGGCGCGCGCGAATCTGGTCAATGTCCTCGGGGTCACACCGGACTTCTGGGCCGCAGTGCCGCACACGATGGCGGCAACGAACTTCACACCGGATGCAGCGAGCCTCCTTCCGCCCGGCTCTGTCGCGTTGAATGAAACACTGGCCGCCCGGCTCCGCGCCGCGCCGGGCGACGACGTGGTGTTGCGCGTCCACAAGCCCAGCGCGCTCTCTCGCGAAGCGCCCATCACGCCGCAGAACGACGCCAGCATTGCGTTGCGTCTCAAGGTTCACTCCGTAGTGCCTGCGGAACGTCTCGGGAACTTCGCGCTCAAAGCCGGAGCCACGCCGCCGCTTAATGCCTTCGTGAACCGCGCCGAGTTGGCCAAGGCGGCGGGATTGGCAGGAAAGGCGAATGTGTTGTTGTCCGGGGAGCGGTGGGGACGATGGGATCCGATCAACATCTATCCCAACCCGTCGGTAGTCCAAATCGCGCTCTTCCTGCTTCGATCTATGTTCGAGGGAGACGACGAAACCAAAAAGGACTGGCTGCAAGCGCCGCCCTCCGTCACTTCAGAGACGGCCTCGCGGGATGTTGAGGACTACGGTTCCATCGAAGACTTGTCGCTGAACCTGCGCACCAACGGGGCGACGGCTTCGGTTGACGTGATCACCGAACGTATCTTCCTCGACCCGCAAGTCACCGAACCGATCCTGGCGCTCTCGACCAATTCCGGCGGCTGGATTTCGCGGCCACCGGATACAGTTCGCTCCGAACTGATTTACGGTTCGCACGTCGTGACGACCGAGATTCCACTCCTCTCTCTTCGTCAGAATCTCGCCACCAACGCGCGGCCGATTCTCACCTATCTTGTGAACCAACTCCGCGCGGGCGCCCGGGCCGTGCCTTACTCGATGGTCACAGCCGCCGGTTCACCGTGGACACCGGTGGACATGAAGGACGACGAGATCCTCGTCAACCATTGGCTCGCCGATGACATGAAGCTTTCGGTCGGCGACAGCGTGGAGTTGGCCTATTATCTCGCGGACTCCGGCAGCTCACTGGTCGAACGGACGAATCGCTTTCGCGTACGCGGCATCGTCCCGATGGAAGGAGTGCATGGCGACCGCACGCTGATGCCGGAATTTCCCGGCCTTTCGAAAGCGGAGAGCACACACGAATGGGACGCGGGCTTTCCGCTCGTGCATAAGATCCGCGACGAGGACGAGGCGTATTGGAAGAAGCATCGTGGCACTCCGAAAGCCTTCGTCACGCTCGCTGCCGGCCAGCAGATGTGGGCAAACCGCTTCGGCAACCTGACCGCGATTCGCTTTCCGGTGCCGGCGGATCGCTCGTTGAGCAACGTCGTGCGCAGTATCGAGACGGGCCTTGCGTTCAGCATTCGGCCCGGTTCGCTCGGGTTGGCCTTTGAGCCGGTGCGAGCCCACGCGCTGGCGGGTGCGAGTCAGTCGCAGGATTTTGGCGGGCTGTTCATCGGGTTCAGTTTCTTCCTCATTCTCGCGGCGCTGATTCTCATGGCGCTACTGTTCCAGTTCGGTATCGAGCAGCGGACGAATGAAGTCGGCGTGCTGCTGGCGCTCGGGTTCGCGCCGGCGCGCGTGCGCAATCTGTTGCTGGGCGAAGGCGTCGCGATTGCGTTTCTCGGCGGAGTTATCGGCATGGCGGGCGGCGTCGGTTACGCGCAGGCAATGCTCTACGGTCTCGCCACGCTCTGGCGCGACGCGGTGGGCACGTCCGCGCTGCGCTTTCATGCGACGCCCACGACGCTGGTGATCGGATTGTTCGCCAGCGTGGTGGTGAGCGCGGTGACGATTTGGATCGTGCTTCGCAAACAGGCGCGGCGATCGGCTCGCGAACTGTTGTCGGAGGGTGCGGAGCTGAACGCTCAAAGTTCAGCGTCGAACGTTCGACGTTCAAAGCTCAGTCAGTGGATCGCGCTTATTTCCGGAGTCGCCGCGGTCGGGATGATTGGTTGGGCGGCGTTCGGCGGTGATGGTGCTTCGGCAGGATTGTTTTTCGGCGCGGGTGGGCTGCTGCTCATAGCGTTGCTCGCGGGCGTGGCGGTGTTGCTCTCGGCGTTGGAGCGTTCGGAAGCGAGTCGGCAGCCGACGCTGGCGGCGATGGGCCTGCGCAATGGGACGCGGCGGCGGAGCCGGAGTCTCGCGAGCGTGGCGTTGCTGGCGTGCGGGAGTTTTCTTGTGGCGGCGATTGGTGCGAACCGGCTCGATGCCGGTCGCGACGCGACGAAGCGTTCGTCGGGCACCGGCGGTTTCGCGTTGTTCGGCGAGGCGACGTTGCCTGTGGTGCGCGATTTGAACTCGCCGGCGGGACGAGAGTTTTACGGTCTTGACGAGAAGGCGATGCAGGGCGTGAGCGTGGTGCCGTTCCGCGTCCGCGATGGCGATGACGCAAGCTGCCTGAACTTGAACCGCGCGCAGACGCCGCGATTGCTGGGCGTGAAACCGGAGCTGCTGACGGACCGCAAGGCATTCACGTTTGCGAAAGTTGCGTCCGGGTATGATGCGACCAAAGGATGGGAGTTGCTTCGCCGCGACTATTTTGGAGGAACTGAAGTTGGAACCATCCGTTCGCCTTCGTTGGTTGATGGATCCATCCCTGCCATTGGCGACGCAGCGTCGATTCAATGGGCGCTTGGGAAGAAGCTGGGCGACACGGTTGAGTTTACCGATGAGCGCGGGCAGAAGTTCAAGGTGCGGCTCGTGGCGGGTGTCGCGAATTCCATCCTGCAAGGCAATCTCCTAATCGACGAGGCGGAGTTCGTGAAGCGGTTTCCGGGCGAGGCCGGGCATCGAATGTTTCTCATCGACGTGCCGTCGAACACCGGCGCGGAGACGAACCGGCTGGAGAAAACTTCCGCCGCGATGTCGCGCGCATTGCAGGACGTGGGCTTGGAGATCACGCCCACCACGGCGCGCCTCGAAGCGTTCAACGCGGTGCAGAACACGTATCTGAACACGTTCCAGATATTGGGCGGACTGGGCCTGCTGCTCGGCAGCGCGGGCCTTGGCGTGGTGGTGCTGCGGAATGTTCTGGAGCGGCGCAGTGAGCTGGGCTTGCTGCAAGCGGTCGGATTCCGGCGGCGGTCGTTGCAATGGCTGGTGCTGAGCGAGCACGGCGGATTGTTGGCACTCGGACTCGCGGTGGGCATCACGGCGGCGGTGGCGGCGGTGTTGCCCGCGTTGCTCGCGCCCGGCGCGGAGAATCATTACGTCGCGCTCATCGCGACGCTCGCGGGGGTGTTCGGGAGCGGGCTGGCGTGGACGTGGGTGGCGACGCGGCTGGCGATGCGCGGCGAGTTGTTGAAGGCTTTGAGAAACGAGTAACCACAGATGAACACGGATAAACACGGATTCAATCGGATCACTTTTTGGTCGGTTGCCATGCTGACGTTCACGGCGGCTCTAGCGTTGGTAGCCGGAGCCAGCGCGCAGGAGCTTTACACCAGCGGCTTCGACAAGGCCGAGGTTGAGAAGGTTCCCGAGGACATGATGGTGCTCGACGGTGGTTTTGCGGTGAAGGACGAGGGCGGGAACAAGTTCCTCGAACTGCCCGGCGCGCCGCTGGAGACGTTTGGCGTGTTGTTCGGACCGACGGAGGCTTCGGGACTTTCCGTTTCGGCGCGCGTTCAGAGCACGAACAAGGGCCGGCGTTCGCCGACATTTGCGGTCGGGCTGAATGGCGTGGGCGGCTACAAGCTGGAGGTCGCTCCGGCGAAGAAGTTGATCGAGTTGATCAAGGGCGAGGAGATTGTCGCCAGCGCGCCATTCAACTGGGAATCGGGCTCTTGGACGATGCTGCGGCTTCAGTGCCGCAAGGTGAAGGACGGCGAGTTCGCGATCGAAGGCAAGGCGTGGAAGCACGGCGAAGCGGAGCCGAAGGCGTGGCAGATCACCAGGACGGAAGCGGCGGAGTCACCCGCCGGCCGTTCTTCGATCTGGGGAAAGCCCTTTGCCGGGACTCCCGTACGTTTCGACGACTTGAAGGTGACGCGCGCTGCGCAGTAGCGGCGCTGCCGGTTTACTTGCGCCCGCGCCGGACGAACTGCTCGACGTACTTGCCGAGGATGTCGGATTCGAGATTCACGGCGTCGCCGACCTTCCGTTCGCGCAGCGCAGTGACTTCGTAGGTGTGCGGGATGATCCAGAGGTGGAACCCCTTCTTCGTCACGCCCGCGACCGTGAGGCTGATCCCGTCCACTGCGATGGAGCCCTTGAAGACGATGTAGCGCAGCACGTCGGCGGGCGGGGTGATTTCGAGAACGTGATCCTGTCCGGCGCGTTCCCAGCGCGAAATCTTTCCCACGCCATCGACGTGACCCGTGACGAAATGTCCATCGAGCCGGCCATCGGCGCGGAGCGGGCGTTCCAGATTCACGAGCGCACCAGCTTTGCAGAACTGGAGGTTGGTCCGTTCCCACGTTTCGCGGAGCAGATCGAACTGCACGAGCTTGCGCGAGGCACGCGTCGTGAGCTTCACCGCTGTAAGACAGCAGCCGTTCACCGCCACGCTGTCGCCGAGCTTCAGCCCGCGCGCACAACGCTTCGCCGCGATCGTCAGCCGGATGGACTTCGCCGTGGGCTGGATGCTTTCGACGGTCCCCGTCTCTTCCACAATGCCTGTGAACATGCCGCGAGGTTGATCGCAGGCCGGGGCGGATGGCAAGGTGTTTGGGTCTCCGAATCCCGGCAGGTGGCCACAGGCGGAGGTCGGTTATCCTCACAACTGTCAGGTCGAGGTTCATTTGATCCAAGGCTCGTTGCGCCGTGATTCCGCCGTGGGGCCGCCGCCGCCGCACTCGCCCCTTGTCCGGCTCCCGGCGTTTGCTAGGGTGCGCGCCATGTTGAGAATCGTCTTCGTGCTCGCTGCGGTGATGCAGGCGTTCGCCGCGTTCGGTGCCGAGCTGGTGTGGGACTTCCGCAATGACAAGGCCGACTCGTTGCCCGCCGGATTCCAAGCGCTGCTCGGTGGCACGGGTGTGGCTGCGGGCGACTGGCGGATCGTCGAGGATGCCGTCCCATCGTTGCTCGCGCCGCTCTCCCCGAACGCCCCGCGCGGCGGCAAGCAGGGCGTGCTGGCCCAGGTTTCCACGGACCCCACGGACGAACGCTTCCCGATGCTGGTATATACAAACGAGATCTTCGGCGACTTCGCGCTGACGACGCGCTTCAAGCTCGTCTCCGGTCGCGTGGAACAGATGGCCGGCATCGCGTTCCGCATCCAGGACGAACGCAACTACTACTACGTTCGCGCCAGCGCGCTCGGCAACACGTTCAACTTCTTCAAGGTCGTCAACGGCCTGCGCAGCGAGCCCATCAGCATCAAAGCTGGAATCCCCACCGGCAAATGGCAGGAGCTGGGCATCGAGTGCAGGGGCACGACCATTCGCACGACGCTCAACGGCCGGGAGGCGATCCCCGAGCTCACGGACAAGACGTTCACGAGCGGCAGGATCGGTTACTGGACGAAGTCCGATTCCGTCTCGTACTTCGCGGACACGGTCATCCGCTTCAAGCCGCGTGAGTCGCTGGCGCAGTTGCTGGTGAAGGACGCGTTCAAGCGATACTCGCGGCTCGAGGAGCTGAAGATCTTCGCGTCCGCCACCGGCTCCACCCAGGATGTCCGCATCGTCGCCAGCCTCGACAACAAGGAGGTCGGGCGTCCGGCTCCGGTCGAAGCGACGGAAGTGCTGACCAAGCGCGGCTATTTTTACGGCAAGGAAAGCGGCGCAGTGGCGTTGACGCTGCCACTCCACGATCACAATGGCGACAAGGTCGCGGCCGTGCGGCTGGTGATGAAATCCTTCGTCGGTCAGACGGAGAACAACGCCCTCGCCCGCGCGCTGCCAGTGGTGAAGTCGATGGAGGCGCGCATCCAGACGCGAGAGGATTTGTTGCAGTAAGCTTTCGCCGCCGTCGCCCCGTCCCAGTCCTTCAGTCCACCAGCGCGCCGCTCTTCAGGCGGATCACCCGCTGTGCGCGGCCGGCCAGTTCCATGTCGTGCGTCACCAGCACCAGCGTGGTGCCCAGGCCGGCGTTGAGCGCGAAAAGGTTTTCGATCACCAGATGTCCGGTTTCGGCGTCGAGGTTCCCGGTCGGCTCGTCGGCGAAGAGAATCTTCGGGCGGTTGATGAATGCCCGGGCCAGCGCCACGCGCTGTTGTTCACCACCGGACAGTTGCGCCGGATAATGCCCAAGGCGCTCGCCCAGACCCACACGATCCAAGAGCCGCACCGCCTCGTCGCGCACCTGCTTTTGCCCGCGCAGCTCGAGCGGTACCATGACGTTCTCCAGCGCCGTGAGCGTCGGGATGAGTTGAAAGTTCTGGAAGACGAAGCCGACGTGATCGTTGCGCACCCGCGCGCGGCCGTCTTCATCAAGGGCTCCGAGTCGGACGCCTGCGAGCCGGACTTCGCCGGAAGTCGGCTGATCCAATCCTGCGCAAAGCCCGAGCAAGGTCGTCTTGCCGCTGCCGGAAGGCCCGACGATCGCGCAGGTGGAACCGGCGTCGATTTGAAAGCTGACATCACGTACGACCGTCAGGCTGCCGGAGCCATTGGGATAGCTCTTGGTTAGTTGCCGGACTTCCAGGATTACACTCGAATTCACGCGCGGCAGTCTTGTGGGCGCGGCCAGCGTGGTCAAACGGGAAGCGGCGGTGACGTGCGATCGACGTCACGAGTATGTAATGAGCTGGAACTGGCCGCGTCGCGACCAGTAGCGGCGCGAAGGGCACCACGAGGCATCGATGAGTCCGTTCGGACTTGTCGCCCGCTGAACGCGGGCTTGTTTTGTCGCAGCGCGACAAAACCCGCCAGCACCCGCCAGATGCGAACACCCACCTCCGGCCGATGTGAACATTCACTTCACGCCCCGCCGTCCGGCGGGTAGGTTCACGCCGTCGCATGGCCTCCGAGTTTTCCAGACGCAAGCTGTTCACTTTCCTTGCCAGAGCGCGCAAGGACGGGGAGGAAACTCACCCGGGCACGGACGCGACTCCCGAACCACCGCCCGTCCCGACGGGGCCGAAGCTCGCCATCATTCAAGGACGGCACTGCACCGCGCCCGATGACTACTGCGCGCTCTGCGTCGAACGTTGCCCCGAGCCCGGCGCCATGACGGCGCACGACATTATCCCAATGGTCGTGGCGGAACTCTGCACCGGCTGCGGCGTCTGCCAGCAAGTTTGCCCCGCGCCGACGAACGCTGTGCTGCTCATCTCCAAACCGCAGCCGCCTGGGTCCGGGCTGGTATCGTCCGGGAACTGAATTCTTCACCGCCGGGATTTACGTCCGGCACACGCGCGTCTAGCCTCGCCCGCGATGAATCGCATCCGCCTGCTGCCCGAACACGTCGCGAACCAGATCGCGGCGGGTGAGGTCGTCGAGCGTCCCGCCAGCGGGGTGAAGGAACTGGTGGAGACCTCGCTCGACGCGCAGGCCACACGAATCACCGTCGAGGTGCAGGCTGGGGGACGCAGCCTCATTCGCATTACGGATGACGGCGTGGGCATGAGCCGTGACGACGCGTTGCTCTGCCTCGAACGCCATGCCACCAGCAAGATTCAGCGCGCCGAGGATTTAAGCGCGATCCGCACGATGGGCTTTCGCGGCGAGGCCCTGCCGAGCATCGCCAGCGTCAGCCGCATGAGCCTGACCACGCGTGAGCGGGAGAGCGATTCGCCCGCCGCCACGCAGATCATCATTCACGGTGGCAAGATGCTTGAAGTGAAGGAGGCCGGCGCGCCGCACGGCACGAGCATGGAAATCCGCCAGCTCTTCTTCAACCTGCCGGCCCGTCGGAAATTCCTGCGCAGCGAGGAGACGGAATACGCGCACATCCATCATTACCTCACGCTCGCTGCGCTGGCGCATCCCCACGTCGGGTTCACCTTCCTCAAGGACACGCGTCCCGTCTGGCAGCTCCCGCCCGTGCCGACGGACAAGAAACCCGAAGGCCATCTCGCCGCGCTCCGCGAACGGATGCGCGCCCTCTTCGGCAACGAACAGAAGCTGCTGCCGGTGGAGTTCGGCGCCGAGTTCGAGACTCCCGCCGATACCGACGAGCCCGATGAGACAGCGGCCCAATCCGCGATCCACAGTCCGCAATCTACATTTCGTCTGTGGGGTTTCATCGGCCAGCCCGGAGTGTCGCGTTCCACGCGCGAGGACCAGCATCTGTTCGTGAACCAGCGGCCGGTGGAGAATCGCGGGCTGAACTTCGCGCTCGTCGAGGGCTATCACACCGCGCTGATGAAGGGCCGCTTTCCAGTGTGCTGCCTGTTCCTCGAGATCGATCCGGCGGCGGTGGACGTGAACATCCATCCCTCCAAACGCGAGGTGAAGTTCCACGACGAACGCGCCGTCCGCCGTCTCACCGCGCAGGCCGTGCGCGAGGCGTTGCTGGCGTATCACTCCAGCGGCGCGGCACCAGCTGCTGTTCCAGTCGGCAATTCGTCGCCAGCCCCGGCGTTAAACCTTGATGCCACCGTTGATGTCATCGCGAGCACGCCGCCGCCCACGCCTGTGACGAAGGAGTTCCCCACCTTCACGCCGCTCACGGGAACGCCGCTGAACGGCTGGCCCAAGACCCCGATCACCCCGGCCGCCACCGCTCCCGCGCCAACGACGCTCCGTACCGAAACCCCGTCCCTCCCCATCCCCACGCCGTTCGCCCCGGCCAATCCGCAGTCCGCAAACCGCAGTCCGCAGTCGGAAGCCCCCACGCCGTTGCTGAACGTTCCGTTGCGGCTCGTGGGCGTGATCGGCCGGCTCTATGTCATACTCGAGTCCGATCGCGGCCTGGTGCTCATGGACCAGCACGCGGCGCACGAGCGGATTCTCTTCGAGCAGATGCTCAACCGCCTCCAGAGCGGCGACGTGCCTTCGCAACGGCTCCTGCTGCCCGAGACCGTCGAGCTTTCCGTGCGCGACGCCCACTTCCTGCGCGAACAACTCGGCGTGCTCACCCGGCTGGGCGTGGGCTTGAGCGAGTTCGGCGAACGCACGTTCCTGCTCGATTCGCTCCCCCCGACGGTCAAGGCCCCGGACTCGCGCCGCTTCGTCCTAGAGCTCGTGGACGAACTCAAGGCCGCCGGCCAGCAGGTGAATTCCCAGCGTCTCGGCGAGCACACGATCGCCAAGACCGTCTGCCGTCACGCCGTGAAGGCGAACGATCCGCTCGCCGGCCCGGAGCTGGAGAATCTCGTCAACGACCTGCGCCAGTGCGCCATGCCCTACACGTGTCCGCACGGTCGCCCGACGCTGATCGAAATGAACTACCGCGAGCTGGAGAAGAAGTTCGGGCGGCTGGCGTAGAACGACGGCGCAGAAACTTGCTGAATAAATCGGGCGGAAGACTACGCTGCGCGCACTATGGACATTCAAGTCGCGGTCTTGTGTGACGCCGCCACCGACAACAACGGCAAGCTGAACATCCTCGGCACGTTCGACACCATCTACACATCGCAACTGCCCGCCATCCACCCGCAATGTTCCATCGCCATCCGCATGACCTTCGGCAAGTCCGAGGAAGGTGCGCACAAGTTGAAGCTCAATTTCGTGGATGAAGACGGCAAGTCCGTCATGCCGCCCATCGAGATCCCCGTTGACGTCGGCGTGCCGGACGAAACCATCTTCCTCTCGCGCAATTTCATCGTGAACATCCAGAAGCTGAAGTTCGAAAAGGAGGGGCTGTACTCGATTGACCTCGCAGTGAACGGCCGGCAGGAAGGGAACATCCCTCTGCTCGTGAAGTTGATGCCGGCGAACCAGGGCGCAGCCGGTCCCAACTGACGCTCGTCCCCATGGCCTTCGCGCAACTCACCCGCCTCGGCGATCCGATTCTCCTGCTCCAGCGCAGCCTGGAACGCGGGCGTCTCGGCCACGCCTACCTGTTCTACGGTGGCGAACTCGCCCCGCTCGAAGCCGTGGCGCGCGGACTGGCCAAGACGTTGAACTGCGCGCAGCCCCCGCAACGCAATGCCGCCGGCCTGCCCTTGGACAGTTGCGACGCCTGCCCGAGCTGCCAGAAGATCGACGAGGACGCCCACCCCGACGTCATGTGGGTGCGTCCCGAGTCGAAGTCCCGCGTCATCCGCATCGACCAGATGGTCGAGCGCAAGGACTCGATGCGGCCGCTGCTGCCAGCGATGCACCTCAAGCCCACCGAGGCGCGCTTCAAGGTCGGCATCATCGTCGCGGCGGATCGCCTGAACGAGAACGCGGCGAATGCGTTCCTGAAAACTCTCGAAGAGCCGCCGTCGGACTGCGTGTTCATCCTTGTCACGGCGGAGCCGCAGCGGTTGCTCGACACCATTCTCTCGCGCTGCCTGCGGTTGAACTTCGGCTCGGATGCCGCAGCGACGGCAGTGGCTCCGATTGATCCGTGGCTGGCGGACTTCGCCCGGCAGGCGTCCGGCGAGCAGCGCAGCCTGATGAGTCGCTACGCGCTCTTGTCCTCCTTGCTGGCGCGGCTTGGCGAGATCAAGCAGGCGTCCGGCGAAGCGGCGGCCAAACGTTCACCGCTCGAACAGCACGACGACATCGAATCGAGCCTGAAGGAAAAGTGGGAGGACGAGTTGGTTGCTGCGACGGAGGCAGAATACCGCCGTGAGCGGGCGGAGTTGCTCGGCCGGTTGCAATGGTGGCTGCGCGACGTATGGCTGCGGTCACTCGCTGTCGGCGACGACTTGCTGCGCTACCCGACGTTGTCCGACGCGGCCTCGGCGCTGGCGCGCCGGCTCACTCCGCAACAGGCGATGGAGAATTTGCAGGCGATGGAACGGTTGCAGCGGCTCCTGGCCTCGAATGTCCAGGAAGCACTGGCGCTGGAGGTCGGGCTCCTGCGGTTGAAGTTGTAGCCAGGAGAGTTGGTTCCTTGCGACGGTAGCGCGGAGCTGCTGCTCCGCCGCGGAAGGAACGAACACCTCAACGCCTTCGCGCAAATCGCAATTCGCTGCGAATCCGATGTGTCGCAGCAGCGACGCGCTACCGGGGGCGTATCAGCGCCTTTACGGCTGGGCCACGCCGGAGGGGGGCGGCGACTTCGCTGGAGTAGCGTTCGATGCACATGTGCATCTGGTCGAGGGGAAGAATCTTCTGCGCGGCACCCATCCGGATGGCTTCGCGCGGCATTCCGAAGACGACGCAGCTCGCCTCGTCCTGGGCAACGGTGGTGGCACCGGAGTCTTTCAGGCGGAGCATCCCGGCTGCGCCGTCGGCACCCATTCCCGTGAGCAGCAACGCGAGAGAATGCGGCGCAGCTCCGGCGCGCACGGCGGAGTCGAAGAGTATGTCCACGGCGGGGCGCTGATGATGAACCATCGGGCCGTCGTTGAGTTCCACGAGATAGCCGGAGGCCGTCTTGCGCAGGACCATGTGATGACCGCCGGGCGCGATGAGCGCGAGTCCGGGACGAACGACATCGCCGCTCTTCGCTTCGCGGACTTCAAAGGCGCACTGGCCGTTCAAGCGATCGGCAAACGCCTTCGAGAAGTGCGCAGGGATGTGCTGAACGATGCAGATGCCGGGAAGATCCGGGGAGAGCTTGGTGAGCACGGCCTTCAACGCCTCAGTACCTCCGGTGGACGCGCCCATGAGGATGAGTTGCTTCGAGTTGTAGTTGCGGCCGGAGCCGTTGGCGCGGTGCGCGGGCGGGCCGACTGCGGTGATGGACGGCCGGATGGACGCCAAGGGCGATGCCCCGGCGGGGGCTGCCACAGTCGACTTGCTGATGAAGATCGTTTCGCCGGTGCGCCGACGAACTTTTGCCTGAAAGGCTGCCTTGATCTTGGAACAAAGCTCCGCGCCGTTGGCTGTGGCCGAATAGGAGCCGCTCGGCTTGGCCATCACGTCTACGGCACCGGCCTGGAGAGCTTCGAGAGCCTTGTCGGAATTCACCGTGGTGAGCGAGCTGATGATGATCACCGGCATCGGACGGTGGAGCATGATGAGCTTGAGGACGCTCAGGCCGTCCATGCGCGGCATCTCAATGTCGAGCGTGATGACGTCGGGGTTGAGCTTGAGAATCTTGTCGCGAGCGACGTAAGGGTCGATGGCGGTGCCGACCACTTCGATCTCAGGATCGGCCGAGAGGTGATCCGTCAGCGCCTTGCGCACGATGGCGGAGTCATCCACGATCAGAACACGAATCTTTCGGTTGAGCATGGGTCAGGATTTGATTTTGACGAGCGACTGGATGGTGGAGAGTTGCTCGAAGGTCTTGATCATGTAGCCCGGGAGCCGTTCTGGTTTCATGCGGACGAGGTCCAGGGCTTCGTCTCGTCCGGCGAGTGCAAAGGCCTTGTGCCCGTAACCAAATCCCATGAAGTAGGCGACCATGTTACCGAGGTAAACATAGGCGGCGAACTTCTCGAACCCCTTGGCTTCCGCCGGCTGGTGATGGTGGGTCACCGCGCTGACGATGTTCTCCGGAAATTTCCAGCGGGCGAGCAGGCGTCCGCCCACTTCGCCGTGATGCACGCCCAGCAGCCGCTTCTCAGTGTCCACGAGCGAGCCTTCCTCGGGCTGGCTGTTGGCGAGCACTTCGGCGTAGGACTTCTCGAGTGCCTCTGTGAGGACGATCTTGCCGACGTCGTGCAGCAACGCGGCAGTGAAGACCGTGTTCTCGTCGCCATCGTCGTCGCGGGCCATCATCTGCGCGGCGACAGCGGCGGTGACGGAGTGTTCCCACAACTCGCCGGCGTTGATACCGTAACCAGTCTGCGCCGGGCCGAGCATCTTGGTGCCAGCGGTGGCGGCGACGAGTTGATAGACGCGCTTGAAGCCGAGGCGGACGACGGCCTCGCCGATGTCGCCGACGGGGCTGGCACCGGCGAAGAACGCGCTGTTGCAGGTCTTCAGCAGCGAGGCGGTGAGGCCCGGATCGAAGAGGATGAGTTTGACGATGCGGTCGGCATCGACGTCGTCCTTGGCGAGCAACGCGAGCAGCTCCGGCAGGATGGCCGGGGCGGGCGGCAGCGACTGCACGCGGTCGATGTACTCGTCTATGGTTTGCATAGGATTGTCTCCTGTGCCTGGCCGGAAACCTTGAGGCGAACCTGACCAGTGGCGATGTTGAGATGCACGGTGCGGTTGACGAGGCCGCCGACTTCCTCCGCTTGAATGCGCAGAGCGTGTTCCGTGAAGAGCTTCTTGAGCGTGTCGCAATTCCGCGCGCCGATGTTGAAGTGTCCGCCCATGTCCATGATCTGCGCGCCGCCGGCCACTGTGATGATCATGCGGTGCTTCTCAGCGCGGAGCTGATAGGCCGCGCGGAACAACGCCGGCACACCCGTGTCCACAAACATTCCGGGCTGCTTGGCGGCTTTGTTGGAATCAATGGTGGAATCCGGAAGCATGATGTGGAGCAGCCCGCCGACCTTGACCACCGGATCGTAAATGGTGATGCCGAGGCACGAGCCGAGCGAATACGTCGTGAGCGTCAGCGACGCGTTGTTCGAGACCGCCATCTCGGCGATCCCGACGACGACCTTCTGGTCGAATCCGGCTTGTGACAGTGATGGAGCCGGCATGGATCAGGGCTTCTGGTAGATGCTGGGTTTGAGGCATCGCAGGCCGATGTTCAGTCCGTTGAGGCTTTCCGAGTGCCCGATGAGCAGGTAACCACCGGGCACGAGGAACTGGGCCAATCGCTGGACGAGTTGTTCCTGTGTGGGACGATCGAAGTAGATCATGACTTTGCGGCAGAAGATGACCTCGAACGGGCCGGGCATCGAGTAGCTCCCCAGCAGGTTCACGTTCTTGAACTGAATGCGATCGATGAGCTCCTGCTTCACGCGGTAATGGCCGTCCATTTCCTTGAAGCCTTTCTGGAAATACTTCCGCCACCATTCGCGCGGCAACGACTCCAGACGATCCGTGGGATAGATGCCCTTCTGCGCGGTGCCGAGCGCCTTGGTGGAAACGTCCGTCGCGTGGAGCTTCCAGTCCCAGCCGCCAGCCAGGGGATATTTCTCGTTGATGGTGAACGCGAGGCTGTAGGGCTCCTCGCCTGTCGCACACGCCGCGCTCCATACCTGGAAATTCTTTTTCGTGCCCAGCAGCTTCGGCAACGCCGTGCCCGTGAGGAAATCGAAGTGATCCTTCTCGCGCATGAAGTGCGTGAAGTTCGTCGTCAACGCATCAGTCATGTGCGTCAGCTCGTCTTCGTCATTCGTGCGCCGCAGGTAGTCACAATACTCCGTGAGAGTCTGAAATCCGTGGTGCCGAAAGCGCTTCCCCAGTCGGGAGCTGATCAACTGCTGCTTGCCGTCGTGCAGACGGATGCGTGTACGTTCGTAAACGAGGTTGATGATGAAGTCGTACTCGCTGGCTTCGCTCGTTGTCTTCGGCATGTCGTGCATCCCCGCAGTGCCGGTGTATTCCGGCCCGTGGCAGCACGAATTCCATCGGCGGCTTTGGGGATCACTTGACGACAAATCTGCCGGGCCGACGTGGAAACGCCCGCGCGGAGACTTTTGGAGGGAAATCGTGGGCGGGGCCGGCCCGGTTCGCGCAGCAACGCGGCGGCTACGCCTTGAGCTTCCGCTCGAGGATCTCGCCCACCACGCCGGGGTTCGCCTTGCCCTTGCTGACCTTCATCACCTGCCCCTTTAGGAAATTCAGGGCGGCCACCTTTCCGGCCTTGAAATCCCCTGCGGGCCCCGGGTTAGCCGCGATCACTTCATCGCAGAACTTTTCCAACGCCCCGGTGTCGCTCACCTGCGCCAGACCTTTCTCCTGCACGATCGTTGCCGGTGCCTTGCCGGTCTCGAACATCTCCGCGAAGACCTGTTGCGCGGCGGAACTGCTGATGGTCTTGGCCTCCACCAGTCCAGCGAGTTCCACCAACGCAGCCGGCGTGAAGCGCAAGTCCGCGAGCCCGGTCAGCTTCATGTCCGCCAGCTCAAGGCCCAAGGCGGCCTGCTCCGCCACTTCGCGCTCGCGCGTCTCGCCAAGGCGGGCGCGCAGGTTGTTGATGACCCAGTTGGCGACGGCTTTCGGATGAGTCGATTGCTTCGCGACAGTCTCGAAATAGTTCCCAAGCTCAACGTCGTTCTTGAACACCTCGGCATCGCCCGCAGGCAGTTGGTAGTCGCGGATGAACCGTTGCTTGCGCGCCAATGGAAGTTCCACCAGACGGGAACGCACTTCGTTCAGCCAGGCGTCCGTCGGGCGGAACGGCAACAGATCGGGTTCGGGAAAATAACGGTAATCGTGCGCGTCTTCCTTCGTGCGCATCTCCTCGGTGATGCCCGCAACGTCGTCCCATCGACGCGTGGACTGGATCAAGCGACCGCCCTTGGTGACCACTTCGATCTGGCGCGGAATCTCGTGCTCCAGCGCCTTTCGCACGCCGGAGAAGGTGTTCATGTTCTTGATTTCAATCTTCGCGCCGAGACCGGTGGTGCCCTTCGGACGCACGCTGATGTTCACGTCGCAGCGCACCATGCCCTTCTCCATGTCGCAGTCGCTGATGCCGCCGTAAGTGAGGATGTCCTTGAGCGCGTTCAGATACTCATATGCCATGTCCGGGCTGGTGAGGTCAGGCTCGGAAACGATTTCGAGCAACGGCAAGCCGCCGCGATTGAAGTCCACGCCGCTGTGACGATCAAAATGACTGTTCTTGCCGACGTCCTCCTCAAGGTGCGCGCGGGTGATGCGGACCCGCTGGATGCGGCCTTCGAACTCAAAATCAACGTAGCCCGCGATGGTCGAAGGATGCGCGAGTTGTGTGACCTGGTAGTTCTTGGCGACGTCGGGGTAGAAGTAGTTCTTCCGGTCGAACATGGCGAGCCGCGGGATGGAGCAGTTCAACAACAGGCCGGCGAGCGCGGTCAGGCGCAGCGCCTCGTCATTGGCGACCGGCAGAACGCCGGGCATGCCGAGGCAGACCGGGCAGACATTAGTGTTCGGTGGGGCACCGAATGCATTCGCGCAACCGCACCACATCTTGGACTTGGTCTTGAGCTGCACATGCGTCTCCAGACCGATAACGGCTTCGTATTCCATAAAGCGCCGCGAGTGAACCACAGGGCACGCGCGGAGAAAACAACAACTTCGGGGTCAGTCCAAGGTTTCAAGCAATCTAGCATGAGTGCATTAAACCTTTGACTGACCCCGCAGGTAGGCGATCACTAGTTCAGGCAGATCACTGCTATACCCACCTTCCAGCGCGCTAAACATAGGCACGCCGAGCTTCCTTAGCGATTCCCCGAGCCACTCGAAGTCTTCGGCTTCCAAGGTTTCCTGCGCCAGCGGATCACGGGCGTAGGCGTCGAACCCGGCGGAAACGGCGATGAGGTCTGGCTTGGCTTTGGCCAAATCGTCCAGGGCGCGTTGGAGCACCTGGCGATATTCGCTGCGCGGCGTGCGGGGCGCGACGGGGTAATTGAAGCAGTTCTGCCCGACATCACCGGAACCAGTGCCGGGATAGCACGGGTGCTGGTGGATGGAGTAAAACACGGCACAGGGAGTCCCCAGCAGGATGTTCTCCGTGCCGTTGCCGTGATGCACATCGAAGTCGAACACCGCGACCTTCTTTGCGCCAGTCGCGATCGCCTCTAGGGCGGCGATGGCGATGCTGTTGAGGTAGCAGAATCCCATGGTGCGATCGCGTTCCGCATGGTGGCCGGGCGGACGCATGACGCTGAACGCCGGTTCGCCCTTCCGCGCCAGGGCCAGCGCCTGCAAGGCCGCGCCGACGGAGTGTTGGGCGTGGCTGAAGATCTCGGGATACGCGGGCGTGTCCGCATCGAAATCCGCATCGGCAGCTTTGACACGCGCGACCATGTCGGGCGTGTGGGCGCGAAGCAGAACGGAATCAGGCACGTCGGCCAGGGGCGCGGTCCAGTTGAGCGGGAGGGCCGTTTGGGCTTTGAGCGCTTCGACAGTTCGCGCCACGCGTTGGGGGCGTTCGGGGTGACCGGCGGTGCGATAGGCGGTGCAGCGTTCGTCGGTGATGATCGTCATGACGGACGTAAGAATCCGGGAGCAGAGAACCGCCTAGCAATCAAAATTCCTTCTTCCGCCGGCTGGCGATCCACTCGGCAAGTTCGCGCTGAAGGTTCGCCCGCAGCGGCGCGATTGCGCGTACGAGCCTACCTTCCGCCCCGAGAATCTGGTCGGCCAGCGTCACGAGAAGGACGTTCGGCACCGCTTGCGGGCGGAGCTTGAGGACGTATTCCAGCGCCTCGCGTTCGCGGGTGTTACCCAGCGCCTGGCTGGCGAGTGCGAAGGCCGCCGCAGGCGAACGGCTCGAACCGGCGTAGCAGTGGACGAGCAATGTCACAGGCTTCCCATCACCAGCGGCCTTCAGGCAGTGCCCGCCGAATTTCAGGATGCGTTCCACGTGGTCGCGGTTCGGCGCGATGCCGGACATGGTGTAGGCCTCGCGTTCGCTGTCCATGTCGTGGAAATGGAACTGTTCGTGCGTGCCGCGAAACCAGCGGGGCGTGGCTTTGGGCGTGCCAGGGTCTTCGAGCGACAGCAGATGCGTGATACTGTCTCCGGCAAAGCCGTCGATCTCATTCTTCCCGCAGACGAACAGGCGATAGGGCAGCGGCGTCATGGATGCGCGGCCAAACTGCGACACCATTCGCCCGAGCGCAAGAGTGGCGACGCACCTCCAGCGCGGCTCGATTGTAAATTCTTTCGTGCCATCGAAAAGATCTTCGGCGCGGCTGGTGGGGCGGGATTCGATCCGCTGCGGCGTTTGGGAATGCTTTCCTTTGCCGCAGTGGAGCGCGACTCCACACACCGCCGGCAATCCGCTCCCGGCCCGTCGGAGGCGCGGTCAAAAATGCTTTGAACAAACGCGATGGATTTCGTTCCAAGCTCCGTCGAAAGATTTGACGCTCCGGTGCGCGCTCGTTACACCATAGCCGAACCGGGCCCGAAGTTCGACTGCGGCCCTTTGTGTGGCTGGTTTCTCAATGCACGCTTCAATATTTTTATTCGCGGAATCTGAACTGCTCTACGTGTGGGACAAGGCCACGTTCGAGGGCAAGGCGATTATCGTTATCCTGATCATCTTCTCCATCTTCGCCTGGTCCGTCATGGCGCAGAAGGCCATGCAGATGCGGCGCGCGGCGCGGCTCAATCGCTTTTTCGAAGCCGAGTTCCGCACGCAGAAGCACGTTCTCGACGTGCATGACCGCAAGCTCCAAGTGCCGGACTGTCCGCTCTTTGTCGTCTATCAGGAAGGCTGTCGCGAACTGGACGCGCGTCTGCGCGGTTCCGCCGCTCCCGGTACAACCCCGTCCGCCGGCCGCAAGCGCTACGTTTCACTCAAGGGCATGGAGCATGTGAAGCGCACGCTCGAACGCACCGTCGCGCAGCAGGCTCTCAAGCTGGAGTCTGGCCTCATCACCCTCGCCATCGCGGTTAGCGGCGGGCCGTTCCTCGGGCTGCTCGGCACCGTGTGGGGCGTCATGAGCGCGTTCAGCTACGTGGCGATGAAAGGCAGCGCGGACTTGAAGACGATGGCTCCCGGCGTTTCCGGCGCGCTCATCACCACCGTCGCCGGCCTGCTCGTCGCCATCCCGTCGATGTTCGGGTACAACTGGCTCGTCCACAATCTGCGCGTCCTCACGGTCGAGCTGGACAACTTCGCCCAGGAACTCGTCTCGCACATGGAGACGGAATACCTGCGCGAGGACGACGAGAACATTCCGCCGCCGCAGTCCTGACCCCGCGCCGACGATGAGACGTTTTTCCCAACGCAACAGCCTGGTCACGCTGTCGGACATCAACATCACGCCGCTGCTGGATCTCGCGTTCGTGCTGTTGATCATATTTATCATCACCACGCCGCTGCTGGAACAAGGTCTCAACCTCAAGCTCCCTGCCGGCGGCCAGGCCGACAACCAGAAGATCAACCCCAAGGACGTCCGCACCGTGGACATCAGCTCGCGCGGCGACTGCAAGTTCCGCGAACGCTACTACCCGCCGCAACAACTCGCCGCGTTGCTCAAGGCCGAGCAATCCCGCAACCCGAACCTGATCGTTTATATCCGGGCGGATCAGGACGGCGCGTGGAAACACCCCGCCTCGTTGCTGCATCACCTCGAAGTCGCGGGCGTCGTCAACGTCTCCATGCGCACCGACCCGACCGCGCCGCCGCGCCGCTAGCGGCTCCGACCAAAGGACACACGCTCGATGGATCGACTCCAAAAAAAATGCCTCCTCAGCTCGGCCGGATTTCACGGCTTCCTGTTGTTGTGCCTGGCATTTGGGTCGGCCTTCTTCGTGTCCAAGCCCAAGGAGATGCCGCAGTCCAGGCTTCAGTTCGTGCCCACGAGGATTGTGGAGAACGCCCTCTCCGGAGGCGGCGGCAACCCCAACATCGCGCGCACCGACGATGTTCAGAAAGGTTCGCCGACAGCGCCCAAGCAACTGATGGAGCCGCCGGCCCAGGCACCGAAGCCATCGCCCACTCCGCCCAAGCCCGCGCCGCCGGAACCTGATTCGGAACCGGTGGCCGAAACGAAGCCCGCCGCGAAACCGCCCGAGCCCGTCAAGACGCCGCCCAAGCCCGTCACCAAAAAGCCCGCGCCCACGAAACCGGTGGAAACCGCGAAGCCCAAGCCCACAGACAAGCCGCCGGAGAAGCCTGCGCCCGTAAAGCCACGCATCGACCTCAGCGACCTCAAGCCCGTCACGCGCACCACGGACGACAAGCGCAAGGCCGAGGCCGAGGAGGAAGCGCGTGAACAAGCCCGCGAGCACGCTCGGCAGGTGGAACGCCAGCGCCAGCAGCGGATCGCTGATGGAAAACGCATCGCGGAACGTTTCAACCGCGCGGCCAGCGACGTGCAGCAACTCGGCTTCGAGGACGGCACGAAGGTCGTGGTCGGCGGCCCCGGCGGCGAAGCCTACGCCAGCTACGGGGCAATTGTTCAAGACGCCTATCAGCGCGCTTGGAAAGTGCAGACGCGGCTTTTCCCTGAGCTGAACGACGAAGATTTCACGGGCGAAGTCCGCGTAGTCATCGCTCGCGATGGGCGCGTCGTGGACTCGCGGATCGTGCGCCGTTCCACGAGCGCTGCGATGAACCGCTGCTTGCAACGCACTCTCGATTCCGTGCGGCAGATCTCGCAGCCCTTCCCGGCTTACATCACCGAGTCCGAACGCCCTTTCAACATCGAATTCAACCTGAAGACCAATCGCACCACCGGATGAACCCACGTCTCCCGAATTTCGTCACCGCCCTGCTCGCCCTTGTTTCGCTGACCGTCGCTCCGGCTCTGCGTAGCGCGGAAAAACTGGTGATCACTGAATACCGCGACTCGCTCGGATTTCTGAAGCCCGTTCCCGTGAACATCAGCGGCTTCACCGGCGAAGCGGAGGCGGTGCTCAAGTCCGACCTCCTGTTCATGGGCATCGCGAATGTCCCGGTTGCGGAAGCCCAGTATTTGATCACCGGCAGCAACGCCGGCCGCGTTGAAGGCCGCTTGGCCGACAAGGTCACGAAACATCTTCTGCTCAATAAAGCCTACAATGGAGGCACGCAACGGCAGCAGGTTCACGCGCTGGCAGACGACATCGCCAAGGCGCTGACCAAGCTGCCCGGCATCGCCCAAACCAAGATCGCCTTCAAGGCCGAGAAGGGCCGGGC
>SXGS01705779.1_pt1 | contig 23271 bp, 20 predicted proteins | sample 3174681 | NCBI WGS metagenome assembly SXGS01 (sample SAMN11356861, study PRJNA531348) | freshwater metagenome | isolation source: freshwater sample F1-80 | place: China: Fuxian Lake, Yuxi | collected 2017-12-25
GGCTCCTCACCAACAGGTCCGAAACATGCGCGCAGATCCCTGTCCCGCTCTTCAGCCGAAGGTCGCCACGAACTGTTCAAGATTTACTACACCCCAATGCGGACTCCTTGAAACCCATTGGGGTGGTAACACCGTTCGTCCTTTGCGGCAAGGATCTCCGAGAAATTCCTCGCGCCATTCGAGACACACGCCAACTGCGTCAGTCGATTCAGAGCAGTCTTTTGTTCGCCGCGATTTACAACGTTCTCGGGATGTTATTGGCCGCCACCGGACAGTTGCACCCGGTCGTGGCAGCTCTGCTCATGGTCGGCAGCAGCGTCATCGTCGCCTGGCGATCGCTGCGGCTCGGCGCAGACTGTCATCCAGTCACCGTGCCGCCCGTCGAGAAATTCTCCAGCCAAGTGCCGCTTCAACGAAGCCTCTGGGCTGCCAGCTTTTTGGTCCAGATTCCTCTGTTGAGTTATCTTGGCCAACTCCGTAGCGCCGAGATCGTGCTGGTATCGACACTGCTTATGGCTGTGGCGATTCTCTCGGATCGTCATCGCCGCAAAGCACTTTCCAACGTGTCAACAGCGCGGGTCGATCTTTCAGTGAACTGGCTGGCGATGTTTCTTGCCATGCTGGGTCCCGGAAATCTCGGCATGCTCGCTGGTTGGTGGATTGATGCGGGATTCGGGCCAGTTTTGCGGGAGGGCGTCTGCCTCTGCTGCCAATCCAATCATTATTTCAATCTCCAAGGACGGATCCCCTGGATGCCCATCGGAATGCTGGCCACAGGAATGCCCTGGATGTGGCGAGGGTTTTCCAGGGCGACAACTAGGTTGGGACGATGGCTCGCCGCAACCTGGGTCGGAGTCAGTATGGTCTTCGGAATGTCCTGGGGCGCCGACTTCGTTCTGAAATGGGCAGGCCCCATGCACCCCAGCCAATTTCTCCTGGCCTTCGGCGGCATGACCCTTGGCATGCTGCTGTTCATGGGATTCGCCTGCGCCCTGGCTCAATCGATCATTCCCCGACAAGATGCTCAATGTCTTCGCGGCTGATGGTAAAGATATCCATGTCTTTCTTGATGGCACCCAAGCTCACCAGACACTCCGTGAACAGTTCGCGCGTCCGCAGTTCCAACGCCTTGCTGTCCATATCCGTCATCACCTTTAGAATCCCCTGCCCTTTGCGCACATGCGTTCGCTCGTCGCTGCGAATGAAATCCGCCACGTGGTACAACAGCGCGTCGTTCTTATCCGCAGCCGTGTCAATCAATCCATTGATGGTCTTCAACACCCCCACTTCCCCAAAGAGATTGATCTCGGCCATCGCAAACGCCGGGTCCATCGGCCCGCGACATGTCGATCCGGTCAGCCGGTTCCGAAGCTCAAATGGGTCGTAGCCACACGCCAGCAACGCCCGATGCCCAATCTCCGTATGGCGCGCCTCGTCCCAGGTGATCCGTGCGAGATCGTACTCCGATTGGAAGTCCTTAAATCGAATGTCCCAAATGAATGTACCAAAGGCCTAGATGGCATCCACCTCATCTCGTTGGGTCCGAATGAACCTCAGACGCAGACTCTCATAGGAATCCTTGGGAAACCGGCTCTGACCATCCGCGACATCGTAATCACCCGTATTCTTGAAGGTGTCAAAGCGCACATCCCGCAACGGCACCGTGCCACGTTCGAACGGTTTCAACTCGGAGCGAAGTACCCCCGGAGATTCTCCCCTCGGATCGCTCCCTGACACACCACCGATGCTTCGAAGCAGTCGCTCCAAGTGCCATTGCCACGCAGTTAGCCCGGCTTCCTCAACACCACCATCCAAATAGGCCCCGATCGCCGCATCCACCCAGGCCAGCATGAGTTCGTAGTCGGTGAGAATCCGCTTGAGACAACGAATGGTCGGCACATCCGTGACCGGATCAGTGTTGTCGATATGATGCCGGTAGGCCCTCTCCAACGCGCGGCCCAAAACCTGGTGAATACCCACCAGCAGTTCAGGCGCCGACGCGGCACTCAACACCTCCTCAATCAATCGATCAATCTCCGGTTCGCGAAAGGCATCGATTTCCTTGGGACGCATCTCCTGCTCTGTCAACCGCTCACGCAAGAATCGGGCGGCATCGGCGTGATAGAAAATGTGGCGACCCGTCTCCAGTTTGATCTCAAACTCCGGGATTGTGAGTGTCCAAGCCCCCAACGCCTGCATGAGTCGACGCTCGAGATAGAAGTACCGGAGCAATCGCCGAGAATTCTCGGCCACCGTGTAACTGCCGCCCAACGGCCGACGATCTCGCGGAAATCGATAGGGAAACGACCGCGCGCGATCCACTGCGGCCTCCCGTTGCCCCGGAACGCCGCTGTAGGGGATTCCACTGGCTGAAAGAGGCGTCACGGAGGAAAGTGATTCAGGGTGATTCATGGCGATATTGACGACGTTTACTGGGCATCGGAACTTCCCCATGCAACGCCCGCCGACCCAAAACCGTCAAGCGGGTTCCTCTCTACCCGATCGCCCAGGGCGCTTTTCCGAGTTACCGACATTTGGAGATCGGTTGTCCTCGGAATTTCCCCAAAAGCGGTGGAGGGCCACTGCGCTGCTATTCGAGTGGCACCACTCGATGGATTCTGCCCGCGACTGCCCTCTGCCGCTTTTCGCCCCAGCTTCCCATGCGATGCCGGTTACTCGGAAATGAGCCCGACTGCCCAGCGACTTCTCATGCACAGAGTCATGGGGTTAGCTTTTTCAAACAGATCGCATCGATTTTTGTTCCCTGTCAGGCCTGGGGTTGGAGTAGGTTTGCTGCATGAGTTCCCGACGCTTGCTTTCCACATTGATGGCGTTTGTTGTCACCCCCATCCTTTTCGGCGAGGTACCACGCGTGTTGCCGGCGGGCCAAGTCCCCAAGGATGCCCGACTCCAACCACTCAAAGATTTGGATGGTTACTTTCCGTTCACGCCACCGTCCTCCCCCGACGAATGGGCCAAACGCGCAGAATTGGTGAAACGCCGGGTGCTGGTGTCTCAGGGACTCTGGCCCATGCCCACCAAGACCCCGCTCAAGGCCGTCCTCCATGGGCGGGTCGAACGCGATGCGTACACCGTGGAGAAGGTTTACTTCGAGAGTTTTCCTGGCTTCTTTGTTACCGGCAACTTGTACCGGCCCACCGTCGTGTCCGGAAAGGTTCCGGGGGTGTTGTTCGCCCATGGTCATTGGGCGAATGCACGGCTGACCGAGAGTACCGATGCAGAATTGCACCGCGAAATCGCCGAGGGGGAAGAGCGCTTCGAGGAAGGCGGACGGAGCCGCTTTCAATCCATGTGCGTGCAACTGGCTCGAATGGGATGCGTCGTGTTTCAATACGACATGCTCGGCAACTCAGATTCCCAGCAGATTTCCATGGAACTAGCCCACGGGTTCGGCAAACAGCGGCCCGAGATGAATACCGTGGAAAACTGGGGATTGTTCAGCCCTCAGGCAGAATCCCATGCTCAGAGCATTATGGGGTTGCAGACGTGGAATTCCATCCGTTCCCTGGACTTCCTGCTGGAGTTGCCCGAAGTGGATCCCGAACGTCTCGCCTGTACCGGCGCATCGGGCGGTGGCACTCAAACCATGATACTGGGGGCCATCGATCCTCGACTCAAACTCTCGTTCCCAGCCGTGATGGTCAGCACCTCCATGCAAGGAGGTTGCACCTGCGAAAATGCATCACTACTCCGGGTCGGCACAGGCAATGTCGAATTCGCCGGAGTGTTCGCTCCGAAACCTCAGGGCATGACTTCAGCCAATGATTGGACCAAGGAAATGAGCACCAAGGGATTTCCGGAGCTCAAGAATCTCTACAAATTGCTGGGAGCTCCCGAAAATGTGGTCCTCAAACGCGGCGAACACTTCCCTCACAATTACAATGCCGTCTCACGTGGCGCCTTCTATAACCTCCTCAATCGCCACTTCAAACTCGGCAAGAGCGAACCCGTCCTCGAACGCGATTACAAGCGCCATCCTCGCGAGCAACTCACCGTCTGGGATGCCTCCCATCCACAACCCCAGGGGGGACCCGACTTCGAACGTAAACTCCTTCGTTATTGGCACGACAACGCCCAGTCGCAGCTCAAACAAGAACTCCAGTCCGTCGACCGTTTCAAAAAAACCGTCGGTGGCGCACTGGATATCGTATTGGACCGTGCGCTTTCCTCCGCCGGCGAGGTTACCTGGGATCAACTCCAAAAGATCGACCACAATTCATGGCTCGAAATGCGCGGACTCATCCGCCATTCCGGCCTCAAGAGCGAATTACCCACCGTCTTCTGTTATCCCAAAACGTGGAATGGCAAAACCGTGGTCTATCTCACGGCCCACGGTAAGTCGTCGCTCTACTTTAACGACGGAGCTCTAAAACCCGAACCCAAACGCTTGGTTGACTCCGGGGCCGTTCTCGTGGGCGTGGATCTCTTGCACCAAGGGGACTTCATGGCCGATGGACAACCTCAGGCACGGGCGCCCAAAGTGAACAACCCGCGCGAGGCTGCCGCTTACTCCTTCGGCTACAATAATACCGTGTTCGTACAACGCGTGCACGACGTTCTCTCGGTCGTTCGGTTTGTTCGGACCCACGAAAAGAAATCCAAACAGGTCGCCATCTTGGGTGTGGAAGGTGCCGGCCCCATTGCCGCCGCCGCTCGCGCCCTAGCAGGTGCCGATATTGACATCGCTGCGATCGATTCCGCTGGATTCCGGTTCGGAACCGTCCCGGATATTTTCTCACTCGACCTGGTGCCCGGCGGCGCAAAATATCTCGATCTCCCTGGCATGCTGGCGCTTTCAGCTCCGAACCGATTATGGCTGGGCGGAGAAACCGGCAGCGAAGCCGAGTTGGTCAAGAATTTTTACAAAACCGCGGGCGCTGAGGGTGCCTTGTCCTTATACAACGGTAGCGCCGAGGTGGCGACCTCCCAAGCGGTCTCCTGGCTTCTCAACCAACACTAAATCCTACACGGGCATCGCAGAATTGCCTTCCTTCACCTCGCCAGCACTACAAACTCGCCCCATGTGTCTCCGCATGCCGATTCGGCCATTTGCCTGGATGATCTGTGCGTCAACATTGGCGGCCACCAGTTGGTTGCTCGCCCAGTCGCCACGGGTGAAAACCGGAGGCTCCACGTTCTTCGAGCGTGAAGGAGGACGCGCCCGCACACGCTTCCATGGGGACGTCACCCAGCAACCCGATGGGAAAATGCTGCTCACCAAGTTTCGAATGGAAACACTCACGGAACGCGAGGCGCCCGACATGAGGATCGAGGCACCTCAATGTTTCTTCGATCTGCCCACCAAAAGCGCTTGGTCTTCCGGAGCACTGAAAGTAAGCCGAGCCGATGGCTTTTTTACGCTCGAAGGCGAGGGATTCACCTGGAATCAAAAAGACACCCGCCTCGTGATCTCGAACAGCGTCCGCGCCGTCATCCGAAGAAACCTGTTTTCCCCCACCAACTCCCTCACGAAGTGATACTCACTCCCTCGGGAGAGCCAGATCCCTCTCAAGACCGATTGTACGATTGCCACGCATGAAGCATTACCTCATCTCCTACCTGGTCCTTTCCGCCGCCGCATTCGTGGGCGCCGCCGATTCCACCTCGGTCACTGCCGAAGAGACGGAGATCACGTCTAAAAGTTTCGTCTTCGATCAAAAGGCTGAATTCGTGCACTTCAAGGAAACCGTGAAGGTGTTCAACCCAGGAGTCATGACATTGACCTGCGAAGATCTTGTCGCCAAGCTCCCACGCGGCGGGGGTGTCGAAAGCATTATCGCCTCCACCAACGTCGTGATTGAGTACATTAGTGGAAAATCCACAAACTTCGCCAAAGGAGACAAAGCGGTCTACACCAAGACCAACGAAGTGCTCGTAATCACCGGCACACCAGGTGGTACGATGCCCGAACTGGTCCGGGAAGGCATGGCAATCCGTGCTGAGGTCATTGGCATGGATCTCGCCAATGGTCGCTACAAATTCGAAGGAATCACATCAAAACCGATTCTTCGTCTGAAAATCAAGGCCATCCAAGGATTTGATTCGCTCGGCAAGGGCACCAACAACCCGTCCGTTGGCCCTGCCAAATAACTCTCACCGCAGCCCATCACCGAATCTCTCCCCATCAAGGTGCCCACCACGACTGATCAGTGCCTGCTGTCCGTCGAAAAACTGGCAAAAGCCTATAAACAGCGCCAGGTCGTGAATGGCGTTTCCATCCACGTAAGAGCCGGCGAAGTCGTCGGCCTGCTCGGACCCAATGGCGCCGGAAAGACCACCAGCTTCAACATGGTCGTCGGCGTCGTACGCCCCGATTCCGGCATCGTTCGATTTCTCGGCAATGATGTCACCTCGCTTGCGATGCACCAACGGGCGCGCCTCGGCATCGGCTATCTGACACAGGAATCGAGCGTCTTTCGAAAACTGACCGTGGAGCAAAACCTGCTGGCCATCCTGGAATTGCTCGATTGTTCTCACGAGGAACGTCAGACCCGTTTGAAGTATCTTCTCGAGGAACTCGACCTCACCCGACTCGCCAAAAGCTACGCCTACCAACTCAGCGGCGGTGAGAAACGGCGTCTCGAGATCACTCGCGCGCTCGTCACCAGTCCCAAACTTCTCCTCCTGGACGAACCGTTCGCCGGCATTGATCCCATTGCCGTTTACGAAGTCCAAAAAATCATCCGCCGACTCCGCGAACGCGGCCTGGGAGTTCTGATTACCGATCACAATGCCCGCGAAACACTGAAACTAGTAGATCGCGCCTATCTGATCTCGAAAGGCAAGGTGGTTTACGAAGGCGATGCCGATAAAATGGTCAGCGACCCGAAGGCCCGCGAAATCTACCTCGGACCAGAGTTCAATCTCTGACGACACCGCTTGTTCAGATCTGAAAATCCAATGAATCCAACGGATTTTTATCCTTTTTCGAAGTGATCCGGAGTTTGTTGTCTTCCATCAGCACCACACTGTTCGGAGGCACACTGTGAAGGAGAAAGACGTTTCCCCCGATAGTGCTGTTCTCCCCAATGACGGTCTCCCCCCCCAAGATCACAGCGCCCGAGTAGATCGTCACCCGATCCTCGATCGTCGGATGGCGCTTCTTGCCCCGCAACGCCTGACCCCCACTCGTACTCGTCGCTCCCAGCGTCACGCCATGGAAAATCTTCACGTGATTCCCAATCACGCAGGTCTCGCCAATGACGACCCCGGTCCCGTGGTCGATGAACAAGTGTGACCCGATTCTAGCGCCCGGGTGGATGTCGATTCCTGTCTTGCTATGCGCCCATTCGGTCATAATCCGCGGCACCAACGGCACCCCCCGTTCGTGAAGTTCATGAGCCAGTCGCTGAACCGCCACCGCCTCTACAAATGGATACGCCACAATGATCTCCTCTCGAGTCCGGGCTGCAGGATCACCGCGGAATGCCGCCTCGACATCGGTTTGTAGTGACTCCCGAACTCTCGGGATTTGCCGAAGAAACTCGGTCGTCAGTTCATGCGCTGCGGGGCGCGGATCTCGCAACCTTGGATCGGGGCAATCAAAACACCTGAGGCTCTTATAGACCTCGTCCTCAAGGCGTCCCGCAATCGCGTCCAACAACAGCGCCGTCTCGGCGCGCAGTTCTTCCGAATGAATGACCTTGTCATCGAAAAATCCCGGAAAAATCAACCGCAACAAATCATGCGTGATATCGACCACGGCCCCTTTAGATGGAAGATTGGCACCATCCAAACGGTTAATGCCACCGTGTCGGCTGAAACTCGACAGGATGGCATCGGTGAGTTCCGTGATCGGAAAATTCACGGCCGGAGTATCGCCCTTCCAATCCTGATGTCCAACCGACATTACCCCGCAAAATCGGCCCAACCGCATGGATTCAAAGCTGGCCCGTAAACCCCGAGTCCGGATAGATTGCACCCACTCACATGCGCACACCGAAAAAATCCACCGCGATCCGTCGTAAGCCGTTCCAGGTACTCCTTCCCATCGGCGATGCCACTGAAGTCTTCGATACCATGTATCCCATTTGGCGCCTGCCAGAGGATGGATTCGAGGTGGTCATCGCCGGCCCAGAAGCCCGGATCTATCATGGTGTGATGCACGAAATCCCCCCCACCGCCCAAGGTGAACCCAAATGGGATATCACCCGCGAAAGTCCAGCCTATCATATTCGCGCTACCGTCGCCTTTCGCGATGTCAACCCGAAGGATTACGTCGGCTTGTTTGTGTCCGGCGGACGTGCCCCCGAGTATCTCCGCTATGATCCACACTTGCTCCAACTGACCCGGCATTTCTTTGAAACCAGCAAACCGGTCGCTGCTTTATGTCATGGAGTGGAAATCTTGACTGCTGCAGATGTCATTCGCGGACGCACCATGACCACCGTGGCAAAATGCGCGCTGGACTGCGAACAAGGGGGTGCCCGATACGTGAACCAACCAGTCGTTGTCGACGGCAACCTCGTGACTGCTAGGACGTGGCATGACAACACCGGGCTGCTGAAGGAGTTCGTGGCGATGCTGAAGCGCGCGACGGCTTCCGGCTAGGGAAGAGTAGCGAATCACACAGCAAACTGCAGGGAGTGCAAACGGGAATACACCCCTCCGCTCGCCAGCAGGTCCTCATGGCGCCCTTGTTCCACCAACCGCCCCTGTTCCATCACGACGATCCAATCGGCGTTCTGAATCGTAGAAAGTCGATGCGCGATGCAAAGCGTCGTGCGCCCCTCAGTTAATTCGTCCAACGCCGACTGCACCAATCGCTCGGTTTCCGAATCCAGCGAACTCGTGGCTTCGTCTAAAATGAGGATTGGTGCGTTCTTGAGAATTGCCCGTGCCAGAGCCAATCGCTGCCGTTGCCCTCCGCTCAAACTCGCGCCGCGCTCCCCCACCACAAAGTCATAACCACCCTGCTTTTCCCGAATAAACGCATCGGCATGCGCATGGCGTGCCGCAGACTCGACTTCGGCGTCCGAGGCACTTGGACGCCCTAACCGGATATTCTCACGGATGGATTCGTTAAACAAAATAGTCTCCTGAGTCACCACCGCGATCTGATCCCGCAATTCCCTCAGACCCACCTCGCGAACATCGGAGGTTCCGATCAAAACACGCCCGCGCTCAGGGTCATAAAACCGCAATAGCAGACTCGTCAGCGTCGTCTTGCCCGAGCCAGTGGCCCCCACCAACGCCACGAATGTCCCCGCTCGAACCCGCAAATCGATGCCTTGCAAGATCGGCCGATCAGCGTATCGAAAATGAACCCCCTCAAACACCACATCGGCTCCCAAGGCTTGAACTGGCTTCGGATTGACCGGATCGAAAACCGTGGGCTCGTTGAATAACAACTCATCCACCCGGCTCATGGCACCACGCCCCTGCTCAAACTGACTCCAAAGCTTGGAGAGATTTTTGACCGGCTGGTACATCATGAACAAACTACCGATGAAGGAGAAAAAATCGCCACTGGTCATTCGCCCCCCCCCGACTCCCGCTCGTGCCACGTAAGCAAACAGCAACGCCACGCCTAGCGCTCCGCCAAATTCAATCAACGGCCCCGGAATTTCTGAGGCGCGCACAAAACGCATAAACTGACTCGCGATCCGACGCGACGTGGCCGAAAATCGATCCACCACGGCAGACTCCATGTTGTAAGCCTTGATCACCCGTTGACCCGTGAACGTCTCCTGCATCACATCGCCCAATTCCGCCGTGTGCGTCTGAGCCGCGCGCCAGGACCGCCGCACCTTTCGCCCATAGACAATGATAGGAATCAAACAAAGCGGAAACACCACCAGCGAGACTGCAGTCAACCGCGGCTGGTTCCAAAGCAGATAGGTCACCAACACCAGCAATGTGAACGGTTCACGCACCAAGTAGGTGAAAGAAGTCGATACCACCAGATGCAACGACCCCACGTCGTTCGTCACCCGCGACACCAAATCACCCGTGCGCGCCCCGCCAAAAAAGTCCAGGGATAGCCGCTGCAGGTGCGAAAAGAGTCGGACACGCAAATCGTGCACCGCCGCCGTCGCCACCCAACTCATCCAGTAAAAACTCAAATACGTTCCTAAACCGCGAAACGCCATTACCAACGGCACCAGTCCCACCAACCCATAAATCGCCATGGGACGCTCCCCATCCGCAAGTGATCGAAGCCACTGGTCCAAAAATTTCGCCATGGCCGGAACCAAAGTTTGCAACCGAGCCAATTCATCCGCCAACGGCTGACGTCCGACCGCCGGGAACAAAACATCGCAGACTAGTTTGACCACAAACAGCATGGCCCCATTGCTCAAGCTGTAGATCGCCCCCGCCAGCAAACCCAGCCAAAGCCGCGCCTGATGGGGGCGCACCAGCTGCCAAAGTTGCTGCAAAAACGCGGTCATTGTGGGCCTGAAGATGCGAATCCTTCGCTCTGGTAGCGAGGGGAATTTTGACCGCAAGACAACCGCCCACGCTCGCACTCGACGCGCGTGTCTGTGGTGTTCATGATCACTCCGTGCTTTCGACTGACTTTTCCCATGTCGCCAACTTTACTGGTTACATGGGTATTGTGCATCGCATCGTCCAAGCGGGACCCACCCGGCAGCGCATCCTGGACATTCCGGCAGGCAACGGTCTGCTGTCGGAACGACTTCGCGCCGAGGGACACGACGTCACCCGAGCAGACATCCATCAGGAGCATTCCGATTATGTCGTGGCCGATTTAAACGCGCCCCTGCCGTTTGAAGATGGCTCGTTCAGCATGGTGTTGTGTCTTGAAGGCATCGAACACGTGTTGGATCCACAACGTCTGATCGGCGAACTGTGCCGTATCACACGACCTGGTGGGCGCATCGTGCTTTCCACACCCAACATCCAGAACATTTTTTCGCGCCTGCAATACCTTTGCACCGGTTTTTATTACATGTACGGACCCTGGATGTGCCGACAGCTCGCTCCAGGGGAACGGCGCGATCGAGGACATATCGCACCCCTGACCTATCTTCAACTCCGCTATCACTTCGTGCTGAACGGAGCGAAAGTCACTGGCGTGGACGGCGATAAGTGGAAGCGAAAGATTCTAATCCCGCTGGCGATTCCTTTTCTGCTTTGGGGCCGACTCTGGGCGACTCAGCTGCAACGGAGCGAACCGGATGCCAACGCCGCCGAGTGCCATGAAGTCGTCAAACACATGTGGTCCAAACCACTGCTCTTCAGCCGCTCCCTGATCCTGACGATGGAAAAGCAGTGAGCCTGGACCAAGCGTTTCCCGGAACCTCATCGTTGGCCAACCAGCAGCGGGATCACGTCATTCAGACTGCCGCGCCGGTAGCCACCGAGATCGACCGTCACGAATCGGAGCCCAAGACCACGGAGTTTCTCATGGATCTGTAGGCGATCCGGGCGCGCCATGAATGCAACCAACTCCTCATTGCCAAGTTCGACGCGAGCCAGAAACCCGCCCTTCAACTCATGCAACCGCACCCGAACATCGTAGCAGCCCAAATCTTTCAAGTAGGCTTCGGCAGTTTCGATGAGATTCAGCTTCTCAGGCGTCACGGTTTCGCCGTAAGGCACACGAGAGCTCAGACAAGCCGCCTCGGGTTTGTCGGATGTCGGCAATCCCATGGCAGCTGACAATTCGCGAATCTCGCGCTTGGTGAGGCCCACTTTCTTGAGGGGAGCCAGCACTTTAAATTGGTCCGCCGCCTGGGCACCCGGACGATAATCGCCTACGTCCGTTGCATTTTCGCCATAAACCACCACCGCAAACCCGCGCGACTTTGCAAATGGTGCCAGTTGGTGGAAGAGCTCATGTTTGCAGAAGTAACACCGATTGGTGGGATTACTCAGGTAGACCGGGTTGTCGAATTCAGCCGTTCGAATCGTTTCCACGGGTATCCCGAACTGGCGAGCTACCTCCAGCGCCTCATCCAATTCGCGCCTCGGCAGACTCAGCGAATCGGCAATCACCGCGATCATCCGATCTCCGAGCACTTCACGGGCCACCGCCGAGAGAAATACGGAATCCACGCCGCCAGAATAGGCCACTACACACGATCCGTAACCGCGCAATTCGTCTCGAAGCCGTTGAAGTTTTTCCGCCGACATAGCGGTCAGATTGTCACTGACCCACCCCCATGTCCAGGACGAGGTCCAACCCGGCAAGGTGCGCCGACTTGGATGTCGTTGCGGAGACAATAGGCGCCGTTCACCACATACTTCTGCGCCCAATGCTTGAGGCCGGCACGTTCCTCAGCGGAAAGTGCTCTCACAATTTTTCCTGGAGTTCCCAGCACCATGGACCCCGGAGGGATCCGCATTCCGGGCGGCACCAAAGCGTTGGCACCCACAATGGACTGCGCTCCCACAACCGCGCCATCCAGAACCGTTGCTCCAATGCCAATCAGACAGTCGTCCTCAATGGTGCACGCATGAACGTTTGCCGAATGCCCAATCGTGACCCAGTTGCCAACCAGGCACGGATAATCATCGGCTAGGTGCAATACCGCATTATCCTGCACGTTCGAATTCTCGCCCACCACGATCCGATTGATATCTCCACGCAACACGGCCCCATACCAAACACTGCTGTGGTCTCCGAGGATCACATCCCCCAAAACGACGGCAGTCCTGGCAATGTAGACTTCCCGACCAATCTTGGGGTCACGTCGTAGAAACGTGTCGAGTTGACGGATCAGTCCTTCCATGGCGAACGGCTTCAGATCGGCTTGCTAAACAATGTCTCGATGGGTTTGCCCATGCCGTCTCGCGTTACGTAAAACGGCCGAGACTCGATGTCGTAAGCCAACCGCGGCGAAATGCCCATCGCCCGATAAAGCGTCGCGTGGAGATCCTCGATGACCACTCGGTCTTTGATCGTCTTGCACGGCCGCTCATCCGCAGTGACCCCATGCAAATGACCACGTTTCATGCCGCCGCCAAACAGCAACACAGAGCCCGCATCCGTGAAATGCCGGTGCATGCCGTAGTGTGTCATCGACTCCATCTTGTCGGGCACGGGTACCTGATCCTTGATCGGGCGATCCGGCTTGCCTTCCTGGAGCATGTCGCGGCTGAACTCGCTCGCCAATACCACCAGCGTCCGATCCAGCAAGCCGCGCTCTTCCAAATCCAACACCAACTGGGCAATCGCCCCATCGATTGCCAGTTTCATATTCACGAGCTTCTCGTGGCCGTTCTCATGGGTATCCCAATTCAAGAAGGGGATGTACTCAGTGGTCACCTCAATGTATCGAGCTCCAGCTTCCACCAGTCGACGCGCCAGAAGGCAGCCCAAACCGAACCGCTGAATGTTCGCCTTTTCATAATTGCCGTCGCGCGTGAATGCCGACTCCAACTTGCGGCCGAAGTCCCACCCACCCGGCACATACTTGGCAATCGTCTCCGGGCGCTCCTCCGTGAGGTCAAATGCCTTGGCTGCCGGCGAACTCAACAACCGGTAGGCGTTGTCCATCGACCGAATCAGCGATTCCTTCTGGTAACTGCTGCCCAGTTGCCCAATTGGAGAGGATTCCATGAGGCGACGGTAGAATCGATCCCGATTCTGAAATCGCGACAAGCTCATGCCTCCCGGAGGCGTCACCACGTCCTTCGCTGAATCCGGATAAGCCACATTGAATGGGCCGTACTCGCTGCCTAGGAAACCAGCGGTGCTAAAGGCTTTCAACTCTTCGCCTTCGCCCACATCAAAACGCTGGCCAATGTTAATGAACGGCGGCACCGCCTCGTTGCGCGAACCCAGAGTGCGCGCCATGAACCCTCCAATGTGGGGGCAGGCCACGCTCTGCGGCGGCGCATACCCCGTGTGCCAATGAAATTGATGCCTCGAATGCAGGATAAATCCGAGATCCCCAGCCGTGTACGTCCGGATCAACGTTCCGCGATCCATCACGTTCGCTGTTCGTTCCAAACCCTCCGTAAACTGGATGCCATCGACGGAGGTCGGGATGGATGGAAACGTCGAGAGAACTCGACCCGGATTCATCCCCTTTTCAAACGGTGTATAACGCTTGGGATCAAAGGTCTCGGTGGAGGCCATGCCACCACCCATCCACAACACGATAATCGCATCCGCGCTCGCCGGCGGTCGCGGTACCGGCTCGCTAGCCGTCAACAGCCGCGGGGCCCCCGCTCCCAACGCCCCCAACGTGGCTGCCGAAAGACCCTTCACGAACTCTCGCCGTGTGAAATCCGGATGCTTCATGCGCAGCAATCTAGACAATCAAAAACGGAATCCCAAGGGCAAATTCACGACTCCAAAGCGGCTCAAACCTTGTCTCTACAGGTTTCGAATACTCAACCCAAACGCGCCGTCTCACACCCCAACTTTAGTCCCGTTACCCAGCCGAGACACAGTAAAACTAATTTATCAACCACCACAATTAAGAGGAGGTTATAAGGCGGGTTGCTTGACGGTCCTTGACCCCTTGTTACTGTGCGACGTTACGAACACACAACACCGATCTCCATGAGCAACGCACCAGTGGCTAGCACACCCCCGGGTGACCAACAGCCCAAGGTTTCCCAAGTTTCCGAGGCCGTGATCCGCATCGCCGGTAATTCGCAGGACGGCATTCAAGCCATCGGCGGATTCCTCGCACGTCTCGCCGGACGCAGCGAGCAGGAAGTCATGACCTTCATGACCATCCCGTCCACCATCTCGGGAGGCCCCTCCATCTTTCAGGTTCGCATTGGTTCCGGCGAGGTTCTGACCGCCGGCGATGAAGCCGACATACTGCTGGCGTTCTACCAACATTCTTACGAAAGCCACCTGAACTCCCTCAAGAAGGGGGGCATCGTGCTGTACGACGCCGATCACGTGAAGGATTTCACTCCCGAGAACGAGACCACCTATCGGCATATCGGAGTCAATATTTCGAGCCTCACCGTGGAAGCCATCGGCGGCACCGGTCGCGATAAGGGCAAGAATGTTTTCGCCCTCGGACTTATCGCCCGCATGTTCGACCTGAATATCCAGAAATTGCATCGTCTTCTGGAAGAACGGTTTGGCACCAAGGATCCCACGGTCCTTCAAAATGCCATGAACTGCTTCAACGCCGGCTACAACTACACTTTGGCCACTGCGGAGGAGCTCTTCCGATTCACACCAGGCGAAAACAAGCACGGCCACCAAGTCGTGACTAGCGGCAATGAAGCCCTCGCTTATGGCCTGATCGCCGCCGGGGTCCGATTCGGCGCCGGGTACCCCATCACCCCCTGGTCTGATATCATGGAGTTGCTCCGCCGCGAATTGCCCAAATACGGCGGCTCCTTTATTCAATGCGAGGATGAAATCGCTTCGATCTCCATGGCTATTGGGGCCAGTTACGCCGGCCGCGTCGCGGTCACGGGTTCCTCCGGCCCTGGCATCTCGCTCAAAACCGAAGCCCTCGGTTGGGCCTCCATGGCGGAAGTGCCTTTGGTCATTGTGGATGTCCAACGTGGTGGCCCTTCCACAGGCATGCCGACTAATATTGAGCAAAGTGACCTTAACATCGCCTGCTTCGGGGGCCATGGCGACAGCCCACGCGTGGTCCTCGCACCCTCCAGCGTCGAAGACTGCTTCTATACCGCAATTGAAGCCGTAAATATTGCCCGCAAGTACAGCACTCCCGTCATCATCCTCACGGACCAGGGGATCGCCACCCGCATCGAAGCCTTTGTTGAGCCGAATCTTCAAACCCTCTGCCAGGACATCTCCCCCGATCTCTCCCCCATTGCCGAACACAAGCCTTACGATTTGTCCGCTCCGGACGGCATCACTCGCCATGTAGCGCCCGGCACCCGTATCGGCACCGGCAAGTACCCCGTGGTGACTGGGCTTGAGCACGACGAAATGGGCCATCCCACGGGGTCGCCCAAATTACACGTCGCCATGACCGCGAAGCGTCGCAATAAGTTGCGAAAGCTGGCGGAAGAGTTGCCCGTCCCAAAAGTATTTGGCTCTCCCGAAGGCCAGGTATTGCTCGTCAGTTGGGGTTCGTCTCAAGGCCCAATTCAAGAGGCGATCAAGCAGGCGCGCGCCGCCGGCGAAGCCTACTCCGGCCTTCACATCAAATACCTGAACCCGCTGCCCAATGGCCTCGAAAACGTGTTTAGCGGATTTCGCCACATCTTCGTGGTCGAATTGAATGACGAAGGTTTCTACGGCTACGGCCAATTTGCTGCGATTCTTCGCGCTCGCTACTGCGACCCACGCATCCGCGGCATCACCAAAGTCGACGGCCTCACCTGGAAGGTTCGAGAGATTCTCGATGCCGCTCGAGCCATGACTCGCTAACTCAACCCGGGAACTCAATCCTTTTTATTATGTCTTCCATCGCTATCTCAGGAACCAGCTTGCCGCGCACCGGGCTGAACGCAACTCCCATCCCACCCTTGGCGGATTCGGATCGCAAGCCACTCATGAAGAAGGACGTCTCCGCCGATCACCCGACGTGGTGCCCAGGCTGCGGCGATTTTTCGGTCCTCGCGCTGTATTTCAAACTGATCGAGAAGCGCCGCATTTGGCACGAAAAGATCATGACCGTGGCAGGTATCGGCTGCTCCAGCCGTTTCCCTTATTTTGTGCAAGGACACGGAGCGCACTTCATCCACGGCCGCGCATTACCCTTCGCCAGCGGCGTCTCTATCTCCCGCCCCGACCTGCATGTCTTTGTGTTCGGTGGCGACGGTGACGCCTTTTCCATTGGCGGCAACCACTTCAGCCATACGGCTCGCCGAAACATCAAAATGACCTACGTGGTCATGGACAACATGGTTTACGGACTGACCAAAAAACAGACGTCACCCACGTCCCCAATCGGGTTCAAGTCCAAGACGGATGTCTGGGGCAATTTCGATCGACCCATCAATCCGATGAAGCAGGCGATCAGCTCCGGTGCCACCTTTGTGGCCCGCACGACGCATACCAATCCCAACCACGTGCTGGCTATGATGGAGGCCGCCATGGATCACAACGGTTTCAGTTTCATCGAGTGTCTCAGCGAATGCGTCGAGTTCTACGAGGGCGCCTTTGACAATTCCAACCCCCGCAAGGGCGGTAAATTTGTTGAAGTTCCCAAAGAACACGACATCACGGACGAATACGCGGCCTACCGCCTCGCGGATGAGTCCGCACCGGGAAATTTTGGCATTTTCTATAAGGTGGATCGTCCGACCAAGAACGAGAATGAAACCAAGGTGATTTCAGACCACCGAGCCAAGGTTGGCAACCTCGCCGACTGGCAGATCCTTCAGAAAAGTTTCGATCGCATGAAGTAATCGACCGTGTTCGAGGAAAGGCCCCGGCGGCTCGCCGGGGCCTTTGTCTTTGCGGCCCCCCACCGACGGCAATGACGGATCCACTCTACGAACTCGTCCAACTCAAAAACGGCACATGGAGTGTTCGGTCCAGAGTTTTGGGCGAGACGTTTCATCCGGTGATCGGCCCGGTTGCCGAAGCCGAGGCCCTCTACGTCCGTCAACTCCAGTTACCGCAACGGATGGCCCGCCATTCAGGGGAATTCGTCATCTGGGACATTGGACTTGGCGCCGCAGCCAATATATGCACGGTGCTCCAAGCTTCCGCCACCGGCACCAACCCGGTGCGAATCGTCAGCTTTGATTGCACAAGTGCCCCCCTGCGATTCGCGCTGGAACATCCACGTCTCTTGGAATTCATAGCTCCCTACCAGCAGGCCGCACAAACACTGCTCGACCAGGGCCAGGTTGAGTTTACCAATGGAAATCACCTCGTCTCCTGGAATTACTTTGAAGCCGATTTCCCCTCGCTGGTCCGCCTCCCCACCGCTCAAACCTGGCCCAAACCGCATGCAATACTTTTCGACGCATTTTCGCCTGCCCGCAACCCGGAAATGTGGACCCTGCCCTTGTTTGAACGCCTCCACGGATTGCTGGATCCGTCTCGGGACTGCTTGATGGCTACCTATTCGCGTAGCACTTTACTGCGTGTCACCTTGCTTCTCGCCGGTTTTTTTGTAGGCACAGGTCATGCCACCGGTGACAAGGACGAAACCACCATTGCAGCCAACAGTTTGCGCCTGATCTCGGAACCGTTGGACCCCAAATGGCTCTCAAAAGTCCGGCGTTCGTCGAGCGCCGAGCCAATGATCCAACCCCTTTATCGCCAACAGCCACTTTCCTCCGATAATTGGGAACGTCTGGAACGTCATGCCCAGTTCCGAGGTTCCCACGGAATAACCCGCTAAAAAGGCCTAGCTTGCCACCCAAATCATCCACTATCGATCACAAAGACGTCTTTTTCGGAAGCATAACCGATTCCGAACCAGACAAACGGAGCGATTAATTGGTCATGGGAACAAAATCGTTGCACCATCTGGCACGGGTATGGCTTAGTCGCGCTCCTGTTTGCTGCGACGCGAAACCGAGAGTTCCCAGCATCGCGAATGGGTCGGAATACGATGAATCGGCGGCGGATCCATGTGCTGTACACTGGTCGGGTCCAAGGGGTTGGATTCCGCTACCAAGCGAAATCTGCCGCCGCGGGTTTTGAAGTCACAGGAATCGTTAGGAATTTACCAGATGGTCGCGTGGAATTGATAGCCGAAGGCGACCAAACGGAGCTCGAAGAGTTTCGTCAGGCCATCCGGGACAGCGGCGTCGGGCCAATGATCCGAAGCGAAGTGGTCGAATGGTCGACCGCGACTCGCGAGTTTAGAGGATTTGAAATAGTACGCTGAAGACGCGCAGGAAAGTGATGAGATACGCTATACTGGCAGACATTCACGGCAACCTTGAGGCGCTGCAAACAGTGTTGGAAGACACCCGCGCCCAGGGCTGCACCCACTACGTTTGCCTGGGGGACGTGGTAGGTTATGGCGCCAATCCCAAGCAGTGCCTCGACACGATCCGCAGTATGAACATGCCTGTCGTGAAGGGCAATCACGACGAATATGTCTCGGTGGATGACGATCCGGAGGGCTTTAATGATGCCGCCGCCGAAGCGGTCACATGGACTCGTGCCCAACTCTCCGAGGAAGACCGCAAATGGTTGCGCGATCTCAAGTATTTCCGCCTAGTGGCAAATTTTTCGATTGTTCACGCCACGCTCGATGCCCCTCAACGCTGGGGATATGTCTTCGAGAAACTCGAAGCCGCCGCCAGCTTCACCTACCAAAACACCCAAGTCTGCTTCTTCGGCCACACCCACGTGCCCGTCGCATTCGTTCGCGATACCAGTGTTCGCGGGGGTACTTACTCCAAATTCCGAGTCGAACCCGGCAAAAAATATTTCGTCAATGTGGGTAGTAGCGGCCAACCCCGCGACGGCAATCCCAAGGCTGCCTATGTCATTTATGACTTGGCGCAACAATCGGTTGAATTGCGTCGCCTCGGCTACGACATTCCAACCGCCCAACGCAAGATTCGTGAAGCAGGTCTGCCCGAACGTTTGGCCGCCCGACTCGCTTTGGGTCGGTAACTCTCCGAGACCAGACCCAGTCGGGGTGGCGTCGGCCCCCCTTCGACGTCCCGTCCAAAGTCGGTCCACTCAACATCGAAGCGCCTTGGAAGGTGCTGACGCTTGAAGATTCTGATCCTCAAACCCAGCTCCCTAGGGGACGTCATTCATTCCATCCCGGTGGCCCGGATGCTCGCTCGGCAGTTTCCTGGAGCCGAGATCGATTGGTGGCTGAACCAAGACCTGATCCCCCTCCTCTCCGGTGACCCCGACCTTCACCAGCTGATCGCATTCGATCGCCGCCGCTGGGCAACACCTTTTGGCTGGCCCCATCTCCTCAAGACGATCCGCCAACTTCGTGCCCGTCAATACGACTGGATCCTCGACCTTCAAAGCCTCGCACGCTCCGCCGCGCTGGCTTGGCTCGTCAATGCCGATCGCACCATCGGCCTGGACGACCGACGAGAGGGAGCTCCCGCCGCCTATGACATGGCTGTCGCTCGCCGAACTCCATCCACTCACGCCGTGGACTGGTACCTCGATGTCCTCCAGGCAATGGGTGTGCCCATCCGTTGGGATTTTGACTGGATGCCGCAACGCGATGCCGTCGCCGCGTCACTGCGCTCGAGATGGTTTGCGGATGGGCAGCAATGGGTGGTCTTTCAACCAGGGGCGCGTTGGTTGAACAAGCGATGGCCATCCGAATCATTCGCCCAACTCGCTACGCTGTTGCTGCGGGGACACCCGGATCGGCGAATCGCGATTCTCGGGGGGCGCTCCGACGCTCCTTTGGCAGCGCCGATCACCGCGTCGGATCCACAACGCTGTGTCAATTTCTGCGGAGAGCTTTCACTTCCCGAGATGGTGGAGTTTCTTCGAATGAGTCGCGTGATGATCACCAACGATACCGGTCCAATGCATGCAGCCGTGGCGGTAGGTGTGCCAGTCATCGGATTGTTCGGTCCAACCAACCCATTAAGAACTGGGCCCTACGGACAACTGGCCCATTGCCTTCAAGCCACCCTGCCCTGCATTCCTTGCATGAAGCCAACTTGTCGCCATGTCATTTCCCTGGAGTGTCTTCTCCAACTCGCTCCCGCAGCTGTCGCCCATGCCGTCGAAGAACGTCTCAAGACACGCTCACCCGACCACGCCTATGGAATCAGAGGCTGAAATAAAAACGCCATGCTTGCCCAGTAAGAGAACCGGTCTATGGTTTCAGTTTATGAATCGTCTGTTAGCTGGAATCGCTACCCTCATTCTCAGCTTGGTCGCAGCTTCCGCACAGAATCAACCCGAGGTGTCGCTTGAATTAATTATCGGCCAGACCCAGTTCTTACCTTCGGAAAAGCTCCCGGTCACGGTGCGAATTACCAACCATTCGGGACGCACGCTCAAACTGGGACGGGACAATGAATGGCTCAGCTTCGGGATTGAGGAGATCAAGGGCGCCGTGGTGGTCCGACGTCATGATCCACAGGTCGATGGGGAATTTGAACTGGAGACCACTGCGAGGGCCTCGTTCACCATGGACCTTGCACCACATTTCGATCTTTCGCGTCCTGGCAGCTTCAAGATCACCGCGCAAATTCGACTCAAAGAATTGAACCTGATCGTCGACAGCGCCCCGGTTGCTTTCGACGTCATTCCCGGTTCGATCGTTTGGTCTCAATCCTTCGGTATTCCTCCAAAAGCCAACGAACTCAATTCCCCCGTCGATCGCCGAACTTACATTATCCAGCAGGCAAATTATCTGCGTGAGGTTCGTCTTTACTTAAGGGTCACCGACGCCTCCAAGGGCAGCACTTACGCCGTCGTGCCCATCGGAAACGTGGTATCGTTCAGCAAGCCGTCGCCCATGATCGATCGGGAGGCGCGCATTCATATCCTGCACCAATACGGCATGCGCGTGTACGCATTTCATTTATTCTCACCGGATGGAGAGCTTTTGGAGCGTCGCACCTATGAAATCGGCGAAACCCGACCGACACTTCGTGTGAATGAATCCGGCAATGTCATCGTCGTTGGTGGCGTACGGCGATTCGACAAATCCGATCGAGCGCCGGCCAGTGCAACCAATGCCCAACCCACCGCCAGCACGACTCCTTTGCCAAAGCCTTGACTGGCGACTAATGCCCCGTCTGATCCTGCGCCTGCTGTTGTTCTTGATCTGGACAAACGTGCCGGCATTAGCCGCCGACTCAATCACACTCATCCTCAAGAACGGGGATCGATTCAGCGGCGTCATCCTGTCTGAGAACGCCAACCGCGTGGTCCTCCAATCCACAATTGCGGGCAAACTAAAGATCCCCCTCGACCAGATCGCCATCCGCGAAAAGCCTCTCGTCGACAAACCCGCCAGTGCTCAGCCATCGACCGCTGCGGTAATTCCTCCCGCGAAATCCACGCCTCCCGTGAAAACCACGGGAACGCCATCACTCACCCCGGGCCCAAGCCCTGCGGAAACCACCAATTTGCTAAGCCAAACTTGGTTGCAAACATACATGCCGGATCTGCTGGATCCTTTCATGACCAATTGGCACGGAGGAATCCAAATAGGACTCGACCTCGGCTATGGCACCACGGACCGGCAAACCTACTACGCCAATGGCAACTCCACCCACAGTTACGGCCGCCTACGAAATTTCGCCGACCTCCACGCCGCTTACGGATTCCTCAACAAGGTACAATCCGCGGAGAGGATCGATGGATCGTGGAAACTGGATGTCGATCTGGGGTCGCGACGACGCATTTACATCTACAATCAGATTGGTGCCAGTTACGACCGAATCCGCAAGTTGGACCGCCAATACAACGAGGGCGTTGGCTTCGGCTACAAAATCCTCCAGAAACCCAAAATGAATCTTCGCGGCGAAGCAGGCGGTCAGTACCAGCTCATGGATTATGCCCCGGACTCGCTCCTCGCCGATCGTCACATCGTCTCCATCCGCTTTGGCGAAGCGTTCGCTTGGACGATCTCCAATAAGTTTACCGTGAACCAAAAAGTCTCGTTTGTGCCTAATTTGCAGGAGTTTGACGACTTCAGGATGCGTTTCGAACTCGGCTTAAGTTATCCACTGCTCAAACGCATGACGATCAACCTCAACTTCTTTAACGAATACGACTCGTCACCACCACCCGGCGTTGATTCCAATGACCTGCAATTGCAGTCGACGCTTGGCATCTCGTTCTGAGCAATTCCTCGAGTCGGTTGGTTCCAAGGTCACTGGCCGCCCAGACACACTGGATTTAGCAGGCCGGAGAGACACCGCGGAAAAATCGTTGTTCCCGCCCGAATCCACCGGCACCCTCCGCCCTCATTTATGCAGCAGCGGGTAAACATTGGTCTCATCGGCGGGGGCACCGTCGGTGGCGGCGTCGTTCAAGCGCTTCAAAACAACGGCGCCTTGATGGCATCGCGACTGGGCGTTGAATTAAACCTCGCCAAAATAGCCGTCCGAAATGCCAATCGCGATCGTTCCGTCCGAATCCCACGGTCCTTGCTGACCACTGACTGGCGATCAATCGTCGAAGACCCGGACATTCACCTCATCGTCGAATTGATCGGGGGCACCACAACCGCCCGCGACATCGTCCTCGCCGCACTCCGAAATGGCCGGCCTGTGGTCACCGCCAATAAAGCGCTACTCAGCACACATGGCGAACAACTCTTTCAAACCGCCCGTGCTCATAAGGCGAATCTCTATTACGAAGCCAGCGTCGCTGGGGGCATCCCCATTATCAAAGTCCTCCGCGAATCGCTCGTCGGCAATCGTATCGTCAGCATCCATGGCATCCTGAACGGCACCTGCAATTAC
>SXGS01184506.1_pt1 | contig 23258 bp, 16 predicted proteins | sample 3174681 | NCBI WGS metagenome assembly SXGS01 (sample SAMN11356861, study PRJNA531348) | freshwater metagenome | isolation source: freshwater sample F1-80 | place: China: Fuxian Lake, Yuxi | collected 2017-12-25
GCATGGGCGGGAGGGGGTCCCCTTGCTACGCCCAGGGGGAGCCCGGCGTGGCTCGGGTACCGGGCGGGGTGTGATGGGGGATGATCCCGGGGAAATCTCGTCCGGTTGGGATGATTGATTCCGCCGGGTTCCCTCAGAAGGTCACGATAGCCGGCTTTCGTGACACAATTCTATGAGGTGTTCTCGGGGGACGTGAGTTCCGGGCCGAGCTTCACATCCGTCATAAACTCCGGTGTCGCTCCGGTGTCGTAAACTGAGCTATGGAGCCGTCTTCCGTGGCGGTCGACGATGGAAACAAACAAACCTATGCTGAAGCAAGAGGACGTGAGCCGAATCGATCGCAGCGCTGTGGGAGGGTCCATCCCCGCGTTGTTTCGATCCCCGGCCCTTCAGTTTTCCTCGCGCATTCGGCGACGCTCCACACCTGAGGGCCCTCTGTTGCTTCCCGGTCGCTCCCCTTCAGCCTCGCTCGCGCTCGCACCGCGTGCTGCCGTGCGTCTGCATCCATGTGCAATTGCTTTGCTGCTCCTTCCGCTGGTCGCGGTGTCCGTCGCAGCGGGCGCACAGGGGAATTCTCCGGCTTCCCTCGAACTCTTCGAGCGGCGGGTGCGCCCGGTGCTGGCGCAGCACTGCTACTCATGCCATTCTGCGGCGGTGAGGAAGCAGCAAGGCGGGCTGGAACTCGACTCCCGCGCGGCGCTGCTGAAGGGCGGCATTTCCGGTCCGATCGTGGTGGCCGGCAAACCGGACCAGAGCCGCCTCATCCTGGCGCTGCACCATACGACCAACCTGAAGATGCCTCCCGGCGGTAAGCTCCCGCCGCGCGTCATCGCCGATCTGGAACAGTGGGTGACGTCCGGAGCGGCCGTCCCGGCGGATGCCCCGAAACCCCGCGCAGGTGCGACCTGGGAAACAGTGCTGGCGGACCGTCGCCGGTGGTGGAGCCTGCTTCCAGTTCGAAACCCGGCCCTGCCGATCGTCCGGGACCGTGCTGCGGTGCATCCCGTGGACCGCTTCCTACAGGCGCAGTTGGAGCGCGAAGGGCTGAAGCCGGCAGTCGGCGCAGATCCCCCGACGCAGATCCGCCGGGTGGCGCTGGTGTTGACCGGCCTGCCGCCCACTCCGGCGGAAGTGAGCGCGTTCCTCGGCGATACGGCTCCCGGCGCCTACGAACGGATGGTGGACCGCTATCTGGCCTCACCGCACTTCGGCGAGCGCTGGGCTCGGCACTGGATGGACGTGGTGCGGTTCGGGGAGACCTATGGCTACGAATGGAACTACGAGATCCGTGATGCCTGGCGCTACCGGGACTATCTCATCCGCGCCTTCAACCAGGACCTGCCCTACGACCGATTCGTGAGGGAGCATGTCGCGGGTGACCGCATTGCAAAGCCGCGCTGGAACCAGGAAGAGAAAACCAACGAGTCGCTGGTTGCCACCGCCTTCTATCGCTTCGGTGAAGTGGGCCACGATAACTTCCGGGAAATCGGCTACGATCCGATTGACAACCAGATTGACACGCTCACGCGCGCGTTTCAGGCAACCACCGTGGCCTGCGCCCGGTGCCACGACCACAAGCTGGACGCCGTCTCGATGCGGGACTACTACGGCATGTTCGGGGTGCTCACCAGCGCGCGTCAGGCGATCCGCACGCTGGACGCCCCGGGTGCCAATGCTCCGGAACTCGCCCACCTCGCCGGGCTCAAGCAGCGCGGGCGGCAGGACCTGGGAGCGGTCTGGCTGCAGGAAGCCGGCGCGGCCGGCCGCATGCTGCTCGCCGCCGAGGCGGCCCGTAAGAGCGCACCCGATGCAGCCACCCTCGCGGCCGGATTGGATCCGGCGCGGTTGAAGCTCTGGACCGATTTGGTGAAGCGCGGCGATCGCGGTCTGGATGATCCCCTCTATCCCTGGCATCGCGCCGCCGCGGCGCCGGAAACCACCGCCGCGTGGCGCGAGTTGGTCGCGTCCTACGAGAAGGAAGGCCGGGAGCGTGCGGAGTTCAACCGGACCCGCTTCACACCGTTTGGCGAGTTCGGTAAGGGCGATCCGGCAGGCTGGCAGACCGACGGTCTCGGTCTCCGCGGCGGCCCCTCCCCGAGCGGCGAGTTCATCCTGGCGGACGAGGGAGACAGCCTGGTGACCGCGATCCTTCCGGCTGGGCTGTACACCCACGGTGTGTCACGACGGTTGAACGGCGCCCTCCGATCACCCACGCTGCCGCGCGACCAGCAATTTGTCAGCGTGCAGGTGCTGGGCGGCCAGCAGAGTTCCGTGCGCATGATCCCGGACTTCCGCCAGCTCGGCAGCCGGAACAACGATTTGAAGAACGACCGCCCCGCCTGGGTGCGCATGGGCCGGTCGGACCGGGACGAACACCACTGCCTGGAAATTCAGACCAAGGTCGAGAATCCGCTGCTGCCGGAACGGGGCGCGCGGGGACGCCAGGTGAATCGGGACGACCCCCGCTCCTACTTCGGCGTGGTGCGGGCCGTGCTGCACAACGGAGCCGAGACCCCGAAAGAAGAGCTCGACCACCTGGTCCGCCTGCTCGCCGGAGACGCTCCCGCGGGGCCGGAAGCGGTCGCGGAGCGTTACACCGAGACGTTCCGGACGATGCTGCGGGCCTGGATGGAAGGCAAGGCGTCCGACGCGGACGCGCGCATGCTCGACTGGCTGCTGCAGCAGAAACTGCTCTCCAACTCGGTGCAGAGTTCCCCGGCGCTCCAGGCGCTGGCAACCGAGTACCGGACTGCAGAGAAGCAACTCCAGCCGGCGCGCGTCGTTGCGGGGATGACGGATGTGGATAGTGGCCAGGACTTTCCGATCCTGCAGCGCGGCGATTTCCGCACCCCCGGGGACATGACGCCCCGGCGCTTCCTGGAGGTGCTCTCGTCCTCCACCGAACGCATCACGGCGCAGGGGAGTGGCCGTTTGGAATTGGCCGAGCGGATCGCCGACCCCGCCAACCCCCTCACCGCCCGCGTCTTCGTGAACCGGGTCTGGCACTATCTCTTCGGCGCCGGGCTCGTCCGCACCACGGACGACTTCGGCCACATGGGAGAGATGCCCTCGCACCCGGAGCTGCGGGACTGGCTGGCGAGTCGGTTTGTAGGACAGGGGCCGACGGACTTCCAGTGGTCGCCGAAGCGCCTGATCCGCTCGCTGCTGCTGACGCAGGCTTTCCGGCGCTCCGGGCGGGCTGCTCCGGCGTCGAAAGAAAAGGACCCGGAGAACCGTCTGCTCCAGCACTATCCGACGCGGCGCCTGGAGGCCGAAGGGATCCGCGACTCACTGCTCGCGGTCTCCGGCCGCCTGGACCGCACCTTCTTCGGTCCCAGCCTGGATCCGTACCGGGAAAAGCCCTATCCGGATCGGAAACTCGTGAGCGGTACCCTGGATGGGGACGGCCGCCGTTCCATTTACATGCGGAACACGCTGATGGAGGGGCCGCGCTTCCTCTGCGTCTTCAACTTCCCGGAGGCCAAGGTCCCGGTGGGTCGCCGCGACGTGACCAATGTGCCCGCGCAGGCGCTGACCCTGCTGAACGACCCCTTCGTGCTCGATCAGGCGAACGTTTGGGCCGCGCGGCTGGTGAAGCAGACCGGCGACACCCCGGCCACCCGCATTGCCGGCATGTTCGAGGTGCTGCTGGCGCGGAAAGCGGCCGCGGCTGAGGTGGCGGGGACTGAACGCCTGCTCCACCGTCTGGCGGAAGCACAGGGCGTCACCCCCGAAGCGATTCTGACCAGCCAGCCGCTCTGGAAAGACCTGGCGCACACGCTCTTCAACCTGAAAGAGTTCCTGTATATCCCGTAGTACGGCCCTTCGGGCCGCCGAGAGACAAGACTGATGGCAACACGACGCGAATCCGGATGTGGGATCTGCCCCGGGCGCCTGGCAGCGCCGTTCACCCGGCGGGATCTTCTGAAATCGGCGGGGGCCGGCTTTGGTTACCTGGCGCTCCAGGCGCTGCTGGCGGAAGAAGCTCGGGCCGACGGAGTGCTGCGCGGCACGCACCACCGCGCGCGCGCGAAGGCCGTCATTTTCTGCTTCATGGACGGTGGAGTCTCCCACGTCGACTCCTTCGACCCGAAGCCGAAATTGACCGAACTGGATGGGAAGCCCGCCGGCAAGGTGGAGAACGTGACCGCAGGCGGAGATCGGAAGTGGCTGCGCTCTCCGTGGGAGTTCCGTCCCCGCGGGCAGTCCGGCCTGCCGGTTTCGGACCTCTTCCCCCACATAGCCGAAATGGCCGATGAACTGGCCGTGATCCGTTCCATGAAGGCGGAGTTCCCCCTCCACTCGCGCGGCAACTTGCTCCTCCACACGGGGCGTAACACCGGCGGGCTTCCCAGCATGGGCTCGTGGGTTACCTACGGTCTGGGCAGCTTGAATCGGAACCTGCCCGGCTTTGTGGTGCTGAACCACAACAATTTCGTGCCCGCCGGGGGGATGGAGTGCTTTTCCAGCGGCTTCCTGCCTGCCGCCTACCAGGCCAGCCTGTTGGAAGCAAAGGGCATCCCGATCGCCAACCTCGATCCGGCGGACAAGAAACCGGAAATTCAACGCGCCAAGCTGGACCTCCTCCGCGAGCGCGACGAGAGCTTCTCAGCCACCCTCGGCTCCAACGATGCCGTAGAGTCCGCCATCCAGAACTACGAACTGGCGTACCGAATGCAATCGCTGGTGCCGGACGTGCTGAACCTGGACCGCGAGTCCGAAGCGACCAAGCGCCTCTACGGCATTGACTCTGCCGACGAGCCGAAGCGCCTCTACGGCACCCAGTGCCTGCGCGCCCGCCGTCTGGTCGAAGCCGGCGTCCGCTTCGTTGAAGTCTGCTGCCCGAATCAGTTCGGCGCCACCGGCACCTGGGATCAGCACGGCAACCTCAAGAAAGGCCACGAGCGCAACTCGGCGATCACCGATCAGGCCGTGGCGGGGCTACTGCGCGATCTGAAGCAGCGCGGCCTGCTCGACGACACCCTGGTGCTCTGGTCCGGGGAGTTCGGACGCACGCCCCACTGCGCCCGCCCCGACGGTCGCGACCACCACCCCGAAGGTTTCAGCCTCTGGATGGCCGGCGGCGGCGCCCGGCCCGGCGCCATCTACGGCGCCACCGATGAGATGGGCATGCACGCGGTGGAGAACGTGGTCACTTTCCACGACCTCCACGCGACGATGCTTCACCTCCTCGGCGTCGAGCACACCCGCCTCACCTTCCGCTCCGGCGGCCGCGACTACCGCCTCACCGACGTCTCCGGAAGGGTGATTCAGGAAGTCGTCGCGTAAGCCGGCGGCGGGCGAAGGAGTCCCACCGGGGTGAAGCCCCGGCGCCAATGCGAAGTGTTCCCGGGGGCGATGCGTTCCCGGGGCGATGCCGCCGGGCTGTGTTAGAGTGGCCCGTTGGGCCGGGAGGCGGGCGGCCTTCGGCGTTCCGGCTCTGGTGTCCGACGGGAGTACGGGCCCGATGCGCGTGGGGGTCTGTTTGGGAGCCGGGACGTAACCATTTCGAGCGCGTTTGCGTCTATTCCAGACCGGGTCGGTGTGCCGGGGCGGAGGGCGGAGCGTAGGCGAAGTGGTCCGCTCCCCATTCGGGTGTGAGTTCTCACTGTTCGCTCGCGCCGACTCTCGCACGGTGCGCCACCCCTTCGAGATGCAGTTTGCCCTGGGGGGGCCGGGGATCGTGCGCACGGGCGTCGGACCCGACCGGCTGAAGAACGATGCAGAAACGAGGCCTGTTCTGGTTGCTGGGTGCGAGCCTGGCTTTGCTCTGCGCCGGGGGGATGGGGCTCTGGCTCCTGATCCAAGAACCCTGGAAGCCGCAGGTGCGCCTGTCCGACGGCTCCCGCGTCATCGTGGACGACGTGACCTTCGGCACAAACCTGGGACCGCCGCCGATCCCGCTGGCCGAGCAGTTCCGCCTCTGGACCAGCCCATCCCTGCGACGCCGTTCCGGACACAGGTGGCGGCTTAAAGAACCGATGGTGGCGATCTGCACCCGCAGGGTTGGGGGACCCGCCGGGTTCCGGAATGATGCCGAAGCACACATCCTGAACGCCGACGGCGGCGCGTGCGGTGAGGATCACATCTGGGATGGGTTCCCGGTGTCCGGGATGGTAATCGCGCGGAACTTCCCCCGTCGCGCGCCGACGCTGACCCTGCGAGTGCGGGATCCCCGTCGGGGGCAACATGACCTGCGCATCCCCAATCCCGCCTACCGGACGGACTTCCCCCACTGGGAGGCGCCTCCCTATCCGGTCGTTACCCGCTCGGGGAAGATTGCTGTGCGGATCCCCGGTCCTCCCGTGCAGATGCCATACGGCACCGGCTCATCGCGTCGCACACGCATGTACTGCTTGCCCCTCCAATTGTTGGAAGCGGGGCGGGAGTCCTCGCATTGGGGCATTGTCTCCGCGAAGATGTTCGACGCGACCGGGAACCACCGCGAACCGTCTGCGCGGCAAGTGCCTCTGTTCCCAATGCACCTTCCGACCTTCGACATGGATCGGCGGGAATCCGCCTGGAAGGTTGTGCTTCACGCGGGCCGGCGGGACACACATCCCGCCGGCCCGGATCGTGTCTTCACCACGGACTGGGTGCGTGTGCCGTCGCGCAATGAGGTCCGCACGCTGGACATCGGGTTTGCCGACCCCCATTTCCGCCTGCAACTGCGCGCCCTGAGAGTTCCCGGCACAGCACGCTGGTCGGGCATCCCGAACGCCCGCACCTTCGGCCGCGGCTACCTGCGGACCGAGATTACCGCCGCAGAACCAGGACACCTGTTGGTGCGCCTGCTGAAAGTCACGGACGAGCAGGGACGTGACCTGCTGCACCTGCCCGGAGCCGCCAGGTTGCCCGACCGCCTGCAACCGGTGTGGCGCTCCTATCCCCTGGTCCAGCGAGGTCAGCAGAGCCACGTGCCGCACGTGCTGCCGCACCTTCACGGTGCGCGCCGCGTGCGATTCACCCTGGGGGTGAACTGGAGCCGGCGGTTCGAGTTTTCTGTACGTCCGGGCGGACCGAACGGTGCGATACAACAGCCATCGGGGAGCCCAACGCCCTCACCCCGGTAGAGTTCAGCAATCGTGCATCAGTTCCACACTTCCGTCGAGATCCACACGCCGGTCGAGCGAGCCTGGGAGGTCATGGCGGACCTCCGGCGCTGGCCGGAGTGGACAGCGTCCATCTCTCACGTGGAGCCGCTGGACGAACAGCCGGCGGCGGCCGGCTCGCGCTTCCGGATCCGGCAACCGGGGCTGCCGGCGGCCGTCTGGACCGTGACCCGGTGGGAACCGCCCCGGGGGTTCGTCTGGGAGTCGCGGGCTCCCGGCGCGCGCATGGTCGCTGAGCACTGGCTGGAGGCCAACACGCCCGGCTGCACGCTGACGCTCCGCCTCATCTGTGGAGGTCCGGTCGGCCATCTGGTCGGTAGCATCAGTCGCGGGACCATCGAGCGGTATCTCGGGCTGGAGGCGGCGGGGCTGAAGGCACGCGCTGAGGGTCTGCGGTAGTCCCTGCTTCGCACCGGCCCCGCGTCCGGACGGTACTTCGCTCGGCAGTGATCCGCACGCCGGCAGGATGCCGGCGTTCCCGGGGTGTCGGTGCCGGCAGGATGCCGGCGTTCCCGGAGGCGGGGTTGGTGCCGGCAGGATGCCGGCGTTCCCGGAGGTGGGGTCACCATGGTGGTCCGTCGGGGAGATCTTCGTCCGTCCGCCGTTCCGTCATGCGCGTGCGCACCGGGGGAGCGCACCACGATGCGTCCGTCACGACCGCGGGGAGGGACGACGCTCCCCCTCTTTACCCATACGACTGCCGGTACCAGCGATCCGCAATCCGGTCGTGGAACAGCACCTCGACGCGATCATCTTCCAGCTCTACCTGCCAGTACATCCGGCAGACGGGTTTGCGCCACCAGAGGTCGTCCACCCGCCAGCGGTCCTGGATGTGACGGACCGGCACCGGCTGTGCCGTACGGCCCCGGCGAGCCCGGCACACGGAGAGGGGCGCTCCCTGCGCGTCCGCTTCGACCTGCACCGGTTGGGGCAGATTCAGGGCTCGAAATTCACCAGTGCGTAGCGTCTTTCGGGCAAACGAGACCATGGTTCGCGCTCCACAATGCGGTAGACCGACGGCGTGCCGAGGCGGGCCCGCAACTGTTCCAGTTCGGCCAGAAGCTGCTCCAGGCGGTGCTCGCGCTCGTCCAGGGCGAGGGCCGGCTGGGCCTCTATCGAGCCGGCCAGAGAGGTGATTTCCAGCGCCAGTTCCGTAAAGGCGCCGTTCGGACGATGAGAGCCGCCGCCCGGCTCCAGACGGCGCCGGAGCTCGGCCAGCACGCGCTCCGGCGTTTCCAGCGGCCGGCGCAGGGTCAGCCGCCGCTCCCAGACTTCGCCGGATTCCAGACGGGCCTGCACCCGCACCTGACGCACGGCGCGGCCCCGGCGCTCGGCCCGCCGGAATGTACGCCGTACCAGCCGCTCCAGCGCGAGGTAAAAGTCGGCGACAGAAGGCGCCGTCATGGGGAAGACGATTTCCTCGCGAATCACCGGGGATAGCGCCATCGCCTGGAACGGCTCCCGATCCTCCCCGCTGGCCAGGCGGTGGAGGCGCTCGCCCGGCCGTCCGAAACGAGCGAGCATGGCCCGGCGCGGCAGCCGGGCCACGTCTCCCAATGTGCGCAGCCCGAGTCGCTGAAAGACCTGCAGCAACTCCGGTTCGGCAGGCAGCAGGGCGCTGGGCGCCTGGCTGAGGAAGAGCGTTCGTTCTTCGTCCGCCACCAGAATCGGCCGCACCGGCGTCGCCGTCCGGGCCGCCACCCATGCCACAAATTTCCCGGACGCCACGCCGATGCGCGGGACGAGTCCCTCGGGAAGTACCGCTCGCACCGCCGCCGCCAGTGGGGCCGGGTCCAGCGGATCGAGACCGGGAATGCCGTCCAGATCGAGGAAACACGCATCAAACGGCCGCGGTTCGATGGCCGGACTCACCGCATCCAGGGCCAGCAGCACCTCCGCATACCGGCGCTCGTAGTAGGGGAGGTCGTAAGGGAGCACCACGGCCCGGGGACAGCGTTGGGAGAGGAGCACGGCCGGATTGCCCACCCGCACTCCGGCCGCCCGCACCCGCACCGAGCAGGCCCGCACCACCGTCTCGGCGGTCCCCTCTCCCGAGCCGATGAGCGCCACCGGCTCCCCCCGGAACTGCGGGCAACGCCGGAGTTCCAGTACCACCTCGAAGTCCGGGAACCAGAGGCAGGCGACCTGCTGCGGAGTCCGTACCTCCCAGCCACGTTCTTTGCCGGAACCCGATATTGGCACGCTTGCTCACGTTCTCGCGCGGGTAGCCACGGACCCGCCTTTCCGCAGGGTGCAGCCCCTCCACCCCGGCATCTTTATCAAATATAGGTTTGATATTCCAAGGCAAATAGGCGGAGAGGTCTGCATTGACCGTTTTTGGCACGGGGGAGTGCGGCAGGCACACTGTGCCGTACCTGCGCCCCTGCAGCCGGAACGGGGGGTAGCAGAGACGAGGACGGGGACAGGAACGCGCCGGGGGCGTCCCTGGAGGCCGCCCGCCCGCCCCTGGAGCGCCGATTTGGGGGCGTGGGCCGGATGGGGGCCCCCCCGGAGCGGAGCGGACCGCGCCTGGCAGTGTCAAACACTCTCGTTGCTATAACTTGACCCGCCTTTTCACACACACTCCATGACCCCGATGACGAAGCCCACCGGACAGCCGCTGTGGTGCCCCCCGCCGGCACCGTCATCCCCGGCACCGGCCGTGGAGGCACAACCGCGAAACGCCCCGGCGTGCGTTCAGGTCTCTCCAGGGGGGCGCACGCCGCCCATCCCGTCACCCCGTAGGGAGTCCCGCGGCTCCGTTTGCGATCGCAATGGACACGGTACGGTAACTTGTCGGCGCATGAAGGAGTAACGCCGGGAACAGCGAACCGGGGAGGCAAGACGCCGTCCGAACACCCTGCACGAGATGTCAACCCACCCCGCTCCACATGCTGCCGATCGAAAACCCCTTCAGGTCCGCTTGCTGCGCGTCGCCGGTCTTGTGCTGGCGTCAGCGCTGCCGCTCGGGGCCCAGCAGACGTCGCCCGCGCTGCGGGTGCTGCCGGAACGAGCGCCGGGGAACCGCGCTCCCTCGCCGCTGTACGAACGCCTCCACGCGTGGGCGGGGGAGGCGCTGGATCGGCGGGAAACTGCTTACGAAGTGCTCAAGACACCCGAACAGATTGCCGCCTGGCAGCAGGCACGGCGCCGGCTGTTCCTCCAGGCGCTCGGGGAGTTGCCGCCCCGCACTCCGCTGCGGGCGAGGACAGTGGGGAAGCTGGAAGGAAACGGTTTCCGGGTCGAAAATGTGCTCTTCGAAAGCCGTCCCGGACATCATGTCGCCGCGAACCTCTACCTGCCGCTGACGCGACCGCCCTATCCGGCAGTGCTCATCCCCTGCGGACACAGCTACACCGGGAAAGCCGGCAACGGCAACCAGCGCATGGCGATGCTGCTGGCGCGCAATGGGATCGCGGCCCTCAGCTACGACCCGATCGGTCAGGGGGAGCGCTACCAGACCTTCGGACGGGACGGCCGGCCGCTCGGCGCCGGCTACACAGGCAGTCCGAGCAGCGTGGCGCAGCTCAGGCCGGTGGCAGGCGGGCCGCGCTTCAACCCGGTCGAGGAGCATACGCTGGTCGGAATCGGTTCCATTCTGGTCGGCACGAGCACTGCCGCGTTTCGCATTCACGACGGGCTGCGCGCGGTGGACTACCTGGTGAGCCGCGCCGATGTGGATCCGAAACGGATCGGCTGCACCGGGAATTCCGGCGGCGGGACACTCACGGGCTACCTGATGGCGCTGGACGACCGCATCGCCTGTGCCGCGCCTACCTGTTCACTCACCACGTTCCGGCGGCTGCTGGCCACCTCCGGTCCTCAAGACGCCGAGCAAAACCTGTTCGGGCAGCTCCGCGATGGGCTGGACGAGGCCGACTACGTCTTGCTGCGGGCGCCGCGTCCCACCGCACTTTGCGCGGGCACCCGGGACGCCACGTTCGACATTACCGGCACCTGGGACCTCTACCGGGAGGCGAAGCGGATCTACGGACGCCTGGGCTTTCCCGAACGGATGGCGCTGGTGGAGGCGGACGAGCCGCACGGCTTTTCCCAACCACTCCGGGTGGGAGCGGCGCGCTGGCTGCGGCGCTGGCTGCTGGGGGTGGACGAACCGATCACTGAGCCGGACCTGCCGATCTATACCCCGGCCGAGCTGCAATGCACGCCGCACGGCCAGGTGATGCTGCTGCCGGGCGAGGTGAGCGCCTTCGAATTCAACCGGCGACGTGCCGGAGCCCTTGCTCCCCAGCGCCGCCGTCTTTGGGCAGGACCCGACCGCTCGCGAGCGCTGCAGCGAGTGCGAGAACTGGCCGGCATTCGTCCACTCGCGGAGATTCCGGCAGTGACCGTGCGTTCGATGGGACAGGTAGAGGAGGACGGCTACCGGATCGAAAAGCTGCTGCTGGGGACCGACACAAAGCTGGAATTGCCCGCGCTGGCATTCTTCCCGCGCGGAGGACGCATCACCCGGCGCGTGCTCTACCTGCACAGTGAGGGCAAGCAGGCCGAGGCAGGCCCCGGGGGCGCGCTCGCGGCGCTCGCTCGGGACGGAGCGCTGGTGCTGGCCGTAGATCTCGCGGGGCTGGGGGAGACAGGCATACGCCATCCTCGTGATTGGGGCGGCGCGTTGTTTGGCCCAAACACGCAGGAGTTCTTTCTGGCCCATTTGCTCGGTCGCTCCCTCGTGGGGATGCGGGCCGAGGAAGCGCTGGCGGCGGTCCGGTTCCTGGCAGGCCACGGCGCTTCAGACGCAGCCGGACAGGCGGTGGAGGTGGTCGCGGTTGGGCCTGCCGGTGCGATTCCCATCGCCCATGCGGCGGCACTCGAACCGGCGCTCTTCAGCCGGGTTACCCTCCGGGGCTGCCCGCCGAGCTGGCTCTCCGTGCTGGAGGACCCGACCGCTGGGACGCAGCTCACCCACGTCGTCCACGCGGCGCTGACCGCCTACGACTTGCCGGACCTGCTGAGTGCGATCCCCAGGGATCGGCTTGTTCGTGAGCCGCCCGCACGCGCAGCCCGCCGGTGACGGGCGGACCCGCATGCCGGCACTCTACGAGATTCGTGCAGACCATGACCGTGAGGTCGTGGTCGTGCACCAGAGGCATCTGCCTGCGATTGCCGGCATAACGCTCCAGCCGGGGCCGGTCGTGCCGCTCCCAGGGGAGCCTGAGACGTGGATCGAGGCCCTATTCCTGATGCTGTTGCCCAGCAGAATCAGGGTCCACTGACGATGTGACCCGGACGGAACGCGTTCTGAGTGTCGGTACCGAAAGAGTCCTCCTGCCGCGCCTGCTGGGGGCCGAGGAAGCGGTAACACGGGCCTGCAGGGTCTCCGGACTTCGTTTTGGAGACCTCGGCGGCGGGGCGCCAGGGCCGCGGGGCGGGTTGCTCTGAAGCGGAGTTCGGAAACCCCGGAGCGGGAATCCTGTCGCGCGCGGCTCCCGTTGTGACACGAGAGAAGCCTGCGCGCAGGTGAGTAGCGGGCAAAGAGCTACAGGGGCACTACCGGGCCTGGACCTGAACCGGCAGACGACCCGGACCCCGGAGACTCTCCGGGGTCCGGGTCCGAGACTCCGCGGCAGCGTGTGCGGATGTCCCTGCTCTCTGCTGTGAGCCGTACCTACTTCGCCGGCTTCTCGACAGGCGGCTTCGGGCGTGGAACCTGGATCTGGGCAGACTTCGCCGGCTGCTGCTGGCCGTCGAGGTGGTAGTTGAAGCTGAAAGAGTCCAGCGTAGTCGGCGTGCCCGCGGGAGTGAACCGAACCCCGTCCGGTCCCTCCAACTGGGGCAGCGGAAATGCCCGGTTCGGGGCGGGCGCGCCGGGCAGGCCGGGCGGTACGGGCGCTCCGGGTTGTCCGGGCCGCCGCGGGCCGCCCCCCTGAGTGCGGTTCTGATCGGCGAAGATCATGATCCCGGCCCTGGCCTCCCCGCCGGCGCCCCCGGGCATCGAGAACATCATCTGCTGCATCTCCGAGCGGCGCAGGCTGAACCCTCCGGCCGCCAGTTGCTGTGGGGTTGCCTGACCGCTCGATCCTGCCAGATCCGCCGGCGGGATGATCTCCGAGACAGGCGCGGCAAAGGCGACGGCGAATGCCCGGCGCTGCGGGGCCAGCATCCGTGCTGCAGCGAGGATTTCACCCCGGTGCGCCGCCTGGCGCTGTCCCTGGTTCAGGGCCCCCCAGAAACGGAGGTGGTGCCGCTGTGTGTACAGGGAACTGGCGATGCCTGGCGCCGGTATGTCGGCCCCCTCCAGGTACAGGCCCCAGTACTGCTCCATCCCCTGCAGTTGGGGATCCGTGAGGTTCACGGCCAGGTCCGCCAGGTCATCCAGCGTCGGCGCCCCCTGCGCCGCGACTTTCTGCTTCCACGGCGTCACGATTCGAGCCGGAACGGAGGCGGGCCGGTCGCGAAACCACTCCCGGCTGCGCAGCGACAGCAGCCCGGCATCCTTCCGCCACATGTAACGCCCGGACCGAGCGATGGCGTCGAGAACTTCGACAACACGCTTCTTGCCCCCAAGCATCCCGGTCCGCACTCGAGCCCGAACGAAACTGTCCCCCAGGACTTCGAGCCCGGTCGCCCGGTGCAGCTTTTCGACGACCTCGGATACGCGGACGGTGCCCGCCGCGGCGCCGCCGGGGCCGAACGGTACGAGGCGCATCAATGCACTGCCGGGCGACGGAGGTACGGGGCCGGGCTTATAGCCCAGGTCTACTTCACGCAGTAGCTCCGGGTCACCGGTCTGCGTGGGGGTGAACTCTTCCTCCAGGCCGGACCCGCCGAGCATAGGGCTCCAGATTACCGGTGTGGAGCGCTGTTCGTTTTCCCGGCCCCGCACGCTGGTCAGAGTAAAGAAGAGCTGGGGTCGAGGCGCCCGCCCGCCGTCCGGAGTCCGGAGGCGACCGGGACCGGACTCGCTGAGCTGGATGGTGGCGTCGGCGCGCAGCACCGGGAGGCTTTCCGCCGGCTCCGGCGCCGGGAGGGACTGGGGCAGCGGCGGCGCGGCGCCGCCGGGAGTCGTGGAAAAGCGGAGCGTGCGCGACATGGAAGTGCCGCCGAAGTTTCCGCGCTGCAAGGCGGACTGGTGGATCTGGTCGGCAAGGTTGGCTGCCAGCGTGCCGTCGCGCGACGACAGGCGGAGCGCTGCGCCGGACCGGAGCTGCTGGAGCTGCGCCGGTGTGAGGCGCTGGTAAAGCGCCACTCCGGCGACGGCGCCCGGCCGGAGCCGATCGCGGATTGCCTCTGACTGACCGCGGGCGGTGCGGCGTTCGGGCTCCGGACGCTGTGGGTCACGTGCCAGCGCGTTCAGCTCCTCCTGGCGTGCCTGAAGCTGCTCCGGGGTCTGGTTTCCAAGCGCAGCAACCTGCAGCATCCGGGCATGAATGTCGGCGAGATGCTGCGTTTGATCCGCGTCACGCAGCGCCTCCTCCCGGCGCTTGCTGGCGATGGACTGGGCGAGCTCGTATCGCTTTCCGTTCGTCAGCCAGTCGAAGTCGAAGTGGGCTGCGATCCGCGCAAGCACCTCGGCGGCGGGGCGGTCCTTCAGCGCGAGTGTGATCCGGTCGTCTGCTGTATCGCGGGTGGCGCGAAGCTCTACTCTCACGGAGGCGCCGATCCGGGAGAGCGCCTGACCGAGCGGCTCATCCTGCAGGACCAGCGTGACGGGAGCCTTGAGGCGAGCATCCTTCTGGATGGCCTCGGGGATCCGGACCGGCCCGTCAGTCACATCGGACTGGGCAACGGCGGGCACTCCACTCAACAGCAGCGAAGTCGCCACAAGGGAGAAGGGACATCTCATGCGCGTATCTCGTTTCCAGGAACCGTTATCTGGCTTGGGGTTCCGGGAGACATGACGTAGTAGGGCGCCCGATCCGTGCAGGCTTGAGGCGACCTCGCAGGCGTCGTCCGCGAAGTTTGTCCGCTGCAGCGAAGCAGTTCCGCGCTCGCGGCCGTGGGCGGGGACGGAGGGGAACGGGATCGGACCGGGAGGCCATCTTTTCCCGTTCCGGCGCCGAGCCGCCGCCCCACCCTTCGTCCGCGAGGACAATGACAATCTGCCGGCGACGAGGACGAGAGCAATGGTTGTGGTGAACCTACCGGCGGCAGGCGTCACCTCGGGAGGAATCAACTATGGATCGCGACCATCTCAAACAGCAGCTATGCGAGGCAGTGGACCGCCGGCGGGATGAGATCATCGGCATCGGCGAGGATATCATGCGGAACCCGGAGTTGGGGTTCAAGGAGTTTCGCACCGCGCGACTGGTCGCCGACGAATTCCGGCGCCTCGGGTTTGAGCCGGAGGAGGGGCTCGCCATCACCGGCGTGAAAGCCACGCTCAGCAGTGGCCGCCCGGGCCCGACCGTTGCGTTGATCGGCGAACTCGACTCCCTGATCGTCTGGGATCACCCGCACGGGAACCGCGAGACCGGCGCCGCCCACGCCTGTGGACACAATGCCCAGATAGCGGGCCTGCTGGGCGCCGCCCGCGCAATCGTGGACACGGGCGCCATCGAGCATCTGGCGGGCAACGTGGTCTTCTTCGCCGTGCCCGCTGAGGAGTACGTCGAGGTGGAGTACCGGGCCCGGCTGGTGGAAGAGGGAAAGCTGGAGTTCCTCGGCGGGAAGCCGGAACTGCTGCGGCTCGGCCACTTCGACGATGTGGACATGGCGATGATGATCCACACATCCAGCACGACCGAACCGAAAGTTGAGGTCGCCGAGAGCTGCAACGGCTGCGTGGTGAAGCTCATTCGCTACCTCGGCCGGGCCGCCCACGCCGGCGGTGCGCCGCACAAGGGAGTGAATGCACTGAGCGCCGCGATGCTGGGGCTCTCCGCCATCAATGCCCAGCGGGAAACGTTCCGGGACGAGGACGCCATTCGCGTACATCCGATCATCACGCACGGCGGCGATCTGGTGAACATCATCCCGGCGGAGGTGCGGATGGAGACCTACGTGCGGGGCCGCACTCCCGATGCGATTCTGGATGCGGAGAAGAAGGTGGACCGAGCGCTCCGGGCCGGGGCACTGGCGATGGGAGCCGACGTAGAGATCCGCTCTCTGCCGGGCTACTTCCCGCTGGTGAACAACTCGAATATGGCGGATCTCTTCAAACGGAACTCCGCCGAGTTCTTGTTTTCTCCCGAGCATGTGCGGGACTGCGGACACCGGACCGGCAGCACCGACATGGGTGACCTCTCCCACGTCATGCCTGCGCTGCATCCGGCAATGGCAGGCGCGTTCGGGGATGGACACAGCCGGGACTGGTACATCGCCAATCACGACGAAGGATACCTCGCACCTGCGAAGGCACTCGCCCTGACGGCAGTAGACCTCTTGTGGAGTGATGCCGCCGAGGCGCAGCGGATTCTGGAGAACGACCGCCCGCGGCTGAGCAAGGAAGAATACTTGCAATTCCAGCGGGGTGTTTACCGCACGGAGCGCTACTCCGGGGCCTGAGGAGGAGCCCGTACAGGAACGGTGAATGTGGGTGGCGGGAGTGAGGGAGCAGAGAGTATGGAAAAAACGTTTCGCGTCGCCGTGGCCGGGCTGATCCACGACCACGTCTGGGGCATGCTTCGGTGGTGGCGGGAACTGGCCGGGGCGGAACTGGTGGCGGCGGCAGACCCCAACCCTCCGCTGCTCGACAAGGTCCGTGCGGAGGCGGGTGTGGAGCGGACTTACCACTCCTACGAGCAGATGTTCGACACGGAGAAGCCCGACATTGTCACCGTGGCGGTGGACAATCGCGGCACTCCGGCGGTGGTGATGGCGGCGGCGGCGCGCGGCATTCACGTAATCTCCGAGAAGCCTATGGCGTCAACGCTGGAAGGCGCCGACCAGATGGCGGCGGCGTGTCGGAAGGCACGCGTGGAGCTACTCATCAACTGGCCCACCGCCTGGAGTCCGGCCATCCAAACCGTGGATCGGTTGGTACAAGAGGGGGCGATCGGTCCGGTTCACAAAGTCCGCTATCTGGCGGCCCATGCGGGTCCGAAGGAAATCGGCTGCTCCAGCTACTTCTGTGAGTGGCTTTACGACGAGGAACGGAACGGCGCCGGCGCGCTGATGGACTACTGCTGCTACGGCGCCAATCTGGCTGCGCACTGGCTGGGCCGGCCGACCTCGGTAGTGGGCGTCCGCGGGACGTTGGTGAAGCCGGACTTCCCGGTGGATGACAACGCCGTGATTCTGATGAAATACCCGCATGCACTCGGGATCGCGGAAGCTTCGTGGACGCAGCAGGCGGGAGACGGTAGCGCGAACCCGAGCTTCTATGGTTCCACCGGCACGCTTTCGGTGGTGGGGAACCGGGTGCGACTGGCGCGGCCGGGCCGGGATGCAGAGTGGATCGAACCGGATCGCCCCTCCCCCGGGCGGAGGAACGGGGCCGAGTACCTGGTGAGTTGCCTGCGATCGGGAACGCCCGTGGAGGGTCTGTGCAGCGCGGCCACCGGCCGCACTGCACAGGAGATCTTGCAGTGTGGGCTTGACAGTGCCCGCGAGGGGCGAGCAGTTTCTCTGGACTAAGTAGCGGACCGGGAATAGAAGCGCACGGCATCAGCCATGGCGGTTCAATGTCGGCGGAGATGAGGTCGGCACACAAGGCCGGCGAGGAGCGAAGGATTTGAAAACGCTAGGGGTCGGGGTCATCGGTAGTGGCGGGATTGCTCGGGCGGCGCACCTTCCCGGGTACAAGGCTTGCGAGGCAGATGGGGTTCGCATCATCGCGTGCTCCGATATCAACGAGGGCGTCGCGAAGCAGGCGGCCGCGCAGTTCGATGTGCCCCACGTCTTCACTGACTACAAGAAGATGCTGGAAATGGAAGAGATCCAGGCGGTCAGCGTTTGCACCCCAAACTTCCTCCACATGCAGCCGACGATTGACGCACTCGAGGCGGGCAAGCACGTTCTCGTAGAGAAGCCGCTCGCCATCAATGCCACTGAGGGGCAGGCGATGGTGGACGCCGCCACTCGCACCGGCAACAAGCTCCAGGTCGGCTTCATGACCCGCTTTCAGTCGAGTGCCCAGGCGCTGAAGCGCTTCATCACGGCGGGAGAGATGGGTGACATCTACTTCGCGCGGGCCCAGGCGATGCGTCGTCGAGGAATTCCCGGGTGGGGGGTCTTCACCCAAAAGGACAAGCAGGGGGGCGGACCGCTGATTGACATCGGCGTCCACATCCTGGATCTGACACTCTGGCTGATGGGGCACCCGAAGCCTGTGCTCTGCTCCGGCCAGACCTACGCCAAGTTCGGGCCGCGCGAGGGAGTGCTGGGACTCATGGGGCAGTGGGACCCGAAGACTTTTACGGTCGAAGATTTTGCGGTAGGGTTGGTCCGCTTCGAGAATGGCGCTACACTTGTGCTGGAGTCCAGCTTCTGCGCCAATCAAGAAGAACGAGACCGATCCAATACCGAACTTTTCGGCACGGAGGGCGGGTGCAACTACAACCCGTGCAAGATGTTCTTCGAGCGTCACAAGACGCTGATTGACTGCACTCCGGCGTTCTTGCCGCAGGTGCGCGCGCACGAAGCCGAGATCAAAGCCTTCGTCCAGGCGATTCGCGACGACACTCCCGTGCCGGTCACCGGCGAAGAAGCCCTGATGACCACCCAGATCATGGACGCCATTTACCGCTCCTCCGATGAGGGCCGGGAGGTGCCGGTCGGTTGATCCGGACAGACGGATTTGACACTATACCCGGCGTGCGGCTATCCTTACCCCTGGTCGGCACTCTGGGGGAGGAGCAAGAATGGCTAGCGAAAGATCGCGGGAACTGCGCCGGCGGCGCCACCGCCGGGAACAGGCGGTGAAAGCGGCGACGAAGTTGAAGGCAGGCGCCGCCCCGCAGCCCACGCGGAAGTAGGCAGCGGGATGGACCCTCGAGAGGCCCGGATGGAGTTGACGTGGTTACTCCAGGCGGGCCTTTCGCCGTTCCCCTACGACCGGGCGGCTCTCCTCATTGCTGTAGATGAGCACCCCGACCTCGACTTCCCGGCGTGCGAGTCCCGGTTGGATGGTTTCGCACTACGAGCGCAGCAATCGGTGAGACCGGATCGGGAGCAGGACGCCAGGGAGCGGATCGGCGCCCTGCGCCGCGTGTTGTTTGAGGAAGAGGGCTTCCACGGCAACCGGCGCGAATACTACGACGTTCGCAACAGCTACCTCCACGAAGTGCTGGAGCGGCGCCTTGGGATTCCCATCAGCCTCGGAGTGCTGTGCCTGGGTGTAGCGCGGCGGGTGGGCTGGGATCTCGAACCCGTGAATTTCCCCAATCACTTCCTCCTGCGGTGGGTCGCATCAGATGAAGTGCTGGCGATTGATCCCTTCAACGGCGCCCTCGTGCTGGGTGAGGATGACTTGCGAGAGATGTGGCGGGCGGCGACCCCACGGGACGCGCCGGAGCCGGCGAGCCTGCTCCGCGCCGCGCAACCCCGTGAGGTCGTCGCACGCATGTTGAACAACATCTGGATTGTGCATCGCGCGCAGGGACGCTACCGGCCGGCCGCGCTCGCCCTGGAGAAACTGGCCCTGCTGTTTCCCGCGCATCCCGCCTACGAGCGAGATGTGGGTTCCATGCGGCTTGCAGCAGGAGATTTGCAGGGTGCCCTGAGCAGCTTCGAGCGCTATCTGGAGCGAGCCCCCCACGCCGAAGACGCTCCGCGCGTTTCGCGCGACGTCGCGCGCCTCCGGGCCGCACTCGGCTCCCAATTCTGACGAACCGGGGATGAAGATGGATTCAACCATGAAGTGCGCATTCATCGCAGAGACTCCGAATTCCTTACGGCCGGGAGGCGACGCAGACTCGGACCTCCACACGCCGGCGGAGAAGAGTGATCGCCCGGCCGGGAGGGCAGCGAGACGCAATTGGAGGGTGACCCTGCCGGCGTGCGCGCTGCTGGTCGGTGCTTCTCTGGTCGGCGCCGCGCCGGACCCGACAGCGCAGATCATTGCGGTGACCGTCGAAGCGCCTGGAGACGCGCGCAGCGGCGCCCTCTACGTGGCGAACCCCGACGGCAGCGGGCTTCGGCGATTGGGTCGAACCTACGGCCGGCTGCGTGCGCCTGCGTTGTCCCCGGACGGCAAGTGGGTCGCCTGCCAGACGAGCGACGATCTCGGATTAGACACCCTTGTGCTGGAGCCGGTCACGCCGGGACCGGACGCCGCGGCACGCCGTCTGACGCTGGGGTCCCACCCCCAGTGGTCTCGTGATGGGAGCCAGATCCTGTTTGCCCGGCGGCAGTCGAATGACTACAACCTCTACGTGATTCGAGCGGATGGCCGCCAGCGGGAGGAGACGCTGAAGCCCCTCGTGAAGGGCCAGATCGGGCGGTGGTCTCCCGATGAGAAACAGCTCGCCATCGTTGCGCCGGTGATTCTCGAAGGGATGGACCGGTGGCAGATCCAGGTCCTGCCGGCGGATACACTCAAACCCCGCCTGCGCCTCACACTGCCTGAGTCGTTCGGGCAGGTGCTCTCGCTGGACTGGTCGGCCCAGGCGGATCGGCTGCTCTTCACCGTACATCGCCGGGAACAACTCGAACTCTACCTGGTGGACCTGAAAACACTGGAGCCGCTGCGGGTGCCCGTCGGGGAGGGTGCGGCCGGGGCTGCATTCGGCGCCTGGTCGCCGGATGGGACCCGGATCCTCTTCCGTGCCGCGGGCAGTCCTGGTTCGGCCGGCAGTGGTCAGCGCCTCTGTGTCATGCGCGCCAACGGCGCCGATGTGCGCGTGTTGTGGGAGCCGCCGAACCGCGGTGTTTCCATCCAGGGCGCTGCGTGGAGTGGCCGCCCGACGACACTGGCGAGCGCTCCCCTGCTGCCTCCGGCTGCACCCAAACCCGCGCCACCGGCGCCGAAGCCGCCTGCCGCAAAGCCCCCGCTTGAGCCTCCGCCCGTGGTGGTCCCGAAACCCTCAGTGCCGCCGGGCGCGCCACAAAGTCCGGGTCCGTGGAAGCAGGTGCGCGTGAGCCGTCGCCTCCGCATTGATCTGGCGGATTCACCCGTATCCATTCCGCTGGTGGAGCCGGGCGATACGGATTTTCAGGTGCGGGCCACCATGCCCGCACAGCCCGGCTGGAAGTCCCGCCGGCAGGGCCTCGGGATCACGATTCAGCTCGCAAGCGGGGCACTGTACCGGGGCACTGTAATCCACAATGACGGTTCTGCGTGGGTGACCGTACAGGGCCGGGCCCAGCCGGGACCGGTGCGGCTGCTGGATGGAAAGCGGCTGCCGGCCGCCAGCGCGGGATATCGCGCCGGGTTCGAACTCGTGGTGCGCCGGGATGCGAAGAAGCTGCGCGTGCTGGTCAATGGCGAGATCCAGTTCGAACGTCCGCTGCTGATCGGTGCGGTCCGCCAGGTATCGCTGACGCTGGAGAACTTCGATGCCGGACTCGCCGGCTTCCCGTTGTCGGAGGTCAGTTACCAGGTCTGGGGCGAACAGAAGTAGGCCCCCAGGCGCCCACGCGGAGGGCGCCGGCCCGGCCCGGCACTGCGAAGAACAAGAAGGGGAGAACGCGAATGTTTACTGATCTGTCCCCGGGAGCGCTGGGAATCCGCTGCTCCTGGCAGGAAGGGCTCGATCTGGCGCATGCTGCCGGGTTCGCCGGGGCCGACCTGAACCTGATTGAGGCGAAGACGCTGGCGGATGCAGAGGGCACGGAAGCAGTCCGAGACCTGTTCACCACTCGGGGCCTCCGGATGGGAGCTTGGGGCCTGCCGGTGAGCTGGCGGGGCCCACTGCCGCAATTCTACGAGCAGTTGGCCCGCCTCCCGGAACTGGCCGAGTTCGCTGCGGAACTCGGATGCCATCGGGTGACGACAGGATGCCCGGGTTGGAGTGACACCCTCACGCGCCAGGAGCATTGGGACCTCTGCGTGGGGCGCCTGAAGCTCGTGGCTCCCATCCTGCAGGAGCATGGACACCGGCTGGGCATTGAGTTCATCGCCCCTCGCAACTCACGGAAGGACCACAAGTACGGGTTCGTTTATTCGATGGACGGCATGCTCGCCCTCTGTTGTGCCGTGGGGACCGGCAACGTGGGTCTGTTGTTCGACGTATGGCATTGGTACACTGCGTGCTCCAGCGTGGACGACATCCGCCATCTCACGGTGAACGACGTGGTGTACGTACACATCAACGATGCCCCGGCGGGCATTCACCCGTTCGACCAGATGGATCTGGTCCGCTGCCTGCCGGGCGAAACGGGCGTCATTCCCAACGTTGAGATTCTCAAGATCCTGAAGGGGCTGGGTTATGACGGCCCGGTCACCGTGGAGCCGTTCAGCCAGAAAGTGAAAGACGCAGCAGCCGAGGACCCGCTCCGCGCCGCGAAAATGGCGCGAGACAGTCTGACTCCCCTCTTTGAAGCCGCGGGTCTGGCGCTCTGAGAGGACCTTCCCGTGCTTGCGCGCCCAGACGCACCGGCGGCACTGGATCTGCTCGAGGCTGCCACCCAACCACAGTTTCACGACCGGGTGTTTCAGTACCTGTGCGCACTGCCACGGCTGTTCGCCCAGTTGGTGCAGCTTACGGACGGACGGCTGGCTCGCTGCCTGGATCTCAACACCCTCGTCCGCGAACCGCGCGACTACGTGGATGAAGCGTTCCGGCACGGAGAGACGGATCTCCTGTACCGGACCGCATTCGCGACCGATCCCCCGGTGCTCGCCTATCTCCTGGGCGAGGTGCAGCGCCAACCTCAGGCCGGCGTTCGCTTCCGGTTCCATCTGCATCGCAGCGAGTTCTGGAAAGCGCAGGTGCGCCGCGCGGGCGTTCGCTTCGATGGCATAGTCGAGCTGTCCTTCTTCGCCTGCCTGCTCATCTATGTGGGCACGGAGCCCTGGCCCGAACTCCGTTCGTTGGCACTGCTGACCCGCATCCCCGAGCCACTCCGACCGCGCTTGCGGCGCTACCTGCCCGACGAGTTCATTGCAGTGCTGGACCTGCATCGGGCGCCGCCGGGGAGGTTGACGCGAAAGGGCCTGGCGATGGGGCAGGGTGAACGCATCTAAATCGACAGAATTTGGGCGAGATAGTCAACATCCCAGGCGGCGCGGAGGCGCCGATTCTTCACGCCGAGACGGCGGGAGCGGTCCTGACGCAGCAGATTCACCGACAGACGCCGCAGCGTCGC
>SXGS01488714.1_pt1 | contig 23255 bp, 22 predicted proteins | sample 3174681 | NCBI WGS metagenome assembly SXGS01 (sample SAMN11356861, study PRJNA531348) | freshwater metagenome | isolation source: freshwater sample F1-80 | place: China: Fuxian Lake, Yuxi | collected 2017-12-25
CTGGCTGGAGGGCACCGATACGGACATTGGAACAGTGAGCTACAATTCAACGACCCGACTGGTGACATGGACGATTCCCAAACTTCTGGCAGAACTTGCTCACGCAGGTGCCTGGTTCGAGATTGCGGTAAGTCCCGACTCGGGTGATGTTGGACGATTCATGAAACTCACCTCAACGACCAGCTTCGAAGCAAAGGATTCATCAACGGGCGAATCTCTCAGTGAATCTCTTTCTGAACTCACCACCGAACTCCCCAACGACGAATTCGGGCTTGGGAAAGGAGTGGTCGTAAACTAGTTATAAAAAGCCGAGATGCATGGGTGATCTCGGCTTTTGTTTACAAAATAATACCCCCGCCCGATGACCGTCGTTGTTGGTCGGTGGGCTGGGGGTTGCCGGAGGCTGGCGGGTAGCTGCCTCGGGCGAGTCTTGGCCGTTCTGGCCGAGGAAGGCTTTCCCCCGCCGTCGGAGGAGCCCGGTCGTCGTTATGGTCTACAGTCTGCTTCCTGGGTTGTCAGCCCAGGGACGGCTCGCCGCCGTAGACCTTACCCATTCGCGTTGTGCATGTTCCCTCTTGTAACGGGTGTTCAGAAGATGCCATGCCGGATTCCGCACCGGCAACGTGGGCGAGGGGGTTCTACGCCATGGAGCCATCAGAGAATTGTTTCCAACTCTCCTTGGCACACCTCCTTGTTGTTGCAGACTCGGCTCATCGTTTCGCCTGTCTGATCTGTCGAGCAGTGAAACAGCTCACCGGGTCACAGCGTTTCCACACGCGCCGAATCGGCCTTTGGCCGGCAGCGCAACGAACACACTGGAACTACGCTCAGCGTAACCCTGAAGGACGAGCTGACCAGGGCATCCCTGGATTCTCTGCGGACCCCATCGAAGACCGGGGAGAGCCGCAGACATGCCGTCACCACGACGGACAAGACGATAGATTACGCTCGCTCACTCCTCTTGTCAATGCAATGAACAAATAGACCATCAAAAAACACCGAGAATTTCGGTAGTTTTTGGTGATCCTGGCGGGATTTGAACCCACAACCTTCTCCTTCGGAGGGAGACGCTCTATCACGAGCCGGAGCGAGTGGAAAGAAAAAGCCGAGTGGTGCACCCGGTGGGACTCGAACCCACGACCTTCAGCTTCGGAGGCTGACACTCTATCCAACTGAGCTACGGGTACAGGTTCATTGTCGACTTTTTCTTTTCCGAGCGAAGTGATGTGATCTGGCATCCAGATCCAATTGAGCTACAGAATCAGTAGGATTTTCATACCGTTTGCTTTGCCATTTGAATTTCACGGATGGAGAGATATAAGAACACCACAAGAAGAATGACTGTATTCACAGGGGCGACCCAGTAATCAATGTGTTTCCCAAAACTCTCAAGAACCATGATAGCCCCAAGCATTCCGATCGAATACATCGCTCCGTTTTTAATATAGGCAAACTTCGAAATCGTATGGATCCCGCGCACGGTCACTTCACGAACCACAAACGCCCCGATTCCGTTTCCGATCAAGATGAGCGGGACAGACATCGTAAAAGCAAACGCACCGATGACACCATCGATCGAAAAGGATGCATCAAGGACCTCGAGGTATAAGAGCTTACTCCAGGCGCTCATGTTGGAACCATGCAATTCTTTCTCTTTCTGTTCCGCATTGTGTCTGAATCCATCTGTAAGAAAGAAGGCGGAGGCACCGATTGAGGCGGCAAGCGCAAGAATAGGATCAACCTTTACAGAGATGTAGATAACGACAGTAATAAAAATCGAGGAAAGGGCATAGAACCAAACACTCTGTTTGTGAATGAAGTGTTCGACAAAGAAGGCATACTTCTTCTCCTCAAGAAAAAGCCACGCAAGAAACACAAAGAAGAGATACACACCTCCTCCCAGTAAGAGAAGAGGTTTCGAGTGTTCAAGCGACTCCTCCATGCGTTGGGGGTCGGAAAAAACAAGATCAATTAATTCCCCGAAGCCGATCCCGGCGTTGGCAATCCAGACAATGACGAATGGGAGGACTCCACGCATCACGAAAACTGCCAACAACAATCCCCAGAAGAGAAAAAATTTGCGGTACTTTTCTGGAACCGTTTTTAGGACGTGCGCATTCACGATGGCATTATCGACGGAGGAAATGACCTCAAAGACGATAAGCCCGAGAATGACGATAAAGGCTTCAAACATAGCGACGAACGAATCTTACGAGTGAGCGACTGAATTGGTAGAGATTGTAGCGGAACGGTTGGAAGACAAGGTCGTACGTTCCAGGCGAGGCATATTCTACACCGGGAAAGCCTCTTTTAAAACGGGAGATCCCAACCCATGGATGATCCTCAGATGCATCCTCCGGTGCCACCCCCCACCAGTCGTAAAACCTCACCCCATGTGCTTTAGCGTCACGCATCAATTCCCAGTGTAAAAGATAGGGTCCCATCAAATTGCGATGTTGGTTCGAGCTCGCTCCGTGTAGATATGTCCTGGTATCTCCAAAATCAATCATGATGTTGGCTGCGAGAAGGACCCCATCATGAGAAGCCGTGGCAAGGAACGCGCGGCAATCCCCGTGTGCAAGCACACCCATCATCTTCTTGTAGTACGATTTTTGATGGAGTCGAAACGCTCCTCGTGTGGAGGTCTGCTCAAACAACGACCAAACCGTATCGAAATCCTGTACAGCAAGATGGACCTCGACATGATGCTTTTGTGCGACACGAACGTTGTAGCGAGTCTTTGAATGCATCCCTGCAAGAAGCTCGTCCTCACTCATGGATAGATCAGTGATCCGTGTGTGTGCAGGATTAAGATCAATAGACTTACACAGCTCCCCAGAAAAACCTACATCTGATGGTTCGACCCGCAGAAACATCTGACGAAAAGCTCGCGGCTGCCAGGCACCAACAGGACCTTTTGGACAGAAGGAATACGATCCAAAAAGTGGAATTTGCCGATCGAGCCACTGAGCCACGCCAATGGTCTCTTCCTCCTCAACATATTCTTCACGAAGCACGATTTCGCCAACAACCTTCTGAAACTCACCCCATTCCCATGATTGTAAAAATCGGCCCGAGTGCGGGCCGTGTTCCAAGACAAATTGGTTCCACGCAGTTCGATCCATGATTATCGGCTCAGTCTCTTAAGTGCGATGCGAATCCGGCTCTCGGTATCCCCTTCTTCTATTTCACAAAGCGCGGCCTCTGCATCGCGACGAGAGTACCCTAGTCCTACCAGAGCTTCAATGGCATCACTGTCGAGCGATGCGACATCGGACGTTTCCACAAGGACCCCTTTAAGCTCTAAGACGATCTTCTGCGCCGTCTTTTTTCCGATGCCTGGAACGTCGGTTAACGCCGCAAGATCGCCATTCATGATTTTTATCTTTACTCGATCGACGGCATCGCTATACACGATTTTTTGTGCGCTCTTTGGACCCACTCCTGAGACGGCCACCAGCTTCCAAAAAAGTTCGAGCTGCTCCATCTCGAAAAACCCGAACAACTCTCGACCATCATCCCGCTGCGCTTCATGGAGATAGAGCGTAACGGGGTCTTGAATCTGATGTGCAGCAGACTCAGGCATCGTGATCTTAAACCCAATGCCACCGTTCTCCACGATCACATAACCGACACCGTGATACAACACCTTGCCTTGTAGATACGCCATCATAATTATTCCCCCTTCTCAAACAGTTTTTTATAGTACTCACCCGCACGTCTTTCAATTTCCGCATCCATCTTTTTTCCAAAGGTCGGCATCTGGGCCTGGCCGAAAATACCCGCGTGGATGCGCCTGAGTGCCAACCCAAACTCTGGACCGGGTTCCATGTCCAGGACATCCATCATCGCTACCCCATCCAGACCGACTTCTCGAAGCACGCGGTTGCGCTGTTTTTTCTCCGAGGCTTCACGAATCACCTCCTTTTCACCCCGACGATGGGGAGCGTAGTCATGTTCACTTTGTAAAAAGTTCACGATCGATGCTGTTTCGTGCCAATACCCATGGGCAGAAAGTCGTATCGATCCCACACTATGATCAAGAAAGAGACAGGCTTGGGCCAAGTCAATAAAATCATCCGCATCGTATCCCCGCTTCATCGCAAGATGCGTGTAGCGACGAATCCGCGTGGGCCGAGCGACCTTAAAATCAAATCCAAACTCCATGTGGTGTGCGATGAGATCCTCTAAGAGTTCCTGGTCTCGATCGGAAAGATCATGGGCTCGGCACACTCGTCGTAACAACGCCTCGAACACCGGCGCGTGGATTTTGCGAGCGTGGTGCGGATAGTGCACTTGAATTCCATACTGAAGGAAAAACTGCGCCTGGGTCTGCCGATCCGTTCCTTGAAATTCCCGCTGTGTAAACTGTTCGTACAGCTCGAGGTACTCGCGCATCTTGTTCACTCGCTCATGCGCTGCCTCATCAAAATGATGTAGTCGAGGGGTATTGAAACCAAGCTGTTCGCCTGCAGAACCCGGTTTTGAACTGAACGTCACGGACATCCATTTGGCGATGTCATGACACAAAATATACGTTTGAAAAAAAGCCACCTTCTCCTTCATCAAATCCTCAAGTTCTTGAATCTCCCCCTCATACCCCTTCATCCGACGAAACTCCTCAATGTCGACGAGGTGCACCTTTTCTTCTTCGAGAGCGAAAAGAAACATGAGCATCAAACGGAGATGATCTCGCATCACCGGTCCCTCGGCGTGATAGCGAACATCTTGGGGAGTCGTGAGACTTTGCGCGATCAGCGGTTCTTGGTGGGCATGCGCGTCCAAAACGGACTCCGCATGTTTGAACAGGTGTGAGTCAATTTCAATCGTCCCGATCATGGAATCAAGATGTTGGGACTCTTTACGCTCATGAGTAGATTCAAACCGCCACATGTCACCCCATTCTACCAAAAAATTGGCGAATCATCTCGTCGGCTGTTTCGGTTACCGCCTTGATTGATTGCCCGCCATCGATAATGCCATGTGCATACGCTTTCAGTGGAGCCACAAATTCTCGCTGGGCTGGAAGAGCGACCGTGCGGTGATACTCCACATCGTAATCCGGTTGTCTTTGCAGTCGTCGAGCAAGCGCGGTTTCTTCATCGATCTCAAGCCAGAGCCGAAAATCTAACAGGTCTCGAACACGTTCATCGGCAAAAAGTTGCATCCCTTCGACGAACACAATCGGAGCAGGCTTATACAACATCTCCCCCGTGCGATCGCAGAGGCGACGGTTATAGATGGGAATGAAAATATCATTGCCGGACTTGAGCTCCATGAGCGCATGGCGTAGCTCATCTACATACAGGCTCTCGGGCAGATCCCAATGAGGCCGACCGTCGGGAAGTTTGGGACAATCTTTTGCCGTCTTGTAGTAGGCATCGAAGCGAAACCTCTTCACACCCCCTTGAGTTTCAAGATGCTCTGCCAGGGTCGATTTCCCTGCTCCCGAAAGTCCCGCGAGTCCGATAAGAAGATTTCGCATATCAAATAACGGCGTCATCTTTACTCTTTCTTGTGATGAATGGCATCTATCGCTCGTTTTACATCACGCAACGACACGACTGTTTCTCCGGGCACGTTTTTATGTCCCCAGTTGCGATCCAAGCCAAAGGTAAACCCACCAAAGCGTTCAAACAAGTGGAGAGCATAGGAAGACTCCTGAACATAAATGAGTCCTCGTCCATGCTCGACAATAATCAGCGGAGTCGGTTTCCCGATTTTTTCAGCAATCATGCGTGAAAGTCGTGGACGCAATTGCACATCAGCCCGTGTGGTTACCACCCAAAACTCTCGCCACTTTTTCCGCTGCGCCCAAGCAAACTTTGCCGCTCGATCCTTTCTGGCTTCTGTTTTTGGATTGTGGAGATGCGCGGTAAGAGCATCGTGAAATGCCATAACCTGCGCGATTTCCTTCTTAGAATATCCCTCATCTTGAAGAGCCCAAACATATCCCCGATCCTGGATGCCAATTCCACGCACAAGCCTCGGATCTAACCCCCATTTCTTGAGCTGTGTATTTGTGATCTTAAACATCGCTAAAAACTGTTCCAGCGAACTGGGGAGTAGGTGACCTTTCTCATCATGCGCACGAGAGAGACCTGTGTAGTGATGGTGATCGATGATAGCAAGCGTCACCCCCATCTTTCTCAAGCATGTCTCTGCCTTGGGTCCAGGCATCTCCACGACAATGACATGTGTGTATCCCCCTGTTTTTACCTCGCCCACATAGTCATGTCCTTTATCCAAAGAAGCGCCATGAAGTTGCTTGGATTCAATTACCGCCAGTTTCAATTTGTCCGCTAGGACCCGGATCATCATCGCCTCTGCATCATTGGGAGGAATGATTAAAACAGATTTTTTCTGATCCATACGGGTGCATTATAGCAGAGATTCTGTTCACGATAACTGAACATCCAAGCTGTGCAAACAGCAATGTTTTTCGATCATTTATAGCGATAAAATAACTCATGAGGACGAGGCCATGAACGGCTGAGAAGCATATTGATCGAACATGAAGCAGAGAAGACCATGGCAGGGATCCTCATCCCACGGCAACGGGGGCACAGGCTCCCACAATCTCCATTTCGGAGGCTCTCATATGGGTGGATAACCAGCTCACGCTTCGAGGCTTGCCCCGAAGACGTACCGACCACACGCGGGTCGGCCTGCCCGCCATAACTCGAAAGAGCGGCGGGTTTTTTCTTTGGAATGGAAAACGCAGCCGACTCTCAAAGAGTGGCTGCGCCGTGGTCGAGGGGAGTTCAGAGCTAGACCTCGCCGGTTTCGAGATAGGAGACCAAGAGGGTCTCCATGGTGCGGTGGCCGCCGCACTCACATGTCCGCCGCTCGCAGGCGTCCAAGCCCGCAAGCTGTACACAGATCTCTTTTGCGACGAGATCGCACCGGCAGGAAACGAACGTGATCTTCGCTGCAGACACCATCGAGACAAGCTCGATAATGCGAGCCTGGGCACGGCTGGCACCAAGGTAGACGACGACTCGGTCGAATTCGTGAATCATCTCTCGTAGGATGAGCCACATCTGCTCGATTTCCGAGAAGCGATTCTCGGTCAGCTTCGAGGTGGGACCTTCGATCGTCCCATAGTCCTTCGGAGCGACACCAGCGCCCCAGCTGATTCCCTTGGTGTTCTGCATCACGAACGCCCGGTGTCCGTTCTGCTCAACCCAGCCGCTCAGCCTGTTTTCACCGACCGTGTTGTACGTGACAAAGGCTACGTTCATTTTTGCATCCTCCCTCCTCGCCGCGACTTGTGTAGCCGTCACGGGGAAAAGGGAGCGTCCCAGGAATTTGACCCAGTCTGCCAGCTACTGGGGGTTAGCTGTAGACCGGACCAAATCTCTGGGGCGATTCCCCAAAACTCTCTCTTATGTTCGCAATCTCTGACATGAGTGAACGTGACAAGCTATCACAAGAACAAAATACTGTCAATAGTTTCTTGCCTTATTCAGAAAAAATCACTAATTTAAGCTAAAAGTCTTGTTCAAAGTTATCGGACATAAAAAATGCGTCCGCATTTCTGTTTCTTAATTTTCTGTCTTTTATGTATTGACACATAATGAAAACTCTGCTAGAGTCCTCGGTTCTGCATTTCTGGCGAAAGGTGCTTCAAGCACGGATTCGCTATGAAAAGAGGAGTGGGCCATGAACGGATAATCAGCAAGAAGATCAATATTCGTCAGATTGGCCCCGAAAATGCGGATTTCCCGCCGCGACAGAAAAGTTTCCACCAACCCCCGAGGCATGCCTCATGAAGTGTCTCCGAAAATCCATCTCCGTGCAGACGTACGACATCAGATCCCGCCGATCGTCGGCGTGACCTAGGCGTCGAACGATCCACGTCCGGCGCAGACTCTCAGATGAGTGACCTGTCTGGACGTGAACCTGCATTGGAGGTGGTACATGGGTGGCTGAACCCACCAGCGTGCGATGACCCCGGTCCGGACTCCGACTACGTGTCGGATCCGGGCCGGGCGAGCACCACCACTTCGCCGAACCTTTCGCCAACGCAAAACCGACCCCACAGGTCGAGACGAATCTCGACTCACAGGGTCGGTATTCTATTTGTGCTATCGCTTTCGGTAAGGATCAGCGCGACACACGGCCCAAGCCGCGTTGAAAAGGACGCGTGCCATATCGGCAAAGATTTTGCTCTCGATAATGACGGTCACCATCTTTCCAACGAACTCTACAAACGCGACACGATTCTCATAGATCCAGATCTCACCGGAGAATTCACCAAACTCGGGAAGCAATCGGCAGTACTCGGCATTCTTGCGCGGATTGCGTAGCTCACCACGATGTAACATTTTAATCTTCACGCGCGAGTCATCCAAAGCCTTGCGGGCATCCAGGAGCACATTCTGGTCCAGCCCTTCGTACACAACATCAATGTTGGCGAGTTCAAGAAGCTCTTGCGGATGCTGGGCGACCAGGTCGCTAAAAAGCGCGTAGAGTGCCTCACGGCCCTCAAAGAATCGAACCACTGGCCGCTCGCCACCCGCGAGCATCTTCATCTCCTCTATAGAACGGCTGAACGTATCAATCCGGTCAGTCAAATCTGCGACACGACTCTTAAAGTACGCGACAGCCCGTTCTGGCTCCTCAGCAGTAAAAAACTTCTTCTTGCCCCGATCAAACGTGGACATGAGACCACGATCTTGCAGCGCGGCAATCACGTCGTAGGTGGCAGTACGAGATAACTTTGCCCGCTTCGCAATCTCTTGGACAGATGTCGGGCCGCTTTTAAGCGAGGAAAGATAGACTCGCGTTTCGGTGGGGGTCAGTCCGAGCTCGGTGAGAAGCTTCATGAAATCAACAGACATACAAGAAAAAAATCTTCGTTGAGCCTTGAATAGATGGTTGTGTAAAGTGAGTGTTAACAGTATAGCAAGCTGATTCCTAACACAAAAGAGCCCAGCGGCTCCTTTGTTGATAGATTCCTAGAACCCAAGCGTAATCTGAAACTCGTTGGCTTTGAATTCGCTCACATTTGATGGAACTTCACCACTGGTGCGTACTGATTTCGCCAATGTTCCCTGCACAAGAGTTGGCTCATGTTCCTTCACCGCAAGCATCACCTCTTCTGGTCCTGCAACATACAACTCGATTCGGTCCTCAATCGTCAGACCCGCTTGCTTACGCATGTCGTTCACACGACGGATGATCTCGCGAACTGTTCCCTCTCGGACTAAGGCTGGCGTGAGTGCCAGATCGAGCTCAACGGCATAGTCCCCCTTCGCGATCTGAATCGTCTTCACATTGACCTCATCTTTCACAAGTTCCTGATACTCCAGGGCAAACTCCCCTGTTGGGATCGTCACGGTCATCCCACCTAACACTTGTCGTACATTGATACCCGCGTCCGAGCGGCGCTCAAGCGCTTTGGAAACAACAGACCGGGTTCGTCCCATCTCTTCAAGCACATGCTCCTCAACGAGGGTTTGATCCTCAACCGGCCAATCTTCGAGGTGAACAGACTCTCGTTCGCCACCGACCTGTTTATACAAGGTCTCGGCGAGGAATGGTGCGAACGGAGCCATGAGTTTTGAGAGGGTCAGCAAGCTCTCACGCAGAGTCGCGATTGCTGCCTGTCGAGCAGCCACATCGTATCCCTTCATCCGATCTCGAGACCGACGGACATACCACGTTGAAAGATCATCGATGAACGCGCCCAGGTCTCGAACCGTTTCTGTGATGACGTAACCTTCCAGTCGAGATGTGGTTTCTGCAACAAGCTTGTTGAGGCGCGCGAGAATCCATCGGTCAAGAACATCTGTAGACGTCACCTGGTCACGTCCGACGTCACCAGGTGACGTCTGTGAAAACATCTTATAGAACTCTGCCACATTCATGAGGATCGTAAAGTTTTTTCGCACCATGTCCTGCAGGGCCTTCTCGTCGAATCGCTTGCTCTCACCTGGTTGATTGATCGTGTACATGTACCAACGCACAGCATCTGCTCCATGTTTGTCGATCATCTCCATCGGCTTCACGATGTTCCCGAGTGATTTACTCATCTTTTTGCCTTCCGCGTCCAAAACATGACCCAAACAGATGACGTTCTTAAACGGCCTCTCACGTCCCAACAACGTTGAGACGGCCAACAACGTATAGAACCAACCTCGTGTCTGGTCGATGGCCTCAGAAATGTAATCCGCTGGATAGGCTTCGCCCGAGTCGACAAGCTCCTTATTCTCAAACGGATAATGCCACTGGGCATACGGCATGCACCCTGAGTCAAACCACACATCACACACATCAGGGACACGCGTGTATTCCTTCCCGTCTTTCACAAGGATCACGTCGTCAACAAATGGCCGGTGTGGGTCGAAATTCTCTCCCACAAGTGACTTGTCTTTGGCAAGCTCACGTAGTTCATCGAACGAGCCTATACAAAGTCGATCGCCATCGGTACTCTCCCACACGGGCAGCGGCGTCCCCCAGTAACGCTCCCGCGAAAACGCCCAATCCTTGACCTCTCGCAACCACTCGCCAAAGCGTCCCTCGCGAATATGCTCTGGTTGCCAATGGATGTTCTTGTTTTGCACAAGAAGTTGGTCGCGCAACTCGCTCATACGGATGTACCACGAGTCCTTGGCATAATAAATAACCTTGGTCTTACAGCGCCAACAGTGCGGATAGCTATGTTCATACTTCGCTTTCGAGAAAAGAAGTCCTCGATGTGCAAGGTCTTTGATGATATCAATGGCAACTTCCTCGTCGACCACAAGTCGACCAGTGAGAAATCCTGTTCCTTCCACAAACGTTCCATCGAGTTTCACCAGGTGGTGCTTTGGGAGCCCAACCTCTTGACCCAAATCAAAGTCATCGGCTCCATACATCACGGCCGTGTGCACAATGCCGGTTCCATCTGCCGTCGTGACGAAGCTCGCTGGGTGCACGCGGTATGCTGTCGACTCGAGTTTCTCTTTGTTCTCGTCTGTGACGAGCGAACCCATGAATGGATAAAGCGGTTCATATTGCTTGCCTACAAGCGCCTCACCTTTCACTTCCTCAACAACCTCGCCGCCGTCTTTCAAAACTTCTGCGACTCGATCTTTTGCGAGCCACAGATAATCGTCGCCGACCTTCACTTTTACATACGTGATGTCTTTCCCGACAGCGAGAGCGACGTTCCCAGGGAGTGTCCATGGCGTCGTTGTCCACGCAAGAAGATATTCGTTGTCTGTGCCCAGAATTTTAAACTTCGCTGTCACCGACAAATCCTTCACGTCTTTATACCCTTGTGAAAGTTCATGTGATGACAAACTCGTCCCACATCGGGGACAGTGCGGCGTTACGCGATAATCTTTGTACAACAGTCCTCGATCCCAAATTTGTTTCACGACCCACCATAGAGATTCGACATAGTCTGGCTTGTAGGTGATGTAGGCATTCTCAAGATCGACCCAATAACCTAGTCGATTGGTGAATTCCTCCCAATCCTTTTTGTACTCCCACACCGACTCCTTACACATCTGGTTAAACGGTGCGATTCCATACTCCTCAATCTGTGCCTTGCCGGTGAAACCAAGTTGTTTCTCAACTTCAAGTTCGACAGGGAGTCCGTGCGTATCCCAACCAGCTTTACGCATGACACGATAGCCTTGCATGGTCCTAAAGCGAGGAATGCAGTCTTTGAATGCCCGGGACTCCGCGTGATGAATGCCCGGACGACCGTTCGCAGTCGGTGGGCCCTCAAAAAAGACAAACGAGCCCCTGGGAGCTGGTTTTTCTAACGTCTTTTTAAAAATACCATTCTGTTCCCAAAATTTCAGGACTTCAGACTCTTGTTCTGGAAAATTCATACGCATGGAGTATGCCAAGAGTACGGAGAAAAATCAACGAATATGGTAAGATTTGCCTGCTATGAAGAAACCAACGATTTATATGGGCGCAGATCACGCCGGCTGGGAGCTCAAGGAGGCACTCGAGGAACATCTCCAAGAAAAAAAGTTTCAGGTTGTCGATATGGGAAATGACAACTTGGTCAATGACGACGACTATCCAGATTTTGGATATGCCGTCGCCAAACGTGTTGCAACAGACGATAACGCCCATGGGATCGTCATCTGCGGCAACGCGCAAGGTATCTGTATTGTCGCCAACAAGGTGAAGGGCGTACGCGCCGCAACAGGCTTTAACCAAGACGTCGCTAAGTCCGCCCGTGAGGACGACAACACCAACATCCTTTGCCTCCCCGGACGACACTTAGACAAAAAAGAAGCGATCAAGATCGTCGACATGTGGCTCACGACAGAATTCTCCGGCGCTGAGCGACATGTGCGACGCCTCAAGAAAGTGACGGACATCGAAAATCAAGAATTCGGCGTATGATCCAAATCGTCCCGGCCTTTTTGGTCGAATCAGAAAGAGCATTTGAACGTAACCTCCGGCTTGTGGAAAATGATTGCAGCCTCATTCAGGTTGATGTCCTCGACGGCAGTCTCTTCCCCAACACCTGTTGGTTCGACGCGGAGCGAATCGGCAACCTCAAAACGCATGTCGAGATGGAACTCCACCTCATGGTTGAGAATCCCCTACCCATCATCGAGGCATGGAAGAAACATGTGCCCACGTTTAAGCGAGCGATCGTGCATACCGAAATGCATCGGCCATCGGGAGTCGTAACGGGCATCATTCAGGACGATCTCAAACTTGAAGCGGGCATCGCGCTCAATCCTGAGTCACCGCTTCAGGAAGTGGAAGAAGTCCTGCACATAGTCGATCAACTCACCGTCATGAGCGTCCATCCCGGCACCCAAGGCCAAACCTTCGGCGACGCACCGCATGGTGGCGACATCGAAACCATCTTACAAAAAATCCGTGATGCTCGATCCCATCGTCCTGATCTCATGATTGAAGTTGACGGAGGGATTACACAAGAACTCATCGAGCCGCTTGTTCGCGCCGGGGCAAACCGATTATGCATCGGTTCAGCCCTCTTCAAATCAGAAGATCCAACAGAAACACTCAAATCATTCAATGGGTTAATCGCATCCCTATGAAACGTCTTCTCACATTTCTGACCATTCTTCCGCTTCTCACGCTCTCCTTCCCTGCGCATGCACTCACGCTCGCCGAATCTGAACTCGAGCCGGGAGATCTCATCCGTGGGGAAACCTATTCCTCCGTGTATTACTACGGGGACGATGGTCTGCGCTACGTCTTCCCAAACGACAAAACATATTTCACCTGGTACACCGATTTCGATAATGTGCAGTGGGTCTCTGATGCGACTCTTGCCACCATCCAGATCGGTGGAAACGTCACCTACAAACCAGGGGTAAAAATGCTCAAGATCAACTCAGACCCAACGGTGTATGCCGTCGCTGGTGGAGGAGAACTGCGGGCAATCGACTCCGAAGAAATCGCTATCGAGCTTTACGGAGCGACATGGAACCAACAGATTGATGACGTCCCAGATGGGTTCTTTGGGAACTATGAGATTGGGAGTTCTATCGAGCTGGCGACACAATTCGACCCTGACGCTGAGGAGATGGATGCCTATTCGATCGGTTCTGATCGGGGTCTGAGTGAGTACGTGCTCATCGAAATCACGGGCCAAGGCTACGACGCCTCGACTACCACCATCTCAAGTGGGACAGCTGTGCGCTTTCTCAACACTACCAACGAAAACCACTCCGCCACAGAGTGGAATCGAGTTTGGGGATCGGGCACCATGAGTCCAGGGGACCATTTCACACGCTATTTCGCAGAAATAGGCACTTGGCACTATTACTCAACCTACGGCGATCGAAACACATTTGAAGGGGCGATCCTTGTTGAGTAGCTGGGGAAAACACGGATTCAACCCGTGTTTTTTCTATGCTATACTTCTCCCGTTCACCTTTTTAACCACTCCCCCACTTATGACAAAAACAACCACTGTTTTGTCAGCTTCCGTGCTTGCGATGCTTGGTCTCGTGGCCATGGCCTTTGTGAGCGTTGTCCCCGTTGGCGCCGAAACAATCGTCGATCTGGAGGACATCGAGGCTGGCGACCTGATCCGAGGAGAGTCCTATTCAGCCGTCTATTACTACGGGCTTGATGGCTTCCGATACGTCTTTCCAAACGATAAAACGTACTTCACCTGGTACACCGATTTTGATGATGTGAAATGGGTCTCCGATGGAGATCTTGCCGATATCCAGATCGGTGGAAACGTCACCTACAAACCAGGTATAAAAATGATCAAGATCAACTCTGATCCAACCGTGTACGTCGTTGGAGCTGGTGGTGAAATCATGGGGATCCCATCAGAGGAAGTAGCGGAAGAACTTTATGGTTCTACCTGGAACCAACAGATTGATGATGTTGCAGATGGATTCTTTTCCAACTACACAATGGGATCAACGCTCGAGTTTGCTTCACAATTTGACGCAGCCGCGGAAGAGGCAGATGCATTCTCCATCGATGCTGATAAGGGGCTCCAGACCTATCTCACGGTAAGTATCTCTGACGATGGCTATAGCCCTGAAGAACTTGAGCTCTCTGCCGGCCGTGCCGTTCGATTCGTGAATGATGGTGCCACGAAGCACACCGCTTCTGCAGACGATGGTTCTTGGGGAACAGGAACACTCAACCCAGGCGAGAACTTCACCCGCTACTTCGATGAAGAAGGTGACTACGACTTCCACTGTGCCTACCATGAGGACCTGATGGGAACTCTCGTTGTTGAATAAGAATGAAAACCACCCCGAGCTTGTCGAAGGGTGGTTTTTGATTTCGTGCTAAAATACTCGCACTATGCCAGACCTCACACAGGGCCCAAAAGTTCGACAACCACTCCATCTTCACGACAAAAAGCTCAAGCAGCTTGAGCAAAAAGCATCGGCCATTCGTGAAGACTTGATAAGAATGCTTGTTGAAGCGGGAAGCGGTCACTCAGCAGGACCGCTAGGGATGGCCGACATTTTCACAGCCCTCTACTTTCACGTCATGGTGCACGATCCCAAGCACCCCGACTGGAAGGATCGTGATCGACTCATCCTCTCCAATGGGCATATTTGCCCGATTCGATACGCGACCATGGCACATGCCGGCTACTTCCCCAAAAAGCTCCTCATGACTCTGCGCAAGTTCGGCTCCCCGCTGCAAGGACACCCTGAGCGAGAAAAGCTTCCAGGCGCTGAGACAACCTCTGGACCATTGGGGTCCGGATCATCACAGGCGGTAGGTCTTGCCTATGCGGCTCTCATGGATCGCCAACCATGGCGCGTGTACTGCGTGATGAGCGACGGTGAGTTAGAGGCCGGACAAACCTGGGAGGCGATGCTCTTTGCCGGACGCAACAAACTCTACAACTGCACGTTCATCATTGACCGCAACAACATCCAGATCGACGGGACAACGGAAGAGATTATGCCGTTGGAACCTCTCACCGCAAAATTTGAAAGTTTCAACTTGAACGTTGTACGCTGCGCGGGAAACTCGATTCGCGACTTTGTAACGGCTATTGAGCGAGCCCATGGGGTCTCAGAAAAACCCACGGTGATCATCGCCGATACCATTCCAGGCTACGGCGTACAATTCATGGAACACGACTTCCTCTGGCACGGGAAACCCCCTGCCCCTGGAGATGAAGCTAAACTCGCCATCAATCAGCTGCGGACCCTTGCCGGCCGCATCATAAGCGAACACGAATAATATGACATTCAAAACAGTACTCCCCTGGCTCCAACGCGGTCTGGCCATCATCGGCCTTTTGGCTATTGTCACATTTGTCGGACAGTCTTTCTTTAACACCTTTTCTGTCACAACAAGTTCATCGTTTGGATATGTAGGTGACGACATGGCTACTTCGGAATCAGTCATCTATGTAGAAGAACGGTCCATGCAGGCACCTAGCCAAGAGGGTCTCCTCTACGATGAGGCGATCGCGGCTGAAGTCGACCAAAAGATCATCAAAACCGGGTCACTTGATCTTGTTGTCGACAAGGCTGAACAAAGCTTGGCGGACGTAGAAACAATCATTACCGAAAAGGGTGGGTATATTGAGACATCCTCTCTCCAAGAGGACGTGGATGGAACCAAATCTGGGTATGTCACCGTTCGTGTCCCTGCTGATCAATTCGACATCACCATAGCGCTTGTAAAAGAACTCGCCGTAGTCGTTGAACGCGAAACAAGCAGTGCAGAAGATGTCACCGAGCAGTACATCGACCTTGCCGCACGACTCAAAAATGCAGAGTCACAGGAGGATCGCTATGTGGAGATTTTGGATGTTGCCAACACCGTCGAAGAAATCCTCCAGATCGAATCGGCTCTTGGAAACATTCGCGGCTACATCGAGTCTCTCCAAGGTCAGCTCAACTATCTCGACAGCCTCACCGGTTTCTCGACCATCACCATTTCCCTCTCTGAAGAGCCTATTATCACCATCGGAGGGAAGGAATTCCGTCCTGGCACAAGTGTGAAAGAAGCCGCTCAGGCCGTTGTGGCGATTGCACAGGCATTGGTCGTCGCCGTTATCTGGATCGTGATCGTAGGCATCGGTGTTGGTGTGCCACTCGCGCTGATTATTTGGCTTGGATGGAAAGGAATCACCCGACTCAACGTATGGCGAAAGTAAAACAACAAACAGGCATCAACCGCGAGGCGTACTTGGTGCGCGAGTTGTTTGATGACAAAAAAATCAAGCAAGTCCCGACACGCAATGGCTACGGCGAGGGCCTCGTCGAAGCTGGAAAGAAGGACAAGAGCGTCGTCGTCTTGTGTGCAGACTTAACCGAGTCAACTCGCTCGCTGGCGTTCAAAGAAGCCTTCCCTGATCGTTTCGTGCAAATGGGTGTTTCAGAACAATCTATGGCATCAATCGCCGCAGGGATGTCGCTTGCGGGAAAAGTTCCGTTCATTTCCAGCTACGCCGCCTTTTCCCCAGGCCGCAATTGGGAGCAAATTCGTACAACGATTGCCCTTCAAAATAGCAATGCAAAAATTGCAGGCGCGCATGCAGGCATCTCCGTTGGACCAGATGGAGCTACGCACCAAATGATTGAGGACATCGCGATTATGCGCGTCATGCCCAACATGCGCGTCTTTGTTCCGTGCGACGCCATCCAGACACGCAAGACGACCCTCGCCGCGGCAAAACTCGACGGCCCATGCTATCTGCGATTTGCCCGCGAGAAGTCACCTCTGTTCACCACGGAAAAAACCCCATTTAAAGTCGGTCGTGCTGACGTGTATCGCCACGGCGTGGATCTCACGATCATCGGCGCTGGTCCCCTTCTTTATGAGGCGCTCGTGGCTGCGGAAATGCTCTCCCGGGATCATGGCATTGAATGCCGTGTGGTGAATATGCATACGATCAAGCCCGTCGACGTGAAGATGATCATCCGCTGCGCAAAACAAACAGGCGCGATCGTGACGGTCGAAGAAGCACAAGCCGCTGGAGGACTTGCGGGAGTTGTCGCGGAAACGCTTGCACTGACCACACCTGTCCCCATGGAACGCATCGGCGTCCCAGATCGATTCGGCGAGAGCGGTACCCCTCAAGAGCTCCAGGAAGCTCTGGGCCTCACCGCGCCCTTCATCGCACTAGCTGCCGACCGTGTACTCCAACGGAAGCTCGGCAATCGCGTCCCAGAGATTCCCGCTCACGTCACCGCGGCTCGGGAAAAACTACTTGCCATGCAAAAAGTAACTTTGAAGAACTATACATAAGAGCCTCGCCGGCTCTTATTTGTTATACTGCTTGCAGTATGACCAAGCTATCCTACGACCTCATCACTATTGGCGATATAAAGCTCGATACATTTGTTGTGCTAGATGGAAACCCGACACAATGCTCACTTAAAATGCCAGAAGCGAAGCTTTGCCTGGACTACGGCGCCAAGATCGACGTAAAAATCGTTGATTCCCAGATTGCTGGTTCGGCACCAAATGTGGCAGTCGGCCTTGCACGCATGAAAAAAAGGACGTCGATCCTCTCGGTCATGGGAGAAGACACGACTCGCCCGCTGGCGATCGAACATCTTATGCGTGAAGGCGTGCATACCTCCCTCATTGAAGTCATTCAAAACGAAAAGAGCACGTACTCGGTCGTCCTCAATTACAAAGGCGAAAAAACGATCCTCACCGGACACATTAAGCACCAATACCATCTCCCCAAGACATTCCCAAAACCGGTGTGGCTGTATGTGGGTGAGATGGGAGAGGGCTATGAGAAGGTCTACAGACAAGTAGCCGACTACGCAAAGAAAGATGGCGTCATGATCGCGATGAACCCTGGAAGCATCCAAGTCGAGGAGCATAGGAAATCCCTCTACGACCTCTTGCCCCACTTAGAAGTCCTCTTTGTGAACCGTGAGGAAGCGCAGATTCTCTCTGGTGAAAAATCTCTGGAGGTTCACAAACTTGCCGGAGCCCTCTTCAAGCGCGGACCCAAGCACGTGATCATCACAGACGGAAAAAACGGTGCGTACGAATATGGCGGACGTGACCTACGCTTCTGCCCGATCTTTCCCGGGAAGCTCGTCGAAGCAACAGGTGCAGGCGATGCATTCGCGAGCGGCTATCTAGGAGCGCTTATGCATGGTGAATCTTGCTCTGAAGGCCTCCGTTGGGGAGCGGTAAATTCATCATCTGTAGTCGGACATATAGGACCGACAAAGGGACTTCTCTCCGCCACGGAAATCCGCAAACGTCTCAAAGCAAAACCTGGCTTCAAAGTAAAAACGGTTTAAAAACTCCGCCGTCCCCCTTTTTAAGGGGGACCACAGGAGGTTACACGTCCGCCGTTAACAGACTCGTAACCACCCCTTGCCCCTCCTTGAAAAGGAGGGGGATCGAACAATATGCTCACCACACTTAAGCAGGTTCTTCAAAAAGCCAATCGCGGATGCTATGCCGTGGGCGCCTTTAACATCAATAATCTTGAAACGCTCCAATCAATCATGGATGCGGCAGAGGCAGAAAGCTCGCCGATCATTTTGTCGACCAGCGAAGGGGCGATCGACTACGCCGGGATGGAAGAACTCGCTTCTCTCGCGCTCATCGCCGCACGCAAAACAAAACTCCCGGTTGTCTTCCATCTCGACCACGGCAAGAATGAAGCTTTGGTCATCAAAGCGATCAAGAGTGGTTGGTACACGAGTGTCATGTTTGATGGTTCGTCTCTCCCCTTTAAGGAAAATATCCGTCATACCAAAAAGATTGTCGAGATGGCACACAAAAAAGGAATCTCCGTTGAAGCCGAGTTGGGCGCCATCGCGGGAATTGAGGACTTTGTCTCCGTCGAAGATCGTGACGCACACCTGACCGATCCTGAGCAGGCAGCTGAGTTCGTAAAAAGAACCGGTTGTGATGCACTAGCGATCGCTGTAGGAACCAAGCACGGGGCCTACAAATTCAAAGGCGAGAGCAAACTCGACTACGATCGTCTCAAACGAATCGCCGAGGCAGTGAATGTTCCACTCGTTTTGCATGGTGCCTCGGGAATCCCTCAAAACATCAAGCGTATCTGCACGCAGTACGGTTGCGAGATCTCGAGCGCGAAGGGCGTGTCAGATGTAAGCGTAAAGAAAGCGGTAACACTGGGTATTCGCAAGGTAAATGTCGACACGGATTTACGCCTGGCCTTCGATGCCGGCATCCGCAAGTTCCTCAAGGAACGCCCTGAGGTCATCGATCCACGAGAAATCCTCAAGCCCGCAAAAGAGCTCATGACGAAAGTCGTGAGACACAAGATGAAAACGCTTGGCTCAAGCGGAAAAGTGTAATATGTACGACATCATCACCATTGGTGCGGCTACGCGGGATGTGTTCTTAGTCTCCCCTGCATTTGTCGCGATCAAATCAAAAAAGTTTCCAACAGGAATGGGCGAGTGTGTGGCGCTTGGAAGTAAAATCGAAGTGAGCGACCTCGTCCTCACCACCGGCGGGGGTGCAACCAACGCCGCGGCGACATTTTCACGCTTAGGGTTCCGCACCGCGACAATCTGCCGCGTAGGCGATGACTCTCCTGGAAAGGATGTGGTCGAGGACCTGTCGCGTTTTGGCGTCTCCACTCATCTGGTGCGCATGATCAAGGGAGGCGAGACCGCCTACTCAACGATCCTCACGATGAATGACGGTGAACGAACGGTATTGGTCTACCGCGGAACAAGCTCTGAATTTGCATCTCGTGACCTTCCTGACGTCGCTCTCAAAAACACCAAATGGATCTACCTCACCAGCCTCGGAGGAAATGTGACCCTCGCAAAAACGATCCTCATGACAGCCCGCAAGGCCGGCGTCAAAGTCGCCTGGAATCCAGGAAAGAAGGAACTTGAAGGCGGACTCAAGGTGTTTGCTCCGCTGCTCCCCATGATCGATGTCCTCAACATGAATCTTGAAGAGGCCACGCTTCTCACGGGGAAGAAAAAACTCCCTGACATTTTTAAACTCCTCCACACCGATGGTCTTGTTCGCCTCATCACAGATGGGACAAATGGCGCCACCGTGTATCGTGACGGCTGGATGGCGCATGCAAAGACCACCGGCGTAAAGTCGATCTCCAAAACGGGTGCTGGCGACGCATTCGGCTCCGGCTTCGTCGCGGCGCTTATCAAAACCGCGGATCTGAATGAAGCCCTCAGAGTAGGGATGGCGAATGCTGAATCGGTCATCCAAAGCTACGGCGCGAAGAATGGCATTCTTACAACCTGGCCCTCTGTTTTCAAAAAGCGACAAGTAAAAATCTCCGTCCTATGAGCCCCTCTGTTTTTCTCACTCGTGAAATTCCCGATGAAGGCATCAAGATGCTCAAGCGCGCTGGACTCAAGGTTGAAATCTACGAGGGGGACAAACTGATTCCTCGTCGCGAGTTGTTACGCCGCGTTAAAGGCAAGAACGTCATTCTCTCCATGCTCACGGAGAAAATCGACAAGGAGGTCATGGACGCGGCAGGTCCCTCGCTCAAGATGGTCGCCAACTACGCCGTGGGGTTCGACAACATCGATCTCAAGGAAGCGGCTATGCGCCGACTTGTTGTCACCAACGCCGCACACCTAAATGTTTCAGAAACCGTCGCGGAACATACCATTGCACTCATCTTTGCCCTTGCTCACCGTATTGTTGAAGCTGATCACTTTACGCGTCAGGGAAAATACAAAGGCTGGGAACCGCAACTCCTTTTAGGTACGGACGTCACGGGAAAGACGCTTGGACTGATCGGTGGTGGCGCAATTGCTGGCATGGTTGCTCGACGGCTTTCGGATGGTTTTGGTGTCAGAATTATCTACACCGATATAAAACCCAACACTGAGCTTGAACAAAAAGCCGCCGCTAAATTTCGAACAAAGACACAACTTCTTAAGGAAGCCGACTTTGTCTCGCTTCACGTTCCCCTTCTCCCCTCAACACACCATCTCATTGATGATAAGGCCCTCACGCTCATGAAAAAAACAGCGTACTTGATCAACACAGCACGAGGACCGGTTGTCGATTCTGCTGCGTTGGTGCGAGCCCTTAAAGAGCGAAGAATTGCTGGGGCAGGAATTGACGTGTTTGAAGGTGAGCCACAATTCGCTCTCAAGAAGTCTGACGCTGACTATCTCCAACATGCCTGGAATGTCATCCTTACACCACACACCGCCAGTGCCACCATCGAGACTCGTCAGGCTATGGGACGAACCGCCGCTGAGAATATCCTGGCATTCGTGAGAGGAAAAATCCCTCCCAACCAAGTCAAACAAAATTAAATCGACGAAGGATCACTTCGTCGTGTGAGCGGCCGCGATGGCCGCTTTTCGTTCTTCGTAGGCTGTGCGGGCAGCCTGGTCTTGTTCGTACAACGTGGGCCAGACGCCTTCCTCGATCTTGGCGCGGAACGTCGGATCAAACAGGACGCCATGGATCCACTCGTACTTCACGAGGTAAAGTCTGGTCTCGCGCGGAAGCTGGGTGCAGGACTCCTCCCGCCAGCTCTCACCGCACTCGGTGATCGCGGAGATCACGGTGGCGATGTTGGCGTTGTAGCCGGCGGCCAACACGAGTCGACGACTGGCATCGTTCTCTAGAAGGTGCGCGCGATGCTTCGGATCCTTGATCGCCCACCACTCGGCATCGGTGTGGCACACCATCGTCTTGATGGCATTGTGGTGGTCGGTCCGACCCCACACGTCGTCCTGCGGGAGGTCAGCGCGAGGATACTGATCGCGGATCGCCTTGTACGGCGTGCCCACGATCTGACCAATACCACGGGCCCCGGCCCAGGAAGCGGTGTAGCGGTATGATCGCCACCGGTTGAGTCCGAGCGTCACAAGAGCCCGATCGACCATCTGCAAGCGGTCGAGGTCCGACCCCTGCGCAAACCACGTATCCGACCACATCTGCTCCGTGAGGATCAGTGCGATCACGTGGTCGGGGGTCCCGAAGTCGGTGACGTACTTGTCCGGAAAGAACTGGCTACGCACGTCCTTGGCGCGCAGTTCGTAGTAGGCCGCCAGAACCGCATCGTGGAGGTACACGAGTCCGGCCTGCCGGAGTTCGGGGGTGTTCAGACGAGTCGAGTAGGGTACGTAGGTCGCCCCGTCGATGCCGTCAGGACCATCACCGAAGACGGCCGTGCGGATGGCCACGGCGGTCCAACCGGGAGGCGAGGAGATGACGAACGGCGGATTCACTCCCCCATTGCAGGCACCTTCGCGCTCACAGGTAACCGAGAAGCCCGTGGGAGACGTGGAGACGCCTCCATAGACCTCGACGATCTGGAGACGGCCTGTCTCATCCACCGCGGCCACGATGTAGTCGCCCAGGCACCGCTTCCAGCCGAGCTGGATCGCTTTGCTGGGCACGCACTTCTCCTTGTCTAACCGAGCGCCCGAGACCAGCTTGGTCCCTTCACGAACGGCGTCGAGGAGGTGCATGGGAACGTCCGGGAGGGGCTGAGGGCCCATGGGGACCCAGGCCGCGTAGCCGTCGATCTGGACGGCTACGGCCGCGGGGGGCGGAGGGATCTGCGGAACCGGAGGGGTATCCTCCATCCCGCAGGATCGTACCCCTATGACCAGCAGCCAGACGATGAGCGTCACTACCGCTGCGGCGAAGAAGCCATAAAGAACCCTCATTTCCGGTCTCCGGTCTTTGGGCGAGGTGCCCGCAGAACGAGAGACCGTACCTAAAAAGGTCACTTTTGTCAACCAACTGAGGGTAACGTACATTGACGATTTTCTTCTGAATTGTTAAGATTTTGCCGCTAGTTTAACTCGGGCCAATAGCTCAGTTGGTAGAGCATCTGCTTTGCA
>SXGS01259982.1_pt1 | contig 23251 bp, 35 predicted proteins | sample 3174681 | NCBI WGS metagenome assembly SXGS01 (sample SAMN11356861, study PRJNA531348) | freshwater metagenome | isolation source: freshwater sample F1-80 | place: China: Fuxian Lake, Yuxi | collected 2017-12-25
GCTAAGTCGGGTATTTTCAAGAACTGGGTTGTGTCGTATACGGATACGGTTAAGCTCTATGGTCGAGTGACTGTAGATAACCCGTCGGCTATGCGTGCTCAGCGTGATGTTGGTGCCTTTATGCGTCTGACGCAGAAGGAAATCCAGGATACGCTCGATAACATGACGATGATTCGTTATGGTAATGAGCTTTGGTCGGATGGTGCTGGTAACATTGGTCGTATTCTGGCGGTAACTGGTGCTGCGCCTGTTACTAGCTTTACTCTGACTTCCTATGAGGATGCGATTAAGTTCGACGGCTCGGGTAAGCAAGTTCTACAGTATGCTACTCTTAGAACTGGTGGCTCGGTTAGAGCGGGTACTGCTGTTGTTACGAAGGTTGAGCGTTATACCTCTGCTGGTGTTGCGAACATCACTGTGACGGTTACTGGTACTGACCCTCAGAATAACGATTACTTATACCTCTATGGTACGTACGATAACGGTCCTAAGGGTATTCCTGCATGGATTCCTTCGACTGCTCCGTCGGCTACTACGTTCTTCGGTGTAGACCGTAGCGAGGAACCGGAGCTGCTGGCTGGTTTCCGTGGTACTTGGGAAGGTACGATTGCTGATTCGGCTGCGAAGCTCGTCTCGGTAATGGGTGCCTACTTCGATATCGATGCTACCGCTATGTGGGTTTCGCCGTATCGCTGGTACCAGCTCCAGTTCGAGTTACAGGCGAAGAACCTGTTTATGCTCGATAACCAGCGCACCCTAGAGTGGGGTACGACTGCGATGAACCTGATTACTCCTAGCGGTGTTATTCCGGTGCTTGCTGACCCGTACTGTCCTGCTGATGCTGCGTACATCCTAAACCATGGTCAGATGGAATTCCTGACGACTGGGCCGATGATTCACGCTGCGGATGAGGACCTTTCGGGCCTCCGTCTGTCGGATGATGATGGTCTGGAGTATCGGTTCCGTTCGCTAAGCTGCTTCCGTATGGATATGCCTCAGAAGTGTGGTGTATTCCCGATTAGCCAGAGCTAATTAGAAGGTAAGATAATATGGCTACTACTACTAGAATCCCGGCTACTGCTGCAAAAGGCGGAACGGGTGCCACGTCTACTCACCGCTTTAAGTTTGGTGTTGGTGCTGGTTCGGTAACTGCTGGTACTCTAAAGCAGGCTGGTGATGGGGTCGTACGTTCGGTCGCGTATGTTGCTACGGGCAGATTTACTATTACGCTGAATTCTCCTGCTGTCGTGGATATCATCAACTGCAAGGTTGATTATGCTAAGGCTGCTCAGACTGATGCGGAAGTACTTGGGCACTACAAGGTTGGTTCACTAACCACTGGTTCTCTGGGTACTCCTCAGACGTTTGAGATTTTCTTTGCTAACTCGGCTGCTGCTGCTACTGCTCCTCCGGCTGGAGCGGAAATCATGGTTGAATTCACCGAGGTGCTCAACAAGTCTCTGAATAGCAGAGTAGACAACTAAGAGGTAAATATGCAAGTGATGGTTTCTGAGTTAATCTCAAGAGCCGTCGCTGCTGCCGATATGACTGATGATTTCGTGTCTCAGGCTCAATGGCTCTATTGGGCCAACGTCGCGGATAAGAAGTTAGCAGTCAAGGTCGCACAACTGGGGGTTCCCTACAATCAGTACGACGAAGTTATCACGTTGAATGGTAGCTTTGAGTACACTGTAGCGGAGCCCCTCGCCGTTGTGGGGTTCTACTTCGTGCAGAGTGATGGCAGATTACGTAAACTAAAGACGGTTCATAATTCTCAGCGAGTAAACTATACGACTACTTCTGCGAATGGTGACCCTACTGAGTGTAAGGTTCGTAGGTCTGGGGCTAATATCTTAGTCACGTTCTATCCTGTTCCTACTTCTGGTTCGGTAGTTATGCGTGCTATCGAATATCCTGATAAGTTAGTATATTCTGCTCCTGCTGCTGGGGAGTCTGATAGTGTAAACTATCCTCTGGGTTGGGAAGAATATATTGTGCTCCAGATGGCTAAGAGTGCTCTTGCTAAAGAAGAGACAATCCATCCTTTAATTGAATCCAGTATTAAAGAGTGTGATATGTTTATCTCTGAGAGTGCTAGTAATTATCTATTAACTGACCTACCTAAGATTCTGGATACTTCACAGAATAACTTTGAGTATGCAGACTGGTTCTGGCCCCTCTAATGATATCTAGACCTTCAAATATAGAACTATTTTTTAAAGAAGTAGTAGAGCAATTTAAGCGTATCTTGGAGGTTGCTAAGAATAACACTCTCGTAGGTATCAAGAAGAGATTGAACTTTGTAGATAACACAAACGCTACGTGGACCATCTCTGATAATCCAAATACTAAGTCGATAGATATTAGTATTAGTGAGGTACTGGTTGCTTCTTCTGCTGGAGGACTAGCAGACGGAGATTACGGAGATGTAATAGTATCTAGTACTGGTTCTGTAATGGAACTAGATGCTAACGTAGTAGGAAACACTGAACTACGAGATTCTGTAGCTCTTTCTGTGATTGGTAGAAGTCCTAACTCTGCTGGTGACCCTGCTGATATTGCTGCTTCTTCTGCTGGGGATGTACTAAGAGTTGCAGGTGCTCCTCCGTCTGTAGGTTGGGGGGCAATCCCTGAATCTTCTGTTACCAACCTTGTTACTGATTTAGCAGATAAAGTACCTCTTGCTAGAACTATTACTGCTTCTGCCCCTATTACTGGAGGTGGTGACCTTTCAGCAAATAGAAGTATTGGGTTTGACTCTTCTGCACTTTTGGATAATAATGCTAGAGTTAAGGTAGACAAGAATGGAGTAGGGGTTGGTACCAGAAGAGAAGTTAACTTTATAGAAGGTACTAATATTACTCTTACTATTGCTGAGGATGTTCCTGGAGAGAAAGTGGATATTACTATCGATGCTTCTGGGGGTGGCGGTTCTGGTTTAACTCATCCAGAAGTTATGAGTAGGGCTTTACAACTATGCTAATATTAGACGCAACAACTGAAAGTATTGTAGTAGTAACAACTCTGGCTAAGAATATTGACTACGTGTCAAGCTGGTCAGACCATACTACCACTACTCTGACTCCTGGTAACGATAAAGGCTCGATTACCACTGCTACTACTACCACTATCGTGAGTGCTCCTGCTGCTTCTACTCAGAGGCAGGTTCACTACTTCTCTCTGTGTAACAAGGATACTACCTCACAGACCTTAGCAGTACACCACGATACTTCTGGTACTAAGACTCTAATTTCTCCCAATAATGTTATACTTCAAGCCGGGGAATCCTTAGTCTACAATAGTAAGGATGGTTTTAGAGTTCTCACTATCGATGGAGCTATCAAGACTACCTCTAACCCTACTACTGGTCTTAACGCTGGGTATCCTTCTCCGTTACTAAAGGTTGGTACTGCTTCTGAGGCAGTAGGTGTTTGGTATTCCCACTCTAAGGATACTGGTTTTCCTGGGGCCTGGGCAGTAGGTGCTCCTGGTCTTAACGGTAGAGTTACTGACGGTACTGCTGCTGCTGATGCTGGTTGTTTAATTTATAAGAACGCTTCGTCCGGAGCTAATTTTCTACGTAGTTACACTGCTAACTCCACGGTAGCCCACTCCCACTATCTGTTTGATGTAGTCTGGGTTAACACTGGTGTGGTAGTAACAACTCTTGGTGCTCAAGCAATTGTCACTCCTGCATTTCCTGCTAGAGACAACAACGGTTCTACCAACGGAGACGGTTACTGGGCTGGTATCTTAGTAGTAACTGCTACTACTAATGCAGGCGCTATCACCAACACTACACTTTCTTACACTAACCAAGCTGGTACCGCAGGACGTACTGCTACGATGGCTTCATTCCCTGCTACTGCGGTTGCTGGTACTGTAGTCTGGTTTCAACTCCAGGCGGGAGATTCTGGTATTCGAAGCATCCAGTCTGTTACTCTGGGTACTTCATACGTAGCAGGAGCTATCTCGTTGATTGTAGCTCGCCCTGTAGCGGTTGCAGGAGTTTCTGTTGCTAACCTTCCCGCCTATGGTTCTCTACTTACTGTCAACCCTTCGGGAGTCCCCCTCTACAATGGTACTTGTATGCTTCCGTTCTACATTTCATCCGCAACTACTGCTACAACCACTAATGGTTTTGCGATAGTTGAGAATAGGTAAATATGCCGATTGGTTCTTCTCTGACTAATTCTGTACCCGTAGTAGGGGCCTCTGGAACTGGCTATGCTACTGCTGTCAATGCGCTTCTGAACGAGATGAAGACTGCGATTGAGGGTACTGTTCCGTTCTCTGCCTTGTCTGGCTCAACGCTGGACATGGATAACGTTCCTATCATCGATGCTGCTTACGTAGCATTTTACAATAATACTGGAATCCCCTCTGCCGCTATCGCTGGTAGATTCGTCTACTCAGATGGTGAGTTGTGGGCAGTCAATTCTACTGGAGCTATCCAGATTACTTCTGGTTCTGGTCTGAATGCTGCTGCAATTGGAGGTATTGGTGGTGATTACGGAGGTGCCAACCCTGCCTCTGTACGTTTCGTAGATGCGGCTACGCGCTACGATTTCTATGATGACTATTCTACCCTTACTTGGGCTTACCAGAGAAGCAGGGGCCTAGATATCGCTGCTGGTGCTACTTCTACTGTCTACGCCCAACTTCGGTATGGCGGGGCTGGTACCTTAACATTTACGCTTCCTCCTACTATCCAAGCGAGCGGTAGAAGTGTTCTTGTTATGGATGATACCGGAGAAATTCTCCATAATGATGGTACTTATACTATCGAGAATGATGTAGTTCTTGTTGGTTCGGCTAGGGTTAGAGAAATAAGCCGTAAAAAGACTTATGCGTTTAATTTTTATAGTGATAGACTTGTTGGCACTGGTTCTGCATGGTCCTCAAGTGAGGATACTAATATAACGAAGGGTGTAATTATTGGTACTAAAGGTACTGGTGGTGGTGCTGTTAAACAAATAGACGGATTAGACGTAGGTACTACTATTACTTCTATTAATATTAGAATAAACAAACAAAGTACTGGTAATGCTTCTTCTGCGTTATATAAGTGTAGAGATGGTACTGTAACGGCTGTAGGTCTTGCTGGTGGTACATCTTCTACTTCTGGGTGGCAGAATTTAACTTTAAGTGGTACGTATGCAGTAGAATCAGGTTATTCTTACCATGTTAAAGTACTAGTTGGTGATAACAACGATGTCCTAGAGTCTGCTGAAATTACTTACAATAGTTAAGGAAAGTATGGCTGTAATTACTAATACAATGGAGTGGGCTCAGGTAGGTATTCCTTTAGTACAAGGAGTAAATACTGGAGTTCGCGCTAGACTGACTGAACCTACTACTCTTCTTATCGCAGATAACGTCTACTATCCTAAGGACGGTGGACCAGAGAAGCGACTAGGCTACGATTTGGTAGATATCTCAGACCCTCTCGGTATTCCTACTAATTCTAGAGAATACTCCTATGGTTGGGGGGCTAATCCCTTCGGAGGTGACTTAGGTGGTACTGCTAGTAACTTCCACCACGGCAATATTGGAAATATCAAATCAATCATCAAGCGAGATAACGAAATCGTAGTCCAGGCTGAGGAATCCTTGTTTAACCAGAACAAGCGGATTTCTAGCAGATTCCACAACTTCTCTGCCGAGACTAGGAGCATTGCCAAGACTCAGAATAGTCAGACGTTCTCTGATTTAGCGGATAATGGAATCATCAAGGTAGTAGCTTTCAGAGATTTAGAGGCTGGAGATGTAAAAATCTACTGCTATGATTCTGATACGAATACTCTTAAATTCTCTGCTTCGGCGGACCCGAACGACCCTGAGTACCTAAACGTAGTTGCGGTAGGAGAATACATCCATGTTTATATCAGTAATCTGGCAGATACTACTCTTTATCTTCATGTTATCTATCCTTCCGATTATGAATTACGTAATGCTATAGACTTAGGCGAATGTAACATCAACTTCGATACTGCTAAAGTATCTGAAAGTAATATTCTTGTACTGAAAAGAAACAACGCTAACGGTATCCAGGGTGGTTATTTAGACCCCGATGGTACTACCAACAGCAATTTCTGCTCTTTCAATACTGTCCTGGATTTAAGTGCGACTACGACTACTGGATTCGCTTGTGCAGTTCATCCTGACCTTTCGGTAGGTGTGTTGTGGGATGCTGGAGCATTTCAGAAAGGTAGAATCTTTGATATCCACCTAGGCTCTCCTGGTACTATCTATAACCTGACTGCCTATGCCTCTTGTGTTAAGGTAGCGATTACTCCTAGAATTGATAAAGATAGTGCGTTCTACTATTGGACTGATAGCGGTACTAATATAGTTACTGCTAATTCTTTTAATGAACTTGGAACTATAGATACTAACGCAGTAATCTATAATGTTCACCTCTGTGGTAAGGCATTTAATATCGAGGCTGCGGGGTTTGTCTGGGTGTGTAGACCTTCTACGCTCCAGACTTCGTATCTAGTAATCAATACTCACGTAGAAGTTGTAGCTAAGCTGGAATATGGTACTGCTGTAAGTAACACTGCTGATTCTTGGCTATTCTCTTCGAATGTTAGAGGTAGAAAGGTACGTGGTGCATTACTCTACAAGCGTAATATCCTAGACCAGCCGGGTATTTTCCACGAGATTAGTACTAAGGAGTATGTACTAGATTTTGATTTCAAGCCTAGACCTACTCAAGCAGGTAGGTGTATCTACTATCCTGGAGGAATGGTCTGGTGTTATGATGGAGAAAGATTAACTGAGCAAGGATTCCACTTTACTCCTGAAAGTTCCGTTTATACTCCCTCAAATGGTGCAGGTTCTTTAACCAATAGTGGAGAATATTACTATGTAATCTATCCGTGCCATAAGAATGCACAGGGAGAGGAAGTTAGAGGTCCTGCAATACTCTCTGCTAAAGTTACGATGGGAGTAGCAGATGATACTGTTACTATCGTAGGTAACACTATCCCTACGCTCCACCCTAATTCTTATTTCTTGGTTTATAGAAATGCTAATACTGGGACTACTTGGCATCTAGTTTCGGAGCGTGACCCGTTCTCTGCTAATTGCCCCAAGAATGATACTACTGCGGCTACCTGGACGTTTATAGATACTGTCTCGGATGCTACGCTTGCTAGTAGAGAGTTGGATAATTTTACTACTGATAATTACTTACTTCCGTTTTCTGCTCCCTCATGTACTATACTTTCCTACGGTAAAGATAGACTCTGGGCAGCAGGTGGTGAGATTCCAGCATTCCAAATCTGGCCCAGTCGGTTATTTGACCAGTACGAATCTCCCTCTTTCCATCCTGCTTTAGCCTTTGATATTGATAAATCCTTAGATGCGGTAACTGCTATTGGTTTCGTAGCAGATTATGTAGCAGTCTTTAAGAGAAAGAAGGGTTATATTATCGTAGGAGATGGGCTAGATAATGTTCTGATAGGTAATCAGTTCCAGAGCCAGTTGACTCTTACGGATATCGGTTCTGTTTCTTCTGCTCTATGTAATATCACTGGAGGTATAGTATTCCAGAGTGATGGTAGTTATAGAGTGATGGACCCAGGAGGTAAAGTAGTAGATATCTCTGGACCAGTTAAAGATTATTCTAGTACCTGTTATGGAATGTATCTAGATATCGAAAATACTAGTATTCTATTTTACCAGGATAATTGTACTCTTTGCTGGAACTATGGCTCTAATCTTTGGACTAGGTGGTCTGCTACTAACTCTGCTGTTAGTGAGTGTGAATATAGAGCTAAAGATAATAGAATGTTTATTCAAGGAGAGAGTTATACTGATGATGGTGCTTTGTATGAAGTAAGAATTAAGACTGCTCCGTTTCAGAAAGAACTAGGTAATTTCCAGAGAATTCGTAGAATATACGGAGTTGGTGAAGGTAGAGGCTCTTTTGTAGTCAACGTATACCTAGATGAAAAAGAATATCCTTCTGATACATTTAGTATAACTGCTCCTAGCATTACTGGTACTTGGGGTGATGGTACGTGGGGAAGTGGATTCTGGGGTGATTCTACGGGTACTGGGTTGGTTATCACGGATGATAGAATGCGATGGAGAAAGAGACTAACTACTCAGAAGTGTTCTTGTATTTCTATTGAAGTTGTGTATAATGGTACAGAAATAGGTCCGATTCATACTGTATTCGCATTCGAATATGGAACCAAGAATGGGCTAGATAGGTAATAAAATATGGGAATTGGTAATTTCATTCAAGGCGTAGGTGGTGGGGCTTTAGGTGGTTCTGCGTTTGGTGCTCCGGGTGCTGTCGTCGGAGGTATTCTGGGTGGGTTAGGGTCTGTTTTTGGAGATGACCCTGGTGCTGCTGCGGAAGAGGAACGAAAGCGTTATCTTGCTAGTATCGCGAATAGACAGAATCCAGCCTTAGGCCCTGCTGCTCAAGCGGATTACTCTGGCTTTCGTAACAACCAAGCTGACCTTGTACGTAGACTTGAAGCTATGAGTCGAGGTGAAGGCCCGTCGGTCTCTCGTGAGATGCTTAATCAAGCTACTGAGAAGAATGTTGCTCAACAGAATGCCTTAGCTGCTGGAGGTCGTGGAGGTAACTTAGGTGCGATGGTAGCAATGAACAACACTGGGCGTCTAGGTGCTCAGGCTGCTCAGGATGCTGCCCTAGGTAGAGTCCAGGAGCAGAACAACGCAATCAACAACCTAGGTATGCAACTCTATTCTGCTAGAGGTGCAGATGAAGACATGAATCGATACAACACTTCGGCTCAGAATAACTTTGCACTCCAGAATGCGGATAATCAGCTTCGATTCTGGCAGCAGCAGGACCAGGCTAATCTCCAGGGTCTAGGTATGGCTCCACGTGGCCCCTCTACGTCAGACCAGATTCTTGCTGGTGGTGCATCCTTACGTGCATGGAGAGATGCTCAGGCTTCTCAGCGTGGATTTGGTCAGCGTGGTCCTAACGACTGGGCTGCTGTACCTCGCTAATTAGGAATAACATGAACTACTCTCTAGATGAACTTTATGGTTCTGGGATTATGGGACCTACTGGTAATCCTGCTCCAACCGAATATCCTTACCAGGATAATCTAACTGATGCTTACCCAATCACTCCTGATGTAGTAAGTACCGATACTCCTGTTGCCACCACCCCTACCCCTACTGTTCCGCCTCCTCCGTCGTCGGAAGGTAAGTCAAGCAGTGAAGGCTATTCTGTAGGTACTTCTGGTCTTAACTTCGATACCTTGGATAAGGTCGAGAAGCTTGGAACTGTAGATAAACGTGTTGCTAAAAGAATGGCACCTATTGATGCTGAGTTAGAATCTCAGAACCAACAGCAAGGGAAGATTCTTAGTAAGCAGGCTGAAATTGTTGGTGCCACTACTGAAATTGATAAGGAGAAGGCAAACTTAGTTGCTAAGCATGATTTAGACCAGGCTGCACTAGTAACTGATTACAACAACAAGATTGCTACAGAACAAGAGCGAGGTCAGCAGAGGGTTAACTCTGCAATCGCTACCCATCAGAAGATGATGCAGGAATACATGACCCTTGAAGTCGACCCAGGTATGATGTGGAAGAATATGACTGGAGGGGAGAAGTTAGGTTCTGGCTTATCGGTGTTTGCTTCTGCGTTCCTGGGAGCTAAGGGTATCGAGACTCCTGTGATGGCAATGTTGGATAAGGCGTTAGATAGGAATATTGATGCTCAGTTACAGAACATCAACCAGAAGGGTAAGGCCTTAGACCAGCAAGGTAGACTTGTACAGATGGTGAGGGAACAGAGTGCTTCGGACCTTGAAGCTAAGCTACGTCTTAAGGAGATGGCTACGGAGTCTGCTAAGTACTCAATTGCTGCACAGATGTCCCAGTATGGTTCTAAATTGGCAGAGTTAAAGGGTCAAGAGCTTATCACTGGTTTAAAACAGAAGGGTTTAGAATATCGTCAGGGATTTATTAAGGAGCGTAATCAGCAAGAGCAGATTATCACTGGACAAGAGATTCAGCGCCACGGAGACGAACTCCAGGCTTCTGCTCAGAGTGCTAGGTTAGCTTTTGATAAAAGTGAAGCAGCTTTACGGAGACAGCGAGAAGATGACGCTGCTAAGGGTAGCCTGGCTTCTCAGGTAAATGCTCGTGCTATTATTGACCCTACGGACCCTAATAAATTCTTAATTGCTCCAGACTACATGGATGGCAAGGACGTTGTTAAGGCTCAGGAAAAGGTTAACGATACTAACCAGGCTTTCAATATTACTAGAGAATTAATGGAAGCAAACCGCTCACTAGGCGCTACGTACCAAGGTCCTCTAAAGGGCTTAACCGTTACTGAACGGAAGGCTAAGCGTGACCAACTTCGCACCATGCTTCGTAACAACCTTGCCAAACAGTGGAACGGTACTACTTTCTCTGACCACTGGTTAAAAACTCTTGATGATGTAATTCCTACACAATCATATACGTATGATGTAAATACTGACTCTACATTAGGTCAATTTATAGAAGTACTAGATAGTGAAGCTAAATCTGCTAAGTCCGCGTTCAGAGAGCCGAATGCTGCTGAAAGAAGTGTGTATCGTCCGTCTGTAGGGGCTCCTATTGATAGTATTGGTGCTAATAGAACAGACGAAACTCCTAGTAGTAATACTTTTGGTAAGGCTACAGTAGACTCTGGTAAAGCTTCTAACATTAATGAAGAGGAACCAGAAAAGAGTAGAGCTAAAGAACTAGGTATTGCTTTAAATAAAGATGATAATAAGGGTGCTGCTAAGCTTAGTGAGCCTAGACAAAAAGAATGGGACGAGTATAGCAAGTACATTGGAAACGTAAAGGAGAATGGCGAAACCTTTGTTGCGGCTAATAAGCAGTTTGATATTCTAGGTGATTTAAGAGATAGAGCTATTACTGGGGATGAAGAAGCATTTAATGTTCTAGTTACTACCGCGAAGGAAGTACCTTCTGATAAGTTAATTCCACAACTAAACCTTCGTGGCTATGCTGATACTAATCTAGATACCTATGATTATTTTACGGATAAAGCCATCATGGCTCAATACTTCCTAAATGATTTAAGGGCTAGAGCCTCTGGAGATACTTTTGCTAATCAATATCTCAATAATCTTGAAGCTAAGCCAAACAAGGCTACTAAGAAGGTTCTGAACAACACACCAGATGATGGGGATTATTCTTTCTAATGGGTAAAGTAGTACTAAAAAGACCTGACGGTTCTTTGATAACTGCTGACGCAGAATCAGCAGAATCCTTAAAGAAGTTAGGTTACAAAGAAGAAACTACTAATGAGGCGATTCAGCGAGGAGTTGATACTGCCAACAAGGAGTATTATACTAGTTTTGGGCAGAAACTCCAGACTGGAGCGGAAGGTCTAGTCTCGGGTCTTACGCTTGGACTCACTGATATCGGGATGCAGGATGCTGAACGTAAGAGAGCAAACTACAACCCTACGACTAGAATAGTAACTGAGATTGTTGGTGCTATCGCTCCAGCAGTACTCACTGGTGGGGCTAGCGCAGAAGCATCCGCTGCTAAGATTGGTAGTAAGTTAGCCTTACGTGAAGCTGCTGCTTTGACTCCTGCTGGGCTAGTTGCCAGAGGTGGACGAGCCATCGAAGGAGCCATCGGGGGTACCAAGGGAGCCGTAGCGGCAGGAGCATTCGAGGGTGGAGTCTCGGGTATGGGCTCTGCGATTACGCAGGCTGCTATCAATGATGACCCCTTGACTGTCGAGAGTGTGTTTTCTTCGGGTGGTATTGGATTGGTCTTCGGAGGTGGAGTAGGCGGTGCTGCTGAGAGATTAGGTAAGGTTGCTCCTGCTGTCATTGGGAGAACTGATGATGTTGCTGAGAAAGTAGCTTATACTGCTGATGACTTAGATTCTTTCTATAAGGGATTACCTAAGGAGAAGGCTGCTAAGGAAGCATCTGCACTAGACGAAGTAGTAGATGTTAAGCCCTATAATATTAGCAAGACTACAGAGACAGTAGAAGAGACTGTCCACGTACCCACCGAAGCATTTGGTAGTATCAAGAAGAATTTAGGTTCATCTCTATCTAGTATTGACGATGCTACTAAGACTGTAGATGATAAGTTACGCGAGGCTGCTTCTAACTTTTCTTCTCTTGAAAGTGAGATTGGTTCTTTTACTCAGAAAGTAGAAGGACTCAAAGGTATCAACAAGGCAGAATTTAAGAATCCCTATAAACAACTCCAGAAAGGTATCAAGGCTAGAGATGCAGATTTGATTGATTCTGCATTGACGGACTATGTTACTACTCTGGAAACTCAGTTAGGTAAATCCTTAGACCCCGCCAAGAAGCAACTATTCGTAGATAAGATTAATTCTTTCAAGACTGCTACTAATAAGGCTAAAGAGTTAATTAAGCTCAAGGAAGCTTCTACGCTTCTACAGAATTTCCCTGAGAATATTGATGATTTCCGTAAACTTCGTGCTGCAAAAGCAGAGAAGTTATTTGCTGCCTTGGATACTATCGAAGAAGTTACGAATGGAGTAGCCATAGATTTAGACACCACTCTTTCGCATATTGGACTTAGCAGCAAAGGTAGTGCTGGACAGAAGGCTAGAACTATCTGGGAATCTACCAAGACTCCTGGCTACTTTAAGCAGCAAGAGAAGTTAATCGAGAAGGCTAGATTCTCGCTTGCTGATAACGTAGACAGTAATGTTTCTAAGAGTGAGCTTCGTGGAGCCTTTCCAGAAGAAAAGACTGCTGTAGGAAGTACTAAGAAGGACCCTGCGGAAGTACTAAATGCTATGTTAAATCCAGAGAAGACTGGAGTACCTACGCTAGACCTAACTCCTGGTGCTCTAGACTTCGCTCCAGAGATGATTAACTCTGGTGCTCAAGCTGTGAACGATTACGTATCCGCTGGTGGCCGTAAGAAGGGTATCAATGGTTTCTGGAAGCGAGCGGCTGAGAGTGCTGGCCGCAGAGTATCGTCCTCTGCTGCACGCAAGCTTGGTATGGGTGCCTTAGGTTCTGCGGTAGCTTTCGAGGCTGGAGGTTCTGCTACGGATATGCTGCTGATGGGTATGTTCGGTTCTACAGTTGCAGGAAATCGCGAGGGTGCCGTCTCCAGGATTCGTAGTGCTGCTAGAAAGGCTGCTCCAAAGGTTGGTAAGACTCTGGAAGTAGGCAGAGGTCAGTTTGGTAGGCTGACTACTCGTCTGGATGGTTCGGAAGATAAGAAGGGGGATGTCAAGGCTAGAATCGAAGAAGTACATAACGCAGTACCCTTAGCAAGAGACAAGGCTTTCCAGGCTGTAGAAGATTTATCTCAAGACCATCCTGCGTTCGTCAAGGCGTTCATCGATACTGCTGATAACTTCATGAGGACCTTACAATCCTTCATGCCCAAAGACCCTGGATTAGCTTTCTCAAATGGAAAGAGCCTCTGGGAACCCGACCCAGTGCAGAAGATTCAAGTCTCGAAGGTGATTAATGTAGCCCATGACCCTCAAGGTACTGCTGAATATATTGCCTCCGGAAATGCTGATATGTTCACGGTCAAGGCTTTCAAGGCACTCTGGCCTGCGCAGTATGGAGAATTCGTAGTTGCAATTCTAGAAGCTATCGCTCCTAAGATTCCTGAGATGTCCTACGAAGAACAGAACTACTACGCTACGGTAACTGGGATTCCACTACACTCGTCGTTTACTCCTCGAAGCATGGCTCAGACCCAAGCTACGTATGCTGCTGCTTCTGAGAAGGCTAGACAAAACAAGGCTCAGATGGGTTCGTCCGGAAATGGAAATGGCGGCCGGCCTGCCAAGACCGAACCGCCAACCGCTGGACAGTCGCTGTTAACTTAAACATCGACTCAACAATCGTTATTAACCTAAAGGATTAACATGACCACTACTGTTGCTCTGATTTTACTTGCTCTAAAGATTATGGTTGATGCTAATTTCGGACATAAAGCTCTCAAAGAAGTACGAGAATTAAAAGAAGTACTGATTGGGAGAGTCGATGACCACGAAAAGAGGATTTCTTCCTTAGAAAAGGAATAACATGACGTATGTTCTACTGATTGGTGGAGTAGTAGGTATGCTCTTACTATTTTATATCAGATACTTAAAAGCAGATAGGGACCTAGCAAAAAATGACCTTGACTTATACCAGAATTTACATAAACTAGAGACTGATAGAGTCAGGAAATTAGAGAAAGCACTGGAAAATGAGGAACGAAAGGCTCGAAATGAATACTATGCTGATAAGAATCCTTCTGCCCTTGATGTTGCTAACAGGTTGCGCGCACGTCTCAAAGCCAGTAAAGCCAACTCCCTGTAAGATTTGGACTCTCCCTGCCAAGATGGACGTAGGAGAGGCTGATGTTATCACCATGGAAGATAACAAAGGTGACGAGTGGATTGCTATCCGGATTGGAGTAGCAGGCTGGATTGATATGTATCTTGGTTCTGTAGATAGACAGCAGGTTGCCTTGAAGGCGTGTCCTTACGTGGAATTCGTAGACATCGGAGGTGGAGAAGAGCTAAAGAAGATTGACTGGGAGAAGGTTAATTATGAGATTGGACGAGTTAGTAAATAAGTATGGAGTTAGTGCTAAGTTAAAAACTGCTATCATGAAACAGAATAATTGGAAGTACTTTGACTGGTATACTAACTGGCCAACACTCTCTAAGGAACTAGAAGAAGTAGTTAAACTATATTCCAAGGTATTTTATGGCTAACATCCTTCTCTCCTATTGGTACAAACTCTATCGTGACCAGACTAGGCAGGAGCAAGTTGTAGAAGCTGAAATCTGTAAGTTGGGAGTAAGGTATAGAACCCAGCATCCTTTCATCGCTCAAAAAGCATTCGCAGATTTCTATTTCCCTGACTATAATTTAATCCTGGAGATTGATGACCCCTCGCATAACGAGCCAGAAAAGATAAAAAAAGACCTCCAGCGTACGAGACGACTGGAGGCCCTTGAGTTATCCGTAATTAGAGTTACTAACCATCAGGTAGATACGGCTCTACCTGAGGTAATCGGGAAGGTTAAGGATTACTTGGAGAAGAGGTCGTCCCCATCCTTAGCCTGACGCTCACGATACTCCGAGACACGTAGGCCTAGGTAAGCCTTACCAGAAGTCTTCCCAATGTTCTCCCAGGCGCTTACCGAAATCTTAGCAGGCTTACCCGCCTTGACAGCAGCAGCAAGGGCCTTGACCAAGTCAGCACTTAGCACGATATTACCCGTACGGTCCGGACCAGTCTCCTTCGTCTTCTCGATAACAGTAAACAGTACACCAGCGTTGTCCTTATCCATGATTCACCATTCTTTCTTGAAGTTTGCGTAACCAGTAACCAAGAGGTTCGTTATCCACAAAGACTAGATTCAACTCATCACCCTGTTCGTTCCCAGCGTTATACCAGGACTGCCACAGGGCTGCAACAAATAATCCATCTGCATCTGTTTTTTCACTCAACGTATCGAATACGTAATGTTTCTTTAACTCATCTGGAGGTTTGAATATGACTCTCATTTATGTTGTGACTGCTCTCCTTGTTGGTGCCGTAGCTGGTTTGAAGGTACTTGCTCCTAAGACTAAGACCAAGGTTGATGACGACGTGGTAGAATTCCTGACCAAGTATCAGGTACCTATCGACGACTTCCTGGCGCTTCTGGCTAAGAAGTAACTACTCGTCGTATACAGCCTTACCCCAATCAATCTCTAGCTGGCTGCTCTCTTGACCGAGGGCAGCCTTTTTCATTTCCTCTACAACCTTCTCTAGTTCGGTATCAGCGTCTTGCCAGGAAATGTACAGATGTTCTTGACCATACTCTTCGTCTCTAAACGTAAGAGCATTCTCCTGTGCAATCCTGTAGCCTAAGCGTAGGAACTGCTCAGCGTATTCTACTAATTCTTTATTCACTTCTTTGACTTCTTTTCTACTAGGGTAGCCGTGTAGACATACTCCTTGAGAACAGGCATCTCTCCAACAAAGATAGAGTCATCACCTTCTAGTCCAAAGATTCCTTTATTAATCTCTTTACTTAGTTCAGCCATATCCTTGTAGACGTGCGCACTTACTGTGTTGTCAGCTCTAGGCTTATCTAAAAATACGATAATCATTGATTTAGTTCTTCCTTTAAATCGTGGAGGTCCTCTTCCAACAGAACCATGGCAATATTGAGAGAGTTAATCTCAGCCTTGATGCTAAGGAGTGCTTCATAGATACTACCAGTGATACTACCTTCTCTAAAACCATCACGCAAAGTCTGCTTCTTGTAGTTCTCTCTTATGAATTCAATCTTCTGGCTACTATTCCGTTCTTTTTCTTCCATAGCAATCCTGTGCCTTTCGTTATTGCAGGTTTGGTGAGATTATTTCTAGTAGAGTGACAATGGATAATATCTAGACGAGCCAGGTCATAATCTGGAGTAATTAACTTCCACTTCTTCTGTTTTCCAGTAGCATCCTTAAAGATAGCAGTAGTATTCCACCACAGGTCTAGCCCAGCATCATACCTATCGTATTTATGGCAGAAAGAGATAAAGCCTGTACAATCACACCAGCCATTTTCGTCTAGAGGGCCAATACGAGTCTTCTTGTAACCACCTCTGCCTAGCTTGTACTTGCCTGTGTTGAGCCACTGCTTAGCTCTTATAGTTGCCTCAGTGTCATTAGCCTCCACCCACTCAGAGCACCCTACAATCAACGCAGTATGGCCTGGATGACCGTTCTTCCATGGATAGACTAGGATGTCTCCTGGCTCAATCATACAAACTTCCACCTCCAAGCGCGTATATTCACTTCACATAACATATTAGAGTAATCTAAATAGTAAAAATAATTATCTCTCCATCCTACAAATGTTCCTAGAGTAATTTCTTTATCATCGTTATAAATAGATATAAGTTTCTTCCCTAGTAGGTAGGAAAAACTAAATTCTTCTACAGCCACGGCAACTCCGAAGTAGTTATATACACAGGAATTCCAAGAGATTCCGCTAACTCTACTTCCTGCTGAGTCCCAGTCTTCTTGCCTTCCTTAGTATAAGCATCCCACTCTCTAGTAGTGGTTACTAAGGCCTTGCAGGAAGCTAGAATACTAAGGTCTACATCTAGATAGGGCTCTGGAGAAAATTCACCAGTAATCAACTGTGAAAGAATATCCAAGTGCGGAACCACTGGAGCCCACCCCCTCTGGTACGCTACTTTTCCATATAAAGCTGCTACTCGCACGTTGACTAGAAGGTTTCCTTGACTAAACATCGGTCCAGAGACGTAGAGTAGGGGTCGCAGAGTACGCAAGACTTCACCGCTAACAGGGTCAATCAAATCTCCCTTGGAGTAGATTACACTCATAGAGGTAACTCTCTCCCTTCGGTCGTTCCCTTCCTACCTACCCCTAACCCTTCCTCCGTCGGGAAGTTTAGGATAGTAGGATTAATTTCTACGATTGCCTGCTGAGAACCCGCGAGTTGCTCCTTCGAGATTCTACGGTTGAAGTAGAAGTACCTACCTCCATCGATAATCTTATCCTGGACAGTATAACCTACTCCGTATTTGTAGAACGTCCAGAGGTCATCTACTGAGAAATCAGTTTCGTATATTCTTGTACCAATCTTTACTATCATCGGTTACCTCCGTTTCTAGTTTACCATCTTTGATATACACAAAATAGTACAGATTCATTCTAGGCAAATACTCAACATGTAGGTATCGTATAGTTTCCAACATTCTTTACACCAATCTCCGTATGTACAGACTCGTACCCCACAGCAATCACAGAGCCAGACTTCATTAGCACGATACCATTCTCTAGTAACAGGAAATATACTACTTGGCATCGTACCAACTCCTAGCTACTGAACCTTTAGTTTTAAGCTTAACTCCGCAGGGTAGAGGAAACGTCTCCTCCATACACCACTGCATCTTAGCACTTACTTCTTCTACGTCCTCAGGCTTACAGCGAACAATCAGCTCATCGTGGATTTCGTTTTGTACCACTAACCCTTGCCGAAAGCAATGAACTAAGGCAGCTCCCTTGATGTTAGCTCCTCCAGCTTGTTCAGGATGGTTGCAACACTGACGCCATGCTTTCCTAAACTTCCAATCGACTTCTCCGGTAGAAATATACCCTTGGAGTAGGTCCAGCACATTCCTACTGCGTCCCACGAAATCTGCCACTCCTGGGGTGACTCTCCGGTTATAAGCAGGATTATCGGGTTTGAATCTCCGTAAGTAGTCACTAACGAAATCTTGGAATTTGCGAAGTGCAGGCCGTGCTTGCAGAAAGCCAGCCACAATACTTCCAGCAAGGTTTTCTCCAATTGGAGACCCTTGTGCATCGAGAAGCGTCCAACCAAACCCCCGAACGGATTTGCAGAACTGTAATCCATAGAATACAGTCTTGGCATCTCTTCTCCGGTCCTTGAGGTACTTATCTTCTTCAAATGCTTCAAGAGGAAAATCGGATATTGGGGTTCCATCAGGGTGTTTCCATTTCAGGTAATCTCCGAATACCTTGCGTGCGTTTTCGCTATGAAAAGTACTGCTGTTGGCATCGGCTAGAGAATCATCATCAAACAGAGACAGGCAGATTGCGTGAAGCAAGACCGCCTCCATCGCAGAATAATCTCGGACAACTAGGACTTGACCTTCTGGAGCTACGAATCCTTTGCGAATACCATACGGGTCCTTGTCCTTGCTATTAGGAATCTGCTGGCCCTCTGGGTTCTTCATCACCGTGCGTCCACTGTTTGTACCAGATGACTCATCCGAATCATCTCCAGCCCCGTAGACAGGATGGATAAACCCATCTGCTTGGACGAACCCAGGAATCTTGTTTAGGTACTTCAATGACGAGCGAATCCGCTTAAGATTAAGAATTCCATCAATCAAGGGACGAAGCTGTGGGTTAGTAGCTCTCAGATACTTAAGGGCAACTGCGTCTGTCTTGACTTCACCCTTCCACAGAGCAACCTCTCCCTTAACCCAGATAGGGCTAGGGTCTAGCTTCAAGTCTTCGTGAAGTAGTCGCTTAAGCTTAACAGGGCTGGACCATATTGAATCATAGTCTTCGTCAGAGTCACATTTAATTCCTGTATTCTTAGCTTCCACGCGAAGATTTCCGAGTTGTATTCTCTCGTCATCTCTCGCAATCTCTGCCTGTTCATCAAAGTACTCCTTGTCGATTGCAAAGCCTGTCCTTTCTAGGAGTAGATACGCTCTATCGACTTCGTGGTAGGGCACTCCTCGTTCTGGATTAAAGTATGATTCACTTAGGTTCATTCTTGTACCATGGTATATCTACCTCGATTCTTTCTCCTAGACGAACTAGGAAATCGTATAGTTCCACCGCTCGGATTGCATCTACTAGAGCGTACTTGACGTAGCGTTCCCACAATTCATGTCCTGGCCTCACAGTATGAAGTGGGATAGTCTTAGTTCCGACCTTCTTCTCTACGAAGTTATCTCTAAGTTCTTCCCACTTGTGATGTTCGGGGTAGGTACGCTTTCTGCACTTTTCGACTCCACAGAGACAGACCTTGACCTTCTTCGGTTTATTCACCATTTGGATATCGTCAATTACGAAGATATCCTTAAAGGAGTCAGCTTTACCTACACCTAAATAGTCATAACAGAGGTCATCAAGATTGTAGAGAAGTCTACCAGGACGAATCCACCTAGCAAGTGAGAGAGTATTGACTATCCCTTGACAATCTACTCCTGCGTTGTAGAAAGCGTGAACGTCTACGTTAGAGTTATGAGCAGCCTTTAGTATCTTAGGATTCTCTAAGACATCTTTGAAATAGGGGATAGCTTCTTTAGGTAATACACAACCCTTAGCCTCGTGATATCCTCGGGGATGCCATTTACTCGTAAGGACTGCTACTGAGAAGACATCAATCTTGGCTAGGTTTACGCAAGACTGCCCAGAAGAGAAATCAACCCCTTCGAATTCAGAGTCTAAGCCAATCACAGACTCTTTCTCTAGAACCGCTAGGAGTTTCTTCCACCTCTCGGGAGTATCTAGGAACACAACCAACTTTCCGTAACTTCTGAGGGCTTAATCACGGCAATCCCATAGTACCGCTTGTTGTATCCCCAGATGGTTTTTAGTGTAGCAGGAGTCCACTTAAGAAGTAGGTCTGGGTGCGCAGGGTCAATCACCAGATACTCACCCCCTAGTTTCCCTACCACGGCAATCCAGTGGGACCAGTTGTCTACACACAGAATCGTAGGAGAGCCAAGGTTGACGCAAGTATCAACCCACTGTACAGACTCCAGGGAATCTCTACCTTTGTGGACTTCGTGTTTGAGGCCATGTTTATGTAGTCCTGCCTTTATCTGCCGTTCCGAGGTACCATCCGTGCTAGTTTCACAGGCATCGTCTTCTTGTACCGTGTGAGATAGCAGCGTTACCACGTTGGCAACTGTCGCAGGCCCGCACGTAAACTTACGACTTTGGTATCTCATTACTCAGTCTCCAGAGTATTCCACTCAGGAGTCATCACAAACCTACCTGCTTGCCAGTTAGGTTCGTTAGCATAATCCTGCTTCTTGGAATCAATCAGAGTGCCAACATTGACAGCAGTAGTAGTCTTTGCTCTACCTTTGACATAAGAAGTATGGAAGGCGTGGCCTACCTTGTGAGTGTGACCGAAGACGTGGATAAGGCCGTCCCTGGCTGCCTCAGCGACGCCATAGGCAGGATGCTTCGCAGTAGCACCCTTCAACTGGTCCCCGTGCTCGACCACGACATCTCCGATTACTACTCTAGCTCCATAGTCTAGCAGAGTGATTCTACTATCCGAAAATATCCCACCATAGGGCCACCACCACCCCATACCGATAAAACCCGGATTCGAGAAAACCAACTTACCTGCGCGTTGCTCGTGGTTACCAGGCATGATGATGATGTTGTCATAGACCTTGAGCCACTTGTCTAGCCAGTTCTTCCAATGTTCTTTCTCTTTCTTGATGGAATGAGACTTAGCAATCTTCTCCGGGTCCTTAGGAAACCGAGAGAATGCTTCCTGGTCCCCTGTATCTCCCTGGAGTAGTAAGGTGCAAGACGGAGGGATATTTTCCAGAGTAAACTTAGATACAAGACGGTGGGAGTGAATAGGAAAATGAATATCACCAGGAACGACATAATTTCCTAGAGGTAGCGTGTAGAGAGGTCTTCCATCATCAGAAAGGGATTTCTTCATTCTTTTCTCTTTCTATTGCCTTCTGGATGTAGAAGACAGCTTTCTCTAAATCTTCAATCTTAGTGCCAACGGACTTTCTACCAGCTCTCCAGAGATATTGGAAAGCAGAGCCAAGAAACAGGTCTTTATCCAACCCAAGAGCTTCGATTACATCTAGGCATTCGATGTTTACGGTGTCATTCCTAGGAAAACCTTTATACTTCACAGGAAGACAATAGTGCTTAGGGGACTGTACGTTATTCACTTTCTTACTCTCACTATCAGCTTACCACACTCATCAGCCTTCAAATCTCCAATAAGTACTTCTACTACATCATTAGTTTTCTTGAATCTAGAAAGTACGTAATCAGCAGGAAGTCCGTTAAGCTGGATGGTTACCACTTTCGTAGTCTCCTTAGTCCAATCCTGGTATTCACCAAGCGGAGGGGGTAATTCTCCATCATCAAACTTAGTTTTCTTCTTAAAGTTCGGCATCCTCACCAACCAATCTTAGTATATGTCTAGAGTACTCACTAGCCCACTCAGAAGCCTTATCGTAGACTCGATAAGTCTGTATGATAATATCGGTGTTTTCTACTGAACCTAGCATGGAATCACGAATCTTTACTGCTTCATTGTAATCAGAAACCATCGCAAGAGATGCGGTTTCTCCAGATGAGAATTTTACCTGGAGTACGGAATATACATTATTCACAGATAAAGCACTCTCTAAGAGATTCGGAATCAAAGTGTAGTCCACAAGGTAACAGTACCTCTGGTTTATACTTCTGGATATCTACACTGTTATAGATTTCGTTTTCACAAAACCCTTCACTCTCATCATCCATTGCTTTCTGAGCATCCTTCTTTGAACCGAAGAATCTAAGATAGGCCGAACCATCTCCGCCATTAGCAATATAAAAATATAGTTTCTTATTCTCCATCTGGGTACTCCATGTTATCTTGAGCAAAATCTTGGTTTTCCTGTAACTCGTCTACGTCAGGTTCACAACCACAGACATAATCTTCCTGGCTGAAATATTCTTCTTCACAATCTGCATTACAGAAATCTATATCACTATCTTTATGTAATTGAATATTGCAATTTAAACAATGCTTCATAATATTTGCTCCCTGGTTTGGACCATAATCCATTTCTATCGTATAAGTCATATTCTGTACGTACAGTCTTCAATAAGATTAGGACTCCATCCACCTTATAACGTAAGACCTAACGTGGTAATAAGATGTTCTTCTATTCAGTCCATTTAATCTTCTAGCTTCTACATAAGCATCTGCTCTTTCGCAGAAAGCATCAACTATCTTTGTTCTACAGTTTCCATAGTTTAAGTAGACTAACCAGATAGTCATAAGTTACCTCGCTTGAAGCTAGACATCTTACTGCTTTCCTCGCCACTCAGTAATACCCTGATTACCCCAGTGCAACTTAACTACATCATTATCAGGAGGCATAAAGTTAGCCTTGATTGTTTCCAACATCCCGTAGTTGTCTCGATAATCCTTGAATCCCATCGAACGTAACCACTTGCCCGGTCGCCACCAGGTCCGAATATCCTTGGCGTAATGGTAGAGGCTGCTAGACCACTGTCCATCTCCCTGCAAAGGTTTAAACCCTAGAACCAAGTGCTCAGCAGGCTTTAAGTCAGTGCCCTTGAATTGAGCATTGGAGACGTAGCGGTCAAACATGCTCTTACCTCTATCTCTTACCTCTTTCTTGACTTGAGAGAAAGCATAGATAGTGGCGTTGTACTCCTTGGCTAGTTCTGCTAAGGACCAAGTTAATCTGCTGATAACTCGTTCAGTACTTCTTTCATCATCTTCTGCATCGAATGCCTGGAGATAATCCACGACTGCTACACGACATCTAGGATTGCTCTTGAATTCGTCATCCATCTGCCTGATTAAGTCCTTATAGGGAACCTTCTCAGTCTCAAGTTTCACTCTATCTGCCCACCTAGTCTTCTCTGTAGCAGCGTTGATACGCTCTAGGACGTTGCCTTCTACCTCACCCCGCTTGAGGTCCCACCCC
>SXGS01741705.1_pt1 | contig 23249 bp, 18 predicted proteins | sample 3174681 | NCBI WGS metagenome assembly SXGS01 (sample SAMN11356861, study PRJNA531348) | freshwater metagenome | isolation source: freshwater sample F1-80 | place: China: Fuxian Lake, Yuxi | collected 2017-12-25
ACTACCTTCCAGCCGTCCGTTGGGAACAGTCCGCACGACCCGACCTCTCCACTCGACCCACTCACGAAAGCACCAATTCAAGGGATTTGAACCGGTCACTGTCTTTTCAGGTTTACCCCGCTCTTTCTGAGGTCAGAGCATGGTGCCGGAGCTCGGAATCTATTCAGCAGGGAGGTGCGAGTCCTCCGGACCCCGGATGAGAACACGGCGCGGACTCCGTTTCCACGGTCCGGCGCAATGAATTCCGCGCTCCACTACCGCCAACTTGTAAATGCACGAGCCGGAAACGCTGCAAGTCTGCGGCAGAAGAATCTGGTCACAACCGGTCCTTGGGTGTATTCGAGTAACCTCTCATGAGATCGATTCTTCAATTCGCAAGCGCGATGGTGTTGGTGTTCCTGGCTTCTTCTTGCGCCACGATGGATTCAGGCACTGGCGGCGTGCAGGTGAGCCTGGTCAATTTGAGCGCGCGTGAAGCGACCGTGCTCGAAACATCCATGGTGTTCACCGTCCGTCTGGATAACGAAAGCCCGGAACCGTTCCGGCTGTCCGGAGCCGTCCACAAGATCTACATCAACGGCTCCTACATCGGGCAAGGGATGCTCAATGAGGCGCTCGAAGTACCGCGATTGAGTTCAGCCACGCAGACTTTCACGGCGCACCTCCGTAACTGGTCCATGGCAGCTCGCATTCGCACACTGATCGAATCCAAACGTTTCGAGTATCGCATCGACAGTGTCCTTTACGCCGCGCCCGGCAGCCGCCGGATGCGGGTTTCAAACAATGGTGTTCTCGATCTGAATGACTTCAAACCTGCCAGACAGCAGCCGTGACATTCCAGTTGGGGCGCGAAATTCATTCCGCGCTCCTGCTGCATGGATACGGCTCGGCCTTGTGATTCGCACTTCCATCGCCCTGTGCCTGTTGACGGCCGTCACCGGCTCCGCTGCCACAGGGATTCCCTTCGCCGGCACCAATATCACACCTGGCAGCCTCTTCCGCTTCCATGCCCCGCTCTCGACGCACTCGAAAATGGTGGTCACACGTGGAGGCAACCCATCCGCGGATGAGGCAATCGGTGCGATCGTCCTGCCGCCTGGATTCAACCCTACCAACCGCTACCCGGTGCTCATCATCAGCACCACGAGCGACGGTGACGCTTCGAGCATTGGAGCAATGAAGCGCTACAGCAAAGCGGCCGCATCCTCGGGTTGGGTTCTCTTCGCCGCCGACGGTCCTTCCGGGAAACCAACACGCGACGACCTCACCTGGCGCTGGTCGATGCTTTCGACCGCCCTGGCGCGTGTCCACGAGGAGTGGCCCGCATCCAGGAAATGGCCGGTGGCCTGCGCTGGATTTTCCGGCGGAGCCAAGTGGTCTGCGTACATCGGCTCATCCGCAATGAGGCAGGGTTATTCATTGATCGGAGTGTTCATGGGGGGCTGCAATGAGGACGCCGCCTCGATCGCGTTTTCCTATTATAGGCCGGGTGATCGATTCAAACAGGTGCGCTTCTTTCTCAGCAGTGGCACGGGCGACACCATTGCCACTCCCTGGCATCACGTTGGCGTGCGTCAATCGATGGAAAAATACGGATTCAAATCGGTGCGCCTTGAGACTTACGTCGGCGGACACCAGTTGAACGAGCCTCACGTGGAACGTGCCCTCCAATGGTTCGGCGAGCCCGCCACAGCAGTGCCAGTGGCCCGGACTCCACCGAAGAAGGAACCTGCACTCCAAAAGCCAACCGATCGGGAGCCGGTGACAGAAGAGCCACAAGACAAGAAGCCGGAGTAGTTGCTGTAAACCGTGGATAAACGCAGGCGAAGTTCTGATCTGTCGGAGGATGAGCCAGGCAGTTCAACCTAGAGACGAGAATAAAAATGGAGTAAAAATCTCGGAATTGGCACCTGCTGAGGAGACCGTGGGCTAGGCTACAAATCTTGACGGCGGCACAGACGCACCTGCTTCGTTGCTCGCTTGGTCAGAGGCCGCTGCGGGCATCCTCCCGCGTTCGCGCCTCGCATCTGCATCTGTGGCGCTCGCCATCATTCGTAGCCTATCCCACGGTCTCCTCAGTATGCAGCATCGGTGGCAAAACTTACTGTGTGAAAGTCGGCTTTCGTGGGCCTTCCTTCGCGCGCAGGACGGTCTTCCGCAGCGGGCTTTTGCGTGGATTCAAAATCCTCTCGCGAGCATCAAAACAAGATCATTTCTTCCAACCTCTGCGTAAGGCTCTAGCCGCCAACCCACACCGGCGCCACTGCCCCGAACTGCCCGATCAACTGTTCCTCCAGATGGGCATCGAACGGCTCCTGCACGGACATCCCAGCGCACGCGCCCTCATCCAAACCCGCTGTCCGCTCGACAACACTCCTCTCCAAGCCACCTACCTGGCCGCCCTCCATAGTGAACGCCGCCTCCAACTGCTGGCCCATCTCCAAGACACCGTCCTGAATTCTCTGGAAGCCACCCTTCCCGATCAACTCGCTCATATTCCCGAGCTGGATGGCCATGACTGCCAGGTTCTCGACGGCCACTGGCATGAACACGCCACTCACGCCCCCCTTCGACGGACGCCACGCCGCCGTCGGCCATCTCTACAGCTACGACCTGCGCCAGCGCACCCCCAAAGGCCGCCGCACCCTGCTCATCAAAGACCGTGGCTTTCACGACTTCCCCTACTGGCAGCGCTGCCGCCGCGAACAAGCCATCTACCACCTCACCGTTGCCAAGACCAACAACGTCTTCCACGACGAACGCGAGCAACCCATTGATCCGAGCGATCCGCGCAACTGCGGCGTGCTGCGCGAGGTGCTCTGCTCCAACTGCGGCGAAGAGCGTCTGCGCCGCATCGAATACCGCGATCTGCTCACCGGCCAGAGCTACACCTTCGTCACCAACCAGACGGACCTGCCGCCCGGTGTGCTGGTGGATCCATCAAAGTCCGCGTGTCCTTTTCCGGAAATTTTCCTTCTGTAACCAGTAGCGGAGAAAAACGGCAAGCGGCGCGCCGAATGCAAAAATGAATTCGGACATAAGCTCAAGTCCGTCGAGTTCCTATGCGCCAGACATCATTTCACCCGAACAGACTCGTGATCGGTTTGCCGAGGCCGTCGCGAGTGACATAGAACGGGCGCTGCTCGGTTTCGTAGGACAGTTTTGGAGAGATTCCGAGAGCGTGGAAAATTGTCGCGTGCAGATCCTCGATGATGACACGGTCCTTGAGGGTCTTGAACGGACGTTCATCATTCGTGACACCGTGAAGATGGCCGCGCTTGATCCCGCCACCGAACATCAGCACACAGCCGGCGTCGGTGAAGTGGCGGTGCATCCCGTAATTCTTGATGTCGTCGATGGTGTCGGGCACGGGCACCTGATCCTTTACCTTCTTGTCCGGCTTGCCTTCGATGAGCGCGTCGCGGCTGAATTCACTGGCCAGCACGATCAACGTCCGCTTGAGCAATCCGCGTGATTCCAGGTCCAAGACAAGCTGCGAGATCGCGCCGTCGATCTGCTTCTTCATGTTGGTCAGCTTCTCATGGCCGTGTTCATGGGTGTCCCAGTTGAGGAACGGAATGTATTCCGTGGTGACTTCAATGTAGCGCGCTCCTACTTCGGCCAGCCGCCGCGCCAGCAAACACCCCATCCCGAAACGTGCAAGCGTTTGCGACTCGTAGCTGCCATCGCGCGTTTGTTTGGCGCTTACCGCCTGGGTGGGATCGACACCCTCGGGCAGATACTTCGCGAGCGACTCCTTGGGTTCGAGCGAGAGATCAAACGCCTTCGCCGCCGGAGAACTCAGCAGGCGATGCGCGTTGTCGAGCGAACGGAGCAACGACTCCTTCTGGTAGTCACTGCCGAACTCTCCGACCGGGCCTGATGCGAGCAGCTTTTTGTAAAACTTGTTCCGATCCTCGAAGCGGTCCGGGCTCATCCCTGCCGGAGGACGCACGGCATCGGCAGCCTGGTGTGGATAGGGAATGTTGAACGGGCCATGTTCACTCCCCAGAAATCCCGCCGTGGTGAACGCCTTCAGTTCCTCGCCCTCGCCAACATCGAAGCGCTGACCAATGTTAATGAACGGCGGGACGGCGTCATTGAGTGGTCCAAGGGTGCGCGCGACGATCGCGCCGATGTGAGGCGCGGCAACGGTCTGCGGTGGTTGATAGCCGGTGTGCCAATGGTACTGATGCCGTGAATGCAGGATGAAACCCAGATCACCTGCCGTGTAGCTGCGGATGAGTGTGCCGCGATCCATCACTTTCGCGACCCGTTCCAGTCCTTGCGTGATCTTGATCTGATCCACGGCGGTATCGATCGTCGGAAACGTGCTCCACATGCCGTCCGGCTTCATGCCTTTCTCGAACGGCGTGTAGCGCTTTGGATCGAAGGTCTCCGTGGCAGCCATGCCGCCACCCATCCAAAGAACGATCACGGTGTCGGCCGTGGGAGTTATTTTCTCTGCGGCTTCTTCGGCAAGCAATGCTCGCGGGTAACCGGCGGCAAGCGCACCGAGTGTCGTAGCGCTGGTGGTTTTCAGGAAGTCACGGCGGTTCCAACTTGATCTGATATTCATAACTCTTCTTGGATCTGAATTTGAGTGCGGCTCAATAAATCAACTGAAACTCGGGCAGCATGGCCATCGCCCAGAGCAGGTCCTCCACACCTTCGCGTCTGGCCGGTGTGCCGACCAGCTCTGCCCCCAGGAGTGCTTCGCTTGGTGTCGGGGAGCGGCTTAAGGCGCGAGCGTAGGCAAGCCGCACCAATTCGTCGGGAGATTTCGCCGCACCCTGTAAGAGCGTTTCCGCGCCCTTCTTCAAGTCTTCCGCCAGCGTTTGGCCATTCGTGAGTTCGAGTGCCTGGAGTGTGGTGGCAGCCGTTGCACGTGTGGTCATCACCTGTTCTCGATTGGGGCGTCCAAGTGCGAGCATCAAGGGATCCGCGCTGACCAGTGACGCCCTGGACAAGCCCCGCCTCGCAGCGCCGGAAAGCACCTGAGCAAATTTCTTTCCGAGTTTCCAAGGGGAAGCATCGGCGTCGCCCAGCTCCAGCGCGTGGGACCAGGATCCCGTATTGAAGCCTGCCATCGCCCAACCATCCATCTTGTTCATTGACCACCTCCATGAGGCATCACTGGCGAAATCCATGATGCGCGTGGAATCTTTTCCGGAGACCGGTTCAGCCCGAATCCGCGCATAACAGATCAAGCCGGCCGGGCTTGTTTGCGGAGCATCCTTCTTATCCGGCGCGGAGGGATCATTGACGGCGGCGATGGCGATGACGTTTGTGCCTTTGACGAGGTGCTTGAGTATGTCGATCAGAGTTGGTTTAGAGTGATCCCTGCCTGAGCCAGCTTCCTTGCCGTTGATGTACAGCCCGTAGCTGTTATCGCAACTCACCACGATGTGAGCGCTGGCCGGCGGCTCGGCGAAGAAGACTTCTCTCCGAAAGTAAACAGTTGCCGGCTCGGCCTTGTCAGCCGCGTTTTGAGAATTCCAAATCCATCGGACTGGCGTGGCAAATCGTGTCGAAGCTTCCATTGTTCCGGCCAGGAAATCCACCTGAGCCTCCGGATTGCCCTGCCACACGCCGGTGACGGAGGACAGCGCGTCCAGATACTGCTCGGCGGACAAACGGCGCACGAGCGGGCCGCGGAAAACATAATCCTTGCCCTGCTCAGTCGCGGGGATTGCGGCGAGTTGGTACGCCCGGGAGGTCAGGATGCGTTCGATGGTCTTCTTGAGGTTGTAGCGATTCTCCGTCAGGTCCGTTGCGAGCCAGTCGAGCAGCTCAGGGGACCAGGCGGGCCGTTCCATCTCATCGACAGGTTCCACCAGTCCGCGTCCCATGAATCGCGCCCAGAGTCGGTTGACGACAGTGCGGGTAAGACGCGCGTTCTGCCGTTGAGTCATGATTTCTGCCAGCCGCCTGGTGCGTTCCGCCTTGGGCAAACTTCCGTCGATGCCGCCCAATTCCGGATAAATAAAGCGGGACACCGCTTTGTGACCGGTGGGTTTGTCGCACTTTACCAGCTCCAATGGTTCATCGGCATAGATATTCGCCAGCCCGTAGGCATCGGCCAGCGTCCAATCATTGATGAAGCTGTCGTGACACGAGGCGCACTTGAGGTTCACCCCCATGAACACCTGGGAGATATTCTGCGCGGCCTGAATTGGCGGAGTCTGGCTGGCGTTGACAGTTCCCCGCCAGAGAATGCCTTTTGCAAAACCCTCCGACTCGGAGTTTGGGTCGATCAGCTCGCGAACGAAGCGATCGTAACGCTTGTTCGTGGCGAGCGCCTCGTAAAGCCATCCGGTGATTTGCTTGCGGCCGTTGTCGATATAGCCGGTGCCCTTGTAATCATTTCGAAGCAGATCATTCCAAAACGTCAGCCAATGCTCGGCATAACGTTGATTGTCCGCAAGCAAACGCCGCACGAGCGTGGTTCGCTTGCCGGGTGAAGGATCGGAAAGAAACGCGTCCAATTCCTTCGGCGTTGGCAGCAACCCGATCGCGTCGAGATAGACACGACGTGCAAAGATGCGGTCATCGACAGGTTCGCCTGGTTTGAGGTCCTGTTTCGCGAAATGACCCTCAAGAATCATGTCAATGCTGTTGCGGGAAGTGAAGGCGTCAGCGCCGGATGGCAAAGCGGGATTGGCGGGTAAAAGGTTTTGTGGTGGCAGTTTGCCGAACGTCACGCCGGGATCCCACTTTGCTCCCTGATCGATCCAGGCCCGCAGCAAGGCGACCTGCTCGGGTTTGAGCTTTGAACCTTTGTTCGGCATGATCGAATCCGGGTCGAAGCCCATCACCAGTTCGATCAACAAACTCTCCTCGCTCTTGCCGGTGACAATGGCGGCGCCGGTGTCACCACCCTTGAGAAACGACTCGCGGGTTTCGATGCTGAAGCCGCCGTTGCTCTTTCCCCGGCCATGACACTTCATGCAGCTTGCTTCGAGGATCGGTCTGATCTCAGAGCTGAAGTTGACGGAATGCGCGGAGGGTGCCGGCAATTTCGCAGTCTGTTCCGGCGTCATCTTGGCGAACGCCGCGAATCGACCGCACAACAATGCCACTGCGGCCCACAAGTAAAAGTTCCGTTTCATCTGGTATGGCATGTAATCAACCGGCCTTGGGCGCTTAAGTCAAATCTCCGCTCGTCCCGTGGCAGACCAGGCAGATCTTCCACGGTCTCCTCAGTATGGGTGCGGTCCATTGGCAGGGTGGGGGAGCTCGTTTCGGATTTTCGTTGGTTTGAACCGCAGCGAAATGCGATCTCGAAAAGGAACTGCCGGTGCCTGAAGTGTTGCCTTGGAATCCAGCCTGGCCTGCGGTACCTTGGTTTCATGTTCACTTTTCCCCATGCTCCTTCACAGGTTTTAATACGTTTAATGTTCATCGCAGCGGTGCTTTTATTCGCCGGACCCTGGCAGACGTCTGGTGCTGATGTTCCTGTGGCGTCCCGTTACGAGATGCGCGCCGAGCATGATCCGAACGGCATCGGGAAGTTTTACATGGGGCGTGAGATTGCCCACGTCATGGGGCATCCCGCCGCAGACTGGCTGGAACGTCCGGAGCGTGAGGTTGAGGAGCGTCCGGGTCTGGTCCTGGATGCGATCAAGCTCAAGCCCGGTGATGCAGTGGCGGACATCGGCGCGGGGACCGGCTACTTCAGTTGGAGGATGGCGAAGAGCGTGGGTCGGCAGGGCAAAGTTTTTGCCGTGGATATTCAGCAGGAGATGCTGGATCTACTGGTGAAGAAAATGGCGGATCGTGCAGTAACGAACGTGGTGCCGGTGCTAGGGACGATTGAAGACGCACGCCTGCCTGCCAAGTCAGTCGATCTCGCGATCATGGTCGATGTTTATCATGAGTTCTCGCATCCGTTCGAGATGATGGAGTCGATCTGCCGCTCCTTGAAGCCGGGCGGGCGGGTTGTCTTTGTCGAGTATCGTGCCGAAGATCCCGAGGTGCCGATCAAACTGGTTCACAAAATGTCGGCAGCTCAAGTCCGCAAGGAAATGAGCGTGCTGCCGTTGGAATGGGTCGAGACAATCAAGACCCTGCCACGACAGCATGTAATAATCTTCCGGAGAAAAAACTGATGAGACCCACGGCTATCCTGCGGCATCCACAGTAAGCGACTCAACCACGAACGCTTTTGCGGGCAGAAGTCAAATCACACAAGTCACACTTCGCGCAGGCCGGCTGAAATCGGCAACCTCGCAGCGCGGATGGCGGGAAACAATCCGCCAATCAGACCGATGACCATCGAACAGATGATCGCCTGAATGAGCAGCCTTGGTGTGACTGTAAAGGCGAATGCCACTTGACTGAAGCTCTGCCAGTTCATGGTCGCCGCAGAGAAACCATCGAAGGCAAAATAAGCCGCCGCCGCGCCCGCCACACCTCCGGCAAGGGCCAGCGCGAGTGACTCGATCAAGAGTGAGAAAACCACAGGGCCAGCTCCAAATCCGAGGGCGCGCAAGGTTGCGATTTCGCGAGTTCGTGCGGAAACCGCGCTGTACATCGTGTTCAGTGCTCCGAACACGGCACCCAATCCCATCAGAGCGGCGATGGCATAGCCAAGCGTCTGGATCAAGCGGGTCATCTGGGTTGATTGTTCGGCGTAATAGTCCGTCTGGCGAACAACTTTGACATTCAACTGAGGATTCGTGGTGAGCGAGTCCTTGAACTCCTGGAAGGCTTCGGCGGAGGTGAGTCTCGCATAAACGGACTGCCAGGAGGCGCCGCGCTGGTAAGCCGATTGCAGCACCGTGGCATCAGCCCAAATCTCGGATTCAGCGATCCCGCCGCTTGAGGTAAACACGCCGACGACTTCCCAGTCGTTCCGGCCAACCCGCACTTTCTTCCCGATGTCCAATCCCGCAAACTCCCGCGCAGCTCCCGCCCCGACGACGATCTCGTTGCGCCCGCGTTCGAAGCGCCGGCCTTGAGCGATCTTCAGATCCTTGCGCACGTCAAACGCGGTCCAATCCAGCCCGCGCAACGGCACGTTCGCATCCGTGCCGGTGGACCGTTTGGGAAGATTGATGATCACGAACAACTCCGCCGAGGCGAGCGCTCCGTCCGCCGAGCGAGCCAGTCCGGGAGCGTCGGCGATAAGCCGCGTTTCGTCCCTGCTGAATCCGCTGGTCATTTCGGTGTTTGATCCGCTGCGCAGGACGATGGCCGTGTCTGGTGAGCCAGAGGCCGTCATGGCTTTGCGAAATCCTTCAGCGATGGACAACACGCCAACAAAAACCGCCACCACACCGGCGATTCCGATGGCCGCGGAAGCCGCCGCTCCTTTGCGCGCGGGAAGTGTGCGGAGATTGAATGCGGTGACACAGAGGATTTGTGAAATCCAGTTGATCGGTGAAGTCATGAAATTGAATTGGATGTCCGTTGTTTCATGCGCCCCTCCTGAGAGCGACTGCGATCTGCAGCCTCATGGCCTGGAGGGCGGGGAAGATGCCTGCGATGATTCCCAGGGCCGCCACCAGAGCCAGGCCAATCGCCAGATCAAAGGGAGGTATGTAAAAGACCGGCAGCAAGCCTGGAAGCGGATTGCCCGCGGATGTGGCAAGCCAGGCAAGCCCCAACCCAAGCCCTCCTCCAGTTCCGGCAATCAGGCATGATTCCGCCAGGACGAGAACCAGCACCAGCGAGTTTGTGAATCCCATCGCCTTGAGCACGGCAAGTTCCTCAGTCCTTTCGCGCACCGCTTGGGCCATGGTATTTCCAGCGACGAGCAGGATGGTGAAGAACACGGCGCTCACCACTGCAATGAGGATCGCCCCGATGTTGCCAATCTGGGCGGCAAACGCCTGGGCAAAGGCACCCTCGGGCTCGGTCTTGGTTTCAAAAGGCGAATTGGCGAACTCTTCATCTATCCTTTTGGCCACTTCAGCGGCACGATTCGGATCCTGAATCCGAAGTGTGTACCAACCGACCTGCCCCTTGCCACCCCGACGGGCTTCATCAAAATAATCGTAACGGAAGAACAATTGAGAGGTGTCAGTGCCTTTCGTTGCGCCATCAAAGATGCCTACAATGTCGAACTCCCAGTTCGGTTGATTCGGCGGCTGCCCCCAGATGGGCGAGGTGATCGGAATGCGATCGCCGATCTTCCAGCCAAAGCGCTTCGCTGTGCCACGACCGACGACGGCTCCCGTGCGAGTCTTGAGCCAGGCTTCCTTCTCAGCCGGTTGGAGGACGAAGTCTTGAAACATCGCCATGAACTTCTCCGGCTCGACAGCCATGTTCGGAAAGAAGTTCTTAGGATCCTGAAAAATGCCGCCGAACCAAGTCTGATGAACCGCCGCCGAAACGCCAGGTATGCGCTCCATCCGGGCCTCGTAACTTTGGGGCAGCAATTGAATGATGGAAACCTTGTGCCGCACGACGAGCCGGTCCGCGCCGGCCATGCTGACGCCGCCCGTGAGCGCCTGCTTGATGGCGCACAGAAATCCGTAAAGCACGAAGGCAACGAGGATCGAGAGAAGGGTGAGAACTGTGCGGAGCTTCTTCCGCTTCAAATTGCTCCAGGTCAGGTGAAAGAATTTCATGGGCACCTCTACTCCGGCTTCATACTCGAGAGCCGGCCTTTGTCCAGGTACACGGTCCGTTTGGCTCGCCCCGAGGCGTGGGGATCATGAGTCACCATCACAATCGTCTTGCCGTGCTCGCGGTTCAGCGCTTGCAGCAACGAGAGAATTTCATCACCCGACTTCCGGTCGAGGTCGCCGGTCGGTTCGTCGCACAGCAGGATTGTTGGATCTGTCACAATGGCGCGCGCGATGCCCACCCGCTGTTGTTCGCCGCCGGAGAGAGTGCGCGGATAATGCTTTGTTCGATGTGAGAGGCCCACGACGTTGAGTGCGGCTTCGACGTGCTTCCTGCGATCGGCTTTCGACAGGTGGGTCAGGAGCAACGGCAGTTCCACATTGCGTTCGGCGGTGAGGACGGGGAGAAGGTTGTAGAACTGGAACACGAGGCCGACATGTCTGGCACGCCACGCGGCAAGAGCACGATCGCCCATCTGATCTATGCGTTCTCCGCCTATGCTCACAGAGCCGGCGGTGGGCCGATCCAAGCCGCCGATCAGATTGAGCAGCGTCGATTTCCCGGAACCCGACGGGCCCATGAGCGCGAGAAAGTCCCCACTGGGAACTTCAAGAGACAGGCCTGTGAGGACGTGAATTTCCTCCGATCCTCGTCGGAATACTTTCTCCACGTTGTTCACTTTGACCAGTACGCCATTGTCGTTGCTCATTGATTTGCCTCCTTGATCTTGCCGCCATCCTTGAGGTTCTCACCGCCCTGCACGACGACTTTTTCACCAGACGTGAGTCCTGCCGTGATGGAGGTTTCTTCGCCAATTGTCCTGCCAACCGTGACCGCGCGGCGCTCGACGCGACCATCGCGTGCCACCCAGAGGATATTGCGGCCGTCATCCTGGCGGACTGCTGCTTTCGGCACCGTGACGCTCGCGCTCTGGGCGGAACTAGATTGTTCCGAGCCGTGGAAGGCCACTTTGACGCCCATTTGGGGCAGGATGCGGGAATCCAGCTTCTCGAACCCGACCCTCACTTTGACCGTTGCCTTCTGCCGGTCAGCCGTTGGAATGATGGCGATGACTTTCGAAGGAATTTTCCACTCAGGATAGGAATCAAGCGTCGCCTCCACCTGCTGTCCTGCCGTGACACGGTTGATGAAGCTCTCATTCACGTCCACTTCTACTTCCAACGAGGACATGTCAACGATGGTGCAGATGCCGGTGCGCGTAAATCCGCCGGAAGACATGGGCGAAATCATCTCGCCAGGCTGTGCATTCTTGATTGTGACAACGCCCGTGAACGGCGCACGGATCACGGTATCGTCCAGTTGCTGCTTCCATACGGCCACTTCGCGCTCGGCGACCGCGATGTCCGCCTTTTGTTTGTCGAGCCGCGCGCGAAGCGATTTCACTTCTGATTCTGCACGATCGAGGTCGGCTTGAGTCGCTATCTGCTTTTCAGCAAGGCTGGTCGCACGCCGGAATTCACGCTCTGCCTCCTCGATCCGCACTTTCGTTTCTTCCAGCGAGGAGCGGGAAGCCTGGAGCTGCGCCTCCACCAGCCGAAGGTTTGCCTCGACGTTGAGCGAGTCGATCCTGGCGAGCACCTGTCCGGCTTCAACCTTCATACCTTCCTCGATGAGAACCTCAACGACCTTGCCGGTGACCTTGGAGGAAACGGTTGCTTCCCGCCGCGGGGTAACGTAGCCCGAGGCGTTGAGCAATGTGCGTGGGCCGGCACTCCCACCCGTCACACCAGCGCTCGCCGCGATGGTGTGAACCACAGCGGGCTTGGGACGTATCAGCCACCAGGCGGTCAATCCGAGGAGGGGTAGGACCGCAAGAATGGCGATTACCGTCCGGTAGCGCGGGGATGAATCCTTGTTTCCAGTTCGATCTATACGAAGCTGATCGAGGGATGGTTTTGAGTCGGTCATTTTTCGAGGCGCGCAAAGCAAACCGCTTTGTTTGAGTGTGGTCAAGCGCCAGCGTGAACTTGGTGCTCCGGCAACATTTTTGGACTTGCCGGGTGTAACATGTTTGTAACTTTTGAGCGCATTGTGTTGTCTCCCTGGTTATGACTGATTCCAAAGTTCAACTCCCGCGCGTCAGACGCTACAAAATGACGTTTCTACAAACTCTTTCACTTCATTGGCATTCTAGCACCGCCGCATTCTCCATTCTCGCATTGACCGCTCTAACGAGCGCGGCGGCAGGCGCGGACGCCAACGTCAAAAGTCTGAAGTCTGAGGAGCTTTTTAATCCCACCAAAGTGTGGACGATCCATTTGAAGATAGCGCCGGATCAGTGGGCTGCCATGGAGCCACAGGGCGGCGGGGGAGGGTTTTTTGGAGGGCCAGGCCGGGGCGGACCCGGCGGACCCGGTGGGCGGGGCGGCGGTGGATTCGGGCCGGGGAATTTTATGGCGCCAGGCTTCATGGCTCAAGGTGACGCGGACAAGGATTCGAAACTGAGCCAGACCGAGTTCGTCTCGATGGGAGAAAAATGGTTTGATGCCTGGGACAAGGACAAGGCGGGCAAGCTGAATGAAGAAAAGATGCGCGATGGGCTGAACGCAACCCTTCAAGGAGGGCCTGGAGGGCCGGGCGGTCGAAGGGGCGGCGGTCCTGGCTTGCAGGGCGCCGAAGGCAAGAGGAACGGTCTGGCTTCCGCGGCGGGGGTTGAATTCAACTATGGCCACGCGGACATGGAATTCGAGGGGCAGACTTTTTCCGATGTCGCCGTGCGCTACAAAGGCAACGGGACGTTCATGGGATCTCGTGAGTCGCTGAAAAAGTCCCTCAAGATTCAGCTTTCAGAATTCAAGAAGGGCCAGAAGCTCGGCGGGGTCAGTACGCTGAACCTTCACAATTCCGTTACCGACGCGAGCTGGATGAACGAGGTGATGTCGCACCGCCTCTATCGTGATGCGGGTGTGCCGGCACCCCGGAGCTCATACGCCCGGGTCTATATCACCGTGCCGGGCAAGCACGACAAGGTGTACGCCGGCCTTTATTCAATCGTGGAAAATGTGGACTCCAAGTTCGCCAACGAACGCTTTGGAACGAAGAAGGGCGCCATCTTCAAGCCGGTGACACCAACGCCTTTCGAGGACATGGGCGACGATTGGTCAAAATACAAGCAGCCGTATGATGCTAAGACAGACCTGACGCCCGAGCAGCAGAAGCGCGTCATGGAATTCTGCAAACTGGTGAGCAAGGCGGACGACGCGGAATTCGCCGCCAAGGTCGGCGATTATCTGGACCTGGATGAGTTCGCCCGATTCATGGCTGTCACGACATGGGTTGCCACGCTGGATAGCATTCTAGGTCTGGGGCAGAACTTTCTGGTTTATCTCGAATCCAAGACGCAGAAATTTCAATTCATCCCATGGGATCTGGATCATTCGTTTGGACAGTTTGGGATGATGGGAAGCCAGGAGCAGCGCGAACAACTCAGCATTCACAAGCCGTGGCACCGGGATGTGCGACTCCTCGAGCGCGTTTATTCTGTGCCTGCTTTCAAAAAGCTTTACCTCGCCAAACTGGATGAGTTCAGCAAGACGATCTTCCGTCCGGAGCGTTTCAGCAAACAAGTGGATGAAATCGCCGCGGCCATTCGTCCGGCAGTCAAGGATGAGTCCGCCGAGAAGCTGGAGAGATTCGACAAGGTTGTAGCGGGCGAGCCGGTTGCGCCGATGATGTTTGGGGGTGGAGGTGGCGGGCAGCGCGGCGGGCCAGGGGGCGGAAGAGGTGGGTTTGGTTTCTTTGGTGACCCTCCCAAGCCGATCAAAGGATTCGTCACCGCTCGCGCCAAATCGGTGGCCGATCAATTGGCAGGAAAATCTGAAGGCCAGGCGATTGAAGGGTTTGGTCCCAGAGGACCGGGAGGCGGTGGACGGGGAGGCCGAGGTGGTTTTGGTCCGGGCAATTTCATAGGTGGACCGATGTTCACCGCCCTGGATGCGGACAAGGACTCTCAAGTCACAAGGTTGGAGGTCACCGCTGGATTCAAGAAATGGTTCGAGAAATGGAATTCAGACAAGAGCGGATCCCTGAACGACGACCAGTTGCGTGCGGGAATCAATCAGGATCTGACGGCTGGCGGTGGACCGTTTGGAGGACCGCCGCGAGGTGGTCCTGATCGCCCACAGGAACCGGCCAGGTGATCCGAGTTCAGAGTTCGCGCAAAAATAACTTACGATTTTGGTGCGGACTCAGAGTGCAGCCCGGCTGCGGTGAGTAAAATTGAGAGAAGCCTGGTCTCGAACTTCTGGAGCGGTCCATGCTCAACATTCTATGCGCAGGAGAATTGAGTTACGCTGAAATCGAGGGACCGCAATTCATTGTCAGACTTGCAATCCTTGGAAGTGACATGCTAACTTGCAGCTCGACCCGCCAGTCGAAAGAGAATCCAGATTCTCTCAATCCGAGTTCCCCACTTGGATTACCGGTTTAACGCTGCCGGTGGCTGGCGGGTCCTTAATTCTTCCAGTTTCTTCCAGTTGAAATAGGGAATGCGGCTGTCTCGTCGGGAACTCGGTGCGACGTGACCAGTCACCAGAGGGTGTGTCTCCGGAACGAATGATCCGATCGGAGGGACGCCGACCGAGGGGGGCGAGTCGCACAGGAGCCGTTGGGGGTGCTTGGTTTGACCTCGACTTGGATTTGCCCCAAGCTTCCCACGCATGGCAAATTCTTTCGGAGAGCTTTTTCGGATCACGACCTGGGGAGAATCGCATGGCGGCGGCGTGGGCGTCGTGGTGGACGGGTGTCCTCCGCGGCTGGCGCTGACGGCGGCGGATATTCAACCGGACCTTGATCGACGCCGGCCCGGGCAATCGAAGATCGTCACGCCGCGAAAGGAAACAGATGCGGCCCAGATTCTATCCGGGACTTTCGACGGATACACACTTGGCACTCCTATTTCCATCTGGGTGAAAAATGAGGATGCCCGTTCCGAGGCTTACTCTGAAATGGCGACGAAATTTCGTCCTTCCCACGCGGACTTCACCTACTTCGCAAAGTACGGAATCCGGGCATGGCCAGGGGGTGGGAGAACCAGCGCGAGGGAAACCATCGGACGTGTGGCTGCCGGGGCAATTGCGAAGAAAATCCTTCGCGAGCGGTTCGGCGTGGAAGTACTGGCTTATGTCAAACAAGTGCAACGCATCGCCGCCGACGTGGACCGCGAGCGGGTGAAATTGTCGGAGGTGGAGTCAAACATAGTCCGATGTCCCGATGCCGCGGCGGCGGACAAGATGGTTCGGGCGATCGAGAAAGCGCGTCGTGCCGGAGACAGTTTGGGAGGGATTGTTGAAGGCGTGGCTCGCGGAGTGCCCCCCGGCTGGGGGGAACCCGTCTTTGATCGATTGGAGGCGGATCTCGCCAAAGCGATGCTGAGTCTTCCCGCATCAAAAGGCTTCGATGTCGGATCGGGCTTTGATTCAATCTTGATGAGCGGAACCCAGCACAACGATCTGTTCCGGATGAAGGGTGGCAAGGTCCGCACACTCACGAACCGGTCTGGTGGGATCCAAGGGGGCATCTCCAACGGCGAACTGATCTACTTTCGGGTCGCCTTCAAACCGGTGGCCACGGTGATGCATGAGCAGGCCACGGTGAGCGTGGAATTCAAGAACACGAAGTTAAAAGGTCGCGGCCGACACGACCCCTGTGTCCTGCCGCGCGCGGTCCCGATGGTTGAAGCCATGACGGCGCTGGTGCTCGTGGATCATGCGCTCAGACATCAGGCTCAGTGTGGGCTGGCATGAAGAATGGATTCTCTCCGCGGTGAACGCCACGGGAGGCCGCCCACAGGGCGCGTGCGATTATCCCAGTTTGACCAGTCAGCATGGGCTGAAAATGACATGATCACTTTCTGTCCGCTACACGCCAGACCCGCAGTTCGTCTGGCGAGATGGAAACGAGGCTGTCGTCGTCGGGATTGAAACCGAGGTCCAAGACGGGATGACGGTGGCCTTTCAACACGCCAACGAGCATCCGATGCCGGATGTCCCAGATTTGAATGTTTCCGTTGGCCAGGCCTACCGCGAGACGCTGGCTGTCTGGCGAGAATGCGACGGACCATGCGTCGGTGCGGCCCGGAATGTCTGGATCCAGGCGGTGTGGTTCTTCGCCCGGCGCGCAGGCCCAAAGCGCCACGGTTCCTCTGAAGCTTGAGACGGCCAGGAGCCGATTGTCGGGTGAAATGTCCATGCCACTGAGCGTGTATTTTCCATCCTTCGGCATTGAGATCAGGCGGCGTGTGTCCATCTCGGCGACAATGACCCCGAAGAAAGGGCAAAAAATGAAGACGCGTTTGCCCGTCGGATCAAACCGGGTGGCTTTACTCCACGCCCTTTCCAGGAGAACCCAGCGCGCGAGTTCGCGCCACGGCTTCAGTTGCCAGACCACCAGAACCCCATTGGTGCCGACCATCGCGACGCGAGAACCGTCTGGCGAAAATCCGGGTGCTGATTCGGTGTGAAGGTTGGTGCGGTGCGTCGCATCTAAGGTGAATTTGTCGTTCTCGTAGCGGTACATTTTGCAGTCATTGTCCGCTGCTGCCATCCAGCGTCCGTCCGGGGAGATGGCGGCTTGGACAAAGGAACCCTGAAGGCGACTGTGAAGACTGGGGACGGGTTGAGTGTTCAGCGCCCAAAAAGTGTCGTTGGAAACTACTCCCCACGCAAAACGCGCTCCCGGGCTGATGAGCCCATAAGCGACATGCGCAGTGAAATTGGTTTTATCTCCATCAGAAACTGACTGCAAATTTGCCCAAGCCCGAACCGTTCGGTCCTGGCTGGCGCTGTACAGGGTTCGGCCATTCGGCGAAAATGCGAGTGCCACGATGAAATCCTGATGACCGCGCAACCGGCGAAGCGCTGCTCCACGTTCCGCGTCCCAGACTATCACGGTTTGGTCGTAGCTGCCGCTGGCAAGCAACCGGCTGTCGGGTGACCAGGCCACGGCACGGATCGCGGCTGAGTGGCCGGGCAATCGATGCACCGGCCGCTTCTCAGCCACAGACCAGAGTTCGATCGAATAATCCGCCAGCGCGATGGCGAGCCAGCGGCCATTCGGAGATATCGCCTGTCCATGATCGGTGAAACGATTGCCGACCACATCAGGAAATATTGCATTTGTGCCCTTCGACCACCAAGCGAGTCCCTGAGGATATAATGTTGCGGTGATCAACCCCAGGTTGGGTGTGATTGCGAGCCGGTACATGGTGCTGGCAGTTATTTCGCTGGTGTGATGGCCAGTGAGGACGTCGCCAATGCTGATGCGGAGAGTGGATCCGTAGGCAAGCTGCCGGCCATCCTGCGAAAAACACAGATCAATGATTCCATCCGGTTCTTGGAATTCGGTCGTGAGCTTGCCGGACGGAACCGCCAAAACACGGACGGAACCGTCAGCGCAGCCTGCCGCGAGTAGCTCGCTGTTTGGAGAGAATGCAAGGCACTCCACGCCCGATTTAGCCACCGGCCATTCCTGTCGCGACTGATTACCCAAAAGGTCCTGCAAAAGAACCTGGCCATTGTCCAGGCCGGCAGCGAGCCATCCGCCGCCAGGCGACACCGCCACTGACGCCAAACTGTCGGCGCATTGGGCAAGCACCGAAGCCGCTTCGTCGCGGCACTCGTATTGCAAACGCCGCCATTCCCAAGGTAGCGTCCTCTGCGCGGCGTTCGATGTGCCGGCAGTCATCGCAAAAGCCCTTGTTTGGTCGAGCAGCTCGCGGACGAGGCCAAAGTTGTTGGCGTGAACACCTTCGTGCGCCAACAGCATCGCGCGGGCGTACGATTCCTGGCGGGCGGACTGCCTGGCGGTGTTCGTGAGTTTCATCTCTTCTTGAAGTCGCTCGCGGAACTCATGTTCCCGCTTCGCTTGGCGGGCGAAAAACAAGACCGCAACCGTGGCGACCACAGCGACGCCCGCCGCCACCAATCCAACGAAGCGGGCTTGAGCAAACCTCCGTTCCGCCACCCGCAGGCGTCTGATCGATCGGCCACTTTCCAACAAGGCCAGGTCAGCCCTCATTTCCATGGCAGTCGTGTAGCGATTTTGCGGGTCGTTGGCGCAGGCCTTGACGAGAATTTCATTTAACTCCAGCAACTCAGCGCGATCCGAACTCTGCCCGATGTTCGTGGGCAAATCCGGAAACGCCTGCCGGTCTTTGCCAGTGCTGATTTCGTAGAGCACCTTGCCCAGGCTGTAGAGATCGGCCTGAGGTGTCCCCGGCCCTTCTGGCGCGATGAAGCCCTCGGTTCCGACGAATGAACGCGTCTCCTCCACACCCGTCACCAGTCCGATGTCGGCGAGCTTGGCGACGCCGTTCACAAAGATGATGTTCGAAGGCTTGATGTCGCGGTGGACCAGGCCGTGTTCGTGGAGAAAGCCAAGCGCGTCCGTGAGGGCCAAACCAAGTTTGAGGCATTCGGCCACTGGCAGGCCGGCTTGTTGATTGGCCGTGTGGCGGAGGGTGCGAGGAACGTAGGTGTCCGAGTTCAAGGCTCCAGGTTCAAAGTTCAACGTCGTTTTCTCGTGGCCCGCTGGCAGATCGGAGCCGGGATTTGGACTTTGAACCTTGAACCCTGAACTTCCCCATCCTCGACAGAGTCCGCCAGTTCCATCACGCAGTAGAAGTAGCCGTCGGCTTCGTTGCGGCCGACTTGCAGGATGTTCATCAAGCCTGGATGCGAGCGCGAGATCGGCTCGAACTTCTCGATTCCATGCAACTCACGATCGAAAGGACGCTGATCCTCAAAGCTCTGCCGCCGCACGATCTTGACCGCACGGTAGGTTCCCATCGTGTTTCGCGCCAGCCAGACCTCTCCATAACTGCCGCGTCCGATGCAGCGAAGAAGCGCGTGGTCGGGCACGTACGGCGGATCAAGGCTCCGGTCAGCGCCCGAAGGCCCGTCGAACGGGGGAAGTTTTTGGATTTGTGCCGCAGTCGCCATGGCCGCCACCCTTGATCGCCTCGATTAAGATCCGACCTGCTGCTCCGCCGATTTCCAGTCCACAAGTGATGCCGGACGAATGCAGTCAAGGTTGGATTTGCGCTCGCTTGTGAACCTGCCGGCCAATTGTTGCAACATGTTTCTTTGCACCGCGAGCATGGTCTGTCCTGCCAAAATGTCGTAGAGGCGCACCTTCCGGTGGCGGAATTGGCCGGTAACACTACGCCAGATTTCCTGGATCAGGTACTTCATGGTTATTCCATATTACTGAGGAGACCGCAGGTTAGCCTACAAATCTCGGAGGTGCGCAGGCGCATCTGCTGCGTTGCTCGCTTGGTCAGAGGCCACTGCGGGCATCCTCCCGCGCTCACGCCTTGCATCTACACCCACGGCACTCTCCGGAATTCGTAGGCTATCCCACGGTCTCCTCAGTAACTCGGCGATCTCGATACTCGCGAAGCGTCCTGGACCGTGACAGTCCTCTACCACTCTTCCCTCGAATATGGGGAGGTTTGGAGCGGGCCTTCGCGCGTCGTCCTTCCACACCTGCATTCAAAGCGCCAGAGAACTGGTGCATTACACGATGCAGGCGTGCAGACCGAAGTCTGCCAGGCTCAAAGTCCGGCGAGTTTGATTGCATCATAGAGGAAAAACTTGGATGCGAATTCAAATCATCGTTCGTTCCAGCTTCTGCACTTCCTTCTTGATCAGGCGTGAGATGCGGTGTTTGGCGAGATGAACCTGGGTCGCGCTCACATCGAGAGCCTCAGTCACTTCCCGAACCGGCCACTCCTTGAGAACGTAGAAGTTGAATATCTGAAACTGCTTTGGGTTGACGATACGCTTGACGTTGGCAATGGCGGCATCAATCAGGTTCCTGTCCCATTCCTCGTCCCAAGTCTCGTCCAGCACTGATAACGCGGGTTCGGCGGCCTGATTGAACACGCTGACAAAGGCGCCGCCGTCTGGACCTGACTCAACTCCACCGCGCGCCCGCTGCCGTCGGCGGAACTGCATCGCGATCTGCTTGCGCGTCACATACAGCAGCCAGCCTTTGAATGAATCAACCGCGGGATCGTACGTGAACGTTTCCATCTTCTTCGCCACGACGATGACCGTTTCCTGAACGACATCCTGCGCTTCCGTGTCCGAGAGGCCCGCCCTTGTGGCGGCGTGGTAGATGAGCTTCCAGTACGTGTTGAAAAAATCGCGCCAGCTCTCGTGATCGTCCCAGTGCTTCAGGCGGATCAAGAGGCTCTTGCGCGTTGGAATGGAGTCGTCGGGCGGCTTGGTCAGACTTCGGACAGGCGCATTCACTCTGACAAGTAACTGCGCACCTCAGGCGGGTTCTTTCAAACATTTTTTCATTTTTTGTGAAAGAAAGGACAAGTTCGGCGCAGTTACAGGTTGGAACCACCCACAACTGACCATCACTCAACTCTCAATTCATCGTGAAACACCCTGATTTTGCCCCTCAATTCTCACTCCATTTGATAGATCCATACGCGTTCGCAAAACAAGCCCGGCGGGTATGCCAGGCTTTGAGTTTTGTGCTGCTCCTTCTTGGAAGCACCTCGAACGTGTGGTCTCAAAGCCCGCCGTTCGGATACGCATGGGGCAAGGGAACTCAGGGACAATTGGGTAATGGCGGTAATTCGGACAGATCAACCCCGGTTCAAATAAGTTCCGTGCCGGGAGGGAGAACCGCTGTTGCGGTCGTGGCGGGAGACGTATTCGGGGCGGCACTTGCAAATGATGGAACCGTCTGGGGATGGGGAACCGGAGGCAACGGAGAATTCGGCAATGGTACTACAGGAAGTGCTGGATTCAGTGCCACTCCGGTACAAGCCAATGCATTGCCGGGTGGAAGGATAACCACCGCGATTGCCAGCGGGTACTATCATGTTTTGGCACAAGCAAATGACGGTACGCTTTGGGCCTGGGGTTACAACGTGTTTGGACAGTTGGGCAATGGTGGGACTGTCAACAAGTCAATCCCGACGCAGGTCAATGCCTTGCCATCAGGACGAACTGCCATCGCCATCGGCGCTGGTGCTTATCACAGCCTCGCCGTGGCAAATGACGGAACCGTCTGGGCTTGGGGACGTGGTGATTTCGGCCAGTTGGGCAATGGCGCAACCGCCAACAGCTCCGTCCCGGTTCTCGTGAACGCATTGCCTGGTGGGCGGACGGCGGTGCGGGTAGTGGGCAGTGGCGGCGTGTCTGGTGCATCGCATAGTCTGGCCGTGGCCAACGATGGTACAGCTTGGGCATGGGGTCCTGGTGCTCTCGGACAATTGGGAAGGGGTTCGACAGCGGCCAGCTTGATCCCCGTCCAGGTCAACCCGCTTCCCGGTGGCAGAACTTTCGTCAGCATCGCCGCAGGAGGTAGCCATAGTCTGGCTGTGGCGAACGACGGTACTGCGTGGGCATGGGGCAATAACGGGAATGGACAGCTTGGTGATGGAACAGTCACCCTCCGCACGAGTCCGATTCAGGTGACCTCCTTAAGCGGAGGCAGAACATTCGTTGGTATCGCGGGCGGAGCTTCCTACAGTTTGGCCTATGCAAATGATGGTACCGTCTGGACTTGGGGTTTTGGGAGCAATGGTCAATTAGGGAATGGCTCAACGGCTGACAGCCGCACCCCCGTTCAAGCCACAGGCATCCTGGTAGGGCACAAAGCGATCGCGGTTGGCGCTGGTGTTAACACCTCTCTGGCCGCCGTTCAGGACAACTCACTGCCAGTGGCGAGCTGTCAGAATGTGATCGTTTCGGCTGGCGCGGGCTGCACGGCCAACGCCTCCATAGATAACGGCTCGAACGACCCTGATAGCGGCGACACGATCACGCTTACGCAATCGCCCGCCGGGCCTTATCCACTCGGTCCAACAGTAGTGACATTGACTGTGACAGACAGCCACGGGGCAACCGCCTCCTGTTCTGCCACAGTGACAGTGCAGGACACGACAGCGCCTGTGCCGAACCTGACGAGTCTGCCCGATGCAACCGGCCAGTGTTCCGCATCCATCGCAACTGCGCCAACGGCCGCGGACAATTGCGGCGGGACCATCACGGGCACGACGAGCGATTCGCTGACGCGCACGACGCAAGGCACCTCGACCGTGACCTGGACCTTCAACGACGGCCACGGCAACACTTCCTCGCAGACCCAGAACATCGTCGTTCATGACACGACAGCTCCGGTGCCCGTCCTCGCGAGTCTTCCCGATGCGACCGGCCAATGTTTCGCAACGATCGCGACCGCGCCAACGGCCACGGATGATTGTAGGGGCACCATCACGGGCACGACGAGTGATTCGCTGACGCGCACGACGCAAGGCACCTCGACCGTGACCTGGACCTTCAACGACGGCCACGGCAACACTTCCTCGCAGACCCAGAACATCGTCGTTCATGACACGACAGCTCCGGTGCCCGTCCTCGCGAGCCTGCCCGATGCGACCGGTCAGTGCTCCGCAACGATCACGGCTGCGCCGACGGCCACGGATAATTGCGCCGGGACCATCACCGGCACGACGAGTGATTCACTGACGCGCACGACGCAAGGCACCTCGAGTGTGACTTGGACCTTTGATGACGGCTACGGCAACACCTCCTCGCAGACACAGAACATCGTCGTGCAGGATACGACTGCTCCGGTGCCCGTCCTCGCGAGCCTGCCCGATGCGACCGGTCAGTGCTCCGCAACGA